>OJBY01000020.1_pt1 | contig 124320 bp, 112 predicted proteins | sample 1591731 | NCBI WGS metagenome assembly OJBY01 (sample SAMN05416837, study PRJEB24817) | seawater metagenome | isolation source: Sea water | place: Canada:Atlantic | collected 2013-07
CGGTGGTGGAACACCGCGCGCCGTTCAATCCCGGACGCGGGCCGTATCGGGTGATGGCGCAGGATGCGAAAGGCAATATCTGCGCGCTGACCTATTTTGGCCGCGCCAGCTACACCGCCAAAAAACAGCTTCCCGTAGGCGAAACGCGCTGGGTGGCGGGGCGGCTCGACCAGTATGACCAGACCTTGCAGATCGTCCATCCCGATCACGTCGCGGAAAAGAGCGATGAAGCGATGGGCAAGATGGTGGAGCCGATTTACCGCCTTGCAGAGGGGCTGACCCAGCCGCGCATCGCCAGTTTCGTCGAACAATCGCTCGCCCGCATTCCCGATCTGCCCGAATGGATCGACCCCGGAACATTGGCGAGGGAAAATTGGCCGGCATGGGGCAGCGCGCTGGCGTCTGCCCATGCGGGTGATGATGCCAAGGCGAAAGACCGGCTCGCCTATGACGAATTGTTCGCGAACGCGCTTGCATTGATGCTGGTTCGGCAGAGCAACAAGGCGCGCAAAGGCCAGTCCCTGCAGGGCGACGGCAGCCTGCGCGACAAACTGCAGCTCCCGTTCCCGCTGACCGGCGCGCAGACCCGGTCCATCGCAGAGATCACGGGCGACATGGCTCAGGCCAGCCCGATGCTGCGCCTGCTGCAAGGCGATGTCGGCGCGGGCAAGACCGTGGTGGCGCTGGAGGCGATGCTGGCAGCGGTGGAGGCGGGCGCGCAGGCTGCGATGCTGGCCCCGACCGAACTCCTCGCCCGCCAGCACTTTGAAACCTTGCGAGCAATGGCCAAGCCGACGGGTGTCGAAATCGCCCTGCTGACAGGGCGCGACAAGGGCAGGGCGCGCGAAAGCATCCTGATGGGCTTAATCGACGGCAGCATCGACATGGTGATCGGCACCCATGCCATTTTTCAGGACACCGTTTCTTACAAGAACCTTGGCCTCGTGGTGATTGATGAACAGCACCGCTTTGGCGTCTCTCAACGCCTGTTACTGACGCAAAAGGGCAAGGTTACACCGCACACGCTGGCGATGACGGCCACCCCGATCCCCCGCACACTGACACTCGCCCAATATGGCGAGATGGAAGTCAGCCGTCTCGATGAAATGCCGCCCGGAAGGCAGGCAATCGACACGCGTGTATTGCCGCTTGGCCGGTTGGATGAGATTGCAGAGGCGGTGGGCCGACATGTATCGGGCGGGCAACAGGCCTATTGGGTCTGTCCGATGGTGCGCGGCACCGAAAGTGAAACCGAAGATCTGGCCGCTGCCGAAGCGCGCTATGCCAGTTTGAAGAACCGGTTTGGCGATGATGTGGTGCTCGTCCACGGCCAGCTTGCACCGGAAATGAAAGATGCCGCCATGGCGCGTTTTGCCAGCGGCGATGCAAGGGTGTTGGTGGCCACTACGGTGATCGAAGTCGGCGTCGATGTGCCCAATGCAACGCTGATGGTGATCGAACAGGCTGAACGGTTCGGTCTTGCCCAGCTGCACCAATTGCGTGGCCGCGTGGGCCGGGGCAGCGAAAAATCGACCTGCCTGCTTTTGCGCGGCAATGAATTGTCCGAAACGGGCAAGCGGCGGCTTGAACTGATGAAGAACTCCCAGGACGGGTTTGAACTGGCCGAGGAAGACCTGGCCTTGCGCGGCGGCGGCGAATTGCTCGGCACGCGGCAAAGCGGGGAAGAAGGCTTTGCCATCGCCAGCCTCGAACAGGTCACGCGGCTACTCCCCGTGGCCCATGATGATGCCAAGCTGCTGGTGGAAAGCCAAAGCGGGCTGGATAATGCGACGCGCGGCGAAGCAGCGCGCATGGTGCTTTACCTGCTTGAACGCGATTGGGGCGTGCAGACCCTGCGCGGAGGATAAACGGCGCACTGGCCTGTATTGTCGATTGCACGCCCCATGTATTGCGCCGCGGCAATGTGAGGGAAAGAACTAGCGATCTCTGCTTGATGGCTTGCGATCAGACGCCAACCTTCTAGTCTCCCGCGTAATCAATTTCTCGGGAGACACTCCATCATGATCCGCACCCTGTTGGCCGCTTCGGCTCTTTCGCTTACTGTTGCGATGCCAGTTTCGGCTTCGGCACAGGATGCCCAAGAAGATTTTACCGAGCTGCGTGAAGAGGTGTGGGAATGGACGCTGGACAACCAGCCCTATCTAGCGACCAGTATCGGGGATCGGCGCGGTGACGGGTCACTGGGGGACAATTCGCTTGCAGCCTATGAACAGAACATTGTTGATACCCGCGCATATCTGGCACGGCTGAACGCCATCGCCGTTGCTGAATTGCCCGAAGATTTGCAAATCGACTATGCGTTGATGCTTCGCGATTTCAACGATACGCTGGAAGCCGCTACCTTCGATCACAGCCGCTACATTGTCTTTACTAATCGCGGTGGTCCGCAAAGTGCCATCGCCGCCCTGCCGTATAGCTCGCCCTTGTTCACCGCGCAGGATTATGAAAGCTATATCGGGCGGCTCGAAACCTTCCCAACCTATGTCAGCAATATCATCAGCCGCAGCGAAACTGCCATCGAACTGGGCCTGACCCAGCCGTGCGAGCCTATGCTGAGCTTCGAAAATACAATTACAGGCCTGATCGCTGAAACGCCTGAGGAATCGGTCTGGTGGAGCGCGTTTGAACGGCGCCCCGCAACCATTTCCGAAAGCGAATGGGTTGCCCTGGAAGCGCGTGGACGCGGCGCAATTACCGATGGCGCCTTTGCGGGTCTTCGCAGCTTTGCCGATTTCTACACGCAGGAATATGCGCCAGAATGCCGTGCGGATGCAGCCGTGGGAATTGGCAATACCGAAGGCGGACAGGATTATTACGCCTGGCGCGTACGCAGCTTCACGACAACCGAGATGACCCCGCAGGAGGTGCATGATCTTGGCCAGTCGGAAGTGGCACGGATCAGGGCGGAGATGGAAACCGTGGCAGCCCAAGCCGGGTTCGACAGCCGCGAAGCATTTATCGAGCATTTGCGCACCGACCCGCAATATTATTCCGAGGACGAGGAAAGCTATCTGCAGCATACGCAGGCCTTGGCGAAAGAGATCGACGGCTGGATGCCGCGTCTTTTCGGCCGTTTACCGCGCTTGCCATATACTGTGGAGCCGATCCCTGCCGCCAGTGCCCCGGGCAATACGACGGCCTATTACGAACCAGGATCGCTAACCACGGGTCAGGCGGGTATTTACCGCATCAATCTGACCGAGCTGGATCAGCGCCCCTTGTGGGAATTACCCGCACTGGGCGTGCATGAGGCCGTGCCCGGCCATCATCAGCAGATTTCGCTGCAGCAGGAGCTCGACATTCATCCGCTGCGCCAGAATGGCACTTTCTTCACCGTCTTCGTGGAAGGCTGGGGGCTCTATTCCGAAAGGCTCGGCATAGAGATGGGGTTATATGATACGCCAGCCAAGCAGATGGGCAGGCTGTCCTATGAAATGTGGCGTGCCAGCCGCCTTGTTGTGGACACGGGCATGCATGCTCTGGGCTGGAGACGGCAGGAAGCGGTCGATTTCATGTTGGCCAATACCGCGCTGTCGGAAGGCAATATCAACGCAGAGGTCAATCGTTATATCACCTGGCCGGGGCAGGCACTCGCCTACAAGCTAGGCGAGCTGAAGATACGCGAATTGCGCGCCCGGGCTGAAGAGGAGCTGGGCGCGGATTTCGATCTGCGCGCTTTCCACGATACGGTTCTGGAAAACGGTTCCATCCCGCTCGACGTGCTTGAGGCGCATGTCGAAGGATGGATTGCGGAGCAACTGGTCGCCTAGAATCTCCTCCAGCGAGCGCACTGTGCTTAGCCTATATTTACGTTTGGCGAATTGGGGCGGGAGTGCTGCGAAAAACAAAGACGTGCCCGCCCGAAGTATTTCGTCGACTTGAGCCATTTTCATTGCAGCGAAAGGTCCTGCTACCTAAAGCCCCGCCACACTCCAACAGAAGTGAACCCTTTTCCAAGTGATCCTTACCCCCTTCGAATGGTCCATCGCCAAACGCTACATGCTGCCAGGTCGCAGCGAAGCGGTAATCGCGCTGGTTGCGGGCATTTCCATCACGGTGGTCATGCTGTCAGTCGCCATGCTGGTTATCGTGATGAGCGTGATGAACGGTTTTCGCGCCGAATTGATTGACCGCATCACGTCGCTCAACGGGCATGCTGTGGTGCAGGCCTATGGCGGACGGCTCGAAAATTGGGAGCAGGTGCTGGAAGAGGTCCGCGCGACCCCCGGCGTCACCCGCGCCAGCCCGCTGATTGAACAGCCGCTGGCGGCCACATATAATGGGCGGACCGAAGTGGTCTTCGTGCGTGGTAATACGGTGGAAGACATCGGCAGGCTGGAAGAGAACCTTGTCGCCGGCAATCTCGATACACTGGATACAGAAGGTCGCAATGTCGCGATTGGTTCACGGCTCCAGAAAAACCTCGGCATAAGGCTGGGCGAGACGCTGACGGTGTTTAACCCGCAAGGCCGCAGCACGCCCTTTGGGACTGTTCCGCGACAGGTCGGCTATACCGTGACAGCCGTTTTTGAAGTTGGCCTTTACGATTTTGACGAACGCTATGTCGTCATGCCCATTCCCAAGGCGCAGGAACTGCTGCTGACCGGAGATTCCGTCGGGATGATAGAGGTTCAGACAGAGGATCCCGAACGCGTCAACGAAATACTCGCGCCGATCGCAGAACGTCTTTCAGGCCGGGCCATCGTGACTGATTGGCAATCAATGAACTCCGCCCTGTTTGAAGCTTTGCAGGTTGAAAGGGTGGCGATGTTCTTTGCCTTGTCCATCATCGTGTTGGTGGCCGCCTTCAATATCCTGTCCTCGCTGGTCATGCTGGTGCGTTCAAAAACGCGAGATATCGCCATCATCCGCACGATGGGCGCGACACGGCGCAGTCTGATGAAGATATTCGTGACTACGGGCTCTGTCATCGGCGTGATCGGAACGGCTGCAGGGCTGGGGCTGGGGTTCCTCGTGCTGTTTTTCCGCAATGGCATTGTGACAGGCCTCAGCACCGTATTCGGGCTTGAGGTGTGGAACCCTGAGGTGCGCTTTCTGACAGAATTGCCTTCCAAGACCGATCCGATCGAAATTCTGATGATTGCAGGCATGGCGATGGGGCTCAGCTTTCTCGCTACTCTCTATCCCGCTTATCGCGCGTCCAATACCGATCCGGTGGAAGTCCTTCGTTATGAGTGAACCTGTCGTCCGTCTTACCAAACTGGCGCGCAGCTTTGAACAAGGCGGCGTGCGGATTGACGTGCTCAACGGTGTGGACCTTGAAATAGCGCCGGGAGAAATTGTCGCGCTGCTCGGCCCTTCGGGATCGGGAAAATCGACCATGTTGCAGGCCGTGGGACTTCTTGAAGGTGGCTTTTCCGGCAAGATCGAGATTGCTGGACAGGATGCCAGCAAGCTCAATTCTGGTGATCGGACCAGCCTGCGCCGGGACCATCTGGGATTTGTCTATCAATTCCACCACCTGCTGCCCGATTTCACCGCGCGCGAAAATGTGATTCTGCCGCAATTACTGGTAGGCACAAGTCGTCCTGATGCGGAAGCGCGGGCCGATCAATTGCTCGGCGCTCTGGGCCTTGGCCACCGCATGAGTCATCGGCCAAGCAAGCTTTCCGGCGGAGAGCAGCAACGTGTCGCCGTGGCGCGCGCCTTGGCCAATCGTCCACAACTGGTGCTGGCCGATGAGCCGACGGGCAATCTTGACGAGAAAACCTCCGAACGCGTGCTCGCCGAATTCCTTGATCTGGTTCGCGGCCAGGGCAGCGCCGCATTGGTCGCCACGCATAATGAACGCATGGCCGCGCGCATGGACCGTGTGGTAAGGCTGCACGAGGGACGTATCGAATAGGGGAAATTTCATGGCCATGTTTGCCACGATGATGGCCGCCTTGATGCTTATACAGGAAGCAGCAGCGCCCGGTCCTCCAGAAAGTCCGCCATCGTCCCCTTGTTCAGCCGAAGAATATGCCGGCTTTGATTTCTGGTTAGGTGAGTGGGAAGTCACACCGAACGGGTCTGAAACGCAGATTGCCATAAGCCGCATAGAGAAGGTCAGTAGCGGCTGCGCCATAGCCGAGACATGGATGCCTTTGAACGGTGGCGGCGGGTCCAGCCTTACCGCACGCGACCCGCAAACCGGCGTTTGGCATCAATTGTGGATTGGAAGCGCACCGGGCCATGTGTTCGTCGAAGGCGGGCCAGTAGGCGGAACAATGGTTCTCACCGGATATTGGGGCAACGAAGCTAATGGTGAACCGCAATTAATCCGGATGACCTATTCGCTGCGTGAGGACGGGACAGTACGGCAATATGGTGAGGCCAGCAGCGATCATGGAGCCAGCTGGTCTGACAGTTTCGACTTCATCTATTCACCGAAGTCCGGGTAACCATTCTCACCCGCAGGACGAACCAGTCAACCGAAGGAGCTATCGCGCATGATCGAGGCATTCACTGACTGGTTCTTGTCGCTGGGTGAAAATTACGGCGTCAATCCGTGGATTTTCGGTTCCATTTATGTGGGCGCGATACCGTTCTTTTTCCTGTCAATCGGGTGGATCGTCAAGAATGCGCGAATTGGCAAATCCACCGTACTTCCGACCATGCTGGCAGGCTTTTGCTTCGTTTCAGCCTATCTTTATCTTACGATTGCGGGACGGAACATTCCGGTCTGGGTGTGGATATTTCTGGCCGTTCTGATCCTATACGGCGCGTGGTCCAGCGTGCGAGACACGCGCCGCAAGATCGCCGCTGCCAGGGAAGGAACGCTGGCCGATGTGGAATAGGGGATAGGAAGGCGAAAGGCTCTTCAATCTTGGGCAATGGGGGCGCATATTGCGAATATGTCCCACGCACCCTTTGTCCCCCTAAGAGTCATCTCCAGCTATTCCATGCTCGAAGGGGCGATTGACCCCAAGGCGATTGCGAAGCTGGCAAAGGAACGTGGCTTTCCCGCTATCGCCATCTGCGACCGAAACGGATTGTATGGCTCCACCATGTTTGCTGGTGCTGCCATTGCTGAAGGTGTTCAGCCGATAATCGGCACCTTGCTTGGCGTGATCCATGTCGCAGGAGAGCAGGTCGATTATATGCCGCTATTCGCGCAGGATGAGGACGGGTGGAACAATCTTTGCCACCTCGTCAGCCGGGCCCATCTTGATCGACCGCTAGAGCTTGAACCGCATGTGACGATGGATGATCTCACCGGGCATACTGATGGTCTGATCGCATTGACGGGCGCCGCTGAAGGTGCGGTGACGCGTCTGCTGGCAGACGGTAAGGAACGGCGCGCACATGATCTGGCACAGCAGCTTTCCGCCCTTTTTCCCGATCGATTGTATGTGGAACTTGCCCGTCGCGGCAATTCTGTAGAAGATGCCGCAGAAGCCGGCCTGCTTGATCTTGCCTATGCGCAAAATTTGCCGCTGGTCGCCACCAACCCCGCCAATTTCGCAGAACCGCACATGCACAGTGCGCATGATGCCATGTTGTGTATCGCCAACACTTCGCAGATTGACAGCGAAGACAGGCCTACTTCCAATCCGCAATCTTTCGTCAAGACAGCCGCGATGATGGAGGAATTGTTTGCGGATTTGCCGGAAGCGACGGCCAATACGCTGGTGGTGGCGCAGCGTTGTGCCTTTTCGCCGCCGCGCCGCAAGCCGATTTTGCCAAGTCTCGCTGGTGATCTCGAAGGCGAATCCCGCTTGCTGGAGGAGGATGCGCGCAAGGGCTTGTCTGCGCGGCTCGAGAAATATGAGGATATGTCAGAGGACCAATTGCAAATCTATGTCGAACGGCTCGATTACGAAGTCGGCATAATTCGCAAGATGGGCTTCCCCGGCTATTTTCTGATCGTGGCCGATTTCATCAAATGGGCCAAGGCGCACGGCATTCCAGTAGGGCCGGGCCGTGGCTCTGGCGCAGGCTCCCTGGTGGCATGGGCGCTGACGATTACGGACATTGATCCGATCCGGCTTGGCCTTCTGTTCGAACGCTTCCTCAATCCCGAACGCGTTTCCATGCCTGACTTCGACATCGACTTTTGCGAAACGCGGCGAGGCGAGGTGATCCGATATGTTCAGGATCGCTACGGCCATGACAAGGTCGCCCAGATAATCACCTTCGGCAAGATGAAGGCCCGCGCGGTGCTGCGCGATACCGGCCGCATATTGCAAATGCCCTACGGCCAGGTGGACCGCTTGACCAAGATGGTGCCAAACCATCCGACCGATCCGTGGACCTTGCCGCGCACGTTGAACGGTGCGTCGGATTTCAAGCGCGAATATGACAATGACAATGAGGTGAAGCGCCTTGTTGACCTTGCCATGAAGCTGGAGGGCTTTCCGCGCAATTCGTCCACCCATGCGGCGGGCGTGGTGATTGGCGATCGTCCCTTGAGCCAGCTTGTGCCACTCTATCGTGATCCGCGATCGGATATGCCGGTCACCCAGTTCGACATGAAGCATGTCGAGGATTCCGGACTGGTGAAGTTCGATTTCCTCGGTCTGAAGACGCTGAGCGTGCTGCGCAAGGCGATTGATCTGCTTGAACTGCGCGGAATTACGGTCGATCTCGAAACGCTCGAGTGGGATGATCCTGCGGTTTACGAATTGATGAAGCGCGGCGATACGGTGGGCGTATTCCAGCTTGAATCCGATGGCATGCGGCGCACACTGACCGCTGTAAAACCCACCAAGTTCGAAGACATCATCGCACTCGTTTCACTCTATCGACCCGGCCCGATGGACAACATTCCGCTCTTCGGAAAGCGCAAGGCGGGTGAGGTGGAGATCGAATATCCGCATCCCAAATTGAAGGGCATCCTGGAAGAAACATACGGCATCTTCGTCTATCAGGAACAGGTCATGCAGGCGGCGCAGATCCTGGCCGGATATTCCCTTGGCGATGCAGATTTGCTGCGCCGTGCGATGGGCAAGAAGGTGCAGGCAGAAATGGATGCGCAGCGCCAGCGCTTCATCGATGGCTGTGGCAGAGTGTCCGGTATCCAGCCGAAGCAGGCAAATGAACTGTTCGATTTGATCGACAAATTTGCCGGTTACGGCTTCAATAAATCACACGCTGCTGCCTATGCGCTGCTCAGCTACCAGACAGGCTGGGTGAAGACCCATTACCCAGAGGAATTCTACGCCGCCTCCATGTGTTTTGACATGCACCAGTCAGAAAAGCTGGCAGTCTTCGTGGACGATGCCCGGCGCAATGGTGTCACGCTGCTGGGGCCGGATATCAACCATTCCGAAGCCGAATTCTCGGTCGAGCAGACGGATGAGGGCTGGGCGGTGCGCTATGCCTTGGCAGGCATCCGCAATGTGGGCGAAAAGGCGATGGAACAGGTTGCGGCAGAGCGCCTGTCGCACGGACCGTTTGAAAACCTCGAGGATATATTCAGGCGACTGCCCGCAGGCTCCATGAACCGCAAGCAGCTGGAAGGTCTGGCGGGGGCGGGCGCCTTTGACGGTCTTGAACCCAATCGAGCGAAGATCATGGCCAATGTGGACATGCTGCTGGCGGTGGCAGACGCAGCCAATCGCGAAAAGGCCAGCGGACAGGGCGGATTGTTCGGCGGTGAGGACCATGCCGAGCCCTCGCTCAAACTGGTGAAAGCAGACCCCTGGACCCGACCGGAGCAAATGGCGGTGGAGCGGGAGAACTTCGGCTTTTACTTTGCCGCCCATCCGGCAGAAGAATATCGTCTGATAGCGGCATCCAATGGTGCACGAAGCTATGCTGCCTTGATGGAAGCAGGGGTAGTAGGCTCCCGCCAGAAAGCGGTCATGGCAGCGATGGTAGAAGGCATGAGCAAGAGCCGGACAAAGCGCGGGGACGAATTCATCCGCGCCGACTTTTCCGATTCAACGGGCCAATTCAGCGCCGCGTGTTTTGAAAAAGCATTGATCGAGAACTTCCAGAAGTGGGCGCAGGATGGCACCTGCGTGCTCCTCAATGTCGAATTGGATGCGCCCAACCCGGAAGATCCGCCGCGGGTAACCGTTGTTGGTGCAAGGCCTCTTGCCGATGTTACCAGCGCATCGCGGATGCAGCTGAAGGCCGATGTCCGCGATCTCGCCGGACTTGAAGCATTGCGGGAGATATTGAAGCCGGGTCGTCCCGGACATGGCGAAGTGCTGGTGAAGCTATGCATCGGCGAAGATAGTGATCCGCAGGTGCTGCTGGGGCGCGATTTTGAACTTGGCAGCGAGATGCTTGATATTTTTGCCACTATTCCGGGTCTCAAAAATGTCGAGCTTTCGCCCATCCGCGGTGCCGGCCATCTCCGATTGGTGGCCTGATGAAAGCGATGTCTGATCCGGTCGCGAAGCTTACCGAGAAAGAAAACGCTGCGGCTGCTTCTTGCCGTGCATGGGCCAAGGCAATTGCAAGCGAACTTGATCTTTCAATCTACACGATAAACGATCGCCTGCGCAGTGCGCGCTGCAAACTCGGCACTTTCAGCAGCCGCGAAGCCGCGAGAATCTTGGGCGATACTGAGGGACAGGCACCCCAAAGCATTGTGCGCAAGGAAATAGGGATCGCGCAAACATCTCAGGTCGAGGACAAGAAGGGCGACGCCACCGAAGTCGGACGGGGCCTGTCCCGCTCGGCATGGCTGACAGGAGGAATGCTCATCATGTCACTCTTAATCGCAATCGCTGCCCTTACTCTCACTCTAGCAGGAAGCGAGCCTGCGCCATCCCAATCAATGACGCCAGTCTAACGGGGCCGGGAGATTTCTCTCACCGCCCCTTACAGCAGGCGCAATTGCCCACCGCTTCCCGGCCTGCGAAATTGCGATGCATCGAGCGTAAAATCCCTTCGTTTGAACCCGGCACGTCTGCACGCGATGCGGAAGCGAGCGCGGAAGAGATCGGCCCAGACGCCGCCCGGTTTAAAGCGGGTGAAGAAATCCGGATCATTGTCTCGCCCGCCCCGGATAGACCGCACTATTCCCATCACCTTGCCTGCCCGTTCGGAGAAGTGGACATCCAGCCATTCGCGGAATAATGGGGCGACTTCATGGGGCAAACGCAGCGGGATCCAACCACAGCTCTGCACCCCGATCATGGCCGCGCGGGCAACGATTTCCTCCATGAATTCATCTGTAATCGCCGGGATGATCGGTGAAACCGAGCAATGTGTCGGAACGCCAGACTGCACCAACCTCTCCAATGCTGCCATGCGTCTGGCTGGCGCAGCGGCGCGTGGCTCCAGCTTGCCGGAAAGGATCGGGTCGAGGGAGGTGACAGAGATGGCCACGGCGACAAGGTTCAACTCCGCCATTTCTTCCAGCAAATCGATATCCTGCAACACCCTGTCTGACTTGGTGGTGATGGTGACCGGATGGCGCGCCTCAAGACACACTTCCAGCAGCGCGCGTGTGATGCGGTAGCGATTTTCTATTGGCTGATAGGGATCGGTATTGGTGCCCATGGCAATGGCTTGCGGACGATATTTCGGGCGGGCGAGTGTATCGCGCAGCAGATCGGCGGCATTCGGTTTGGCAAACAGCTTCGTTTCGAAATCAAGGCCCGGAGAAAGGTCGTGATAGGCGTGGGTGGGGCGTGCAAAGCAGTAAATGCATCCATGCTCGCAACCGCGATACGCGTTCACCGAACGATCAAACGGGACATCGGGCGATTGGTTGAAACTGACAATGGATTTTGGATGCTCCTCTGTCACCGTTGTGCGCAATTTTACTGGCGGTCCGTCCAGTGCTTCCATCGCGTCTCTCCAATCGCCATCAGCTTCCCGACTGGCGAGGCCGACGCGTTGGGGCGCGTCTCCCGATTGGGAACCCCGGCCACGAACTGGCTGATGAAAGACTGCCCCATCCTTGCGCATAGAACATAAATAGAACATACTTGTGGATCAGGCAAGCAGGAGATGAACGATGGCAGTGCTGGATTATCTGGAACTTCCGGTCAAATCGACGCAGGAGCAGCAACGGTTTTACGGCACCGCATTCGGTTGGTGTTTCACCTCATACGGGCCAGATTATGCCGCACATGAGGGCGGGCCGTGCCAGATGGGATTGAACGGAGTAGACAATCCGCAACGCAGCACAGGGATTTTGCCAATCATTCGTGTTAGTGATGTCGAGGCTGACGGGACTCCGTTCTGGCTGCGGGCGGCAAGGTCACGGTGGATATATTCGATTTTCCGGGAGGTCGGCGGTTCCATTTCACTGATCCGCAAGGATTCGAACTCGGATGCTATGAACCGACAGCTCAAGGTGATTGATTGCTATTGGGAACGTCGATTTACGTCTCGCGCAGGCGCGGCATCAATTCGATGAAGTTGCAAGGGCGATTGCGGCTGTCGAGCTGCTCGGAAAGGATCAGATCCCACCCATCGCGCACTGCCCCATTCGATCCGGGCAACGCAAAAATATATGTTCCACCTGCGACAACGGCACAGGCGCGTGACTGGATTGTGGAAGTTCCGATTGTTTCGTAGCTGACCCAACGAAACAATTCGCCAAAACCGGGAATGTCCTTGTCCTTGACACGGTCCAGCGCCTCGGGCGTTACATCGCGGCCGGTGAGGCCAGTGCCACCCGTGGTGATCACCGCATCCACATCGGCACTGGCAATCCATTTGTCCAAATGGTCGGCGATGAGCGCCGCATCGTCGCGCAAGATTGCCCGGTCAGACAGAATATGGCCTTTTTCCGCGATGCTTGCAGCAAGGATATCGCCCGACGTATCATCATCGGCACCGCGTGTATCCGACACGCTCAAAAGAGCGATGTTGATAGGCTTGAACGTGCGGCTTTCGTCAATCGCCATCAATTACCCCCGGTGGACATATAAACACGACCATCATTTGCGGTGCCGGTCGGGAACATGGGCCAGCCATTTTGCGCCAGCGCGCGCCGGCTTGGCGACTGCGAATTGGCCTGGCGTTCGTACATCCAGTAATTACGCATTACAATGGCGACATAACCACGCGTTTCCCAATAAGGGATTGCCTCCATATAGAGCAGCGGATCGTCAAAATCGCGGATCTCGGTTTCCCAGCGACGGATTGGCGTCATGCCAGCGTTATAGGCGGCCATGATAATCGGCAGCCTGCCGCGTGTTGCAGGATCATCGCGCAACATCTGCAGATTGCGCTGCCCAAAGGCGAGATTGGTCTGCGGATCGTAAATATCCACATTCGAGCTCACACCAAGTGTGGGCGCGTGTTGCCGAACGGTAATCGGCGTGATCTGCATCAAACCTCGCGCATCGGCGGAGCTGCGTGCGTCCGGGCGAAACGCGCTTTCCTCCAATATATGCGCAAAGGCGAGCGCAGGATCGACCTGCCATCCGTTATATGGGGCATATTTAGGTGCTGGGAAATGCGCAGATGGGTCTGGCTGACCACCTGAAGGCGCGTTCAATGCCATGTAAAGCTGGGTCTGCGGAAAGCCGAGCGAACGGGCCAAACGCGATAACGCGGCAAAGTCCTGCGGGTTGCCGATACGCGCCTGGTGAAGCAATATTTGGCTACCAAGAATATCCTGACCGATTTCTGCCAATGCGACGGCGATTTGTACATTTCTCAGATTGCCGAGCGATTGCCAGTCGGAAGTGGAGAAATCAGCATTTTCGACACGGGAGGGCTGCGCGCGACCCAGTTGTTCTGTCGCCAGCATCCCGTAGAGCGTGCGATCATCTCCGGCAGCATCATTCAGCAAGCGGGCGCTGATATCGGGCTGGCGGCATCGCAGGGCGGCACGGGATGCCCAGTATAATGCAGCAGAGCGTAAGCTGGGGCTTTGTGCGCCTGCCGCAGCGCGCTGGAAAGCATCGCCGGAAAGCGCACAGTCATTCAGCCGCCATGCAGCCATTCCTGCCACCCAATCGCCTTCTGCGACCCATGGCCCGCTGCCTGCGCCCACGGTTTGCGCCATGGCAAGTGCCTGCGCATCGCGGTTCTCTATGAAATAGCTCCACGCCACGCGCTGCCGCCATTCCGCACGCGCGTGCGAGCTGAGTGAACTATCGATCCCGTCGAGCAGGAGCCGCGCGCCATCGGGATCGTCATTCGAGATGCGCGAAAGTATTTCCGCTCTCAGGCTACCGGGCATAGTGCCATCATCGATGGAACGGGGCCGGGTTCGGCGCGGCATGCTGGGCTGTGACTGGAAATCGCGCACATAGGGGAGATCGGGCTCCCGCTTTGCACCGCGGGTCACGCTTAAGCGGCCAATCTGTGCCGCATGCGGCAGTTCGGAACCGGTGCGCAGCCAATCGAGCAGGGAGGGCAGTTCCACGCGCGGTGAATTGGCGTGAAGGTAATATTCTGCTCGTGCGACATCCGTCAGCAGCCCAGTTGGGCGGCGAGAGAGCAGGCTCTCCACTTCTGTCCAGTTCTGGCCCTCAATGGCGCGGAACAGGCGCGAATAATGCTCCCTATCATCGGCAGAGAGTTGCTGCGGGACCTCTGGCGTGCTGATCCGGGCTGTAAAATAGGTGCGCGTGTCCTGCCCCTGCGCCTCAGCAGCGAAAGGGGCGCATGACGCACTCAAGAGGCCACAAAGGGCCATCAAACGTAACACGGGTAGTTTCATTGGGAGGTCCATTCAAGCAGTCGGTGCCACAAGCGGGCGCGCTGCGGCGCGTGATTGAGCAAACGGTCAGGTGCAAAGGTGCAAAGGGCAGGGATGCCAGCGATGTCGCTGAACTGTTCAGGCGCAGCTGACCGTTCATGGCCCATCAGTGTGGGCAGCCTGCTGCCGAAAAGGATGACCCGCTGCGGCGCAGCCAGTTCGACATGGCGCGATATTGCCTGGCCCAGCCCGTCTGCGCCCAGCGCATCCCAATCCGGCAAAGTCATATGCCCCGGCAGGGCGGAAGCCAGATAGATATCGTCTGGCGTTTGGCCCAGCGCGCGGGCGATATTGACGAGGAGCCGCCCTTGGGGCCCTGAAAAAAGCGTCTCGCAATCTTGCGCTTCGGGCATGGTGACGACAAACATCATCGAAGCGCCAGCTTTGCCGCGCGGTGCGATGCGCGGGCCAGAGCCAACGGGAAGCGGGCTTTCCGGCGCCAGCCACCAGCTACGAAAACTTTCGAGATCCTTCGGCAAGTTGTCCGAAACAATCGAGGGTTCAGGCAGCGCCTCCTTCATCGTTTCGTCCAGCGCGGGCTGCGGCGGCGGTGCAGGTTTCTGCCCCTCTGGCTCTGACAGCCAGCTCACAGCTTCATCCTCGAACGTGTAATCCACGCCTGCATCGCGCCACCAGTCAAGCGTGGCGGCATAGTGCTGCACGAGCAGATTATCGGAGCGATTATCCATCATCGGGACCATTGGTGGTCTTGACCTGCTGTTGTGCGTCGATCAAGTCCCTGTGCAACGGATTATCTGTAAAACGGGATGAAGTGATGAGTGAACGGGAATCAATGCCAGTCGATGTGGTGATCATTGGCGGCGGCGTTGCCGGTCTATCGGCCGCAATACGGCTCAAGCAGCTGAATGAAGAGCTTGAAGTCGTCGTGCTTGAAAAAGGTTCGGAAATTGGCGCGCATGTCCTTTCCGGCGCTGTGGTCGATCCTATCGCACTGGATGAATTGCTGCCCGACTGGCGCGATATGGATTGCCCGATGGCTGAAACGCCTGTCACGGATAATTGGCACTGGAACCTGTCAAAGGGTGGCAAGATGGCAATACCGCATCTCGCTATGCCGCCATTCCTTTCCAACGATGGCTGCTATACCGGATCGCTCGGCAATCTCACGCGCTGGCTGGGTGAACAGGCAGAAGCGTTGGGGGTCATGGTTTTTCCGGGCTTTCCGGCCGCCGAAGTCATGTTCAGCGACGATGGTGCAGTTACCGGCGTCATCACGCAGGATATGGGCGTCGCCGCTGATGGTTCGCATAAGGGTGATTATCAGCCCGGCATGGAAATCCAGGCCAAATACACGCTGTTTGCAGAGGGCGCACGCGGCAATCTGACCAAGCAGATGAAGGCCAGATTTGATCTTGAGGCAGATTGCCAGCCGCAGGTTTACGGCCTCGGTATCAAGGAATTGTGGGACATTGATCCAGCTAAACACGTTCCGGGCCGGGTCATCCACACACAAGGCTGGCCGCTTTCGGAAAGTGATACCTGGGGCGGGGGTTTCCTCTACCATCAGTCAGCCGGACAGGTGGCATTGGGCTTCGTAACCGCGCTTGATTATAAAAACCCCTATATTTCGCCTTTCCAAGAATTTCAGCGGTGGAAACAGCATCCGGCCATCCGCGAATATCTCGAAGGCGGTACCCGCGTCGCCTATGGCGCGCGCGCCATCAACGAAGGCGGTTGGCAAAGTGTGCCCAAGCTCGCCTTCCCCGGTGGCGCCTTGATCGGCTGCGCTGCGGGCTTCGTGAATGTTCCTCGCATCAAGGGCAGCCATACCGCGATGAAGAGCGGCATGCTGGCTGCTGAAAGTGTTGCAACCGCCATTGGGGCGGGCAGTGAACATACCGAACTTGCGGATTACGACGCAAATCTGCGCGAAAGCTGGATTGCGACAGAGCTTAAGAAGGTAAAGAACGCCCAGCCACTAGTTGCCAAGTTTGGCGGCGATATCGGGACGGTGCTGGCAGGGATCGACATGTGGATGCGCCAGCTGAAAATCGGTGTGCTGCCGGCGATGAAGCATCACCGTGATTACGAAGAATTGCAGCGCGCCGATCTCCACCAGCCTATAGAATATCCCAAGCCCGACGGGAAGATCAGCTTCGATCGGCTGACAAGCGTATCCTATTCCTTCACTAACCACGCAGAAGACCAGCCTAACCATTTGAAAGTGGCGGATATGGAATTGCAGCGCGAAAGCGAATTGGAGGTCTTTGCCGGTCCTTCGGCGCGCTATTGCCCGGCAGGCGTTTATGAATGGCTGATCGAGGAGGGGCAGGAGCCCAAGTTCCAGATCAATTCTCAAAACTGCGTCCACTGCAAGACCTGCGATATCAAGGACCCCAACCAGAATATCAACTGGACCACGCCCGAAGGCGGCGGCGGGCCTAATTATCCAAACATGTAAGGGGCGGCGCGCGCTTGCATCTTACCCAAACCGCTTACGCCAAGATCAACCTTGCGCTGCATGTCCGCGCGCGCAAAGAGAATGGCTATCATGAGCTTGAAACCCTGTTTGCCTTTGTCGATGCGGGAGACAGGTTGGTGGCGCATGGCAGCAATGAAGACAGGTTTTCTGTAACGGGTGAATTCGCCGGGGCACTGACCAATCCTTTCGACAATATCGTGATGCAGGCGCTGTCCACGCTACCGCGGCCTGACGGATTGGCCATTACGCTGGAGAAAAACCTGCCGGTTGCAGCTGGATTGGGTGGAGGCTCTGCCGACGCGGGGGCAATATTCCGCATGGTACGGGATGGATATAGCTTGCCTGATGATTGGCGCGTCCGGGCTGCAAAACTGGGGGCAGATGTGCCTGCCTGCGTGGAAAGTGAGACCTGTGTCGGACGTGGCATTGGAACCGAGCTTGAGCCGGTTGAAAATGATCTGGCCGGAATGGCGGTGCTCCTCGTCAATCCGCGTGTAGCGCTCTCTACAGGGCCTGTGTTCGCGAAATGGGGAGGTGGGGATGACGGACCCCTGCCGCAGGGCACCGCGAAGGACATCTTTATAAATGGTATCAATGGCCTGGAGGAGCCAGCTGTAACGCTTTGTCCGATCGTGGCGGATATATTGGAGCAACTGCGCGTCACCCGCCCGATGGCTGCGCGCATGTCCGGTTCCGGTGCAACTTGCTTTGCTCTGTATAATTCAGACGAAGAGCGTGACATGGCGAGCCAGCATATTGCAGCGATACGCCCCGATTGGTGGCAGATGAGAGGACACCTTAGATGAATGATCCGGTTTACCGCATGATTGGCGATGCCACGCGCGGGGGAATCGTTGCCGTGTGCGACCATGCGTCAAACCATGTCCCGGCCGAACTGGATCTGGGTGTATCAGCCAAGACGCTGAAAAAACACGTTGCCTATGATATCGGTGCCGCTGGCGTTACAGAGCGGCTTGCGCGCCGCCACAATATCGGCGCGATGCTGGCCAATGTCAGCCGTCTGGTGATTGATCTGCATCGTGAAGAGGACGCGCCGGGGCTAATTCCAGCCACTACGGACGGAATCCTCGTTCCCGGCAATATCGGCGCGGACAAGGACAAAAGGCTCGACGATTTTTACCGGCCCTACCATTGCAGGATGTCTGAATGGCTGGAGCAAGTGCAGCCGGGATTGATTCTGTCGATCCACAGTTTCACGCCGCAACTTGAAAGCAAGCAGGATGAAGAGCGGCCGTGGGAAATCGGCTTGCTCTACAATGATGATGATCAGGCGGCGCGCCATGCCATTCGGCTGTTTTCCGAACTTGGTTGCAAGGTGGGCGACAACGAACCTTATTCAGGCCGAGAATTCAATGCCACGATGAACCGTCATGCAGAGGCGATTGGCCGGCCCTATTGTGCCATCGAAATTCGCAACGATCTGATCGCGGAGGAACGCGGGCAGGCGCGCTGGGCAGCGATCATCGCGGATGTCGCAGGTCGGGTGAAAGTGGCACTGCAAACTGCCTGACCACCCTCTCTAGAAGGCGGACTTGCAGACTGGCTTGACCGGGGGCAAGCATTTCCTGTTTCGGATTGGCGCCCGCTTCCGTTAAAGCCAACGGAGCAATCCCGCGCAAATAACAGGACAATTCATGCCCGATTATCGCTCCAGGACTTCCACTCACGGCCGAAACATGGCGGGTGCGCGCGGGCTCTGGCGCGCGACCGGAATGAAAGATGGTGATTTTGGCAAACCAATCATCGCCATCGTCAATTCTTTCACACAATTTGTTCCGGGACATGTTCACCTGAAGGATCTGGGCCAGCTCGTCGCGCGGCAAGTAGAGGCTGCGTGCGGGGTTGCGAAGGAATTCAATACGATAGCAGTCGATGATGGCATCGCCATGGGCCATGACGGCATGCTCTATTCATTGCCGAGCCGCGATCTCATCGCTGACAGTGTTGAATATATGGTCAATGCGCATTGCGCCGATGCGATGGTCTGCATTTCCAACTGTGACAAGATCACGCCCGGCATGCTGATGGCCGCCATGCGTCTCAACGTGCCCGTGGTGTTTGTCAGCGGCGGACCGATGGAAGCGGGCAAGGTCGTGGTAAAGGGCAAGGAAGTCGCGCTGGACCTCGTGGATGCGATGGTGGCGGCTGCCGATGAAAGCTATACTGATGAAGAAGTGGCAGATATCGAACGATCGGCCTGTCCGACCTGTGGCAGTTGTTCGGGCATGTTTACCGCCAATTCGATGAACTGCCTGACAGAGGCGCTGGGGCTTTCGCTGCCGGGCAATGGCTCTCAGCTTGCCACCCATTCAGACCGGCAGGGTCTGTTTGAGCGGGCAGGCCGGCTCATCGTTACCCTGGCTAAGCGGTATTACGAGGAAGATGACGCCAGCGTGCTCCCGCGCTCTATCGCCAATTTCGAAGCTTTCGAAAATGCGGTGAGCCTCGATATTGCGATGGGCGGTTCAACCAACACCGTCCTGCACTTGCTGGCCGCCGCGCATGAAGCCGGCGTGGAATTCACCATGAAGGATATCGACCGTCTCAGCCGGTCAGTGCCCTGCCTTTCGAAGGTGGCACCAGCCAAAAGTGATGTGCATATGGAAGACGTGCACCGCGCTGGCGGTATTATGGCAATCCTTGGCGAACTTGATCGTGCAGGACTGCTGCATACAGCGCTCCCCACCGTGCACAGCCCCACGATGGGTGATGCGCTGGATGATTGGGATATTGCGCGAAATGCCAATCCCAAGGTCCATGAATTTTACAAGGCCGCGCCGGGCGGCGTGCCCACGCAGACCGCATTCAGCCAATCAAGGCGCTGGGATGCGCTCGATTTGGACCGGGAAGGCGGCGTCATTCGCAACAAGGATAATGCCTTCAGCCAGGATGGCGGACTGGCGGTGCTGTACGGCAATATCGCGCAGGATGGCTGCATCGTAAAGACGGCGGGCGTTGATGAGAGCATTCTCAAATTTACCGGTCCGGCAAAGGTTTATGAAAGCCAGGATGCCGCAGTTGACGCGATTCTCGCAGACGAGGTCGTGGCAGGAGATGTGGTGGTGATCCGTTACGAGGGGCCCAGGGGCGGGCCGGGCATGCAGGAAATGCTCTATCCGACCAGCTATCTGAAATCGAAGGGACTCGGCGCACAATGTGCCTTGCTGACCGACGGTCGCTTTTCCGGCGGCACTTCGGGATTGTCGATAGGTCACGTATCGCCGGAAGCGGGCGAGGGCGGTGAGATCGCACTGGTGGAACCGGGCGACATTATCGAAATCGACATTCCCAACCGGACAATCAATCTCGCCATATCGGATGAAGACGTTGCGCATCGCCGCGCAGCCATGGAGGCAAGGTGTGAAGGTGCATGGCAGCCTGCGCAACCGCGTCCACGCAAGATTACGCCCGCATTGCAGGCCTATGCCGCCATGACGACCAGCGCTGCTCGCGGAGCAGTGCGCGATGTTTCCCAAGTTACGGGGCCACGCAAGGCATGATGCGTGCCCTTTTGCTCGTTGCACTATGGCCTGCGCTTGCAGCGTGCGGGGCGGGTGACGCAGCGAGTTCGGGCCAGTATTTCGATTGTGCGCTTGGCGGAGCAGTCGGTTTTGAGCCTGTCTGCACGAGTGAGCGCGCAGAGATGGATGGAAAACGTTTGCTTATCCTACGGCATCCCGATGGCACCTTCCGCCGTTTCGAACTGGGCGTCGAAGGACGCGGCATTATCACCGCTGACGGCATCGAGCAGGCACAGGTCACATCCGGGAGCGGCTTGGTCGAAATCCGCGTAGGGCCTGATCGCTATCGCGTGCCGGTGGCGCAATAGATCATGAAAGACCTCGCGCAAATTCTCACCGCCGCGCAAATGCGAACGGCAGAAGAGGCGCTGATCGACAATGGAGAATCTGTCGAAAGCCTGATGGAACAGGCTGGGCATGGAGCTGCATTGTTAATATGGCGGATGGCGGCGGGGCGACCTGTTACTATCTTGTGTGGGCCTGGCAATAATGGCGGCGATGGCTATGTTATTGCTCGTTTTCTGCGCGAACGCGGGCTGACCGTCCAGATCGTCGCTCCGCTTGAACCCAAGGCCGATGCGGCTATTTCCGCGCGGGGTAAGTGGGGACAGGAAACGGTCCTCCATGCCGAGGGTGCTGTTCTGGTCGATTGCCTTTTCGGGACTGGGCTTGGCCGCCCATTGGACGATGATCTGCTGGCGCTTTTGCGCAATCTCGCTTCATCGCACAAGCAATGCGTGACCGTAGATTTGCCCAGCGGGGTCGACAGCGACAATGGTGAACAGCTCAACAGCAATTTGCCCGCATATGATCTCACCATTGCCTTGGGTGCGTGGAAATTCGCCCATTGGCTGATGCCCGCATCGGGACAGATGGGGATGCGACGCCTCGTTGATATTGGCGTTAAGAAAGTGACCAATGCGGCGCGCCTTTCTGAAACGCCTCTCCTGCAAGCACCGCCGCTGGATGCGCATAAATATTCCCGCGGCCTGCTGGCAGTAATCGCGGGCGAAATGTCCGGTGCAGCGATTCTTGCGGCAGAGGCGGCGCAACATGGCGGTGCAGGGTATGTGAAGATTTTCTCAGACGAGGATGATGAGCGCCTTATCGGCCAGCCCGATCTGGTAGTGGAGCATGCCTCTCTGCTGGAATTGACGCGCGATCATCGCATCGATGCATTTCTTGTCGGGCCGGGGCTTGGCCGCAGCGAAGAGGCGCGTGCGCGGCTCGATCTGGTGCTTGCCTGCGATCTTCCTACCGTGTGCGATGCGGATGCGCTCCACCTGCTCGAACCAAAGATGCTGGAAAGCCGCACTCAACCAATTGTTGCCACGCCGCATGCGGGCGAACTGGACGTATTGGCGAACACCTTTGGCGTTGTCGGCCTTGATCGCAATGAGCAGGCAAGCGAGCTGGCAGAAGCCATAGAAGGGGTGCTGGTGGCCAAAGGGCCCGATACCTTGATTGCGGCAGAAGGCTCCTTCAGTACCGTGATGCCGCCAGCGCCAAGCTGGCTCAGCACAGCGGGAACGGGGGATATTCTTGCGGGTCTGATCGCAAGCCGGCTAGCGACCGGTATCGTGCCGCGCAAAGCCGCAGAACAAGGCTGCTGGCTTCATGCAGAGGCAGCACGGAAGGCCGGGCCTGCCTTTACAGCGATCGGCCTTGTCGATGCTATTCCAAAGGCATATCGCGCCTTTCTATGACACAGTTAGAGACACAGGCAGAAGAGATTTTACGCATCGCCGCCAAGGGGGATGGCGTCACCGCAACCGGGCGCCATGCCAGTTTTGCGGCGCCTGGCGATATGCTGATGCCCGACGGCAGTATTGAACGCGGGCCCCATCATGCAGAACCTCCATGTCGCCATTTTGGCAAATGTGGCGGCTGCCAGCTCCAGCATTGTGATGAGCAGGCGCTCATTAACTTCGTGCGTGATCGGGTGGCCTTTGCGGCTCAATCACAGGGGCTTGACCCGCAAATTGTGGTGCCGCCAGCCATGTCTCCGCCCTCTTCGCGCAGACGGGTCAGTCTGCGCGCTATCAATAGCGGTGGGCGACCATTGATTGGCTTCAACGCTGCCGGATCTCACAAGCTCGTCGATCTTGCGGAATGCCCGGTGATGCTGCCGGAACTGTTCGCATTGATCGCGCCGCTGCGCGGCTATTTCGCCCGCGTCAAAGGACGTTATACAATTGATATCGAAATCGCCCGGGTCGATCAGGGGGTGGATTGCGCGCTGAAAGGCTTTGCTCCCGAAGGGCTCGACCAGACTGAAGAACTGCTGGAATTTTGCCGTGAAAACGGTTTGGCGCGTCTGACGCTGGACCAGGGGTACGGGCCGGAAGGTTTTTGGGAGCCTGAGCCTATAACTGTTACGCTTGGCGGAATTGCAGTTGCCTTCCCTTCTGGCAGCTTCATGCAGGCCACGGATCACGGTGAAAAAACACTAGTGAGTGCGGCGCAGGAATGGCTGGCAGATTGCGGGCACATTGCCGATCTTTTTTCCGGCCTCGGCACTTTTGCCTTTTCCTTGGCGAAGGGGCGTAAAATACTTGCAGTGGAGGCGGATCGCGCTGCCATTCTTGCCTGCCGAAGCGCCGCCAATGCAGCTCGGCTTCAGCTTGAAACATCGCATCGTGACCTGTTCCGCAACCCATTGCGTGCGAAGGAACTGGCCGGTTTTGATGGCGTGCTCATTGATCCGCCGCGTGCAGGGGCGCGCACGCAGATTGAGCAGATCGCGGCAAGTACGGTGGAACGCGTGGTTTACATCAGCTGCAATCCGTCGAGCTGGTCTCGTGATTGCACTTTACTGGCGAGCGCTGAATATGAATTGCGAGAATTGCGTCCTGTGGGGCAATTCCGCTGGTCAACCCATGTCGAATTGGCGAGCCTGTTCATCAAGCGCGCAGATTAGCTGATCAAGGAGCCACTCCATATCGGAGTGGTCCGAAAAAGCATGGTCGGCAGAGGCACGAACGAATGTTCGCGGATCCTTGCCCCAGCTTTCAAGGAACGCCTTACCGGTCCGATCCCGCCCCGCGATGATAAAACCGAGATTGCCTTTGAATCCCTCTATCGTGCTGCGCATTTCGCCTGAAAGGGTCGATTCGCCACCTCCTGCTTGAACCGCGCTGCGCAAACCAGGCAGAAGCTTGCGAAGTGATACGCCGCCGCTCAACAGGCGCAGCCATTCGCGCGGGTTCCTGATTTTCTCGGCATAACGCGCACGAATGGTGGCCGGGGCAGGGCCCTCGTCATCTTCGTCGAAAGTCCAGGGATTGGCCAGAAGCACGCCATCGCAGCCAGCGCCACCTTCCAGCATCAGCGCTGACGCCGCGTCGCAATTGCCAAAGCCGACCATGCGGGAGAGCGACGGGCATATTTGTCGAAAATGGGTCAGTGCTGCTGCAATATCTGGTCCGGCCGCGCGAAAACCGCCGTTCTTGCCGCTGCTGTCGCCTATGCCGCGCCGATCATAACGCATTACGGGATAGCCTTTCGCGGCGATGTGGGCGGCAAGTCGGGCCTGTCCGCCAAATGCCCCGCTGCGCAATTCATTACCGCCGCTTACAAGCAGCAGGCCGACACGCCCTTCGGCTTCATCGAGTGAACCGAAGCAAGTCTCACCCTCGCAGTCAAAGGTGAAGTGACGACGGCTCATCGAAGCCTTTCCTGAACAGTCTTTGCCAAGGCTTGGGCCTGCGCCTGGTCATGATCGGGTTCTGCGCGAAGCCATAGACCAGCACCGCCAAGGTCGCCTTGTGCGATATCTGGCATGCCCGGCTCGGCAAGATCTGCGTTCTCGAGCTGCGCGATCATGTCTGGCCCAAGCGCATAGCCGGCCAGTACAAGGCCGCATTCCCTACCGCGCGCCAACAAATCCTCTCGAGATGTGTTTTTGCCAGCTTCGCGGTCAGCAATGACCTGCGCCCGCAGCAATGCACGCAGCACGCTTGACCCGCCGATGGGAGCATAGCGCAAGGCAGGAATGGTGTCGGGTACACAGTTTGCGCCACCGCGCAGGGACAATGCGTGCGTTGCGCCAAAATGCCGTGCTGCACCACTCATCGCGCTGTGCCAGCTCGCAATATCTTGTTCGACAGGCGCCAACTGGCTCTCGTTCGTGCCCGGGAGGTCCGGAAGCATGCAATCCATCCCCAAACCATCCAGAATGCGCATGGTTTCGACGATGAAATGGCGCAGCTTGTTCGCTTCATCAAACAAGGCCGGGACGATCAAGATCCGCGTTTCGCGCCCGCTGTCACAGCGAATCGCATATTCCTCTGGATGAGGAGGGTTGGGCCAATTGCCCGTCAGCATCGCTGATCAGTCTTCCGCCCGCTTTTTCACGAGGTAGGTGAGGAGACCACCAAAGGTTTCCAGCATCTCGCCATCCACTTCGTCATCCTCGATAAGGATATCGAGCTGGTCCTCAATTTCGGTAAGGAGACCCGCGACAGCCATGGAATCGAGTTCTGGCAAAGCGCCAAATAAGCCCGAATCCATATCCAGCTGGGCAACGCGTTCACCCGAAAGGCCAAGAACGTCCTGCAGCACCTGGCGCAAAGTCAGATCAATTTCGCCGGTTTCCTCGACCGGCACGGGAAGTTTACTCGCCATAGAAACCTGCCCTAGCCAGCACCGCGACGGCTGACAAGTTTGTGTATGCCAGCCTTGGCAATAGTGGGCCAGTTTTGCGGCGCGCCTGGCCGCAGGCAGGTAAATTGCCAGCGTATGCGTGTCTCTTCCATCCAGTCGCGCTTGTAAGGCTGATCGCCCGTGCCAAAGTCCACCATCTCCACTCGGTCTATGTCTATAACCTGTTTGAACAATGCAGCCGTCAGCGTGGTGCCGGGTGATAATGCGGTGGCCGACTGGCGATGGGCCAGCTTGTGAATATAGGCGGTGCTGCCATCCACCGTCCAGAATTGCGCGGCCACGGCCTGATCATCGTGATGGGCGATCGCAAACCGAAAGCGTCCCGCAGCGCTTTCGGTCTGGGCAAAGCGGCATAGCAGTGTTGGTTCCCCCTCGGCAGGTTTCCAGCTATCGGCATAAATATCTTCATAAGCCGACCAATCATCGGCATCGAAGGCTTGCGTCAGCCTCACGGATATTTTCTTCCCCTTGCGCTTAAGCGTGGAGCGTACATTTCCGGGGCGTCCGGCCAGAAACTGGTCATAACTGCGTCCCTGAACCCGCAGGACATGATTGATGTCGCACGGTTCGCGCAGCACCACCCATCCGGTTGTGCGGAAAGCCTGCTCCAGAAGATGAGTTGAAACATCTTCATCGGCGAGGTTTCTCAAGGATATACAATGTGTTTTTTCCGCAATTTCTCGTGTCAGCTCGGTGAGCATTCGCGTGGATGGCGCATCGGGCAGGCAGGGTGCCCATGTAAATGCATACCAGTTCATCAAAGGCTCAAGCCCCCGCGTCCCGCGCATCATGGGGAAGCAGACGGCACCGTCACCGTCACTCGCCACGGCGACAAAGGGGTGAAGCCCTGCTTCTTCCAGCAAAGCAAACCACCCCTGGCGAGAGAACGGACCATTGCCCCAGCAAACAGTCTCTGGCAGATCGTTAACCGTGTCGTGATAGCTGATCACCGTCACCTTATTGCTTTCTCCTGAGGATGAATGTCCAGCACGCCTGATCCCGTTCCCCGTCCGCTTGACCACCTCACAGAATGCGGGGCGGATAGCGATCCGGCGCTCGTCTTGCGCGGCGAGACCCTTAGCTGGGATGACTTAAGAAGCCGTATCGCTCGCATGGCCGCATGGCTTATTGCGCAAGGACCACAAAAGGGCGCGCGCGTGGCGACATGGGCTGCGAAGGGGGAATTGACCTGCCTTATGCCACTTGCCACCGCGCGGGCGGGATTGGTGCATGTGCCGATCAATCCGCTGCTCAAATGCGCGCAGGTCCGCCACATATTGAACGATTGCAGCGCAAGTCTGCTGATCGCAAATGCCGGCAGGCTTGGCTCACTTGGCGAAGGCGATGTGCCATTTGCATGCATCATCGCCGATGAAAAGGAGGTGCTGGAAGAGCTGGCTGATTTCTCTGCAAGTCTCGACCTTTCTTCTTTTGATACCAATGATTTGGCAGCCATACTTTATACCAGCGGTTCAACCGGCAGGCCCAAGGGTGTGATGTTGAGCCACGCGAATCTCTGGCTCGGTGCGGTCAGCGTCGCGCATTATCTGGGAATGTATAGTGATGACGTCACGCTTGCCGTGCTGCCGCTCAGTTTCGATTATGGACAGAACCAGATTCTGTCGACCTGGTACGCAGGCGGCAGCGTTGTACCTCTCGATTATCTCACGCCGCGAGATGTCATCAAGGCATGCGCGCGGCATGGAATCACGACGCTTGCTGCAGTGCCGCCATTATGGGTTCAATTGACCGAGCAAGACTGGCCAGCAGACGCAAAAGCCAATTTGCGTCGTATGACCAATAGTGGAGGCGCGCTGACGCAAGGGCTGGTTCGCGATTTGACGCAGATGTGTCCGGAAGCGCGCCTCTTTCCGATGTATGGCCTGACAGAGGCATTTCGTTCCACCTATCTCGATCCGGCTATGGTGGACAGCCACCCAGCGTCGATGGGCACGGCCATTCCTTTTGCCGAGATCTTAGTGGTGGATGAAGCGGGGCAGATCGCCACGGAAGGAGAGCTTGTGCATTGCGGGCCGTTGGTTGCGCAAGGGTACTGGCAGGATGCGACACGCACTGCAGAACGCTTCAAGCCAGCGCCCGCGGCATCCTCATATGGCGGGATGGCGGTCTGGTCTGGGGATAATGTGCGCCGCGATGAAGACGGTTTGCTCTATTTCATCGGCCGGGACGATGCGATGATAAAAAGCGCCGGTAATCGCATCAGTCCGCAGGAAATCGAAAGCGCTGCCATTGCCACGGGCGAGGCAGAGGAGGCCGTTGCCTTTGGCGTGGCGGATGAGCGACTTGGCCATGCCATCCACCTCGTAGTGCGGGGGACGCGTGATGACGATGCGTTGCGTTCGAGATTGCGCAGCGAGCTTCCCAATTTCATGCAGCCCGGGCTGATCAAGTGGGTTGATGCGATGCCGGTCAATCCCAACGGCAAGATTGATCGCGCCAGATTGCAGCAGGAGGCAATATGAAACCGCTTGGACCGATCCCTGATTTCTATGAGGCGAAAGGTGATGAGCTGGCTATCGGCGGGCGATCTGCCAGCGCTCTGGTAAAGGAAGCGGGCAGCACCCCCCTGTTCGTATATTCACGCGATGCGATTGCCACCCGTATGGACGAATTGCGCGCTGCCATGCCTGACAGATTGCGTATTCATTATGCCATGAAAGCAAATCCTTACGCTGACCTTCTGGAATTTATCGCAGACCTGGTGGATGGTTTGGACATCGCTTCTGGCGGTGAACTCCAACAGGCACGGGAGGCGGGCTTTCTGCCGCGTGAAATCAGCTTTGCCGGGCCAGGAAAGCGTGATGCAGAATTGCTTGCGGCAATCCGCGCTGGCGTGACCCTCAACATCGAGTCTGAGGGCGAGGCTGAACGCGCTCTCGATACTGCACGCACGCTTGGCGTGACCCCGCGCCTGGCAATTCGCGTGAACCCGTCCTTCGAATTGCGCGGATCCGGCATGAAGATGGGCGGCGGTGCCAAACCTTTCGGCGTGGACGAGGATCGCGTGCCCGCGCTCGCCCGCCATCTGGTGGATGCAGGTGTCAACTGGCGCGGCTTTCACATTTACAGTGGCAGTCAGGCGCTTGATTCAACTGCTATAATAGAAGCACAGGCCAATGTCATCGCACTGGCGGCCCGGCTTGGCAAAGAGGCCGGCGTCGCTGTGCCGCACCTCAATATGGGAGGTGGCTTTGGCATCCCTTATTTCGATAAGGATGCGCCTCTTGATATTGCTGCAATCGGTGAAGCTCTGAAAACGCGATTTGCTAATCTGCCCGGCAATCTGAATGACACTGAATTTGCTGTGGAACTGGGGCGATATCTGGTTGGCGAGGCAGGTGTTTATCTGACCCGGATTGTCGACCGCAAGGAAAGCCACGGAATCACCTTCCTTGTGACCGATGGTGGACTGCATCACCAGCTTGCCGCATCAGGCAATTTTGGAACCGTAGTACGCCGCAATTACCCCGTCGCAATCGCCAGCAAGTTTACCGAACCCCCTACTGAAACCGTGAATGTGGTGGGCTGCCTGTGCACGCCGCTCGACAGATTGGCCGATCTGGCGCAGCTCCCCGCGGCGGAAATCGGTGATCTTGTCGCGGTGTTTTGCGCCGGCGCCTATGGTGCCAGCGCCAGTCCGGCCACCTTTCTGGGGCAAGGTCCGGCACGCGAACTGCTGGTGTAGGGTTTTACACCTTGGTCGTCCCATTTCGGGACAGGGGTCTGCAACCCGCGTGTTTCCGGCGTTTAGAGGCTTCAATACTAACGCAATGTTCACCCTTTTCCGCGAGAAGGCGAGGCAGGATCCATGGGCGAAATGCGTGCGGGGCAAGCGAGGCCGCGTCAGCTGATCGTCCAACTCGCGAAGGACGCAAGATGCGTACGAAACTGCCGCTCACCACTCTCATTGTCTCAACAGGCATTGCGCTCGCATTGTCGGGCTGTGCTGGCGGGGCTGCCGGTTCGCAGCTGGAGCCTGCGCGGTTCGTATCCATGCAGGAAGGGCCGGGCGAAGAATACGTCATCGGTCCGCTCGACAAGCTCACGATTCATGTCTGGCGCAATGATGAGCTTGGTGCAGAAGTCCAGGTGCGCCCAGATGGCCGGATAACCACGCCGCTGGTGTCGGATATGCCTGCCGTGGGCAAGACACCTACCATGTTGGCAGAAGACATCCGCCTTCAGCTTTCCCAATACATTGAAGAACCGCTGGTTACCGTGATCGTCAATGAATTTGCCGGTACGTTCAGCCAGCAGGTTCGTGTTGTGGGTGCAACGGCAGAACCGGCATCGATTCCCTATCGCGCGAATATGACGCTGCTCGATGCAATGATCTCTGTCGGCGGATTGTCCGAATATGCCGCAGGTAACCGCTCCCGCTTGATCCGTTTCGATCGCCAGTCGGGCGAGCAACGCGAGTATGACCTGCGCTTGTCGGATTTGCTGCGCCGCGGTGATAGCGATGCCAATGTCATGCTGATGCCGGGCGATGTCATCATCATCCCCGAAAGCATGTTCTGAAGGGGGCTGGGGCTTGAAGCAACTCCTTGAAGAACTGCGTGCGGGCCTCTGGGCGGTGTGGAACCGCCGGTGGCTGGCGTTGGCCATTGCCTGGGGCGTCTGCCTTCTGGGCTGGTTGGCTGTTGCGCTGGTCCCCAATTCTTACGAGAGCGAGACGCGCATCTTCGTCCAGTTGGATGACGTGCTGGCCGAACAGATCGGAATCGGTGCCAATGCGCGTGAACGCGATATCGACCGGATCCGGCAAACGCTGGTAAGCTCGGTCAATCTTGAAACCGTTGTCCGTTCGACCCGGATCGGAGACATGGTCAGCACGCCTGTCGAGATGGAAGCGGCGATCGAACAGCTCGAAAAAGATATCAAGGTTGTCAGCCAGGGCGAAAACATCTTCGAAATTTCGGCAGTAAGTGGTCGTGGTAATTTGTCGGACGAAGAGAACGCTGCTCTCGCGCAGGCGATCACGCAGCGCATGATCGACATCTTTCGAGAAGAGAACCTCGGCGGTGCGCGCGGTGAAATGGCGGATTCCATTGAATTTCTGAACGAACAACTCGCCAGCCGCGAAGCGGACCTCGCTTCTGCCGAACAACGCCGCCTCGCATTCGAGGCGGAGAACCCTGATCTGATCGGTGGAGCACAGGCGATTGCGGCGCAGTTGAGTGCCACACGCGCAGAGCTTCGCAGTGTTGAGTCCGATCTCGCCGCTGCGCAAGCCGCTCAGGCCGCAATAGATGGGCAGCTGGCCAGCACACCGCGAACCATAGTCATTCCTGGGTCTGGTGGCACACAATCGACGCTGGCCCAGGCTGAGGCCAACTTGGCCGCCATGCGAGCAAGGGGTCTGACTGAAGAGCATCCCGATGTCATTGCGGCCACCCGCACCGTCGTCAGCTTGCGCGAACGATCCCAGACCACAGGCAGCGGGGGCGGCGGGATGCCCAATCCGGCCTTTACCTCGCTTCAGTCTATGCGGGTAGAACGCCAGTCCAATGTCATGTCCCTGCAATCGCGCGCCGCCGCACTCAGCGCCGAAATAGCCTCGATCAACGCAAGTCAGGCTCGCGAACCGGGTGTTGCGGCAGAGGCCCAGCGTATCAGCCGCGATTACGAAGTGCTGCGCACTCAATATGACGAATTGCTGCAAGACCGTGAGGAATTGCGCTTGCGAGGTCAGGTTGAAAGTGAACGAAGTGCCGTGCAATTCGAGGTGATTGATCCCCCGACCACTCCGCGCACGCCTGCGGCCCCGAACCGGCCCTTGCTCCTGCTGGCGGTGCTGATCGTGGGGCTTGGCGCCGGAACTGGCACCGCCTTTGTTCTAAGCAAAGCTGGCTCCACCTTCGCCACTGCAAGTCAGCTTGAACGCAACTTTGGCCTGCCGGTGGTGGGTACCATCACCCATACTTTCACCGAAGCTGGTCGGGAATTGCGCGCAAGACGGCTCAAATATTTTGCGGCCGGTTTGGGCGGGCTCGGGATGCTTTTCGTCGTTCTCATGGGCGTTGAAATCGTCCAGCGCAGCACTGTGGCTTGAAGGGGCAGGACATGACCAAACACAGCAAGATTCCTACCCCGGGCAAGTCCTTGTTCGAACGCGCTGAAGGCTTCTTCGGCCTCGGTGAGGATCTTACCCCTGCGCCTGTTCCGCATGAACTTGCCAAACCGGTCAATCGCCGCATCACCAGGCGTGATGTAAGAACGAAAGTGACGGAACTTTCGCTGACCGAAGCAGCCTTGCAGGGTATACCGACGACAGAAGCGTTCATCCCTGAACCTGTGTATGAAGACGTAACTTTCTCTCAGAACATTCACGAGATTGATCGAGATGCCCTGGCGCGCCACGGGCTAATCCAGCCCGAGGGGCCAATTTCCGCGCTGCTGGAAGAATTCCGCATCGTAAAGCGCCAGGTGCTCCAATCCGTCCGCAAGGCACGCGAAAACGGCTCGGGCAAGATCGCGCAACGCGTGCTCATCTGTTCACCACTCCCCAATGAAGGCAAAAGCTTTTGTGCAGCCAATCTGGCGCTTGCGATGGCGGCTGAAAAGGACAGCGAAGTGCTTCTTGTCGATGCAGATTTCGCCAAGCCATCGATTTTGTCGATGCTCGGTCTGCCACGCGGGCCGGGCTTCATGGATGTGCTGGCTCGTGATGATATTCGCGTGGAAGACTGCGTAATGGCAACCGATATCGCCGGTCTGCATGTGTTGCCTGCAGGCAATCACACCACGTCGGACAGCGAATTTCTCTCCAGCAACCGCACTGCGGACGTGCTCGATCGGCTGACGCGCGCTGCGCCTAACCGGATCGTCATATTTGATAGCTCGCCCGCGCTGGCCGCCTCTCCCGCAGCAGAGCTGGCCAATCATGTCGGTCAGGCCCTTGTCGTTGCCCGTGCGGATCGCACCGGCCAAAGCGCTCTTGAAGATGCGCTGACGCTGCTTTCCGCCTGCCCTGATCTCAAACTGCTCCTCAACGCGGCGCATTTCAGCCCTAGCGGCCGCCGATTCGGCGCCTATTACGAGCAGGAGGCTTGATAGCCATGCGGCACTCGCTTGCAAGCCTGCTACTTCTTGCTGCCTTTCCGGCAAGCGGGCTGGCGCAAGATCTTGAAGACAATAGCGATCTGCAAAGGTCGTCAGGTCACGGTGTGCAGATCGCGCCTTATATCGAAGCGGCACAGGTCGTGACAGCAGAGTTTGAACCGGGCGATGATGTCGTCACCTATTCTCGGGTGGCTGCTGGCGTGGATGCGGGCTTTGGCGGTCGCTATTCGCAAGGTTCGCTTTCATTGCGTTATGAACGGCGTATCGGATATAGCGATAGTGTCGCCGATGTGGACACACTGTCCGGCATCGCGCGCACATCGATGGCGCTCGCCGGGCCAAACCTCACATTTGAAGCGGGTGGCCTAGCCTCCCGCACAAGGGTTGAGGGAAACGGCGCAACCTCACTCGGCGCATTTGGCGGTGATGATGCATCAACCAGCCAGGTATATTCTGTGTATGCAGGGCCTTCGGTACAGACGCAGGCGGGCATCGCACGGGTCAGTGGTTCTTATCGCCTGGGTTATACACGCGTGGAATCGCCTGATGCAGTGCAGCTTTTTCCGGGTAGCGAACCGGCAGACATATTCGATGATTCCATAACGCATAATGCAGCACTGCGTGCTGAAATAACTCCTGATGCAATGCTGCCGGTAGGCTTGGGCGTGAGCGCGGGGTGGAACCGGCAGGATGTCTCGAACCTCGATCAACGGATTGATGACAGCTACATCAGTGCCGATGTCACCGTGCCTCTATCGCCCAATGTCGCGCTGGTTGCCAGCGTGGGATATGAGGATGTCGAGATTTCGAGCCGCGACGCGCTTCGAGATGTGAATGATCTGCCAGTGATCGGTCGCGATGGCCGTTATGTAACGGACACATCTGCTCCGCGTCAGATCGCCTATCAGACTGACGGATTGATCTGGGATGTGGGCGTGATGTGGCGGCCCAGCCGTCGTACTGCTTTCGAAGCGCATGTGGGCCGCCGTTATGGTTCCACCACCTATTATGGTTCATTGTCATATGCACCCAATTCCAATTCCAGCCTCAATGTCTCTGTCTATGATAATCTGAACAGCTTTGGCGGGCAGATCGTGGGCGCGTTGGGGGATCTTGGCACGGATTTTGATGCTTTCCGCAATCCCGCTACCGGTGATCTTGGTGGCTGCGTACTTGGCGTAGCGGGAGACAATTGTGCACTGGCGCGTCTTGGTTCGGTCCGTTCCACCGTCTTCCGCAGTCGCGGGGTTGCAATTACCTATGGTGCAGAAACCCAGCGCACTTCCTGGGGCGTGGGCGCCGGATATGATCGACGTTCATTTATTGCCGGAGAAGACACCGTTCTTGCCGCCACAGATGGGCTGGTAGACGAGAACTACTGGGTCGCCGCCTATGCTTCGCGCCGGTTAGACCGTCGTTCCCAGATTTCAACTGGAGCATCGGCGACGCTCTTCGATGGAGGGTTCAATAATGATGGAACCTCAATCGGTTATAGTATAAATTTCGCATACAATCGCAACCTGATCGACAGGCTGACCGGCACAGCCGCTGTCAGCCTGGACGGTATCACCCGCGAAGATCTGCCCGATTACCAGGCGGCCTCGGCCCTGGTCGGGCTTCGCTACACCTTCTGACAGGTCCAAGGGAGAACAAGACAATGTTCGACAATTTCTATGGCCTGAGCGGCAAACCATTCCAGCTCACGCCCGATCCCGAATTCTACTTCCGCTCTATCACGCACCGCAAGGCTCTGTCCTATCTCGGATATGGTCTGGCGCAGGGTGAAGGCTTCATCGTCATTACGGGTGAAATCGGCTCCGGCAAGTCGACGCTCATCGCGCATATGATGCAGAACCTCGATATGGGTCAGGTGACCGTGGCGCAGATCGTCACCAGCAAGCTCGACGAAGAAGAAGTTGTGCATGTCGTGGCCGGAGCCATGGGTCTTGATGTGGAAGGCCATGACAAAGCGACTGCGCTGACCGAAATCGAAGGTCATCTGCATGAAGAGGCGCGCGCAGGCCGCCGATGCCTGCTGGTCATCGACGAATCGCAGAATCTTTCGGTCTCCGCATTGGAAGAATTGCGAATGTTCTCCAATTTCCAGCTTGGCAGCCATCCACTGCTCCAGACGTTGCTGCTCGGCCAGCCCGAATTCCGTACAACACTGCAAAATGAGCCGGGACTTGAACAGCTTCGCCAGCGCGTGATCGCTGCGCATCATCTTGAGCCCATGCAGAAGGACGAGATCGAGCCGTATATCATCCACCGCCTGAAGAAGGTTGGCTGGGATGGCAATCCTACATTCGATCAGCGCATATTTGCAGAGCTTCACGAGGCATCGGGAGGCATTCCGCGCCGTGTGAACCAGATCGCCAATCGCCTGATGCTGCTGGGCGCAGTGGAAGAATGTTCGCACATAGATGCGGCAATGCTGCAATCTGTGCTGACAGAACTCGAATCCGAGCGCGCTTTACCGGAAGCGCCGCCTGCACCTTCAACCGCGCGACCTCAAGCAGCAAAGACAGAAAAAGCTTCTCCTCTCGCTTCATCGGCTGATGCGAAGGCAATCGCCAGCGCATTTGCGCTCCGAGACAAGCAGATTACAGAGCTGCAACAGGCCATCTATCTCCTTTCTGAACAGGTGAAGAACACCGTTTCAACCGATGTAGTTCGGTCAGAGCTCGAATTGATGCGCGAACAGATTGAGCAGATCGAGAAACGCTTCAACGAGCATGAGCACTCGATCAGTCAGACGCTCAACATGCTGATCGAGTGGATCGAAAATGACATGGCATCGAGCAAGGCTGCCTGACGGCGTTCAGGAGGGGTACTCGCATTGAATGCCATCGCCTTCGCCAATGAAGACGCCCAGGGCGTCGGGCCAGACAAGGTCATCGCCAACGGCCTGTCAGTCGATGTCGAGGACTGGTTCCAAGTGGGCGCGTTCGAGGATGTGATCGAACGCGACAGCTGGAGCACGCTCGACAATCGCGTGGAACGCAACGTCCATGAAATTCTCGATCTGTTCGATGAAGCAAAGGCCAGTGCGACATTCTTTACATTGGGTTGGGTTGCACAGCGTCACGGCCCGCTCCTGCGGGAAATAGCACAGCGCGGGCACGAAATTGCCAGTCATGGCTGGGATCATCAGCGTGTGTTCCGCATGGATCGGGAGAGCTTTGCCTGCGATATAGAGCGGACTCGCAAGACCATTCAGGATTGCTGCGGCCAGCGTGTCGATGGCTATCGCGCGCCCAGCTTCTCCATTGATCACCGCACGCCGTGGGCTTTCATGGAATTGGCCGAGCAAGGCTATCTGTACTCATCAAGCGTCGCGCCAATCACCCATGACCATTACGGTTGGGCAGAGGCACCGCGTTTCGCGTTTCAGCCCATTCCTTGGCACGATTTGGTCGAATTACCCGTTACAACCGCCATATTCCGCGGTAAACGACTGGCGGCAGGCGGAGGGGGCTTTTTCCGTGTGCTGCCTTACGCCTTCAGCCGTTGGGCCATACGGCAGGTCAATCGCACAGATCAGCGTCCTGCGATCTTCTATTTCCACCCGTGGGAAATAGACCCGGGCCAGCCAAGGGTTGCCGGCGCTCCCTTGCGTTCGCGGCTGCGGCATTACACCAATCTTAGTAAAATGAGTGGCAAGCTGCGCCAATTGATCAATGAATTTGCCTGGGGACGGATGGATGTCGTCGCCCACCGTGAGGCCGCGAGAATTGCGGTCGAAATGGCATCGGACCAGGAAATGGCGGTATGAACGCGCCTTTTGCCCTGACACGCCAGAAAATACGCGTGCTTGACCTCCATCGACCTGATGAAGCAGCGCGCGTTGAAAGGTTCGTTGCTCAAGAGGGCGGTTCCATCTTTCACCTCCCTGGATGGCTCGACGCAGTTGAGGCGGGCACTGGGCAAAAGGCGCGCGGGATCGTAGCCGAGATGGACGGAGCGATCACGGGCTGGCTTCCATTGACTGAGGTGCATTCACCAATTTTCGGCAGAATGCTCGCTTCAAGCGGATTTGCCGTTGAAGGCGGCATCTTGGCAGAGGATGACACTGTAGCGGAAGGCCTCTGCAATGCCGCCAGCGAATTTGCGATGCGGCTTTCCTGCCCGACTATTGAAATGCGCGGTGGTCCGGTCGCGTCAAATTGGCAGGTTCAGTCGGACAGCCATTGCGGGTTCGTGCAATCGCTGGCGATGGATGACGAGACGCAGTTGGCGGCAATCCCGCGCAAGCAACGCGCCGAAGTGCGCAAATCGCTGAAGAATGATCTAACTGTCCATGTCGGGCAGGGGGAAGCCGATCTGGAGGCGCATTACGCGGTATATTCGCAAAGCGTTCGCAACCTAGGCACGCCCGTGTTCCCGCGCACCTTGTTCGAAGCAGTGATCGAGCAGCTTGATGCCGATATCCTTACAGTGCGCCACCGCGGCGAAGCGGTAGCAAGCGTGCTGTCGCTTTATCACGATGGCGCGGTAATGCCCTATTGGGGTGGCGGCACGCATGGCGCACGCGCGTTGCGTGCCAATGACCGCATGTATTACGCCCTGATGCTCCATGCGCGCGCGCGAGGCTGCGACAGGTTCGATTTCGGAAGGAGCAAGACAGGCAGCGGTGCCTACAGATTCAAGAAGAATTGGGGTTTTGAACCGCAGCCGCTTTCTTACGCCAGCTGGACTGCGCCGGGCCATCCCGTGCGCGATGCCGATCCGACGAGCGCACAACACCAATCGCGGATTGCGCTTTGGAGGAAGCTGCCCCTGCCAATAGCAAACCGGCTTGGCCCCCTGATCGCGCGGGGTTTGGGGTGAGCGGAGAGATACTCTTCCTCGCCCACCGGCTGCCTTTTCCACCTGACCGCGGTGACAAAATTCGTTCACATCATATTGTGAAGGCTTTGGCGAAGATTGCTCCGGTCCATATTGGCTGCCTTGCAGAAGAGGTAAGCGATTTTGCACATAAGCATTTTCTGGAAGAGCTGGCTGCCTCTTACTGCATGGCGCCGCGCCCACCCTTTTTGCCGATTGCAGGATTAAAGGCCCTAATCCGGCGAGAACCTGTCAGCCTTGCAGCATTCCATTCGAAGCAATTGCGCCAGTGGGTGAAAAACACACTGGCCACGCGCAAAATCACTGCGATCTATGTGTTCTCCGGCCAGATGGGGCAATATGTACCGCAAAGCTGGATAGGACGGCTGATTGTCGATCTGGTCGATGTCGATTCGGCCAAATTCGAGGCATTTGCAAAAGACGGAAGCGGTCCACGGGCCTGGATAGATGCGCGCGAAAGCAAACTTCTGCGGGACGTAGAGGCGCGGTTGGTAGAGCGTGCAAGCAGCACCTTGCTGGTCAGTCATGCAGAGGCGCAATTGCTCAGGTCCAGAATATCCGGCCAGCACGATATCCGGGCGCTGAGCAATGGCATAGACTGCAGCTTCTTCGATCCTGCATTAATTAAGCCACATCCAGCCCTGGGGGAAGGCGGCCCGCACCTCGTTTTCACCGGACAAATGGACTACGCGCCCAATATTGCCGCTGTCTCGCGCATGGCGAATGACATCATGCCACGCCTTATCAAGGCTCTCCCGCAGGCCAGTTTCCATATCGTCGGACGTGCTCCCTCGCGTGATGTCATCGCTCTGAAGGGGGTAAATGGCGTTTCTGTGGTCGGAGAAGTGCCTGACACGCGGCCTTGGCTTGCTGGTGCAGATATGGTGGTGGCACCTTTGACAATCGCTCGCGGTGTCCAGAATAAGGTGCTCGAGGCTATGGCGATGGCCCGTCCGGTTGTCGTCACCCCCGATGCGGCTACGGGCATTGATGCAGAACATGGCAGGCACTTCATCATTGCCGAGAACGATGATGCCTTCATCCACCATATCACTCAGCTTCACTCAGCTGGTCAGCAGGCGGCCGCCATGGGGTTAGAAGCCCGAAAGTTAGTCCGCGACCAGATGAGCTGGCGAGCCATGCTTGCCGATCTTCCTGTCCTGACAGGATTTGTCGGCGGGGCAGTGCGCGATGCGGCATGAGGTAATCTCCCCGCAGCGAGCAATGATCGCCGAACGTATTGTACCGGCCTGGAAAACGCCGCTTGTCCAATTGGCGCTGGCCTGGGCTGCCATATTCACGATGTTTGCGCGTGATTGGGCCACAATGGCCATGCTGTGGTGGGACAGTTCCACCTATAACCACATACTGATCGTCCCTGCGATCCTTGCATGGCTTGTTTGGCAACGCGCGGGAGAGCTTGCCAAGGTTAACCCGCAGCCGTGGTGGCCGGGCCTTGTCCCACTCGCAGGCGCGCTGTTTCTTTGGTTGCTTGGGGATATTTCGGGCCTCGCGACTGCGGCGCATCTGGGCGTTGTTCTTGCCTTGCAGGCCGTAACTCTCGCCATCCTTGGCCCGCGAATTTGCTGGGGGCTTGCCTTTCCGCTCTGCTATGCGCTGTTCCTCGTTCCGATTGGCGATGAATTGGTGCCCGCATTGCAGATGATCACGGCGAGCATTACCATTGCTCTTACCGAAGCAAGCGGCATTCCAGCGCATATCGAAGGCGTCTTTATCGATACGCCTGCCGGACTGTTCGAAGTGGCAGAGGCGTGCTCAGGCGTGAAATTCCTCGTTGCCATGATCGCGCTAGGGGCGTTGGTGGCACATGTCTGCTTCCAGTCTTGGTGGCGGCGCGCGGCGTTCATGATGCTGGCTGTCAGCATCCCCATCATTGCAAATGGTATCAGGGCATGGGGCACAATCTATATCGCGCAATCGCAAGGCATAAGCTTCGCGGCGGGTTTCGATCACATCTTCTATGGCTGGATTTTCTTTGCGCTGGTCATGGGGCTGCTGTTGCTTATTGGCTCAAAGTTCTTCGACAGGGGAGTGCAAGCCCCATTCGTCGATTCCACTGCGCTTGCCGCCAATCCGTTCTTTGATCGCCTGCAATCCAACAGTGCAAAGGGTTGGCCAGTGCTGGTCGTCATCCTCAGCCTCATCCTGGTGGTACTTGCATGGTCAACCCGGTCTCAGGCGCTGGAGGCCGATCTGGCAACGGATCAGACCTTGCCTTCGCAAATCGCGGGCTGGACATTGGTCGAGCAATCACGCGCCTATCCCTGGCAGCCCCGCGCCAGTGGAGCTGATTGCGTGCTGCGCGGTGCATATCAAGACGGGGAGGGACGTGTGGTCGATGTGGTTTATGCACTTTATGCGGCACAGTCCGAAGGGCGGGAGGCCGGAGCTTTTGGCGAGGGAGCATTGCCCATGGATAGCGAATGGCGCTGGCTGTCCGCATCGACATCAACCGATGGTGTGGCCGGTGATCGATTGCAGGCGCTGGGCGCACACAGGCGCGTGGCTGAAACCTGGTATCGCAAAGGAGGTTGGATCGGCACGAGCACGATGCACCTCAAACTGTTGACCATGCGCGATCGGTTGCTGCTGCGCGCCCGGCCCACGGCCATGCTGATTCTTTCAGCAGAGGAATATGGCGACACAGATCCAGCAGCAACCATCGCTGATTTTCGATCTTCCACGGCGGATCTCGGGAACTGGATGGACCGCACGGGCGGCGTCGATTAACGACAGGCACATGTGCGGCATTGCGGGCATTTTCCATACAGGCACGATCAAGCCGGTCGATCCCGCTAGGGTTGAGCGCATGTGCGACGTTCTGGCTCATCGCGGGCCTGACGGATCAGGGGTTTGGACATCGCTCGGCGTAGGGTTGGGCCACCGCCGATTGTCGATCATCGACATCGCGGGCTCCCTTCAACCCATGCATTCCATTGAAGAGCGCTCAGTGATCGTTTTCAACGGAGAAATCTATAATTTCCGTGCCTTACGGCGTGAACTTGAAGAGAAGGGTGCGCGTTTTCGGACGGATGGCGATACCGAAGTGATCCTTGCTGCCTGGCAGCGCTGGGGGGAGGATTGCGTGCAGCACCTTCACGGCATGTTCGCCTTCGCAATTTACGATCGCAAGGATCGCACGCTTTTTCTTGCCCGTGACAGGTTTGGGGTGAAACCATTGTTCATGGCGGAGCTGTCAGACGGTTCGCTAGCATTTGCATCCGAATTGAAGGGTTTGCTGGCGCATCCACTGCTGCGTCGCGAAGTCGATCCGCTGGCCATCGAGGATTACATGACCTGGGGTTATGTTCCCGATCATAGATCTATACTACGCGGGGTAAGCAAGCTTGCGGCCGGGCACAGCTTACTGCTCAGACACGATAGTCCGCTCCCTCAGCCGCGCCAATATTGGGACATCAGTTTCGAAAATCGTCACAAGGGCAAGGCGCGTGATCTGGAGGCAGAGCTGCTCCATCACCTGAAGCAGGCGGTGGATAGCCGAATGGTTGCCGATGTTCCGCTGGGCGCCTTCCTTTCCGGCGGGGTAGATAGCTCCACCGTTGTTGCATTCATGGCTGAAGCCAGCAGAAACAAGGTCAAGACCTGTTCCATCGGTTTTGACGTGGCCAGCGCAGACGAGACAAGCCATGCCGACAAGATCGCGCGGCTTTTTGACACCGAGCATGCGAGCCGCATTGTCAGTGCAGACCAGTTCGATGCCCTGGATACAATTGCAGGAATGTTCGATGAACCATTTGCCGATGCATCAGCGCTGCCGACATGGCGCGTGTGCCAATTGGCCCGCGAAAGCGTGACCGTCGCATTATCGGGAGATGGCGCGGACGAAGCATTTGCCGGATATCGCCGACAGGTATTTCACGCCCATGAAGAGCGGGTGAGGGGAGTGCTGCCTTCTGCGCTGCGCAGCAAGGTGTTGGGTCCATTGGGAGAAGCGTTCCCCAAACTTGACTGGGCACCGCGTCCCTGGCGCGCCAAGACTACCCTGCTGTCCTTGGCCGCCTCCGGCGCGCAGGGATATTCCCGCGCATTGTCCGTTGTCCCGCCTGAAATCAGGCTTGGCCTTTATGGTAAGGACTTGCAGCGCCAGATCGGTGGATATCGCGGAGAACTGCCACTAGAAAAATTGATGGCTCAGGCACCTGCGCGCAGCGGGCTCGATGCCGCGCAATATGCCGATCTGAAATTCTGGTTACCCGGCGACATCCTGACGAAAGTGGACCGCACCAGTATGGCGGTTAGCCTTGAGGCGCGTGAACCGCTTCTTGATCACCGACTGGTAGAATTTGCCGTCGGTCTGCCAGATGGGCTGAGGGTCAAACGGGCGCAGGGTAAATGGCTGCTCAAGAAATCCATGGAACGCTATCTGCCGAACGATATCCTCTATCGTCCGAAACAGGGGTTTGTGACCCCTATTGCACAGTGGTTCCGTGGCCCGCTGGCAAGCAAGGCGCGGGGCATATCCAAAAGCGCAATGCTCGCACGCACCGGATGGTTCGAAAATGCAAGGCTCGCCGATATTGCAGAAGCGCATATTTCCGGCCGATCCGACCATTCACGGATATTGTGGCAATTACTGATGCTGGATCGCTCGCTCGCGCGGCTCGGTATCGCATAAGTCATTTGATTGACGGTAAGGCAGATGGAAAGGGAGCCGCTACCCTTGCACGCCGTGCCCGCGTGCCATGTAATCGTCGCTCTGCATTTCCTTGAGGCGGCTGACGGTACGTTCAAATTCAAAGGCGCCGTCACCCTTGCGGTAGAGGTTTTCTGGTGCTGCTTCTGCGGTGGCGAAAAGTTTTACACCCTGTTCGTAAAGCCCGTCGATCAGCTTGGTAAAGCGAATGGCCTCATTACGATTGTCCGGCCCCATCAGAGGTATGCCGACCAGAATGATCGAGTGAAATTCGCGCGCAATGGCGAGATAATCGGCAGCCCCCCGATTCTCTCCACAAAGCCGCTTGAAGCTGAATACAGCTACGCCTTTTAAGCATTTGGGAACGAACAGCTTTCTCCCCCCGCCTAGCTCCAGCTCTCCTGAAGGCACATGGGCAGCATCTTCGGGGGCATAATCGGTCAGTCGGAAGAATGCCTCGCGCACCTGCTCAGTTGACGCATCGCCCAAAGGTGTATGCCAGCTTGCAAGATCGCCCAGCCTGTCTAGCCGATAATCGGTTGGGCCATTCAATGGCACCACGTCCAACTCGCGCTCTACCAGATCGATAAATGGCAGGAATAAGGAACGGTTGAGACCATCCTTGTAAAGATCATGCGGAGGACGATTGCTGGTGGTGACGACCGTCACACCTTCATCCTCCATCAGCGCGGTAAACAGGCGCGCCATGATCGCGGCGTCGGCAGTGTTAGTTACCACCATTTCATCAAAGGCAAGGCAACGGATATTATTCGCGAGGCGTTTCGCGACACGCCCGATGGGGCCTGTGACCTCGGCCTGCCGTTCCTCGCGGATCAAGGCGTCCACTTCCAACATGAATTCATGGAAATGCACGCGCCGCTTTTCGGAAATTTTCAGCGTGTCGACGAAAAGATCCATAAGCATGGATTTGCCACGTCCAACACCGCCCCACATGTAAACGCCCTGCGGGTCGCGCTTTTTGTTACCGAACAATTGGGCAAGCAACCCACCCGGAGATTCTGTCTCCAACTCCTTTTGCAACTGATCCAGCCGCACCGCAGCACGGCGCTGGTCAGGATCCGGTTGCAACTCGTCGGCGGTGACCAGTTGTTCGTAGCGTGCGAGCAGCCCGCTCAGATCTGCCGCTCCACCTGCATCTTCTTGATTTCTGCAATGGCCCGCGCGGGGTTGAGCCCCTTGGGGCAGACATTGGCGCAGTTCATGATGGTGTGGCAGCGATAAAGGCGGAAAGGATCCTCCAGATCGTCCAACCGCTCACCCGTCATCTCGTCGCGGCTGTCGGCGAGCCAGCGATAGGCCTGCAGCAGAATGGCAGGCCCGAGGAACTTGTCTGAATTCCACCAGTAAGAAGGGCATGCGGTGGAGCAGCAGGCGCACAGTATGCACTCATAAAGGCCATCAAGCTGCTCACGCTGCTCGGGGGATTGCAGACGCTCTTTCCCGCTTGGTGTTGTCGAAACAGTCTGCAACCAGGGCCGGATCGATGCATATTGCGCATAGAAATGCGTGAAATCGGGGACCAGATCCTTCACGACTTCCATGTGTGGAAGCGGAGTAATGCGAATGTCACCTTTCATATCTTCGATTGCAGTGGTGCAGGCAAGGCCATTCTTGCCGTTCATGTTCATGGAGCATGAACCGCAGATCCCTTCGCGGCAGGAGCGGCGAAAAGTCAGCGTCGGATCAATTTCATTCTTGATCTTGAACAAGGCATCCAGAACCATCGGCCCGCAGGCATCGAGATCTATTTCAAATGAATCATAGCTGGGATTCTTACCGCTGTCCGGATCATAGCGATAGATGCGGAATGACTTGATTTTTCCCGTGGTGTCGGCGGCCTTATGGACCTGCCCGTCCTTGCGGATCTTGCTATTCTTGGGAAGCGTAAAGGTTGCCATGTTTCGTCCCGGTTATTTCGGCGTTCGAGGGCCTATCTAACCATTTGCCGCGCAAGGGCAAGGTGGACCTTGGCATGTCTGGGGGTTGGCGCAAATTCCTCTTAGATAAGAGATTGGCAGTGAAGCACATTTGCGGAGAATAAGGCGTGATCTGGAAGAGGGCAGCTATCTATGGTGCAAACGGAGGTATTGGCAGCGCCCTCACACACGCGCTTGCTGCTGACGGCACAAGAATATTGGCCGGTTCGCGCAAGGGGGATGGACCTGATCTTCAGGGCGTTTCCCGTTTCGCGTTCGATCTGGCTGACGAGGATAGTATTGCTGCCTCCGCTGCGCTGTTGGCAACGGATCCTCCCGATCTCGTTATCGTCGCGACGGGGGTATTGACGTTACCGGATGGAAGCGGGCCTGAGCGCAGTCTAAAGGATGTCGACCCATCGGTGATGGACGCAATCTTCCGGCTGAATACAATCGGGCCGGCACTGATTGCAAAACACGTCCTGCCGTTGCTTTCACGTGACGCCCAATCGTGCTTCGTGGCTCTTTCAGCGCGGGTTGGTTCCATCAGCGATAACCGGATTGGTGGTTGGCATTCTTACCGCGCCAGCAAGGCAGCGCTGAATATGCTGATCCGCAACTTTGCCATCGAGATGCACCGAACGCATAATAAAGCAATTATTACAGCGCTGCATCCTGGTACGGTGGACACTCAGCTGTCCAAGCCCTTCCAGTCAAACCTTCCCCAAGGCCAATTGACCATGGCTGACAGCGCAGCACGCAATCTGCTCAATGTCCTGACTCACCTAACACCGGAAGATAGTGGCAAGATTTTTGACTATAAAGGCGAGGAAATCGCGTCCTAGTCGTCTAGTCCATAGCGTTTGAGGCTGGAGGCAAGGATCGTTTCGATCAATTCCGCCTGCGTCCAGCCTGCAAGTGCAGCTGACCGCCCAAAGACCTTTTCAGACCATAAGTTGCAGTTAAGATTGAGCTCAAGGAAGGTCACTTCGCCCGTATCCTCATTCAATCGGAATTCAAACCGGCCATAATCGAAAGGGCGATATTCGGCCCATAACCGGCGCGTGCAATCGGCGATCTTCTTGGCGACTGCCTGATCGACAAACGGCTCCAGCGTATATTTCTGGCTACGATCGACGAGGTCGCGCTTCTCTTCATAAGTCCGCAGATGCGCGGGGTCCGCCTGCCTGAAGATCATCATCGGCAGGATTTCCGGGTCGTCCAGTGTGAGCACAGGCACTTCGACATCACTGCCGACGACAAAGGGTTCAACCAATGCATCGTGGCCCAAATCATGCACCCCTTCGATAGCCTGGCGGATATCGCCATGGGTGTGCGCATCCAGCACGCCCCAGCTGGCCGAAGAGGCATTGGGCTTGATGACAAAGCGCTCTCCTGCGGGAAATTGCGCCTCGTCAATCGGTGCGCCGCGGCGGAAGATCGCCCACGGTGCCGTGGGAACGCCAGCATATTGTGCGGCTCGCTTAGCGAGGTGCTTGTCATCAGCGAGCCCGCGTAAGATTGGGCTGGCGCCAAGATAGGGCAGGCCTGCACGCTCGCACAGCAGCGGGCAAAGCATCTCCGAATTGAAAAATCCTGCCCTATTCAGCAATGGAAAAACGAAATCGACATCGGGCTTGTCAAACAGCGTATCAAATGTATCGGTAATCGTCAGATTGAGGCCAAGCTCCTCCAGGATCGCACGCATTTCCAGATGATAGGTAGCATGGTTGCCGTCCGCAGCCTTTCCCGAGCCATCCCATAGGGCATTCTTGGCGATGAAGAGTATGCGCAACCGTTCAAGCGCGGATTGCGAAATGCGTCTTGGAGGATGAAACTGGGACACAGATGCGACCTTATAAAAAAATGCTGTTTGGAAAACTTGGTCGCTGCATATATCGGTGAACCCGATAGGCAATCATTGATTGAAAGTCATGCTGGTTTGAATGCAGAATTTTTCTCATCCTTATCGGGTGATATTTCCCCCGATTCCCTTTTCAACCAGCTGATAGAGGCATTGACGAGCGGCGGTGACGCGCGGCTTGTGCTGGAAGCGGAGACAGGCCTTAATCGCTATTATTCAGCGCCCTATCCACGCGATGTTATTGCTTTTGCCAGCTCCACCGCGAATGATATTTCACGCCTCGCTTTCGATCACCTACTCGCCAAATGGGCGGCAGGCACCCCCGCATACAGCGATTGGCTGGATGACCTGCGATCCCGGATTCGCAGTGCATATTCGCTGAGTCGCAATGTCGAAATTGCCTTTGCGCCATCAGGGACCGATCTCGAATATGTGGCGCTGGCGGCTGTAGCGGGGCGATCTGCTGGCGGAATTCACAATATTCTTCTTGGCGCGGACGAAGTTGGAAGCGGCTGCATTTTTTCCGCTCACGGACAATATTTCGCGGAGACGACAGCACGCGGAATTGCCACGACAAAGGGCGACACCGTTGAAGGGCTGGAGACGGTTTCGCTCATCGACATCCCTGTTCGAGATGCAGAGGGGACGGCGCTCAGCAGCCGGCAATGTGTTGAGCGGATAAGACAGCAATTGCAGCAAGCGCAAGCTGCGGATCGCTTCCCTGTTGTCCATGTGGTGCATGGATCAAAAACCGGCCTTATCCTTCCCTCCAGTCATGATCTTGCCGAGCTGGCGTCTGAGTGGAAGGACCGGGCATTGTTTGTCGTAGATGCCTGCCAGGCGCGGATGCATGAAGATGTTGCAGCCCAATATCTTGACCTTGGCTGCATCGTGTTTGTCACCGGGTCAAAGTTCATGGGCGGTCCGCCTTTCAGCGGGGTGGCATTAATTCCGCGCGATCTCGTGGAGAAGGCTGCGCCATTGCCTGCAGGGTTCAGAAAGATCTTTCGCGCTGCAGAATGGCCATCGTCTTGGGTTGGCGGCGATGATCTGGCAGATGAAGAGAACGCTGGTCTTGCATTGCGGCTTGAGGCGGCGATCTTTGAACTGGAGCGCTACGTCGCCATTCCTCCTGCCGATCGGGAAGCGGTTATCGCACTGTTTCGTGAATGTGTCTCCCAAATGGTTTCAGCTAATCTGGGGCTTGAAGAATTGCTGCCGCACCACCCCGATGAGCCGGAACGGGGTGAACGCCATCCTACTGCCATGCGAACGTTGACGACGCTTGACGTATCAAATCTCGATCAAGCGCCAACATTTGCAGCGGCACAGGCCATGCACCGTCAATTGGTTGATCATGGCGTGCGGTTGGGACAACCGGTGAAATGCATCCGCCGGGAAGATGAAGAATGGGCCGGTACATTGCGGATAGGTCTGTCAATGCCGCAGATCAGCATGCTGGCGAGATTGTCGAGTTCTGAGGCAAAGAATCGACTGGAAGAAGACCTTGCGCGCGTGGTTAGGGCTATCCAAGGCCTCGGCTGATCAGGCCCTGATATCCTTGGGTCGACGGATGGGCAGCAATTGCTCGCAAATGCTGAAAGTGCGTTCATTATCGACATCGATTGCAAGACCGCCATCGGCAAAAACGACAGCTTCTATCTCGACTCCAAAGCGGCGACTTATACGGCGCATGGCACCCTTGATGCTCACAAGTTTCAGCTTCATCAGCAGAATGTTGAACAATCCAAACGCGCGCACCAATCGTCCGGGATTATTCATGAATTGCCCGCCTTCGCGAAACGTCTCCGCCGCGGCAAAGGCCTTGCGATTGGCAAGCGCATAAATGTTGCAATTGGCATAGCCTGCATCGCGGAGCTGGTAGAAGCGGCGCTGGCCTTCGGGGTGTGCGCTCAGCACCTGTTCCCTGGCGGCCAGGCCAAGCGCAGCGTCCGTTTTTCCCAAGGCATCGCGCATCTGTTCAAAGCCGGCTTGGGTCAGCAGCACATTGTCCGCCGTGGTGATGATGAAGGGTCCTTCTTCACCTTTTGACGCAGCGATAACGCTTTCGACGATGTTCGGATCGGAATCGATGAGGTCCACAGCGATACCGCGCGCGCGGAACGGCTCCAGCACCTTGTCCACGTCTTGCTGCCCTTCCGGCTCCAGCACCACCCTGATCGCTTTAATGGCGGGCAGGGTGGTGATGGTTTCCATGACGTATTCGACAAGCGGTCGTCCGCAGATCTGCACAAGACATTTGTGGCTAACGCCTGCGCGCTCTGCAAGCGGGTTCACGACTCCTGTCCGCTGGGCGGCAAGGATGATGACCGTCACCGGCACTTGTGACATGGCTTCAGCTTTCCGTCTCGTGCTTCGTCAATTGCCGAAAGTACGCTGCCACCAGCCACCGCGACGAGGAGCTTCAGTCGCATCGTCTGCAGCGGCATCGTTAGCGGGAGCATCAGAAGCGTCAGCCTGACCATTTGCGTCATTGGCCGCTTCAGGTTCCTTGGCAGGTTCGGGTGCGGTCACTTCGGCCTTGGGCGCAGCAACCTTGGGCTCTGCTTTCTTCCGGGGGGCACGCTTGCGCTTGGGTGCTTCCTCGGCCTCAGCGGCAGGTTGTGCTTCTGCTGCTTCGTTAGCTGGAGCCTCTTCGACGTTTTTCTTGCGAGGTGCACGTTTACGCTTGGGCTTTTCCTCGGGTGCAGGCTCGACAGTGACCTCATCCTCAGTTGCGCTGGTCTCATCACCGGTTGCTGCTTCCTCAACCTTCTTCTTGCGCGGTGCCCGCCTGCGCTTGGGCTTTTCCTCAGCCACGGGTTCTGCTTCAGGTTCTGCCAGTGGTGTTTCGCTTTCGGAAGTCCGTGCTACTTCGCCTTCAGGCTTGTCCTCCTGAGCATCGGCAGCACCATCTTCCGGCTTCCTGCGCGATCTACCGCGACCGCCCCGACGACCGCGACGTGGCTTCGCATCGCCATCGGCCTCCGCTTCGGCATCATCGGTATCGGAAGATTCGCCCGTGCCGGAGTCTTCCTCGACTTCAGCTTTATCTGACGTGGATTCTTCATCGGAATCCTCATTCGCGCGGTTCTTATTGCGGCCGCGTCCACCACGGCGACGGCGACGGCGCTTCTTGCGCTGCCCATTGTCACCTTCATCAGACGATTCCTCGATATCGTCATCTGCATCCTCATCCTCGTCAGAAACACCCTCTTCCTCCTCGTCATCGACGATGGGATCGAATTTGGGTGCTTCAGTTGGCTTCGGCCCAGAGGAGGAGACGCGCATCTTTGCGCCTTCGTCTTCGCCTTCAGGTTGCACTTCGACGGTAACGCCATAGCGGCTTTCGATTTCGGACAGGTCTTCACGCTTTGCATTAAGCAGATACACCGCCGCTTCGGTGGAAGCGTAAAGCGTGATGACGGTGCCTTTGCCTTTGGCCGCTTCGTCCTCGATAAACCGCAGGGCCGAAAGACCGGCGCTTGATGCTGTGCGAACAAGGCCGGTGCCATCGCAATGAGGGCATTGGCGGGTGGACGCTTCTAGCACACCGGTGCGCAGGCGCTGGCGGCTCATCTCCATCAGGCCGAAACCGGAGATGCGGCCAACCTGAATGCGTGCACGATCGTTTTTCAGCGCATCCTTCATCGCGCGCTCAACTTTGCGGACATTGGAATTGTGGTCCATGTCGATGAAGTCGATCACGACGAGGCCAGCCATATCGCGCAGCCTGAGTTGACGGGCAATTTCCCGCGCTGCTTCAAGATTGGTATGCAGGGCCGTCTGCTCAATCCCGTGTTCCTTGGTCGAGCGGCCAGAGTTGATGTCGATGGACACCAGCGCCTCTGTCGGATTGATGACCAGATAGCCACCCGATTTCAGCTGCACGACAGGTTCATACATGGCGGAAAGCTGGTCTTCCGCGCCATAACGCTGGAACAGGGGCACAGGATCGCTGTAAGCCTTCACGCGCCGTGCGTGGCTGGGCATGAGCAATTTCATGAACTGCTTGGCTGCCTTATAGCCATCTTCGCCTTCTACGATGACCTCTTCGATTTCGCGATTGTAGATGTCGCGAATGGCACGTTTTATCAGATCGGAATCAGAATGGATGACGCTGGGCGCACTGGATCTGAGAGTGCGCTCACGAATTTCATCCCACAGTCTGGCGAGATAGTCGAAATCACGCTTGATTTCCGGCTTGGTCCGCGAAAGTCCGGCGGTACGCACGATCAGACCCATGGTCTTGGGCAGATTGAGGCCTGACACGATTGTCTTCAACCGCTTGCGGTCGGCGCCACTGGATATCTTGCGCGAAATGCCGCCGCCATGGCTAGAATTGGGCATCAGCACGCAATAGCGCCCGGCCAGGCTGAGATAGGATGTGAGCGCAGCGCCCTTATTCCCGCGCTCTTCCTTTACAACCTGGACGAGGAGCACCTGGCGGCGCTGGATAACGTCCTGAATCTTGTAACGGCGGCGCAGAGCCTGGCGTTTGGCGCGAGCCTCGTCAATTTCCTTGGCGCGGCTGCCCCGATTGCCTGAACCCTTGCGTCCGCTGCGGACACGGCCCTGCTGGCTGCGACCTCGGCCGCGTCCGCGACGCTTGTTGCCATTGTCCGTATCGCCCTCGGCATCGTCGTCATCTTCGCTGTCGTCATCATCGGAAGAATCGTCCTCGGCATCTTCGCCGTTTTCGACCTGTCCATCTTCGATAGTGGCAACATGGTCCTTTTCCGAAGTGTCGATTTCCTCGACACCGGCCTCGTCGTCATCATCACCATCGTCATCTTCATCATCAGCGTCAGATGCGAGGAAATTTTCGTCATCTTCTTCGGCCGCGCGCAAAGCGGCTTCTTCTTCCGCTGCGGCCTGTTCATCCGCAAGCAGGGCTGCGCGATCATCAGCCGGGATCTGGTAATAATCAGGGTGGATTTCACTGAAGGCCAGAAAGCCATGACGATTGCCGCCGAAATCAACGAAAGCCGCCTGAAGCGATGGCTCAACCCTGGTGACTTTGGCTAGATAGATATTGCCTTTTATCTGCTTATGTTCGGCAGATTCGAAATCGAACTCCTCAATCCGGTTACCCTTGAGGACCGCCACCCGTGTTTCTTCCGGGTGGCGCGCATCGATTAGCATGCGCGTTGCCATTTAATTTTCTCCAGGCAGGCCCCGATCCTTCGGATTGGCCGGTTGAAGCCGGTCCGATTGCGGGTAACTGCCGATATGTGTGAATCCCTGCCCATTTGCGCAGGGGAAGAATTATCGCCCCGTCGCCAATGATCCCCATGGGGTGATGGCGAGCGGGAGTGCGAAACGTATTTGCCGGAATGCGAAGGCGCAGTGTTTGCATATGCGCTGATAGAGCCGCAGCAGCCACACGCCCTTGCGGACGTGATCTGGCGAACTGACTCTTGCTTTGCATCGCGGCATCAACCTGTAACTTGAACCGGTATGGCGAACCGCCAATCCGAGTGGGTCGGTAATTAGTTGCACCGACATCTATTTGCTAGCATCCGGGGAAACTATCGGCAACCTTGTTGCGCGCTCTGGCAAATTTCCCTTGGGTCCGCGATCTACGGAGCCGTCGCCGGATTGACGGCAGCTAACAGCAGCTCCCTTTTTTGCGGAGCATCGAAGATTGAGGATGTGGCCAGACATCGTGCCCTATCGCTTCCAGATCGGCCTGTTGCTCGCTTTTCCCGTTGCGATGGCTGCGGCAATTTATCTCTTGGGACTGAACGTGCCGTTGCTGGGGCGCTCTTATGTCATTACGATGCCTCTACCCGCAGATGATAATCGGCTTGACCTGCCGGAAATCCTTGGCCCCTCCGATCCTTCGCGCCCGCTCGTAGTAATCGATGCAGGGCATGGCGGCCCCGATCCCGGGACAGTGGGCGAAGCCTATCGAGAGAAGGACGTGGTATTGGGTCTTGCCCGCGTGTTGCAAGAAAGCCTGCTTGCCAATGGAGGCATCAGGGTCGCCATGACCCGCGATGATGACTCGCTGATTGTCCTTGATGAGCGTGCCGAGATCGCCCGCGCACTGGATGCCGACCTGTTCATTTCCATCCATGCCGATTCGGCAGGAGATCGCGAAGCCGTGGAAGGGGCGACGATTTACACCTTGTCCGAAACCGCATCTTCCGAGGCGGCGGCAGTTTTTGCAGAGCGCGAAAACAACGCCGACATCGTCAATGGCGTGGATCTATCGGGAAATGACGAAGCTGTGAATTCCATTCTGGTAGAGCTTTCCCAGCGACTGACATCGGAGAAATCGGCCGGTTTCGCATCTCTGATTGAGCGTGAAGGCGAGGGGATATTGCGCTTCCATCCACAAACGCGGCGTTCCGCTGCGCTTGCGGTGTTACGCGCACCTGATGTCCCGGCCGTTCTATTTGAGGCAGGGTTCATTTCCAATCCGGAAGAAGCCCGCGTGCTGGCATCGCCGGAGGGCCAGCGACAATTCGCCACGGTACTGACGCGCGCCATCCGTATCTACTTTGCGCGACAGGCAGAGTCGCAATAGAACTCGGCTCGGTAATGGCAGGTCATTTCGACAAGGCGCACGCATTCATTGTGGCGCCAGCTTAATTCGCCATGCTAGGGCAACACCCATGAATGACGATCTTCCCGGTGAGGCCGAAAGCGGCCAAGGTATTACCCGGCGCATTTCGCGCGGGGGGCAGGGTGCTTGGGCTGAGATAAAGCAAGCCTGGGAAGCCCGGCGCTGGTTCCGTCTTCTGTTTTATGCGCTGGGTGGCGGGCTATTGCTGGCCATTGCCGCATGGTTCTGGCTGGCAAGCGATTTGCCCGGCGCCGAAACGCTGCTTGATTACGAGCCAAATCTGCCATCCGTCGTGCGTGGGATAGATGGGGAAATTGTTCATCGGTATGAACGCGAACGCCGTGTCGAGCTGCAATATCGTGATCTGCCCGCGCAATTGCTCAATGCTTATATCTCGGCAGAAGACGAAACGTTCTGGAGCCACAATGGCATCGATGCTGGTGGTTTCTTCAACGCGGTAATCGATTACGTGTCCAAGCTGGGTTCTGATGAACGCGCGGTGGGCGGCTCGACGATAACCCAGCAGGTCGCCAAGAACATTCTTGTCGGCAATGAATATTCGGTCACCCGCAAGCTGAAGGAAATGATCCTGGCGACGCGGATCGAAGGCGTTCTGGAAAAAGAAGAGATCATTACGCTCTATCTCAACGAAATCCCTCTTGGCCGGCGCAGCTTTGGTGTGCAGGCCGCCGCGCGCGCATATTTCGACAAGGATGTCGATGAGCTGGCGCTGCATGAAATGGCTTATCTCGCCATTCTTCCACGCGCACCGGAAGAATACAGCCGTTCCGCCAATTTCGAAATTGCGCGCCAGCGCCGTAATCTCGTCCTCAGCCAGATGGAGGATAATGGGTATATCACCAATGGGCAGATGACTGCAGCGCAGACATTGCCGCTGGGTGTGATTGATGGGCAGCGCCGGGTGCGTTCTGCCGATGCCGGTTATTTCCTCGAAGAGGTCCGTCGTGAATTGATGGAGAAATATGGGGAAGAGGCTGAGGATGGACGCAATAGCGTATATGCTGGCGGCCTTTGGGTGCGCACATCGCTCGATATTGAATTGCAGGATGCGGCGCGCAACTCCCTGCGGACAGCCATGATGCGCTATCACGGCAATAGGGGCTGGACCGGGCCATTGGCCACGATCAGTCCTGACAATGGCGATCTGACCAATCAGCTGCGCAGTTCCTATCTTTCAGTCCGCTACAATGATTGGCGTATCGCCGTGGTGACACAGCGAAGTGGCGGATCGGCGACGATTGGCTTTGCGGATGGCACAGAAGGTCCGTTGACTTCCGCGCCTGATGCGCTGGCAGTCGGCCATGTCATTGCAGTATCGCCGCGCGGTGACGGCTGGCGAGTTCGCGCCGTGCCCGAAGTATCCGGCGGTTTTCTTGCAATGCAGCCTGAAACAGGACGCGTTCTTGCCATGCAAGGAGGGTTCGACAGCCGCCTGAGCGATTTTAATCGTGCAACGCAGGCCAATCGTCAGCCTGGCTCAACCGTAAAGGCCTTGGTCTATGCGACCGGTCTCGACAATGGGATGACGCCGGCCACGATGATCCCGGATCGACAATATTGTTATTATCAGGGCAGCAATCTTGGTGAAAAATGCTTCACCAATTTCGGCGGCAGTCGCGGGGGCGGGGAATATCCAATGCGATATGGCCTCGAGCAATCGAAGAATCTGATGACAGTCCATATTGCAATGGATTCTGGCATGGAAAATGTCATCGACACTTTCCGCAAAGCCGGATTGGAACCTGAAGAAATAGAGTATCAGCCCTATCCCGCATATTCGCTTGGATCAGGGGAAACGACGGTGGAGCGGATCACCGGCGCTTATGCCATGCTGGCAAATCATGGCCGCCGTAATGAACCCACCGTGATTGATTTCGTGCAGGACCGCGATGGCAAGGTCATCTGGCGCGCGGACCAGCGTGAGTGCACGGGCTGCAACATGGAACAATGGGATGGCAGCGCCATGCCGCGCTTCGGTCGAACCGGACGGCAGGTGATGGACGCGCGAACAGCTTTTCAGACGGTGCACATGCTTACCGGCACAGTGCAGCGCGGCACTGCCACACGTTTGCGCGATCTCGATATCCCGATGTTTGGCAAGACCGGCACCAGTTCCGGCCCGACCAACGCGTGGTTCGTCGGCGGATCACCCGATATCGTGGCGGGGACCTATCTGGGCTTTGATACACCGCGCAATATGGGCGGGTGGATTCAGGGCGGCAACACCGCGGTTCCGATCTTCAAGCAATTCGTGACCGAGACACCAGATCACTGGAGCGGGCGACCATTTTCAGCGCCTGCGGGCGTGCGCATGGTCCGCATAAACAGGCGCTCCGGAAGTCGTGTGTTTGGCGGTTGGCCTACGGGAGAGCCAACTGCGGACGTGATCTGGGAGGCGTTCAAGCCCGATACTGAACCTCGCCGTACCCAGCGCCAGGATGAAATCGACGCGATGCGTCAGTTGATCCTCACACAGCTTCGGCGGCGGGAACGTGGTCCCTCAGCAGGGGCGACGGATGCTTCGGAAGAGCCTGCTGACTTTGCCGCGGAGCAGGGCGGAATTTACTGATCTGCGCCCGCCAGTCGCCGCCTGCGGTTTCGCAGCCCCTTCCGCAAACCCGCGCGCTGCGCTAGGCGCGCCGCTCAAACCTATCGGAGAATATTATCATGCGTGCCGAAGGGCAGGCCCATATCGACCGGATCGAAGCTGCACTCGCGCTCGTCAAGAAGTCGCTCAACTGGGAACAGGCTCTGCGCCGCCTCGACGAACTGGAGGCACGCGTGCAGGACCCCGACCTGTGGAATGACCCAAAGCAGGCGCAGGCGATCAGCCGCGAACACAAGCTGCTGAAGGATGCAGTGGAAACCGTGCAGGAAATTTCTGCCGAGATGACCGATGCCGTCGAATTCGTGGAAATGGGCGAAGCCGAAAATGACCAGAGCGTTATCGATGAAGGCCTGAGCACGCTCAAGGGCCTCGCTAGCCGTGCAGACAGGGACAAGGTCAATGCGCTGCTTTCGGGAGAGGCAGATGGTTCCGACACCTATCTCCAGATAAACGCGGGCGCAGGGGGTACTGAAAGCCAGGACTGGGCTGAAATGCTGCTGCGCATGTATGCCCGCTGGGCTGAACGGCGTGGCTTCAAGGTCGAGACTGTGGAATATCAGGCGGGCGAGCAGGCCGGCATCAAGTCAGCCACATTGCTGATCAAAGGTGAAAACGCATTTGGTTATGCCAAGACAGAAAGTGGCGTCCATCGCCTTGTGCGGATCAGCCCCTATGACAGCTCGGCCCGTCGTCACACGTCATTCAGCAGCGTTTGGGTGTATCCGGTAATTGATGATGACATCAATATAGAGATCAACGAGGGCGATCTGAAGATTGACACCTATCGGGCTAGCGGCGCTGGCGGACAGCACGTCAACACCACCGATTCGGCGGTGCGCATTACCCACCAACCGACCGGAATTGTGGTTGCCAGCCAGAATGATCGGAGCCAGCACAAAAACCGCGCAACAGCGATGAACATGCTCAAGGCGCGGTTGTTCGAGCGCGAGATGGCAGAACGTGAAGCTGTGGCGGCAGGCGAATATCAGGAAAAGACGGAAATCGGGTGGGGCCACCAAATCCGCAGCTATGTCCTCCAGCCATATCAGATGGTGAAGGATCTGCGCACCGGCGTGACAAGCCCGACGCCTGACGATGTGCTTGATGGGGAGCTTGACGATTTCATCGCTGCTGCGCTCGCCCAGCGCGTCACCGGAGAAAAAGTCGATGTGGAGGACGTGGAGTAGGGCCGCGGCACTGCTTCCAGAGCTTTTGCCTTCCGCTTTGCCCTTCGTTAGACGCATGACCATGCAGAAAGGTGGTTTCATCCGGATCCTGGCGGGCGCACTTATGTGCATGGCCGTGTCCGCCTGCGATGTATCCGAAGATGATCGGCCTCCGACTTCGCGCGATTTTCCACGCCCCTATCGCCCGGTTTCGGCCACGGGCTCCAACGCCTTTTCTACCGAGCAGATACGCGATGATCGCCGCGAAGCCGAAACGGTCATGGACCTTGCCGCAATTACCGATGGCATGACCGTTGCCGATATCGGCGCGGGCGAGGGGTATTACACCGTCCGCCTTGCGGCCCGTGTCGGCCCCGAAGGACGCGTTCTGGCGCAGGATATCGACAATAGCGTGCTTGCTCGCCTTGGCAGCCGCGTTGAACGTGACCGGTTGGACAATGTCTCCGTCATATTGGGAGATACGGACGATCCTCGCCTTCCGTCAGGTAGTTTCGACCGCGTTTTCATGGTACATATGTATCACGAAATTGCCGAGCCTTACGCATTCATCTGGCGGATGCGCCCGTCTTTGCGCGAAGGCGGGCAGGTTATTGTGGTCGATGTTGACCGTCCGGCGGATCAGCATGGTATCAATCCGCAGCTTCTGTTTTGCGAATTCGAGAGGGTCGGCTATCGGCTCGTCGAGTTCATACGCAACCCGCAGATTGCGGGCTATTACGCACAGTTCGAAGTGGCCGGCAAAAGACCGGACCCACGCGATATAGAGCCCTGCGTTCAGCCGGGCGAAGATTTTAACGAGCTAACCATCAGCGATGATAGCTCTTCCGGGGAAGATAATGACGTTCAAGGGTCTTAAACCCATCAATTACGGTGGCCGTGAAGTCTGGCCGCTTATCGAAGGTGGCAAGGGTGTTTCGGCAACCAATCACGCCAGTTCCGGGGCCTGGGCGGCTGCTGGCGGCATCGGCACTGTGAGCGCGGTCAATGCCGACAGTTATGATGCAGAAGGCAAGATTGTACCACAGGTCTATGACCAGCTGACACGCAAGGAACGGCACGAACAGCTGATCCGCTATGCCATTGATGGCGCTTCGGAACAGGTGAAGCGCGCCTATGAAATATCCAATGGACAGGGCGCCATTAATATCAACGTGCTGTGGGAAATGGGCGGCGCGCAAGAAGTGCTGGAGGGCGTTCTTGAAGAAACGAGGGGTCTTGTCACCGGCGTAACCTGCGGAGCGGGCATGCCATACAAGCTGGCAGAGATCGCAGCGCGATATCAGGTGAATTACCTGCCGATTATCAGCTCTGCCCGCGCTTTTCGTGCATTGTGGAAGCGCAGCTATCACAAGGTTTCGGATTTGATGGCGGCAGTGGTCTATGAAGATCCGTGGCTGGCGGGCGGGCATAACGGCCTGTCCAATGCAGAAGATCCGCTGAAGCCGGAAGATCCCTTTCCGCGCGTTGCTGCCTTGCGTGATACCATGCGCAAGGAAGGTATTTCGGACGAAGTGCCGATCGTGATGGCAGGCGGTGTCTGGTTCCTGCGCGAATGGGAAAACTGGATCGACAATCCTGAACTGGGTCAGATTGCTTTCCAGTTCGGCACCCGCCCGCTGCTGACAGAGGAAAGTCCGATCCCGCAAGGCTGGAAGGATTTGCTGCGCACACTTGAAGAAGGCGATGTGCTGCTTCACAAGTTCAGCCCCACCGGCTTTTATTCGAGCGCGGTCAAAAACCCCTTCCTGTGGGATTTGATCCATCGTTCGGAACGGCAGATACCGTACAGCAAGGTGTCCGCTGGCGAACACACCGTGCAGCTTGATGTTGGCGTGAAGGGCAAGAATTTCTGGGTGACGCCCAAGGATCTGGAACGCGCACGAAACTGGGCTGCCGAAGGCCATACGGACGCGCTGAAAACGCCCGACGATACGGTCATTTTCGTTGCGCCGGACAAGCGTGCCGAAATCCGCAAGGATCAGGCCGACTGTATGGGTTGCCTATCACATTGCGGCTTCTCATCATGGAAGGATCACGATGATTTCACCACGGGCCGGCTTGCCGATCCACGCAGCTTTTGCATCCAGAAGACCTTGCAGGATATCGCCCATGGCGGCGATGTGAACGAGAACCTCGCCTTTGCCGGCCATGCCGCTTATCGCTTCAAGACCGACCCCTTCTATTCCAACAACTTTACGCCAAGCGTGAAGCAATTAGTCGACCGGATCCTGACCGGGGATTGATTTGATCGAAAACGCCACTCCGCCACCCTTACGCAACCTGTTGGGTGAAGTGCTGGCGTTTCCGCGAATATTGTTGAACTCGCTGCGCTTCCCGCGAGGCGGGGCGTAAATCGGTGATGGGCGCGCAGTAATCATCATTCCCGGCCTGGCGACTCTAGTCGATTTGCCAGCTACGCTCACCATGGCTGGCTATATCGAGGCCCTGCAGTTCATCATTCTCATTCACCCGCATCGGGATAAAGAGGCTTACGCCAACCGCGATCACAGCCGTAACCACTGCACTGAAAACGGCAGTGACAGCAATGCCTATTGCCTGCACGCCGACCATGCCTCCAATGCCGATGCCATCAGCAAAGCCGGTGCCGCCAAATTCTGGCGCCATGAATATGCCGAGCAATAACGAACCCAGAATGCCGCCCACGCCGTGAACTGCAAAGACATTGAGCGAATCGTCAATTTTCATGCGGCGCTTTATCAGCGTGATCATCCAGTAGCAGCCGGCAGCACCTGCGACGCCCAGCATGATTGCCGCACCCGGCGCGATGAAACCTGCTGCCGGGGTAATCGTGACAAGACCCGCTATGGCGCCCGTGGCAAATCCCACAGTGGATGGCTTGCCGACAACAATCTTCTCGATCATCAGCCACACCAGCGCAGCGCTTGCTGCTGCGACATGCGTATTGATTATCGCGGTGGAGGCATCGTCCGTTGCGGTCAGCGCGCTGCCGCCATTGAAGCCGAACCATCCTACCCATAAAAGCATTGCACCCAACAAGGACATGCCCGGCGCATGGGGCAGAAGGGCGGGGCCGGGAAAGCCTTGGCGCTTACCCAGAAGCAGGGCGATAACCAGCGCTGAAACGCCAGCTGTGCAATGAACGACAAGGCCGCCCGCAAAATCGGTGACGCCCAACTGGCCCAACCAACCGCCGCCCCAGATCCAATGTGCCACCGGCGCATAGACTAGCAGCCCCCATAAACCGGTGAAGACGAGCACCCAGCCAAACCGTGCGCGGCCAACCCATGCGCCGACCATGAATGCGGGCGTGATCGCGGCAAATGTCATATGGAACAATGCAAATGTGCTCTCGGGCAGCGCCATGCCTTCGCGCAGTATCGTCAAGTTGATCAACATCCATTTTGCACCATTGCCGATAAAACCGCCAACACTGTCCCCGAAGGCGAGCGTGTAGCCGACCATGATCCACAGAACCGAAGCAAGGCCCGCAACCGCGCCTATTTGCAACAAGACCGAGAGGAAGTTTTTTGCGCGCACCAGCCCGCCATAAAATAGACCGAGACCTGGGAAGCCCATCAGCAATATCAGTGCGCTCGCAGTGAGGACCCAGGCCGTGTCGCCAGTGTCATTGCGTGCAATATTGGTCATGCTTGCGGCGAACAGGGAATGCGGGAGGCTTGCTCCGGTCACGATAACGGTCAGTGATAAGCCGGCTTTGCGTAACATCAATGTGCCCCCTCTGGCCCCCTTGCGGTGGGGTTGCGTCCCCCGTGACTAGTGGCGGGAAACTCTCGTGGGGGCAAGACGGGCAAAGCCTGTTGCGGCGAATCCATCACCCGTCCTAAGACAGCATGCTATGTCGCGACTTCTCACCCTTATCCTGTCTTTTTTTTGCGGAATTGCCACGCTTGCCATGTCTACGCCTGCGAGGGCGCAGGATGTGGATCTGCCCTATTGGGCAAGCATCTCTGCCGATCAGGCAAATATGCGGGCAGGGGCAAGCGAACGCTATCCGATAAAGTGGGTTTATGAGAGGCGCGGTTTGCCTGTGAAAGTGGTACGGTCTTATCAGGGCTGGCGCATGGTTCGGGAGCCGGATGGCACCGAAGGGTGGATATTCAGTAGCCTGCTCAGCCGGCAACGCACCGCGATTGTTATCGGAGAAGATCTCGCCACCATGCATGAAAGCGGCTCTGAAAGCGCGCCGATGCGCTGGACTTTGGAACCGGGCGTCGTCGGGGTCTTGGGGGAATGCATCGAAAGCTGGTGCGAATTCAGTGTCGAACGGATGGCTGGTTGGCATCGTGGCTGGGTGGCGCAAGACAGGCTATGGGGCGCGGGCGAACCCTAGATCGCTGCTCAGCACGAAAAAGGGCGACTCGCAGGCCGCCCTTTTTATACGATATGAATTGAGATCAGCTGGATTTGTTCATGATGAAAGTCTCGCCATCCGGGCCTGTTGATTCGACAGTGCCATCTGCCTGGATTTCGCCCATCTCATAACATTCCGGAGCAGTTTCGCCTTCGACGTTGAAGCACAAGCCGTCGGCGCCATCGGTCCACGTGCCCACGCGGACGACTTCGCCATCCTGCGTGTCTTCAAAGGTACCGTCTGCTGTCAGTGTCGAGGCCCAGCTGCTGCCATCTTCACTCGTGCCCGAATAAGTGCCGGCATATTCGCTGACTGCCAAGGTCGGCGCTGTTTCAACTTCGGCTTCTACGGGCGCTTCAGCCTCGTTTCCGCCGCAGGCAGCCATGGTGAAAGCTGCGGCGATTGCGATGATCTTCTTCATGATGTCGTCCTGATTCTTGATGTGCACTGTTTGTCAAATGCTTGGGAAGCGTCTCGTGTTCCTCAGGCCAGTTCGACGGCTACGGCCGTTGCTTCACCGCCGCCGATGCACAATGAAGCGATGCCGCGTTTCTTTCCCTGCTGTTTCAGCGCATTGAGAAGCGTTACGATGATGCGTGTTCCGCTGGCACCGATCGGGTGGCCCAGTGCGGTGCCGCCGCCATTGATATTGATCTTGTCATGCGAGATGCCGATGTCCTGCATGGCGAACATGGTGACGCAGGCAAATGCTTCATTCACTTCCCACAAATCCACATCATCCACGCTCCAGCCGGTCTGTTCGAGTAGCTTCTCGATCGCGCCGACAGGGGCGATGGTGAATTCTTCAGGGGCCTGAGCATGTGCAGTGAGGCCAATGATGGTCGCGACAGGCGTAAGACCCTTTGCATCAGCCACGCTTTTGCGCGTCAGCACTACAGCCGCAGCGCCATCGGAGATAGAGGACGACGTCGCAGCGGTTATCGTGCCATCCTTGGCGAAAGCGGGACGTAGCGTCGGGATCTTGTCTGGTCGGCCCTTAGACGGCGATTCATCCGTATCGACTGTCACATCGCCACGACGTGTGGAATAAGTTACCGGAACCAGCTCATCAGCGAACGCTCCACTATTAATCGCTGCATTGGCGCGTTCGAGGGAAGTGATGGAGTAATTATCCATCTGCTCGCGGGTCAGCTGATATTTGTCAGCCATCTCCTGCGCGAAAGTGCCCATGGCGCGGCCTTCTTCATAGGCATCTTCCAGCCCGTCGAGGAACATGTGGTCATAAGCTGTATCATGTCCGATACGCGCGCCAGAGCGATGCTTCTTGAGCAAGTATGGGGCGTTGGTCATGCTTTCCATGCCGCCCGCAACGATCGTATCGATCGTGCCGGTTGCCAGCGCCTCTGCCCCCATGATGACGGTTTGCATACCACTGCCGCAAACCTTGTTGACCGTGGTCGCCTGCGCACTGAGCGGCAGACCTGATTTTATCGCCACCTGGCGCGCCGGGGCCTGACCAAGGCCGGCGGGAAGTACACAGCCCATGTAAACACGATCAACGTCTTCGCCAGCAACGCCAGCACGTTCGATCGCGGCCTTAACAGCTGTTGCACCCAGATCGGTTGCTGCAACGTCAGCCAATGCGCCCTGCATCGCGCCCATCGGGGTGCGCGCATAAGAAAGGATGACGACGGGGTCGGATTCGTTGAACTTAGGCATATGAAGCTTGGTCCTCTGGATGTGGGTATATCGACTTTCCAATTGCAATACGCCGCGCACCCGCGCTTGGCAAATGCCTCATGGAGAGGCGAGGGAAGGTGATTATTACGTGTCGTTATGTAAACTTTGATAAACCAAGTATTGCCATTAGAGCGTAAAATTATTGCATTCTTGATAGATAGGTAAATCAACAATTCTTACATGAAGAGAGCGATAGAATATCTGCACAAAATTTGAATAATTGCGAGACGTTGTTTACTGTCCCAAGTAGGGGCTATTTCTCAGCGCGCTAAATAGGTGTTCTCCATAATATTGGAGATGGCCAATGCGACATTTGCGGGAAGGGCAGAATCCTGCAGTAGCGGCAGATTTTGCGAAGTTCGCATAAGCGCAGGCCGCAACTGGGGGAAAGCACAGGGCAACAGTCGGAAATTGGCCGTTAGTTGCCTTGCATGATGGCGGGGCATTGCCTAGACGCGCGGCCAACCCATCAGCAATTCCGAGTCCACCTTGGTCGATCTCACTGAATACCTTCCGATCTTGCTGTTTTTAGGCATCGCTGCGGCCTTGTCGACGGCATTTGTGCTGCTACCCATGGGCGTGTCGCGCCTGACGGGGAGCCACAATCCCAATGCGGCAAAGCTATCCGAGTATGAATGCGGCTTTCCCGCTTTCGAGGATCCGCGCAGCCAGTTCGACGTGCGCTTTTACCTGATCGCGATTCTGTTCATCATTTTCGACCTCGAAGCAGCGTTTCTGTTTCCGTGGGCCGTTACGCTTGATCTGACCGGCTGGGCCGGTTGGCTCACCATGGTGATCTTCCTTGGAGAACTCGCCATCGGACTTGCCTATGCCTGGAAAAAGGGAGCCCTGGAATGGGAGTGAACGACACCATCCCCGCCGCCCGCCCGGGTGAAGTTAAGCAGCCCGATGCGGACTATTTCAACGCGCTTCAGTCTGAGGTGAATGACAAGGGCTTCCTCGTCACCAGCACAGAAGATTTGTTCCAATGGGCACGCACCGGCAGCCTGTGGTGGATGACCTTCGGTCTCGCCTGCTGCGCTGTTGAGATGATCCATGTCAATATGCCGCGCTATGACATGGAGCGGTTCGGCGTCGCTCCGCGCGCTTCCCCGCGTCAGTCTGACGTGATGATCGTGGCAGGAACGCTGTGCAACAAGATGGCCCCGGCATTGCGCCGCGTTTACGATCAGATGTCAGACCCCAAATACGTCATCAGCATGGGCAGTTGCGCCAATGGGGGTGGCTATTACCATTACAGCTATTCTGTGGTGCGCGGCTGTGACCGGATTGTGCCGGTCGATATCTACATTCCCGGCTGCCCTCCCACGGCAGAGGCGCTGCTCTACGGTGTGATGCAATTGCAGCGCAAGATCCGCCGCGTGGGGACAATCGAACGATGAGCGTTCTGCACTCCGCCCCAAGAATCGCATCCAATGAAGGCAAGCTCGATGCGCTAGCGAAGGCGCTTGGCTCGATGCTGCTGGATTCGCTGGAAGATCTTGGCGAGATCATTCTTACGGTAAAGCGCAAAAATATCGAAGACGCGCTGCGCCTGCTGCGCGACGATCACGCCTATCAGCAGCTCGTCGAGATCGCGGGGGTCGATTATCCGGGCCGTGCTGAACGGTTTGAAGTGGTTTACATGCTGCTGAGTCTGACGGAAAATCACCGCGTGATGGTGAAGGTTTCCACCGATGAGGCGACGCCTGTTCCCACGGTCACCACGCTTTGGCCCGTCGCAGGCTGGCTGGAGCGCGAGGTCTTCGATCTCTACGGCGTGATATTTGAAGGCAATAGCGATCTTCGTCGCATTCTCACAGATTACGGTTTTGAAGGGCATCCTTTCCGTAAGGATTTCCCGCTGACGGGGTATACCGAGCTGCGATATTCCGAAGAGGAGCGCCGCGTTGTGTATGAGCCTGTCGAACTGGCGCAGGATTTCCGTATATTCGATTTCATGTCGCCCTGGGAAGGTGCGGATTATGTGCTTCCGGGCGATGAAAAGGCGGATTCTCCGCCAGTCGATGACCCCAAGACAACAGAAAAGGCATCCGAGACCGGAGCCGGTGCGAAAACTGATGCCAAGGCAGCTGAAAAAGTTAGTGACGCTGCGCCGGCGGAAAAGGATTCCGGCGTAGAAGATGCGGGCGCGCCCGATCCTACAGAGGACCGGAAAGACCGTGAAGAGCGCGAGGCAAGCGGCCGCGACACAAAAGGCGCGACGGAGCCTGACGAGAAGGAGAGCGGCGAATGAGCGGCTTGCAACTCGAAGAATCGCCGACCACCACCGGCGAACCAATCAGCAATTACACGATCAACTTCGGTCCCCAGCATCCGGCTGCGCATGGTGTGCTGCGCATGGTGATGGAACTGGATGGCGAAATCGTGGAACGCGTCGATCCGCACGTCGGCTTACTGCATCGCGGCACCGAGAAGCTGATCGAATACAAGACCTATCTCCAGGCGCTGCCCTATTTCGACCGGCTTGATTACTGCTCCCCGCTGGCGCAGGAATACAGCTATGTTCTCGCTATAGAAAAGCTGCTCAATGTAGAGGTTCCCATCCGCGCGCAATATCTGCGCGTGCTGTTTGCGGAGCTGACGCGCATCTGCAACCACATGCTCAACATCGGCGCGCATGTGATGGATGTGGGCGCGATGACGCCCAACCTGTGGGTGTTTGAACTGCGAGAGGATTGTCTCAACTTCTTTGAACGTGCTTCGGGCGCACGCATGCACAGCGCCTATTTCCGCCCCGGCGGTGTGCATCAGGATGTGCCGCTAAAGCTGCTCACTGATATTGGTGATTGGGTTGATGGCCGTCTGCCTGAACTTTTCGGCGATGCTATGAGCCTGGTGCAGGACAACCGCATCTTCAAACAGCGCAATGTCGATATCGCGCATGTATCAAAAGAGGATGCGATTGCATGGGGCTTTTCCGGCCCGATGATCCGCGCCGCCGGTATTGCGTGGGACCTTCGCAAATCGCAGCCTTATGATGTGTATGATCGGATGGACTTTGAAATTCCGGTCGGCACCAATTCGGATTGCTATGATCGATTCATGGTCCGCTGTGAAGAAGTGTATCAGTCAGCTCGCATCATCAAGCAGTGCCTTGCCGAGATGCCCGATGGCCCGATCACGACCGAAGACCGCAAGGTTGCACCGCCCAAGCGCGCTGAAATGAAGCAGTCGATGGAAGCGCTAATTCACCACTTCAAGCTCTATACCGAAGGTTTTCGCGTGCCTGCGGGTGAAGTGTATGTTGCAACAGAAAGCCCCAAGGGTGAATTCGGCGTCTATCTGGTGAGTGATGGGTCCAACAAACCCTATCGTTGCAAGATCCGCCCGACTGCGTTCTCGCATTTGCAGGCTATGGACATGATGACCAAGGGCCACATGCTGCCTGACGCGACCGCCATTCTGGGCGCTATTGACGTTGTGTTCGGGGAGTGTGACCGGTGATCGGCATGACCTTAATTTCCAATCGAAAAGGTCAATCGAATGGCCGCTAGACATCTCGCCCCCGATACACCGGAAATGCGCGCACGCTGGGAAGGGTTTGCCTTTACCGATGCCAATAAGGCTACGGCGGACAGGCACATTGCCAAATATCCCGAAGGCCGCCAGAAAAGCGCGGTGATGGCGCTGCTTGACCTGGCGCAGCGCCAGGTCGGTGAAGAAACTGAAACGCAGGGCTGGCTGCCGCTGCCAGTGATCGAATATGTAGCCGCATATCTCGACATGCCGGTGATCCGTGTGCTTGAAGTCGCAACATTCTATTTTATGTATAACCTTGTTCCTGTTGGCAAATTCCATGTGCAAGTGTGCGGCACAACGCCCTGCATGCTACGCGGATCGGACAGTTTGTTTGAAACCTGTGCCAAGCGCGGCATGGCCAAGGGCAAGGTTTCCGAAGACGGTTTGTGGACCCTTACGGAAGTGGAATGCATGGGGAATTGCGCCACGGCGCCGATGGTCCAGATCAACGACGACAATTATGAGGATTTGACGCCAGAACGCCTCGATACAGTGCTTGATGCGCTGGCTGCAGGTGAGCAGCCCAGGAGTGGCACGCAAGAGCCTGGCCGTCACACGTCGGAGCCTACTGGCGGACCGACGACGCTTAATGAAATGGTCGATGCGAACCATGATTATCGGAAAGACTGGTAATGGACCAGATCTTCCCCATCCTCATCGCGCTGGTCCTCGTCGTGATTGCGTGGAAGGTGCTCAAGGGCATCGTCAAGACTGTAGCGCTCGTCGTGATCCTCGCAGCGGCCGCGATCTGGACCTTTGGAGGGCTGACGTGATGTCTAATGATGTGATCGATGTTCTTCCGGTTTTTGGCCTCCTTATCGGGCTGATCGTGGCATTCGCATTCGATCCGACAGCGAAAAGGGCTTCTGCGTGGGGAGCACCTTCCAGACTTAATGCAGGATGTGCGATGCGCTTGGCATCCAGAGGTTTTTATAATGCTCGCTGACAAGGACCGCATCTTCACCAATCTCTACGGTTTTCAGGGCTGGGACCTGAAATCTGCCGAAAAGCGTGGAGACTGGGATGATACGAAGGCGCTTATCGAGCGCGGGCAAGACAATATCATCGAGGAAATCAAGGCATCCGGCCTGCGTGGCCGCGGCGGTGCAGGTTTCCCGACCGGCATGAAATGGTCTTTCATGCCCAAGGAAAGCAAGGATGGTCGTCCGTCCTTTCTCGTCATCAATGCCGATGAATCGGAGCCGGGCAGCTGCAAGGACCGTGAGATTATTCGCCATGATCCGCACAAGCTGATCGAAGGCGCACTGGTCGCCGGTTTCGCCATGCGGGCGAGGGCGGCCTATATCTATATTCGCGGCGAATATATCCGCGAGGCTGAGACCTTGCAGGCTGCAATTGACGAAGCTTATGGCGCAGGTCTGATCGGCAAGAATGCCAGTGGATCGGGCTATGATTTCGATGTTTTCATGCATCGCGGTGCCGGCGCCTATATCTGCGGTGAAGAAACCGCGATGATCGAAAGCCTGGAAGGCAAGAAGGGCCAGCCACGGCTCAAACCGCCATTCCCCGCAGGTGCTGGGCTTTATGGTTGCCCCACAACGGTCAATAATGTTGAAAGTATCGCAGTGGTTCCCACCATCCTGCGGCGTGGTGCAAACTGGTTTTCCAGCTTCGGGCGTGAAGGGAATAAGGGCACCAAGCTCTTCCAGATCAGCGGCCATGTGAACAAGCCTTGCGTGGTCGAAGAGGCCATGAGCATCACCTTTGAGGAGCTGATCGAGAAGCATTGCGGCGGTATTCGCGGTGGTTGGGATAATCTGCTGGCTGTTATCCCCGGTGGATCATCCGTTCCGCTGGTGCCGGGAGAGCAGATCCGCACGGCGCATATGGATTTTGACGGGCTGAAAGAACTTGGCTCCGGTCTTGGTACGGCGGGCGTTATCGTGATGGACAAATCCACCGATATCGTGCGCGCCATCAGCCGCATCTCCTATTTCTACAAGCACGAAAGCTGCGGCCAGTGCACGCCGTGCCGCGAAGGTACGGGCTGGATGTGGCGCGTGATGGAACGGCTGCGCGTGGGTGAAAGTTCATCTGAAGAGATCGATATGCTCTATCAGGTCACCAAGCAGGTGGAAGGCCACACGATCTGCGCACTGGGTGACGCCGCCGCTTGGCCAATCCAGGGCTTGCTTAAGCATTTCCGCCCAGAACTGGAACGCCGCATCGCCGAACGCGAAGGCGGTTTGCAGGAGGCAGCGGAGTGATGCGTTCGCTTTACAATCTAGGCGGCGCTGGTTTTCTTGGTGAGCCGACCTTGACGATGCCAACGTCTTTCTTTCGCCAGATGGCCGCCGATGGACTGTGGAGCCGCAGCCATTACGCCACGACTGGTCGGCCTGCACCAACAATCCAAGGTAGGGTCTAATGCCTAAAGTCACCGTAGACGGTCAGGAAATCGAGGTTCCCGGAGGCGCCACCGTGCTGCAGGCGTGTGAGCTTGCCGGCAAGGAAATCCCGCGTTTCTGTTATCACGAGCGTCTCAGCATCGCTGGCAATTGCCGCATGTGCCTCGTGGAAGTTAAGCCGGGGCCGCCCAAACCGCAGGCATCTTGTGCATTGCCCGCGACTGATGGACAGGAAATACGTACCGATAGCGAAATGGTAAAGACCGCGCGCGAAGGCGTGATGGAATTCCTTCTGATCAACCACCCGCTCGATTGTCCGATCTGCGATCAGGGCGGCGAATGTGATTTGCAGGACCAGGCCATGATGTATGGCCGGGGCGGCAGCCGCTATGATGAAAACAAGCGTGCCGTGACCGAAAAATACATGGGGCCGCTGATCAAGACGATTATGACGCGGTGCATCCATTGCACACGCTGCGTCCGCTTTTCCGAAGAAATCGCCGGCGTCGATGAAATCGGTGCGCTGTATCGTGGCGAAGACATGCAGATCACAACATATCTCGAACAGGCGGCTAAGCACGAATTGTCCGCCAACGTGATCGACCTGTGCCCGGTCGGCGCGCTCACCAGCGGGCCATATGCGTATGAATCGCGTCCGTGGGAATTGAAGAAAACGCTTGGCATCGACGTGTCCGATGCGGTCGGCTCCAACATCCGTATCGACAGCCGCGGCCGCGAAGTGTTGCGTGTATTGCCCCGCATCAATGATGATGTGAACGAGGAATGGATTTCCGACAAGGCGCGCTACCAGGTCGATGGCCTGACGCGCCGCCGTCTCGATAAGGTTTTCATCCGCCGTCGTGGCAAGCTCGAGACAGCAAGTTGGGACGAAGCGTTCGCAAAGATTGCCAAGGCCAAGCCCGGCAAGGCCATTGCCGCGATCGCGGGCGACATGGTCGATTGCGAAACGATGTTTGCTGCCAAGACGCTTCTCAAGGCGAGCGGTTCGGCCCTTGTCGAAAGCCGTCAGACCGGTATGGACTACGATGTGTCCAGCCTCGCGGGCGCCAATTTCAACAGCACATTTGCCAAGATCGAGGAGGCGGATGCTATCCTTATCATCGGCAGCCATGTGCGCTGGGAAGCGCCACTGGTGAATGTCCGTCTGCGCAAGGCAGCCAAGAGCGGTGCGAAATTGTTCATTGTAGGTCCCGAATGGGAAACGACCTATCCGGCAGAGTTTCTCGGGGAAGAAATCGGAATTCTCGGTAATTTGCCCAGCCATGTGCAGGATGCACTAAACGGGGCGGAACGGCCTGCCGTCATCATCGGCGGGGCAGGTCTGGCTGCTGGTGCGCATGGTTCAGCACTGCGGATTGCGCATGATTTCGGCATGGTGAAAGACGGTTGGAACGGTTTCAACGTATTGCACCTCTCGGCGGCTCGTATGGGGGCGCTGATGCTCGGCTTTGCGCAGAGTGGCGGTATGGCGGATATCCTTGCTGCCAAGCCCAAGGTGGTCCTTGCGCTGGGCGCCGATGAGATTGATTTCGGCCAGTTCCCTGAAGCCTTGAAGGTCTATATCGGCCATCACGGCGACAAGGGCGCGCATGCGGCGGATATCATCCTGCCCGCCAGCGCTTATACCGAAAAGCCCGGTACCTATGTGAATACGGAAGGGCGCGTGCAGATGGCCGACAAAGCGATCTTCGCGCCAGGTGACGCGCGCGAAGACTGGACGATCCTGCGCGCATTGGCAGATGCGCTGGGCGTCACCGTGGGCTTCGATAATTACGATCAATTGCGCGCCGCAATGGTGGCAGACGTGCCTGCCTTGGGCGAAGAAGGCCAGATTGCGAATTTCGGCGCAATGCCATCCGCTCCTATCGGAGCAGCACCATCGGGTACGATCAATGCTTATCCGGTCAAGGATTTCTACCTCACCAACCCCATCGCCCGCGCCAGCGATGTGATGCAACGGTGTTCGGTTGAACTACTGCATGAGGAAGTGCTGCAGGAGGCGGCGGAATGACCGAATTCTTCACCTCCCTTGGCATGACAGAAGGCTGGGCGCTTTTTGTCGGCAGTATTGCAGGCATCCTGCTGATTGCTCTGCCACTGATGCTAGCCGTGGCGATGATCATTTATGTCGATCGCAAGGTCTGGGCGGCCATCAATTTGCGGCGCGGGCCCAATGTGGTCGGGCCCTTCGGTTTGCTGCAGAGCTTTGCCGACGGGTTGAAGGTCTTCCTGCAGGAAACCATCATCCCCAGCGCGGCGAACAAGGGCATCTTCCTTCTTGCGCCGATCATTACCTTTACCGTGGCCCTCGTCGCATGGGCTGTGATCCCGTTCGACGCAGGCGTCGTGCTTGCGGACATCAATGTCGGCCTGCTGTACATTCTGGCGATCAGTTCCCTCTCGGTTTACGGCATCACGATGGCGGGCTGGGCGAGTAATTCAAAATATCCGTTCTTTTCCGCCATGCGCGCTGCCGCGCAAATGATATCTTATGAGGTGTCGATCGGCTTCATTCTTGTATGCGTGGTACTATACGCAGGCTCCTTCAATCTGAGCGAGATTGTTGAGGCGCAGCGCGGACACGGACTGGGCATCGTCAACGGCTATTACTTCAACCTGCTGCTCTTCCCGATGTGGGTGATGTTCTTCATTTCCAGCTTGGCTGAAACGCAGCGCGTCCCCTTCGATCTGACCGAGGCAGAAAGTGAGCTGGTTGCCGGTTATCAGACGGAATATTCTTCGATGAGCTTCGCGCTTTTCTGGCTGGGTGAATATGCCAATATCCTGCTGATGTGCAGCCTCAACACCTTGCTGTTCTTCGGCGGGTGGCTGCCACCGCTCGATATAGACCTGATCCCGTGGTTCGACATTCCAGGATTCGTCTGGTTCCTTGCCAAAACATTCTTTTTCTTCTTCATGTTCAGCTGGGTGATGGCGACGGTTCCGCGCTATCGTTATGACCAATTGATGCGGCTTGGCTGGAAAGTATTCCTGCCGATGAGCCTGATTTTCGTGGTCGCAATCTCCGGTTGGTTGATGCTTACTCGTTACGGAGGTGCGGCATGACCGCTGCCCAACTCATCAAGAGCTTCACCTTGTGGGAGTTTCTCAAGGCCCACGCGCTTACGCTGAAGTATTTCTTCAAGCCCAAGGTGACAATCAATTACCCGCATGAGAAAAACCCGCTCAGTCCCCGTTTTCGTGGTGAGCATGTGCTCCGGCGCTACCCCAATGGGGAGGAGCGGTGCATTGCCTGCAAGCTGTGTGAGGCGGTGTGTCCGGCGCAGGCGATCACCATAGAAAGCGAACCGCGTGAAGACGGCAGCCGCCGCACCACGCGATACGATATCGACATGACCAAGTGCATCTATTGCGGCTTCTGTCAGGAAGCCTGCCCGGTGGATGCCGTGGTCGAAGGGCCGAACTTCGAATATGCCACCGAAACACGCGAAGAGCTGCTCTATGACAAAGCTAAATTGCTGGCGAACGGGGACAAGTGGGAGCGGGCGATCGCCGCTAACCTTGAAGCCGACGCCCCCTACCGCTAACCGCGCCGCGAGACTCAACGGGGACTTCACTTGATTGTCTTTGCCTTCTATCTGTTTGCTGCCCTTGTTATCGCGTCCGCCGCGATGACGGTGCTGGCGCGTAATCCAGTGCATTCCGTGCTCTGGTTGATCATGGCTTTCTTCAACGCGGCGGGCCTTATGGTGCTTGTCGGGGCAGAGTTTCTCGCGATGCTGCTGATCGTCGTTTACGTTGGCGCGGTCGCGGTATTGTTCTTGTTTGTCGTGATGATGCTCAACATCGATTTTGCGGAATTACGCGCCGGTTTTATGAAGAATGCGCCCTTGGGCTTCGCCATTGCACTGATCCTGCTGGCCGAACTGGTGCTGGGCATCGGTGCCTATCGCGCAGGCAAACTGGAACTTGGCACGCCAATGGGCGATGCCGCACCGCTGCTGGGTCAAAGCAATGTGGAGAGCATCGGGGCGATGCTCTACGGGCAATATCTGTTCCTGTTCGAAGTGGCAGGGATCATCCTGCTGGTCGCCATGGTCGGCGCGATTGTGCTGACCCACCGCGAACAGCGTTCCTCCCGCGGACATCAGAATATCGCCAAGCAAAACGCCCGCCGCCCGGATGAGGCGACCGTCAACGTCAAACCCGAAGTGGGCAAGGGGGTCGAACTGTGACCGAACTTTCAGGCATCGGTATCGAGCATTACATCGTCGTCAGCTCTATCCTGTTCGTGCTGGGCGTGCTCGGCATTTTCATGAACCGCAAGAACATCATCGTCGTCCTCATGGCGATTGAATTGCTCCTGCTGGCGGTGAATATCAATCTCGTCGCATTCAGCGCCTTTCTTGGCGATTTAACCGGGCAGGTATTTGCCATGTTCGTGTTGACCGTCGCCGCTGGCGAAGCGGCAATTGGCCTCGCTATCCTCGTCATTTATTTCCGTTCGCGCGGCACGATCGCGGTGGACGATGTCAACCGGATGAAAGGTTAGACCTTGAACATCCTCATTATCGTTTTCGCACCCCTGCTGGCGGCGATCATCGCGGGGCTGGGCAATCGAATGCTCGGCAATTTCGCGTCCAAGCTGGTAACGACGGGTGGCCTGTTTCTCGCTTGCGCATTGAGCTGGCCGCTGTTCATCGGTTTCCTCAATGGCAGCGAAACGGCGAGCGTCGTTCCAGTCATGAAATGGGTGGAATCGGGGGCGCTGACATTCGACTGGGCACTGCGGGTCGACACCCTGACCGCCATAATGCTGGTGGTGATCACCAGCGTGTCTTCACTCGTCCATCTTTATAGCTGGGGCTATATGGATGAAGATCCGGATCAACCGCGCTTCTTCGCCTATCTCAGCCTGTTTACCTTTGCCATGCTGATGCTGGTGACGGCAAACAACCTCGTTCAGATGTTTTTCGGATGGGAAGGCGTGGGCCTCGCCAGCTATTTGCTGATCGGTTTCTGGTTCAAAAAACCATCTGCCAATGCCGCGGCGATCAAGGCATTCGTGGTCAACCGCGTAGGTGATCTGGGCTTCATGCTTGGTATCTTCGGCACTTTCCTGGTGTTTCAGACGACCAGCATCCCCGAAATCCTCGCGGCTGCCCCGGCAATGGAAGGGGCAAGCTCTATCGGTTTCATGGGCATGCGGCTCGATACAATGACGATTCTGTGCCTGCTGCTGTTCATCGGCGCGATGGGCAAATCGGCGCAGCTTGGTCTGCACACATGGTTGCCGGATGCGATGGAGGGGCCCACGCCCGTATCCGCGCTTATCCATGCTGCCACGATGGTGACGGCAGGCGTGTTCATGGTGTGCCGCCTTTCCCCCATGTTCGAGGCAGCTCCCGCTGCCCTAGCCTTTGTCACCGTGATCGGTGCAGCAACCTGCTTTTTCGCTGCCACGATCGGTACCACCCAGTGGGATATCAAGCGAGTTATCGCCTATTCCACCTGTTCCCAGCTGGGTTATATGTTCTTTGCAGCGGGTGTCGGCGCCTATGGTGCGGCGATGTTCCACCTTTTCACGCACGCTTTTTTCAAGGCGCTGTTGTTCCTCGGTGCAGGCTCGGTCATCCACGCCATGCATCATGAGCAGGACATGCGATATTACGGCGGTCTGCGGAAGCAGATTCCCTTTACGTTCTGGGCGATGTTGATCGGAACGCTGGCGATTACGGGCGTCGGCATTTATCATGTTGGTGCAGGCTTTGCCGGCTTCTGGTCGAAAGACGCCATTCTGGAGGTCGCCTATGCAGCTGGCGGTGAATATTCCAATATGGCTTTCTGGCTTGGCACTATCGCTGCGTTGCTCACGAGTTTTTACAGCTGGCGCCTGATGTTCCTCACTTTCTGGGGCAAACCCCGCTGGATCGAGAGCGAACATATCCAGCATTCGGTTCACAAGACGCCTGAAGAGGCGGGGGCTGATACCACCGGTGGCTATCATCCGCACGAGAGCCCGCTATCCATGCTTGTGCCGCTTGGCCTGTTAAGCCTGGGCGCAGTCTTCGCTGGCCAGATTTTCCATGAGGCGTTTCTGGATGACGCGGGCTTCTGGGCCGGAAGCATTGCTTTCAATGCAGAGCTGATGCATGCGATGCATGAAGTTCCGATATTGGTGAAATATGCCGCATTCATCGTTATGGTGCTCGGCTTTATTGGCGCATGGTATGCCTATATCCGCAAGCCTTCGCTTCCTGCCGAAACCGCCGAACAGCTCGGTCCGATTTACAAGTTCGTCTATAATAAATGGTATTTCGACGAGCTCTACAATCTGATCTTCGTGAAGCCTGCCTTCTGGTTTGGCCGCCTGTTCTGGAAGCGCGGTGATGAAGGCATCATCGACCGCTTCGGCCCGAACGGGGCGGCATGGGCCGTCTCGCAAGGTTCTGTCCTCGCCAAGAAATTCCAGTCCGGCTATCTCACGAGTTACGCCCTCATCATGCTTATTGGTCTTGTTGCCGCCATCACCTGGGTGCTGTTCTGATGGGTAGCTTTCCTATTCTTTCGTTGATGTTGGCCGTGCCGCTTATCGGTGCCATCGCCTGCCTGTTTCTTGATGCCAGGTCGGCACGCATGGTTGCGCTTGTAGCCACGCTGATCAACCTCGTGCTCGGCGTGGTGATGTGGCTCAACTACGATATTGGCGGCGCGCAATGGCAGTTCCAGGAATACAGCCCTATCTTCGGGGATTTTGCCTATGCACTTGGGATTGATGGTATCGCGCTGATGCTGATCATGCTCAGCGTCTTCCTTATGCCTATCTGCATCGGCGCCAGCTGGAATGCGATCACGAAGCGCGTGGGCGAATATATGGCCGCCTTCCTCTTCATGGAAGTGCTGATGATCGGGGTGTTTGCCGCTCAGGACATGTTCCTGTTCTATATTTTCTTCGAAGCGGGGCTGATTCCCATGTATCTCATCATCGGGATATGGGGCGGCGATAACCGTATTTACGCCAGCTACAAATTCTTCCTCTATACCCTGCTCGGATCGGTCCTGATGCTGATTGCGATGCTGTGGATGGTGAATGATGCGGGCACGACATCCATTCCGCAGCTGATGGAATATGACTTCGCTCCTGAAGCGCAAACCTGGCTGTGGCTGGCTTTCTTCGCCAGCTTCGCAGTGAAGATGCCCATGTGGCCGGTCCACACCTGGCTACCGGATGCCCACGTGCAGGCGCCTACTGCCGGCTCTGTCATATTGGCGGGCGTATTGCTGAAACTGGGCGGATATGGCTTTATCCGTTTCAGCCTGCCGATGTTCCCCGATGCCAGTGCGCAGTTCGTCTGGTTGATCTGGGGCCTGTCAATGGTGGCCGTTGTCGTCACCAGCCTCATCGCACTTGTGCAGCATGATATGAAGAAGCTGATCGCCTATTCATCGGTCGCGCATATGGGTATTGTGACTGTCGGCCTGTTCGCATTCAATGTGCAAGGCATCGAGGGCGCGATGTTGATCATGCTGGGCCACGGCCTTGTATCTGGCGCGCTGTTCCTTTGTGTGGGCGTTATTTATGACCGTCTGCATACGCGCGAAATCGCACGATATGGCGGCCTTTCGGTCAACATGCCTGCCTATGCGGCAGTTTTCATGCTTTTCACCATGGCCAGCGTTGGTCTGCCGGGAACAAGCAATTTTATCGGTGAGTTCCTTGCGCTTGCCGGTATCTACCAAATCAACAGCTGGGTCGCCTTTGTCTGCACCACCGGCATTATCCTGGGCGCTGCATACATGCTTTACCTCTATCGCCGCGTCGCCTTCGGGCCGCAGGTCAATGCAGACGCAGCTGCGATGCCCGATCTATCCATGCGGGAATATCTCTTGCTTGGCCCCATCGCAGCGGCCGTATTGTGGATGGGTGTCTATCCAGAAAGCTTCCTTGCGCCGATGCGAGCTGACATCGCCTTGCTAGATGCGCGCCTTGCAGAAGCGGCGCCGGATAGTGACGCGCATCTCGTAATCGGAGAGCCTGTTGCGAGAGATGTTGATGCGGACCATGCAGCACATGGGGAGGCCCACTGATGGACTATTCATCTTCCCTGAGCCTCATCGTACCTGAAATTGTCCTGACCCTTACAGGGTTGGCAATGCTGCTTTTGGCGGCCTGGGTCGGGGACAAGCTTTCGAGCATTATCTCCATCTGCTGCGCCGTTGCCCTGGGCGGTGCCTTTGCAATTGTCGCGCCATCGGTATGTGCTGGAGCAAGCGGCCCGGACACGCTCGCCTTTGGCGGGCTATTCCGTGCGGATGCCTTCGCCGGCCTCGCAAAGCTGATGATCTATGCGGCATCCGGCGCTGCGCTCATCGTTGCCCCGCGCTTCTTCGGGAAGATCGGTGCGATGCGTGCCGAATATGCCATTCTGATACTGTTCGCTACCTTGGGAATGAGCATCATGGTTTCGGCCAATGATTTGCTCACCCTGTATATGGGTCTCGAGCTGAACTCACTCTCGGCCTATGTGCTTGCCGCTTTCCTGCGCGATGATGAGCGTTCTGTAGAAGCTGGCCTCAAATACTTCGTTCTCGGCGCACTTGCTTCAGGAATTCTGCTATTCGGGATGAGCTTGATCTATGGCTTTGCCGGGACAACCAATTTCGCCGGCATCGCTGTGGCGGTTTCTGGTGATCTTGGCACTGGCATGCTGTTCGGGCTGATCTTCGTTCTGGCCGGACTGGCCTTCAAGATTAGCGCCGCTCCGTTCCATATGTGGACCCCTGATGTTTACGAGGGCGCGCCGACACCGGTTACTATGTTCTTTGCCAGCGCACCCAAGGTCGCAGCCGTGGCGCTATTGGCCAGAATTGCGTTGGAAGCCTTTGGCACGCAGCTTGATGCATGGCGTCAGGTGGTGATTGCAGCAGCCCTCCTTTCCATCGTGATCGGCGCCCTGGGGGCCATTGGTCAGGCCAATCTCAAGCGATTGCTGGCGTATTCGTCCATCAACAACATCGGCTTCATCCTCATCGGTCTGGCTGCTGGAACGGCTGCTGGTGCCAGCGGGATGATGGTCTATCTCGCTATCTATGTTGTGATGACAATCGGCAGCTTTGTGGCTGTCTTGTTGCTGCGCGATGCTGACGGGAACCAGCTTGAGGGCGTTTCCGATCTTGCGGGTCTTTCGACCACGCGGCCAGCCATAGCATGGAGCCTCATGGCGCTGATGTTTAGCCTCGCCGGTATTCCGCCGCTGTTCGGCTTCTGGGGCAAGTTCGTGGTTTTCCAGGCAGCCGTGGAAGCAGACCTGCTGGCGCTTGCCGCCATCGGCATTGCCGCCAGTGTGATAAGTGCGTTCTACTATATCAAGATCGTCAAGGTCATGTTCTTCGACGATCCGATCGATACCGTAAAGGGCGAGGGTGACACCGCGCACTGGGCGCTGCTGTTGATCTGCGCGGTCATTGTATCGCCGGTGGGATATCTGTTGATCGGATGGCTTGGCGGGCTGGCTGATATGGCGGCGGCATCATTGGCGCTTCCCGCCTAAGGCGGCGCATCTTGATCGAAACTGTATCAGAGACCGGTAGTACCAATGCAGATATTCTGGAACGCCTGCGTAATGGCAATAGGCTGAACGAAGGCGACTGGCTGCGTGCTGAACGACAGACCAGAGGACGGGGCCGTTTGGGGCGCGAATGGCAAAGCCCGACGGGCAATCTGCATTGCAGCACTCTGGTAATTCTGCGCCCGTCTGACCATTCAGCTGCTACACTCTCCATGGTCGCCGGTTTGGCCGTTTATGATTGTGTGAGACGCTGTTTGTCTGATCACACGGTGATGCTGCTGAAATGGCCTAATGATCTCTTGATCCGGGGTGAAAAGATCGCCGGTATATTGCTTGAGCGGCAAGACGACTGCGTCGTCGTCGGGATTGGCATTAATGTCAGCCACGCGCCCGCTATTTCAGGGCGAAAGACAACCGATATCGTCTGCGAGAATAACAAATTCGAAAGCGGTCCGGGAGAGGTTCTCAACATGCTGGCCGGTCACTTCGCAAAACGTCTGGCCGAGTGGCGTGATCAATCACTCTCCCATACCGCGCTGGAATGGGCGATCCGCAGCCACCGGTTCAATGATCGGCTGCGCGTGACTGGCTCCGAAGGTAAGGTATTGCAAGGTTACTATCGGGGCATCACGCCTGATTGCGGCCTGCGTATTCAGCCGATTGATAGCCAGGAACAAGTCATTCATGCAGGCGATGTGTCGCTGCTTTGGGACGATGATGAGGAGATGGCGTAATGCTGCTCGCAGTCGATGTCGGAAACACCAATGTCGTATTCGCCCTGTTCGATGGGTCGGAGATCCGCGGCCGCTGGCGTATTGCCAGCGATCCCCGGCGGACAGGTGATGAATACGCCACCTGGCTTACGCAATTGCTGGCGATGGAAGGCATAGAACGCAGTGCCATCAAGCGTATTATCTATTCTTCCGTAGTTCCGCGCGCAGAACACAATCTGTCGGTTCTGGCCAAGAAATATTTCGATATCGATCCGTTGTTTGCCGGTCAGGGGGAGGTGGCATGGGATTTCGAAATTGATGTGGAACAGCCTCACACGCTCGGTGCAGACCGCGCGCTTAATTGCATCGCTGCGCATGAACTTGTGGGCGGGGATATGATCGTGGTCGATTTCGGTACCGCAACAAAATTCGAGGCGATTGATTATAATGGTGCGTATAAGGGCGGCATTATCGCCCCTGGGATAAACCTTTCGCTTGATGCGCTTGTCGGCAAGACTGCAAAGCTCCCGCGCATTGCCATTCGCGCGCCAAAAGGGAGTAGCGTAATCGGCCGCAATACCGAGGAGCAGATGCTTATCGGAGTGTTCTGGGGCTATGTCGCGATGATGGAAGGCCTCATCGATCGGATGAAGGCCCAAATAGGTCGTCCAGTAAAGGTTGTCGCAACCGGTGGGCTCGCCATATTGTTTGATGAGAAAACCGACATCTTTGACGTGATTGACGCCGATCTTACTATACGCGGTCTCCAGATTCTGGCCGATCGTGCAGGAACACAATGAAGAAAAATTATACTCCGCAGGATGAACTGCTGTTTCTTGCTCTTGGAGGGTCGGGCGAGATCGGCATGAATGTCAATCTTTACGGCTGTCAGGGCAAGTGGCTGATGGTGGACCTTGGCATGAGCTTTGGCAGCAATGAATATCCGGGCACCGAGCTTATGTTCGCCGATCCTGAATTCATTGAAGAGCGAGCCAAGGATCTCCTCGCCATCGTGCTGACCCATGCGCATGAGGACCACATAGGCGCGATCCCCTATTTCGCGACCGAACTGGGTGTGCCGTTATATGCAACACCATTCACCGCCGACCTGATTCGACGCAAGCTGGACGAGGCTGGGCTGACCCGCTCTGTCGAACTGAACGTCATCAATGACGATCACGGCAGCTTTGATATCGGGCCTTTCGGTATCACCTATCTCCCGCTGGCGCATTCCATCGCAGAGGGTAACGCCCTGTTGATCGAAACACCATATGGCCGCGTTTTCCACACTGGCGACTGGAAGCTCGACGATGAGCCGATCATTGGCGAACCGACGACAGAGCAAGAGCTGATCGAGATCGGCGATGAAGGCGTTCTCGCGCTGGTTTGCGATTCCACCAATGTATTCAATCCCATGCCATCGGGAAGCGAAGGCGCCGTCCATCGCGGATTACTGGAAGAAGTGCGCAAGCATGGTGGCAAACGTGTGCTTGTCACGACGTTTGCCTCCAATGTGGCGCGGCTACAGACATTAGGCGAAGTCGCACGCGAAACGGGGCGGCAGCTGTGTGTTGCGGGACGGTCTCTCGATCGCATTATCGAGGTCGCCAAGGACAATGGCTATTTGCAGAACTTCCCCGAAACGGTAAATTTCGACGAGGCGATGGATATACCGTGTGGCCAGATCATGATCCTTGCAACAGGCGGACAGGGCGAACCGCGTGCAGCCCTCAGCCGGATAGCAGAGGACAAACATCCCTTGTCGCTGGTGTCTGGTGATGTGGTACTGTTTTCAAGCCGCGTCATTCCGGGGAATGATCTTGCCATCGGCCGCATCCAGAACATGCTTGCCGAACGCGGCATCGTGATGGTCAGCGACCGGCAGAGCGAAATCCACGTTTCTGGACATCCAGGGCGGCCTGAACTCGAAGCCCTTTACGGTTGGTTGCAGCCTGAAATTCTTGTGCCCGTGCATGGTGAGATGCGCCATATGCAGGAACAGGGCAGGGTGGGCCGTTCAAGCGGTATCCCGCAGGCCATTGTGCAGAAGAATGGCGACATTATTCGTCTTGCCCCGGGAAAGCCGGAGAAGCTGGCCGAAGTTCACACCGGGCGGCTCGTTCTTGATGGAGACATTATCGTGCCCGCCAATGGCGATGCTGTAACCATGCGACGACGCCTGTCGCGCGATGGTTTGCTGATCGTTGTGCTTGACGGCCAGGGCGGAGTAGAGATTGACGCTGTCGGCCTGCCGCTGGATGAAGATTATCCCGATTTTGTTGCCGAGGCACAGGCCGATGTGGTCGAGGCGCTGATGAAGCTGCGCAAGGGCCGCAAGGATGATCCCGCCGCAATACATGAAGCTGCGCGACTTGCTGCCCGTCGGGCGGCCCAGCGCTGGTCTGGCAAGAAACCGCAAACGCGCGTGATTATGCTGGGCGATGGCAACCGGGCGGAATCATGAAAATTACATCGATCGTCGCGATCTACGCGCTATTCTGGGTAATGAGCGCATTCCTGCTGCTACCATTTGGGGTGCGAACCGCTGACGAAGTCGGGGCGGAAAAGGTCCCCGGTCAGGCTGATAGTGCTCCTGTCAATTTCCGCCCTGGCAGGCTGGTTTTGCGCGCGACCGCCATCGCCGCTTTGTTATCTGCGTTGTATATCTCCAATTATCTGGAAGGTTGGGTGACAATCGAAGACATAAACATCTTCGGCACCCCACCGGGTTATGGACCTGAAGACAATTGAAAAAAGGCTAGACCGCCAGTGCTTAGGCACGCAGCCTGTCAATTGCCTGTGCCAATGCTACATAGAGCTTACCCGCGTCACTCGAGAGCAGCGTAACCGCCAGCGCATTGCCATCGCGGGTAGACAATACCTCGCGTAGCATGGACTCAAAATCATGGATAAAACGATTGACCGTTTCGCGGAACTCGCTGTCTTCGCCATAGATATCGGCTACCGCCCGTGAATCCTGACGGTCGAGCATGCGCACGGCACTCCGCGTGAAAATGCCGCGGTCTCCACGTAAGTATTGCATCCATTGCGTATCGGAGACTTCGTTGTCGAAGGCCTTGGCAATGTCGATGGAAGAGGAATTGAGTGCCTCTGTGATGAGTGCGATGCGGCGGGAAAAATCTCCATCGACATTCTCTTCTGCACGCTCGCGCGCATAGGAAATGCGCTGCTCCAGATTGGCCGCCAATTCATTCACCCGTGCAAGTTGATCGCGCAGGGCCGTAGTAGTCTCATGGCCCCTTGCGGCAGCCTGCGAAATTGCATCGTCAAGTTCAGCGATGGCTGCCTGCGTATCTGCCTTGATTGCCTCGGCTACGCGGTCGCGGCTCTGTTCGGATATTTTTCCAGCAATCTCTTCAATCACTTCTTGCTGATTTTCGCGCAGGCTGTCTAGTGCCTCTGATGCGGAGCCGGACAGCAATTGCAGGGCCTCCCGCAATTCGTTGCCAGTACGTTCGGCAAGCTTTTCGCTTTCGGCCGTCACGGTCCCGATTTGCAACTCAAGCGCTTGCAGATGACCGAGCGTGGAGGAGCTTGTCTCATTCGCCGCACCAACATGCGCAGCCAGTGTTTCGCCCCGCGCCTCTGCATCTTCGACAAGGCCTTTCAGTCTGACCGCTTCCTGCATGAAACTGGCAAGCTTTGCTTCTGCGTGATCGATGGAATTGGCCAGTGTGCTTTCTGAATATTCCCCGCCGGAACGGATAATCTCGAGCAGGCGAACCCCATCATCGGTCAATTTCGCAATACGGCCGGAGTTTTCTTCAAGAGCCGCACGGCTCTGTGCGAGACGGTCAGCAAATTCATCCGCTGCCTCGCCCAGCATGCCATGTGTGTCTTCACCTTCACGGGCAAGGCGACGCATATTGTCGTCAATCTCGCTCACCCGCCCGAAAAGGCCTTCGCTCCGTTCTGCGAGGACGGCGAGGGTGTTGGCATACTCCACCTTGCGTTCAGCCATACGCTTGTCAAAGTCCGAGATGCGAGTGTCGAGCTCGGCCAATTCACGGGCTTCACGGGAAGCAATTTCTTCCCTTCTGCGTTCCAGTTCACTGTCGAATGCAGCCAGACCGCCAGTTATTCTGGCATCCACCAGGCCGGCTTCTTCAGACAATGCAGCGAGCCGCTGGCGGGCGCCTTCCATCGCCTTCTCATCAGCATGTGAAATGTGATCCAGTGCTTCGCCCATGCGCGCCTCCAGCCCGGCAATGGCCTGTGTCCACACGCCCGTCATCTGTACGCGCTCTTCGTCCAGATTGACGAGCAATTGGTCCCCTTGCTCGGTCAATGCCGCAAGACGATCCTGCATGGCAGCGATAGCAGCATCTTCGGCTTCGCGTTGCTGATCATTGCGATCCTTGAGGGTGGTGGCCAGTTCGTCTGCGCGCAATTGCAGAGAGGCAAGCGCCACATCTTCGGATTTGACCATATCGGTGCGGAAGGCTTCGCTCACTTCGCGAAGCTTGCCAAAACGCGCCTGCGTAACGTCGCCAAGGGCAGCTACCTGATGATCGAACGAGGTGAGCGTGGCGGAGACCTTTTCCCCGATCTGCGTGACGTGTCTTTCGCCGATTTCGCCAAACTGGTTGAGGCGATCAAATCCATCGACAAGTGCGCTGATCTGCTGGTGCGCAACATTTCCGGCATTGCCGATCTGATTGCTCATATCGCGCGCTGCATTGGTCAGAACTGGCAGTTGGTCGCGCAAATGCTCCATATTATGGACTGCATTATCGCTGACGACACTGATCAGCTCTACCTGCGCGCTATTGTCTTTAACAAGAGCCTGAAGGTGATCCGCATGGCTCGATAGGCGCTCTGCCGCCACACGGCCCAGCGTTTCAAGATCGCGCGATTGCGAGGCGATGAATTCACGGGCGAGGCTCAGTTCACGATTGACGACGACCAGACGCGTTTCAAGCTGCGCCGATTCATACGAAAGGGCCCGTGCAGCGTCGGTAAACCGATTTGCTTCCCGGCGACTGTTGCGCATTGCGAGCATCCATAGGCCGATGACCAGCAAAACAGGCACCGACCAATTGACGATCCACTGCGACCATTGCTCCGCCGAAGCTCCTGCCGTGATCTCAGCTAAATGGACCCATCCGAAAAAACCCGTCCACCCCAAGATGGCCAGAGCTGCAAATGTTGGCACGATCCACAGCCCACGCGGGCGTAAAGGCGCCTCTTCCTCCCAAAACTCTTCCTCATGCGCGCCTTCTTCCAAAGACGCGGGCTCGGCTACATTTACGATGTCGGCATCATGCTCGTCCTGCCCGAATGTCGGCGCAGTCAGAGTTTCATTTCCGTCACCAAGCGACATGAGATTTCGGCGGCGTGTCATTCGATTTCATTAACACAATGCAAAGGGCTTGAAACCCTGCCTTAACAGGTTCTCCGCCATGAAAGCGCGCATGACCTGCGCAAATAGCGACTTCGAGCTTACCTTGACGGCAGCGGCCGGAGATGACCCATCGTTGATGGCGGAATTGCGCGCCGGATTCATGCAGAGCCTCACGGGTCAGGTAGATTTGCTGCGTCGATCCCGATGTGATGCCAATTGGCGAATCACGGCAGAGCGGTTGCGCGGCTTGGGGGCAAGTTTCTACGCAGGTGAACTCATAACGCTCGCGCAAGAAGCCATTGATGGCGCGCCAGGCGATCCTGCCGTCCTGCGCAAGCTGGGCACGCTGACTTCCAGATTTTCCGTGACCAATTGACGGGTTTGCTTGGCAGCGCGCCGCGCTGGCCCTAGCCTGCACGAACCTATTCAATGTCAGGAGCAAGGTCACTTGCGGGCCGCACTCATCAATCTTCCGCAACCGGGGGAGGGCACACAGCCCGCCATAGCCGGTAAGTCAATCGCGCAGCGGCAATTGCTGTTCGCGCGTGAATGCGGTTGCACGATGATCATTGCCCATGGCGGAGGAGCTTCGCCCGAAGCCCTTGCGCTGCGCCATGCAACAGAAAAGGCGGAGATGCGATTTGCCGTCATAAGTCATAGCCATGCCTTGCCCGGCGCCGTTGGTGCTGATGACAGCCTGCTTGTTCTGCAACCCGGCCTCCTGCCCGAAGCACAACAAGCGCTCGATCTGCTACGGGCCGAAGGGGATCGTCTGCTCGTAGCTTCCGCAGGCCCCGGCACAGCGGCGGGCTTCGAACGGATAGATCTCGATCGCGCATGGGCAGGGGCACTTACCATTCCGGGCCGCTTGCTGTCCGGCCTCTACAGCCTGCCCGAAGATGCTGCACCCCATGCTGCGCTGTTGCGTGTGGCGTTACAGAAAAGGCTTCCGGAAGCGAGACTTGCAGATTCCCTGCTCGATGACGGGGGCTGGATGGTGGTGGGCGATAGCGAGACGGCCAGCTTGCGGGAAAAGAGCTGGTTGCACGCCAATCTCGGCAGATATTCGCCGATGGCTCCAACACGCTGGCTTGCACGCGAAGGTGTCGCGCGGGCCGGCGCGTGGTTGCTGGACAAGAGCTGGATGCAACCTGCGCTGCTGGTGCTTGCCGCTTTGCTTGCCGGCGGATCGATCACTTTGGCATGGTATGGCTATCCTGTCCCGGCATTTGCTCTTGTGGCAATTTGCGCGCCGGTCATCGAAACGTTTCTGGCGCTCTCACGCCTTGCTGTCGCACCATTTGGCAAGATCGGCCGCCTGACGATGCTCAGGCATGCAGTCGATATAGCGCTGCTGGTCGTCGGAACATTATCTATTGACGGATTGTGGTATCGCTCTGTCTTTCCGCCATTCGTGCTTATTGTCGCGCTGATCATATTGGACCGGGGCAAAGTAGCTGGAATTTTCGAGCCTTTGCGGGATCGGGCGTTAGTGGTTGGCGTAATCGCTGTTCTTGCCTTCCTTGCAGGGCCCGAGATTGCAATAATGCTACTGGCCGCAGTGGTGATTACCGCGCGGCTCGCCTCCACCGCCAAGCACAGCGGCTAACGCGGAATTAACGCTAGCAAGGTATCACGCCCGCATGAGCGACAAAGGCCAATCCGGTGCTTCGGCCCTTTCGATGGAGGACGACCTGCATGCATCCCTTGCGCGCGGCAATGTCACACTTGCCAGCGCCACGCCAATTTTACAGCATTTGCTCGAAAATCACGATCGCACCATGTTCAGCGATGAAATCATCGCGCGCATTGGTGGAATGGTCATGCATGTTGCACGCCAGATCCTCGATCTTCTGGAAGCAAATTCCGAGAAGGAGTTCGATGGCTCTCAATTCGTCGACCTTTCCAAGGGGTTTGCCAGTGCGATTTCGGGCAATTCAGAGTTTCTGACACATCTCCATGCGCTGGCGATAGAGACGCAGATGACCGAGCGATTGAGCGAGCGCAGCGGTCTTGATCCGGTATTATCGCCATTGCTTCAGGATTTCGTCGCTTCAGGTGAAGAAGAAGTTGCCACTGCTGCAATGCGGGCCCTGGCTGCGCAGGCGAGGTTCGTGCAGCACCAGAGACGCATGGAATTGCCCCTTTCCGAATTACCGGAACCCCTATTCGATTTATTGCTGCAATATCTCGGTGAATTGGGGGGGCAGTTTGTGGATACCAACAAGATAGCACCAAGCTTGCGCGCGCACTATGACCCTGCAAAAGCCCGCACCGCGCAGCTATGTGACGTGTTGACGGCAATGCCCAATGCTCCTGTTCATGCGTTGGAAATCGATCACGCCGGTGTCGCCTTTTTCCTGACCGCACTGCATTTGGCATCCGGTGAAACGCGCGATGTCCTGGCGCTTGCGCTATGCGAATCGCAGGTTGCAAGGCTCTCCCTCTCACTTCGCTGTGGAAGCGCCGAAACTTCTGAAATATCGCAACTCCTTTCCGTCCTCCATCCGGACGTCAAGGTGCCCGAAGGCGTGGCCGGACTGGACCCCACCACCGCTGTTGCCATGCTGGCACAGACAAGGATGGATCAATAAACTGATGGCATCGGCTAAGATCATCTCTGCACGCGCCCGCACCGATGCCGAGGACCGGCTGATCCAAGCGGAAGAGCCGCTGGCGAGTTTTCACCTGCGTGCAGGCGGCAAATTGCCTGGTCCCCTTGTCACGCCGGCGTTGCTGGAACTGGTGCGCATGGCCCGCAAGACCGGACAGAGTCAGTCACGCGCGATAAAGGCGCAGGATTCGCTCGAAGCCATATCTGCATGGGCGGAAGTTGTGCCGGGCAAGGCTGGAACGATGATCAAGGTCAGTGCGTGGAAGGCGGAGGAGCTAGTACCAGACACAATTGTCCCTGAAACCAATCAAAGGTTTGCACTTGTTCGCCACCTTGCGGGCCTGAGCGCGCGGCTTGGCGCTGCACAAGAGATACTGGCCGTAGATTGGTCGGCGCGCGATCTGGACAGTCTTGGCGAAGCCATGATGGCCGGTGTCGGCATGCCCTGGACCGATTTCGCGCCACCCAAAGATTTCGATCAGCGTCAACCGATGCACTGGCGTATGCTTGATGGCGTCAAGGTCTCAGTTCCAGGAACCAGCCGGATATGGGCCGCTCAGATTGTGCCACTTGGGCGGACAGAACCGGGGAGTGACGGATTCGAACTCTATCTCGTCCCTGACAGGCCATTGGCCGACGCTCCAAGGGCCGTTTCACGCAAGCCTGATCGCGGTGCAGGCATCGGTCGCGAAGTTGCGCCTGTCCTGCGCCAGCCCGTCAGCCGGATCATTGCGAATGCCGAGACTATCCGCACCCAGCTTGCCGGTCCACTGGCCGATGAATACAGCAATTATGCCGCTGATATCGCCGCTGCGGGTGAGCACCTGCTGGCCCTGATCGACGATCTTACGACGCTGGAGATGGTGGAAGACGAGGATTTCTCCCCCGCGCCCGACCCCATTGATCTTGCCGATGTTGCGCGCCGCGCTGCTGGAATCCTGGGGGTCCGCGCGAAGGACAGGGGCATAATTCTCAACCCGCCTACGGATAACGAGTGCATCCCCGCAATCGGAGAATTCAGGCGCACTCTGCAAGTCCTGCTGAACCTGGTGGGCAATGCCATCCGCTATTCGCCGGAGGGTGGGCAAGTCTGGCTGCGCGTTGAAAAGGGCAAAGGAACAGCCAGCGTGACCGTCTCCGACCAGGGTGAGGGTCTTAACGAGGCAGAGCAAAGCCGCGTTTTCACTAAGTTCGAAAGGCTTGGGCGCAAGGGAGACGGTGGATCGGGCCTCGGCCTGTATATCTCCCGGCGCTTGGCAGAGGCCATGGATGGCAGGCTGACAGTAAAGAGCGCGAAGGGGCAGGGTGCCCACTTCACGCTCGAAATTCCTGCGGACCCGGAAGGCTGACGCTCCCGGTATCCGCTTGCTCAAATGTAATTAGCGATCGTTGACCATGATGTAATCGCGCTCGGTCGGTCCGGTGTAAAGTTGGCGCGGACGGCCGATCACCTGACCAGGATCGGAAATCATTTCATTCCATTGCGCGATCCAGCCCACGGTGCGGGCAAGGGCGAACAATGCAGTGAACATGGTTGTCGGGAAGCCGATTGCCGACAGGATGATGCCGGAGTAGAAATCGACATTCGGGAACAGTTTCTTTTCCTGGAAATACGGATCGCTGAGTGCGATTTCTTCCAGACGAAGTGCTGTTTCGAAAACCGGATCCTTGACCTTAAGAACGTCGAACACTTCGCGCACAGTCTTTTGCATGACCGTGGCACGCGGATCGTAGTTCTTATAGACGCGGTGACCAAATCCCATCAGGCGGAACGGATCGTTCTTGTCCTTGGCGCGCTCGATATAGTGCGGGATGCGATCGGGCGTACCGATTTCGCGCAGCATGTTGAGCGCGGCTTCATTCGCGCCGCCATGCGCCGGGCCCCACAGGCACGCGATACCAGCGGAGATGCAGGCAAATGGGTTCGCGCCCGAAGAACCGGCAAGCCGCACAGTGGATGTCGAGGCGTTCTGTTCGTGATCGGCGTGTAGGATGAAGATACGATCCATCGCCTTTTCAACCGCGGGAACAACTTCATATTCCTCTGCCGGAACGCCGAAGGTCATGCGCAGGAAATTTCCAGTGTAGCTGAGGCTGTTGTCAGGCTGCATGAAAGGCTGGCCGACCGCATATTTATACGCCCATGCCGCAATTGTCGGCATTTTGGCGATCAGGCGATGGCTGGAAATCTTGCGATGTTCCGGATCGGAAATATCGGTGCTGTCGTGATAGAAGGAGCTGAGCGCGCCAACCACGCCGCACATAATCGCCATAGGGTGCGCATCACGGCGGAAACCCTGGTAGAACTGCCGCATCTGGTCATGCAGCATGGTGTGATAGGTGATCGTGTGTGTGAAATCGTCGAGAACGTCCTGCTTGGGCAGTTCCCCATTCAGCATCAGATAGGCCACTTCCATGAAGCTGGAATGTTCAGCCAATTGGCCAATGGGATAGCCACGGTGAAGCAGCACACCTTCATCGCCATCGATATATGTCAGTGCGCTTTCGCAGCTGGCAGTCGATTTATACCCGGGATCAAATGTGAATCTGCCGGTCTTGCCGTAGAGTTTGCGGATATCGATGACATCGGGTCCACAACTTCCCTCCAGCGTCGGAAAATCGAAACTTTCGCTGCCAATTGCCAGTTCTGCCTGCTTATCTGCCAATGGGGTTCTCCTTTATATATTTTATATTATACTTCGCTGCACGGCCGTTCAGACCGTAACCTGCGCATCAATCCGCGCGAGGCTTTCCTCCCTTCCCAGGAGGACGAGCACATCGAAAATTCCGGGCGAGGTAGTTTGCCCTGTGAGCGCCGCACGAAGCGGCTGCGCAAGTTTGCCAAGGCCGAGACCCAGCTCTTCCGCGTAGGCTTTCAGATTGACCTCCAGCGCGGTTAATGTCCAGTCAGATTCCGCATGCAGACGCCCGGAAATGGCAGAAAGCCGCGTCTGCGCCTCGCCATCCAGCAATGCTGCCGCCTTCTCATCCATATCCAATGGCCGCGACTTGAACAAAAAGGCTGCACCATCGGCCAGTTCGTTTAAATTCCGGGCGCGTGTCTTGAATACAGGCATGGCATTTGTCAGCACCGCCACATCAGCTTGCGGGCCGATGGCATCCGCCGTTAAACGTGCGAGGCGAGCATCATCGGCGGCGCGAATGTAGTTACCATTCATGTTCAGCAGCTTTTTCATGTCGAACCGGCTCGGTCCTTTGCCGACGGCCTCGATATCGAAAAGTGCGATGGCTTCTTCGCGGCTGAATTCTTCCTGGTCGCCATGCCCCCACCCAAGCCGCAGGAGGTAATTGAACAGCGCTTCGGGAAGAATGCCCATCTCGCGGTAATCGCGTACGCCCAATGCGCCGTGGCGCTTGGACAGCTTGGCGCCATCATTGCCATGGATGAGCGGGACGTGGGCGTAAACCGGCCGTTCCCAGCCATCTTCTACGCCTTGCATTGCCTCAATCACCTGCATCTGGCGAAAGGCATTGTTCAAGTGATCATCACCGCGGATTATGTGGGTGCAACCCATATCCATGTCATCGACCACCACAGCGAGCATATAGGTCGGAGTGCCATCAGCGCGCAACAGGATGAAATCGTCAATCTCGCGATTGTCGACCTTGACGCGCCCTTGCACAGCGTCCTCAATTATCGTTTCGCCGCCTTCGGGAGTTTTGATACGAATGGTGAATTCGGCACCCTCCGGCGCTTCGACCGGATCGCGATCGCGCCAGCGCCCGTCATAGCGTATCGGCTGCTTTGCCGCGCGCTGCTGTTCGCGCATTTCGGACAATTCTTCGGTTGTGGCGAAACACTTATAGGCCTTGCCCGCATCCAGCAACTTTTGCGCGACTTCAGCGTGACGGTCTGCGCGCTCACTCTGGAACACGGTTTCCCCGTCAAATTCCAATCCCAGCCAGTCTAGCCCATCAAGGATCACGTCAATCGCCTCCTGCGTGGAGCGCTTCTTGTCCGTATCTTCGATCCGCAGGAGAGCCTTGCCACCTAGGTGACGGGCATAAAGCCAGCTAAACAGGCCAGTTCGGGCGTTTCCGATATGCAGGAAACCGGTGGGGCTGGGGGCAAAACGCGTGATAACAGGACGCTGTGTACCCAATCCATTGCCATCCGAACTTGCCATAATTGTATGATTCCTGTCCAAGATCCCGAATGGCTACGCAGCCGCCACCTTTAGTCCCCCTAGGAGAAGACGAGCGTGATGCTGCGATGCAGCACACGCCTTGGCGAAAGCGTGCCACTTTGTCCAGTATGGCAGAGACTGCGGAGCAATTTCTCGACACGGCTTGCTTTGACCGGGGGCCTTGGCTGGCGGTGGCGCTGGCTGCGGGCATTGGTGCATGGTTCGTCCTGCCAAATGGGACAGGCTGGGTCGCCGCCATGGCCAGCGGGTTGCTTCTGGCGATGGGCGCTCTTGCTGTCTGGAAAGGACGGATGGACCGCACCAATCTTGTCACTGCGCTTGTTGCCTGTGGCCTGCTCTTTGCCTTTGGCACCGGTCTGATCTGGGCAAGATCCGCCATTGTCGGCGCAGAGGCATTTGATTGGCCCATGTCCGAACGGGTAGAAGGCCGTGTGCTCGAAAGAATCGAGCAACCAGCGCAGGATCGTGTGCGATTGGTGCTTGCCATCCGCAGTCCTGAAGATGGCGCGCCAGTGCGGATCAGGGTCAATGTTCCGCTTGAACTAGCGACCCCGGAAATGGGTGAGGGCGCCCTTGTTCGTGCGCAGGCGCGGTTGATGCCGCCTGCCTCGTCAATGCTGCCGGGCGGATACAATTTTGCGCGCGCGGCATGGTTCAATGGATTGGCGGCAACCGGTAGCCTTCAGGGCGAAATCGAGGTGGTTGAGCCAGCTCCGCCCGGCGAGGCCGTGTTCGCTGGCATACAACGCCGCCTTTCCGCGCATGTGCGACAGCAATTGGGTGGTTCGGCAGGAAGTATCGCTGCAGCATTCGCCAGCGGGGATCGCGGCGCCATCATAGCAGCGGATGAAGATGCGATGCGCGATGCGGGACTTACTCACCTGCTGTCCATCAGTGGCCTGCATGTGAGTGCCGTTATCGCTGCAACCTATGTTCTGGCCATAAAGCTGCTGGCGTTCTGGCCGTGGCTCACCTTGCGCGTGCGGCTTCCTGTAGTGGCAGCTGCTGTCGCGGCCATGGGGGGCATTGGCTACACCCTCTTGACCGGCGCGCAGGTGCCAACGGTGCGCAGCTGCATTGGCGCGGTGCTGGTGTTGATCGCGCTTGCATTAGGACGGGAACCGTTATCTTTGCGGATGGTGGCGGTGGCAGCCGTTGCGGTGATGCTTGCCTGGCCTGAAACGCTTGTCGGGCCGAGCTTCCAGATGAGTTTCTGCGCTGTCATCGCCATTGTCGCGCTGCATAATGCAGAACCGGTCAAGCGTTTTCTAGCACCGCGAGAGGAAAGCTGGTTCACCCGTACCGGAAGGCGCGCGGTGATGCTTTTGGTGACCGGTATGGTCATTGAAATTGCCTTGATGCCGGTCGTGTTGTTTCACTTTCACCGGGCAGGTGTTTACGGAGCACTGGCAAATGTAATCGCGATACCTCTTGTCACTTTCGTCTCCATGCCGCTGATTGCAATTGCATTGCTGTTCGACGTCATAGGTGCCGGCGCACCATTCTGGTGGTTGGCTGGTAATTCCCTCGATCTCTTGATTGGCATTGCTCATTTCACATCGAGCCAGCCCGGTGCAGTGAAGCTCGTCCCGCAAATGACATTGCCCACCATCGCCCTGTTCATGGCAGGCGGATTATGGCTGGCATTATGGAGGGGAAGGGCGCGATTATTGGGCTTTATCCCTGCAACTATCGCGACAATATTGCTCCTCATCACGCCAATTCCCGATGTGCTGATTTCTGCCGATGGACGGCATGTAGGTATAACTGGTGAAGGTGACGGCCTTCTGGTGCTTCGTGACACGCGCAGTGACTTTACCCGTGACAATCTGCTCGAACTATCCGGAGTGGAGGGCGATACGATCCCCCTCGCACAATGGCCGGCCGCGCAGTGTAGTCCGGACTTTTGCGCATTGACATTGGAGCGAGGCGGACGTTCCTGGCATCTGTTGATGAGCCGTAGCAGAGATATCGTCGCCGAAAGAGCATTGGCCGCAGCGTGCGAGCGGGCCGATATCGTCGTTTCAGATCGCTGGCTTCCTCGCAGCTGCATGCCACGCTGGCTGAAGGCTGACCGGCGCATGCTTGAGGCCAATGGCGGACTCGCTCTGAATCTCGAAAACAGGACAATGCGTACAGTTGCCCAAGGCGAGGGTGAACATGGGTGGTGGCGCGGGCGAGACGGCGATTGAACACCACCTAAAGCCGAGGCGCCCAATCAATGATAGCGGCGCAAAAGCCCTGCAAGCTTACCCTGAACTTCAATCTGGCTATCTGCGTAGACCTGCGGGCCATAGGAGGCATTAGCCGGATCAAGACGGATTTGGCCTCCATCGTGAAACAGATATTTCAGCGTAGCTTCCTCACCATTGACCAAGGCTACGACAATATCCCCGTCGCGCGCCGTGCTGGCCTTCTTCACCAATGCGAAGTCACCATCGAAAATACCTGCCTCAATCATTGAATCGCCCGATACTTCCAACGCATAATGTTCGCCAGAGCCAAGCAGGGCTGCAGGAACGGGAAGAGTTTGGCTGCCTTCTAGCGCTTCGATCGGAACGCCAGCGGCGATCCTGCCGTGCAGCGGGATTTCAACGACATCATTGGCAGGCTGGGGCGTGGCAGCCGGAGCTGTTGTGATCTTTGCCGCGGGGTCACCGGACCCGAGGCTCTCCGGCATCTTGACCACTTCCAGAGCGCGGGCGCGGTTTGGCAAGCGCCGGATGAAGCCGCGTTCTTCAAGGGCAGAGATCAAACGATGCACACCAGATTTGCTTTTTAGATCCAGCGCTTCCTTCATCTCTTCAAAACTGGGGGAGATGCCGCTATCTTCGAGACGGCGATGGATAAAAAGTAGCAATTCGTGCTGCTTGGCGGTCAACATCGAAATAATCCTCCGCAATGTTCCAACGATGGAACGAATACAGAACAATTATGAAACAGATTCGCTTAAGTCAAGCGTTTCCGCCATTTTGAAGCAGATAGACATCCGCAACATCGCCGGTGATGGCCGGTGATGAATGTGGCGGTCGTTCGATAAGGGCATCTGAAGTTGCCAATGCGCGCACAGCGCTGCTGTCGCGCTGGCCAATCGGCGTGACACCGCCAGGACCAAGGCGCCCTCGAAGAAACTCTGCGCGCGGGCCGGTCGCTGGCAAATCTGTGCATAACGGCAGGGGCAATGCAATCGGGATCGGTTGGCGCGCTCCTGCCATATGGCGCAATAAGGGCAGGAGGAACAAATAGGCGATGACATAGCTCGACACCGGATTGCCGGGCAGGCCGAGTACGATCTTTTCGTCCTTTTGCGCCACCATAAGCGGTTTACCCGGCTTCACCGCTACCCGCCAGAATTCTATCGTGGCACCCCATTTTTCCAGTGCCGGAAGAACAAGATCGTGATCGCCCACAGAGGCCCCTCCGCTGGTGACGATAACATCAGCGTCGCCCGCCTGTTCAAAAGCATTCAGAAGAGAATCGAGCTCGTCATCGACAGGTCCGATATGGAGGCATGTCGACGCCAGTGATTCGGCGAGGCTCGCGATCATCACACCATTGCTTGCAGGGATTTGATGACGGGACACGTTGGCAGGATCGGAAGCCAGTTCATCTCCGCTATCGATCACGCAGATGCGCGGACGACTACCGACTGCTACAGCCCCGTGACCCCCGGAGATAGCGAGGGCGATCTGGGCGGGAGCGATCTTCATTCCCGCTTCCATCAGACAATCACCCACCGCAAAATCGAAGCCCATGCGCCTTATGTGTGCAGATGTTGCGGCATCCTTGCCCGAAACACTGAGGTTATCGCCATCACGCAAAGCGTTTTCCTGCAGCAATATCGCGCCAGCTCCCTGCGGCATTATGGCGCCCGTGGATATCCGCACCGCTTCGCCGGATGACAATGCCTGCTGGTAGGGATGGCCCGCCGCACTTTCTCCGATGATGCGCCATGGTCCGCCAGTATCGCAAGCGGGCATGGCATAGCCATCCATCGCAGAAAGATCGGCCGGGGGGTGTGTCCGGCCTGCAATCAGGTCCTTTACCAAATAACGCCCGCTGGCATCCGCAATTGGAATGGTCTCACTGTGCAAGACAGGGGCAAGGGCAAGTAATCGAGCCTGCGCCTCTGCAAGCGGAATGGGGGCGGGCAAAGTCATTGTGCTTTGCGATCTGCGTGCCAGTCACCATTCTTGCCGCCAGTTTTCTCGATCAGCCGCACATCTTGAATGACCATGCCCTTCTCTAGCGCCTTTGCCATGTCATAGATGGTGAGCAAGGCGATGGACGCGGCGGTCAGGGCTTCCATTTCGACACCCGTTTTGCCGGTGAGAGCTGCACTTGCAGAAACCGTGATGCCACCGGCATCAAATGCGAAATCGACAATTACCTTATCGAGTGCAAGAGGATGACATAGCGGAATGAGATCGCCGGTCTTTTTCGCGGCCATAATTCCGGCAACGCGCGCCACCGCCAGCACGTCGCCTTTCGGCCCACTACCATCGCGAATGGCCTGCAGGGTGGGCGCCGACATGCGAATGTGGCCCTCTGCCCTGGCTGAACGCACCGTTGCGGATTTGCTGCCCACATCAACCATGCGGGCAGCGCCATTATCATCGAGATGAGTCAGCCGGGTCATTCAACTGACGTGCCATAACGCAAGCGGTCAGTATAGACAGGCAGTAAGTCTTTCCGCTCAGTCCTTCAGCGACTGCGGGACGCGGCCACCTGCTGCGGCGAGTTTTTTCATGACCTGCTTGTGGAGCCAAATATTTTCCTCGGCTTTGCCCGAGTAATCACTGTCACCCAATTCATTGGCAAGTTCCTGCCGGTTGGAATAGCTGGGATCCAGACCGACCAGCTTCATCAGGTCGACTATAGACTTACGCCAATTGAGCTTGTCCGCTTCATGCATGCTGTCCAGCCGTGCTTCGACATCGACTTCGGAAATGGCAGAGGTAGATGTACGGTTGAAGCCGGATGTCGCCGGCTTGGGAGCGGCGGCGGCTTTCTCTTCCTTGTCATCGCCAAAAATCGCGTTCTTGATAGAGCTGAAAATTCCCATCGGTTCGTTTCCCTTCCGGTGTCGTCGACCTTTGCGGCCATTACTCACACTAACGCACGAACAGACGATTGGTTGTAAATTCTAATGTCCGATCAGAGCTTTTGTCGCGCCGACGATATCTTCCTGCCGCATAAGGCTCTCACCCACGAGGAAAGACCGTACGCCAGACTTGGCGAGACGAACACAATCCTGGTGTGAACCTATACCGCTTTCGCCCACAAGAAGAGCATCGTCCGGGGCCATCGAGGCAAGCTTTTCGGTCGTGGCAAGATCAGTAGTGAATGTACGCAGGTCGCGATTATTGACCCCGATCAGTCGCGAAGTGAGATACTTCGACGCGCGCGCCATCTCCGTTTCATCATGCACTTCGATCAGCACATCCATTCCGCGTTCGAGCGCTGCCGCCTCTATCTCGGACATCAGAATGTCATCGAGCGCAGCCACGATGACAAGGATGGCATCGGCCCCGATCATGCGGCTTTCGGCGACCTGCCACGGATCGACCATGAAATCCTTGCGCAGCACTGGCAATCGCGTGCTGGCACGCGCTTCCATCATGTAATCTTCATGGCCCTGAAAATAGGCCGCATCGGTCAGGACGGAAAGACATGCTGCGCCGCCCTTGGTATAATCCAGAGCATGCTGGTGCGGACGGAAATCAGCGCGGATCAAACCCTTCGATGGACTGGCCTTCTTGATTTCAGCAATCAGGGCAAATCCGGAAGCTGCCTTTTCCTCCAATGCGCGGCGGAACCCTCTTGGCGCCGACGCTTCTTTTGCCAAATTGTCGCAATCGTCGATTGTGAGAGCCGTCTTTCGAGTGGCAACTTCTTCGCGCTTGGTGGCGCATATTTCGGCAAGTCTGTCGCTCATTTCGCGGTGTCTATCCAGCAGGCGAGCAGGGCCTTCGCCAACCCCTTGTCAATTGCTTCTCCGGCTTCCTCAACTCCTTCTGACCAGCTCTCCACCACGCCCGCCACCAATAGCGCGCCGGCACTGTTGAACAGCACCGCGTCACGATAGGGGCCGGGCGCGCCCATCAATAACGCTTCGAGCGCCTTGGCATTGTGCATCGCATCCCCACCACGGATGGCTTCTACCGGAGCATGTGTCAGACCCGCTTCGCTTGCATCGACACGCCGCATGCGCACTTCGCGCCCCTGCACATCGGCCATTTCATTGCCTTCATCGAGACTGAGTTCGTCCAGCCCTTCATCACCTGAAACAATAAATGCCCGCTCAGTCCCCAAACGCGCCATCGCTTCCGCATAGATCGGAACGTAGGCAGGGCGCGCAATGCCGATCAGTTGGCGGCGTACGCGGGCAGGATTGGAAAGCGGGCCCATGAGATTGAAGATCGTGCGTTTGCCCAGCTTCTGCCGGATTGGCTGGATACGCGCCATTGCGGGATGGTGGTTCTTTGCGAACAGAAAGCAGATGCCGATTTCGGCCAGCGTCTTTTCTGCTGTCCGTCCAGCTGCATCCATATCTAGACCGAGCGCTTCCAGCGTATCTGCGGCGCCTGCCTTAGAGCTTGCCGCGCGGTTGCCATGTTTGGCCACCGGAACACCACAAGCAGCGACGACAAGGCTGACTGCGGTCGAGACATTCAGCGTGTGGTGCCCGTCGCCGCCAGTGCCGCAAACGTCGATCGCATTGTCGGGCGCCTCTATCGGGATGAGCCGTTTGCACATGGCCAGCGCAGCTCCGGCGATTTCCTCTGCCCGTTCGCCCCTGTCCGACAGATCGGAAAGAAAACGGGCGATCTCGTTATCGGAAGGCTCGCCATCCAGCATATCGGCAAAGGCACGCTCGGCATCCGCCTCGGTCAGCGCAATATCGGCAGGAGGCAGGACGCCGCTCATGCCGAAGTCTCCGCATTCAGGCGCGCAGGTTCCAAGCCGCAGATCTCTAAAAAATTGGCAAGCAATGCGTGGCCATGCTGCGTGGCGATGCTCTCGGGATGGAATTGCACCCCATGAATGGGCAAGTTGGCGTGGCGAAAGCCCATAGTGCAAGTTCCATCAAGACCGGGTGTCTCACTCAATGCGTTCACAACGAGACATTCAGGAATATCCTCCACGATCAGCGAGTGATAGCGCGTAGCATTATACGGTGAAGGCAGACCAGCAAAGACACCGCTGCCATCATGGTTCACCGGGCTGGTCTTGCCGTGCATCAACCCCCCGCGTGCCACCGTGCCTCCGAAATGCTGGCCGATCGCCTGATGGCCGAGACACACGCCGAGCAGCGGCATTCCATCATCGGCACAGGCGGCGACCAGATCGAGTGAGATGCCCGCTTCATTCGGCGTGCAGGGACCGGGGGAAATAAGCACACCCTTTGCTCCGCTCTGCATGGCCTGTGTCACGCTGATGGCATCATTGCGCTGCACTTCAACCTCTACGCCTAATTCCATCAGATAATGGACGAGGTTGAAAGTGAAGCTATCGTAATTGTCGATGACGAGGATCTGGCTCATTCCGCGATCTCTGCCCGATTCTGCACCACGATCAAGGGGCCGATGGATGCACCTGTGTCAAGCCGACCCGTGGCCGGGTCCCAGATCATCGAAACGCTGCCGTCAAGATATAGCGCATTGCCGACATTGAGGACATCGCGGTAATATCGTGCCAGCTTGCCGAAGCTGATCGGCGCTTCGCTGATGATGAAATGTGCGCGGCCCAAGGCATCCACACCAACTGCATTGCGGATTTTGCGCGATTGGCCGTCTGGCTGAATTTCGGGATGCAGTTCGCCTTTGATGACCAGCATCGGCCCGGATTGTGTCGCAAAATCTGGGCGGTCCTGAATGTCACGGGCGAAGGCAGGGGTATCCATCACCTGCCACGGGCCGCCCGTTCTTCCAAAAAATATGCCGTTGGGCATGAGATGGAAATTGCCCGGGCCGTCATTCTGGTTGAGCATGCCGATCCGCCTGCCGTCCTCGACATAATAGCCGATTGGCATACCGTCTTCATCGAACATGCCCCCGTTCACCGCCAGTGCAATTTCAGGGCCATCCACCTCTTCTGTGAAATGTGCCAAAGCGCGAAGTGAGCGATAGGGCGTCTCATTCCCTTCGGGAGCCAGATCCACGCCAATCTCATGCTTCGCCGGTTCAACTGTACATAGGGTCAAAGGGGTCTGTTCGAACATGACGGGCTGACAGATCGATACCCGCACTTCCTCTTGCTCACCTTCGAAATGAATTTCGCACCCTGCAAGCAGGCCAAAAAAGGGGAGGGCGAGGGCGCGTATCTTCACTGCCCGAATTCTGACTGGCTGGCGATTTCCAATGCTTCACGCGCCGCGGCGATGAGTGCGCCTGCCTTGTGGCGGCATTCTGCAGCTTCGTAGGTAGGTTCGCTATCAGCCACAATTCCTGCGCCAGCCTGCACGTGCATCACACCATCCTTGACGACCGCGGTGCGCAATACGATGCAGCTATCAACAGAGCCATCCGGGGCGAAATAGCCCACTCCGCCAGCATAGGCGCCGCGTGTTTCCGGCTCCAGCTCTGCGATAATTTCGCAAGCTCTGACCTTGGGCGCACCGCTGACAGTGCCTGCCGGGAAACCTGCAAACAACGCGTCGAGCGAATCCTTGTCCTGCGCCAGCTTGCCAATCACATTGCTGACGATATGCATGACGTGGCTATATCGCTCTACGGTGAAGCTGTCGGTCACTGTCACGCTATTCCCCGCCGCCACGCGCCCGACATCGTTACGCCCCAGATCGAGCAGCATGAGATGTTCCGCGCATTCCTTGGGGTCGGCAAGCAGCCCTGCCTCGGCATCGCGATCTTCAGCATCGGATGCGCCGCGTGGCCTGGTTCCGGCGATAGGTCGGATCGTGATCTGCTTGTAACCCTCTGCATCATCCCGAACGCGCACCAGAATCTCTGGACTTGATCCGACAACTGCAAAGCCAGGGAGGTCGAGGAAATAGAGAAAGGGTGACGGGTTTATCCGCCGCAATGCGCGGTAGAGCGCCAGTGGCGGCAGCGGGAAGGGGCAAGTGAAACGCTGTGCCAGAACCACTTGAAAAATGTCGCCTGCCGCAATGTAATCCTTGGCCCGCAAGACGATTTTTTCATATTCGGCTTCATCCATTACGGGGGTAAGCATGCTGTCAGGCATATCCGCCAGCCTTGGCGCTGCCGGCACCTTTGCATCCAACTTGCGCAGTGCGGTGTCGATCTGCTCAACGGCGCGCTCTACCTTCTTGGCAGGATCGCCATTGTCGGCCCACAGTGGAGCAATGACAAACAACGCATCGGTGAGCCTGTCGAATATCAGCACCAGTGCAGGGCGCACGAAAAGCATATCCGGCAGTTCCAGCGGGCTCTGCGGCGCCCGTGGCAGTTTTTCGACCAAGCCTATGGTTTCATAACCGAAATAGCCGACCAGACATGCGAGCGCGGGCGGTAATTCGGCAGGCACATCAATCCGGCATGCTTGCGCAAGGTTTCGCAGTTCAGCCATGCTATCACCCGCCAGGGGCTCAAAAGCACTGCGATCTTGGCGCCAATTGCGGTTGATCTGCGCGCTGGCACCTGTGGCACGGAAAAGTAGATCCGGATCGAGACCGAGCAAGCTGTACCGCCCACGGATTTCACCGCCTTCGACCGATTCCAGCAGAAAATCGCCACGGCCTTCCTCGATCAGCTTGAGCGCGCCGCCCACTGGCGTTTCAGTGTCCGCGACGACCCGCTGCCAGACGAGCGTATTTCGACCCTGTGCCAAAGCCGTAAGGGCTTCTGCGCCATTGTTCACATTGCTGGCCGCAGTGGCGCTCAGAACCGCCTCCTTAATTGGTGGCACCGGTCAATTGCGCGCGGACGGCATCGATCCCGGTTTCGTTGCGCTCAATCTCTAGAGAATTTTGTGCGGCAGCAACAAATTGCGCAACATATTCGTCTCCAAGCGCACTGGATAGCTGTGCAGCTGTGCCTTGCACCTGCGGGCTGTCTGCGGCCAGTTCACCGGTTTCAATATTGTCCAGCTGCACGACAAACCAGCTCCCATTTTCCTGCGCGGCTACGCGCTTTGCTGTACCTTCTGCCATTGAGAAAAACAGGATTGTCGCACGGTTGATTTGCCCCTGTTCGGCCAATTGCTGGCGATTAAGGCGCAGGGGCTGGGCAGCAGGGAGGCTCACTTCTTCTTCTCGGACAGCGTCTGCCAAAGTTGTTCCGCTATCGACGCGCTCAAGCACCCGCGCTGCGGCCTGACCGGCTGCAGCCATGCCGCGCTCCCGGCGCCATTGCCTGATTACATCTTCGCGAATTTCAGCCAGCGGCGCGGTGGCACTACGGGTGATCTCGCTGATGTCAAATATGACATAGGCCTCACCAGGCACGATCTCCGTGATCGTGGCGTCGTTTGCGCTCATTTCAAAAGCGAAGCTGACAAGGCGAGCGAGTTCCGGTGGAGCTTCAGCTGCCTGACCATACACCCGGCCATCAGCGAGCAGGGGTGGTGTCGTTTCGATCTCGACGCCAAGTTCCTTCGCCGCCTCTGCCAGGGTGCGACCGCGCGAAAATTCATCTTCAAGCCGCTCGGTCAGTTCGTTCAGGGATTCACGGCGACGCTCAGCCATAATCGTAGAGCGGATTTCTTCGCTGGCTTGCGCCAGAGAGCGGCCCGCGACATTTGTGACATTGTCGACTCGAACCACATACCAGCCAAGACTACCCCTGACCGGGCCGGCTAGCGCGCCGCGAGCCGCGCCGAAAGCCGCTGTGGCAACCGCACGTGAAGCGGAAGACGCATATTCGTCGAGCTCGACATCTACGACTTCAGTAACTGCGAGACCCTTCGCCTGTGCAGACGCGTCTAGCGACATTCCGCCATTGACTTCATTGATGACGGCCTGTGCCGCTGCCTCTGTCGGAACCACAAGCTGGGTGAGGCTGCGTCGCTCCGTTTCCTGAAATTGCGCAGAATCGGCTTCATACCGCGCTGCAATCTGCGGATCGGTAACCGGCGGCACATCTGTAAGCGCATCTTCGGTAAAAACCGCATAGCGGATAACCCGGCGCTCCGGACGGATATACTTTGCCCTGTTCTGTTGATAATATGCCTGCAGTTCTTCGTCGGTCGGATCTTCTGTGGGTGCGAATGCCTCGGCAGGGAAAGTTGCGGCGGACCCCGATCGCGTTTCGTTCAACAATTGCGCATAGGTCCGGGCCAAGCTGGCAGGCATGCGTGACTGATAAGCCACGGGTACAACGGCCTGCCGCGCCAAAAGGCTGAGCGCCAGATCTTCGCGCACCGTGGCTTCTGAAAGGCCGCGCTGACGCAGTGAATTACGAAATGCCTCTCCGTCAAAGTTTCCGTCCGCGCCCTGAAAACCGGCTGCGCTCACAATCTCGCTATCGACAAGTCGATTGCCTGCACGCAGGCCCAGCATCTCTGCAAATTCGGCGATCGCAGCTCGGCTCAGCATCTGATCTATAACATCGTCGAACCCGCCCTGAGCAATGAAGCCTTCCATCGACAGCGTGGGATTGTCCCCCCGGGCCTGCTGCAAGGAATTCGTCACATTCTGGCTGAGATCGGATGTCGAAATCGTGCGGTCCCCCACAACGGCCACCCTGTCACCACCGGCGACTCCGCCAAACATACCCGTATTGGCCACGTCCGAACTGGCAAATGCGACGGCGATCAGGCCGAGAAAGGCAAGCGTAATGACGATGCCGACCTTTGATTTGAAGAAATTGCGGAAGAGCTGAAGCATGCAAAGATCAATTCTTGCTTGGCCTTGTGGCCGTGATGTGACGGGCAGGACAGACGCCCTGTTTGATTTCGTCAGGCGCCTTATCTCGCATGCGACCCTGCCGCAACAGGGCGTGGACGGTTTCCCGCATTGTGAATAAGCGGCTTTGACAAGCGGGGTGCCTGCCATTAGCGCGCTCTGGCACCTTTCGCCTGATGGTGGCCCATATGCGATCCCCAGGTTTGGAAATTACGGGAAATCTGATGAACAACCGCCCTTTCATTGTCGGCAATTGGAAGATGCACGGCACCCGCGCGATGCTGGCAGAAGCACGCGCGATCGATCGCGCAGCCGAACGCCTTATCAAAGTGGAGGTGGCTATTGCCCCGCCTTTCACCCTGATTCATGCCACACGCAAGGAAGCCAGCCTCATCGGTATCGGTGCGCAGGATTGCCATCCGGCGGATGGCGGCGCGCATACAGGTGATATCTCGGCCGCCATGGCAAAGGATGCCGGCGCCGGCTTTACTATCGTCGGCCATAGTGAAAGACGCACCAATCACGCCGAGACCAATGAACTGGTCAAAGAAAAGGCGAATGCGGTCATCGAAGCAGGAATGAACGTAATCGTATGCGTCGGAGAGACTGAGTCGCAGCGCGATTCAGGCGATGCAGAAAGCGTGATTACCGATATGCTCACCGGATCACTACCTGAAGGCGATATAGTACCCGAGCGGCTGACAGTGGCTTATGAGCCTGTCTGGGCGATTGGCACCGGACGCACGCCATCGCCTGACGATATTGGCAAGATGCACCGACACATTCGCGGCGTCCTTAATCAGACCTATGGCGAAGCGGGCGCTTCCATCCGCATCTTATACGGCGGCTCGGTGAAGCCAGAAAATGCCGGTGAATTATTGTCTGCGGATGATGTGGGTGGTGCGCTTGTGGGCGGCGCCAGTCTGACAGCGGAAAGCTTTTTGGGCATCATCATGGCCGCTGTCGAAATTGGCGGTGACTAGTTAATCCGGTTCTTCTCTCGCATGAGCCAACCGGTTCGGCCCTTGTGGGAAGCCTCTGTGCGGACTACATGCGCGCCTTGACGTTGAACCTTCATTATATCTGACTGATTGATCCGACATGACCCTTTTCGTCTTCCTAACCGTAATTCAGGCCTTTATCGCAGCCGGACTGGTTATCCTTGTCCTAATGCAGCGTTCGGAAGGCGGCGGACTGGGAATTGGCGGTGGGGGTAGCCCTGGTGGCCTCATGTCGGCGCGCGGTGCGGCTGACTTTCTTACTCGCGCGACCAAATGGTTCGCTGTCCTCTTCGTCGTGCTGGCGATCGTGCTGGCGGCAGTTGCCGTAGATGCATCGGGCCAGCGCGATTTCGATGATACACTTGATCGCTCCACTACGGCGTCCGGTGATGACGGATCAGAACTGTTCCCGGCTGATGAAGGCCTGGATGGTGAAGCGCCTGTAGATCCCATTCCCGCACCCGACGAAGATCCTCTGGCCGACGTCGCCCAGTAAGGGATAATCCACGCAATCGTTTTTGCGGAATTTGAAGCTGTCGTCGCAAATGCGGGGACAAGCCTGATGCCAGCTGTCGATTTTTCGGGATTGTGCTTGCGTCGAATCCGCCTCTCACCTTAAGGCCCAACTCCCATGGCGCGGTACATTTTCATAACCGGCGGCGTGGTCTCATCGCTCGGCAAAGGTCTCATGGCAGCAAGCCTTGCTGCGCTCCTGCAGGCGCGTGGCTATAAGGTACGCATTCGCAAGTTCGACCCCTATCTCAATGTCGATCCGGGGACGATGAGCCCCTATCAGCATGGCGAGGTTTACGTCACCGACGATGGGGCCGAAACCGATCTGGATCTTGGCCATTACGAACGATTCACAGGCGTTTCCGCACATCAGAACGACAACATCACATCGGGCCGCGTCTATCGCGACATCATCGCAAAGGAACGTCGCGGCGATTATCTCGGCGCTACGGTGCAGGTCATCCCGCATGTTACCGATGCCATCAAGGAATTCGCCCTTCAGGATCAGGACGATCACGACTTTATTCTGTGCGAGATTGGCGGAACAGTAGGCGATATCGAAAGCCTCCCGTTCATTGAGGCGATCCGCCAGTTGCGCAACGATCTGCCGCCAGAACAGACTTGCCTCGTTCACGTCACGCTGGTGCCGTATATATCGGCTGCCGGCGAACTGAAAACCAAGCCTACACAACATTCCGTGCGTGAGTTGACGAGCCTTGGTGTGCAGCCAAATCTCCTGCTGTGCCGCTGTGAACACCCACTTCCGGTAAGTGAACGGAACAAGATCGCGCTGTTTTGCAATGTGCGTAAGGAAGCGGTAATTCAGGCGCTGGACGCGTCCAGTATTTATGCCGTGCCGCAGCAATATCATGCAGAAGGGCTAGATACCGAAGTCCTGCGCCACTTTGACCTGTTGCAAGACACGCCCTTGCCACAAATGGCCCGCTGGGAAGACGTGGTTGACCGTTACGAGAATTACGAAGGCGAGGTCACTATTGGCGTGGTCGGCAAATATGTCGGCCTGCCAGATGCCTATAAATCGCTCAATGAGGCGTTGGTGCACGGTGGGATGGCCAATCGCGCAAAGGTCAATATCCGCTGGATCGATGCCGAGGTTTTCGAACAGGAGGACGATGCTATTGCCGCCCAGCTGGAGCCGCTCCACGCCATTCTGGTGCCCGGCGGCTTTGGTGAGCGGGGGAGTGAAGGTAAGATCGCCAGCGTCCGCTTTGCGCGGGAACGCAAGGTTCCATTCTTTGGCATTTGTCTCGGCATGCAGATGGCCTGTGTCGAGGGCGCGCGCAGCCTGGCCGGCATTGACGGCGCATCATCAACCGAATTCGGTCAGACGAAGGAACCGGTGGTCGGCATCATCACCGAATGGATGAGTGAAGAGGGGCTACAACAGCGCTCCGCAGATACGGATATGGGCGGCACCATGCGTCTCGGAGCCTATCCTGCAAAGCTGGCTGGTAACAGCCATGTTTCGCGCATATACGGCGGTGCGAGCGAAATCTCGGAACGGCATCGCCACCGTTATGAGGTCAATTCAGCCTATAAGGAACGTCTTGAAGCCGGCGGGCTGATATTCTCAGGCATGTCACCCGATGGCCTTCTTCCCGAAATCGTCGAACGGCCCGATCACCCCTGGTTCGTTGGTGTGCAGTTCCACCCAGAGCTGAAGAGTCGCCCATTCGATCCACACCCGTTGTTTTCGGGTTTCATCGCGGCTGCCATTGAACAATCCCGATTGGTTTGAACATATGTGGGACACTTCCACATTAATGGTCGAAGAAATTCCTTGCCTTCGTTAATTGCCAACGCCTAACATGCTTGTCAGTGCAGGCGTGTGGGGACACGTCTGGCAGAGATCGTCACTTAAGTCACAAATATGCCCGAGCTAGGGTTTAAAATTATCAGCCGGTAGCGCGCCAAATCGGTCTTTGTGCGTCGTTCCGGTGTGGTCTTGCCAATGGAATTGGCTGTCTCTTGCGACCCGGACAGCCCATTTTCAAAGGCTAGTCGGCGCGATGCGTCGAGGGGGCGAGCCTTTTAGGCTCGCCCCCAATTTGTTACTACAAATTTATTCAATATATATCAGGCGACTTTCGTCTGATTGTCGTCCGATTTATCGCCCTTGACTACTTCCAGCGTCTTGCCGCCGATAGCTATTTTCTTGGGCCTCATCGCCTCAGGCACTTCGCGCACCAGATCGATATTGAGAAGACCATCCTTCAAGTCCGCATTCTCAACCCGGACATAGTCGGCCAGTTCAAAGCGGCGCTCAAACCCGCGATTGGCAATGCCCATATGCAGCATCTCGCCTTCGACAGATTCTTCGCGCTTTTTCCCTTGCACGACGAGCAGGTTCTGCATGGCCGTGATATCGACGTCTTCAGGACGGAATCCTGCCACGGCGATGGTGATGCGATAGGCATCGTCATCACGGCGCTCTATATTAAAAGGAGGGTAATTGTCGCCCGACGACCCGCTCTTGGTGTTTTCGAGCAGGTCAAACAGGCGATCAAAGCCGACTGTGGAACGGCGATAGGGGGTAAGATCAAATCGATTCATTTCAACAAATCCTCTAGTTTGAGCAATTTGACAATTTGCGGACCCGACAGGCGGCATCCGCGTTATGAAGATAAGAAACGGCTCTTCTGATTCAAGAGCGGTAAGACTTTGAAGATAAAGGAATCGCTGTGAGCGCACCCAAGGTTGAAATCTATACGAAGATGTTTTGCGGATATTGTGCTCGGGCCAAGCGGCTTCTGGATGACAAGGGCGTGGAATATAACGAGTATGATATAGGCATGGATCAGGAAAAGCGGGACGATATGGTGCGGCGCAAACCCGGCGCCTCGACCGTCCCGCAGATATTCATCGACGACCGCAGCATTGGCGGGTCGGATGAGCTTGCGATGCTGGAACGTGAAGGCAAGCTCGATGCCATGCTCGGACTGTAACGGGGTAGCGAATATATGAATTCGAGGCGCATCGCTCTTTTGCAGATGACATCGGGGATCGTGCCCGAAAGCAATGGTCGAACAATCATCAAGGCAGCAGCAGAGGCCGCGCAGGGCGGGGCGAAGATGCTCTTCACGCCAGAGATGAGTGGCCTGCTTGATCGCAATCGTGAACGCGCTCAAAAATCCATCTGCAAGGAGAACGACGATCCCGTTCTGCAGGACGTACGCGATGCAGCCGCTCGCGAAGGACTGATGATCGCACTGGGTTCGCTCGCCATTCTTCGCGAGGACGGACGATGGGCAAACCGCAGTTTCGTGATTGACCAGAATGGCGAGATCGTAGCTCGGTATGACAAGATACACATGTTTGATGTCGAGCTGGACACTGGTGAAAGCTGGCGCGAATCCGCCGCTTATGCGCCGGGAAATCAGGTTATAACAGTTGATACACCGCTTGGGCGACTTGGACTTGCGATCTGTTATGACATGCGGTTTCCTGCCCTGTTCGAAGAACTGGGCAAGCACCAATGTGATGCAATTGCCATCCCCGCCGCCTTTACTGTTCCCACGGGCAAAGCGCATTGGGACCTGTTGTTGCGCGCCCGCGCGGTTGAAGCAAGCGCATATATTATCGCGGCCGCCCAGGTGGGAGAGCATGAGGACGGGCGATCAACCTATGGCCATTCAGCGGTTATCGATCCATGGGGTGAAAATATTCTCGACATGGGTGGCACGCATCCCGGCGTAGCCTTTGCAGAAATAGACCCATTTCGTACCCAGCATGTGCGTCAGCAATTACCGAGCCTTGCCAACAAGCGTGATATCCCTAGATCGCCTTAACATGATAGTTTTTGATCTCACCTGCGCCAATGGCCACCGATTCGAAGGATGGTTCGGCTCATCTGACGAATTCGCTGCACAAAAGGAAAGTGGTATGTTGGACTGCCCCGAATGTGGCAGTGCTGAGATCGTCAAAGCTCCGATGTCACCTGCCGTTGGCAAGAAGGGTAACCAGCAAAGCGGCAAGCAATCAGGGCCGCTTGTGCCGGTTGAAGAAGTCGCCCAACCACAGGCTGACAAGGGGCTGTCCAATGATCCCATGCCGCCCGAAGTGACGAAGGCACTGGGCAAGCTGGCAGAGGCGCAGGCCAAGGCTCTCAAGAACAGCACATGGGTCGGCAAGGACTTTGCGGAGCAATCGCGTGCCATGCATTATGGTGAGCGTGAACACGCCTCGATTCACGGTGAGGCGAGTGCGCAGGAAGCCCGGGATTTGCTGGATGAAGGTGTGGCGGTCGCCCCGCTGCCTTTCCCAGTGGCTCCACCTGAAAAGCTGAACTGACCTTACTCACACGCCATTGATAAATGGTGCGCCCGACAGGATTCGAACCTGTGGCCCCCGGATTAGGAATCCGATGCTCTATCCGACTGAGCTACGGGCGCGTCGTGGCTCGTTTAGGCGGGAGATTTGATCGGCACAACTGCCTTACGCATCAACCTCGTCACTGTCGGCGGCATTTTCAACATTCAGCGCGCCGCGGCGAATCTGGTCACGTTCAAGGCTCTCGAAAAGAGCCTTGAAATTGCCTTCTCCAAAACCTTCATCACCCTTGCGTTGAATAAATTCGAAGAACACTGGGCCTACCTGTGCCTCTGCGAAAATCTGCAGCAGCAGGCGAGGGCTGCCACCTTCGGTTGTCCCGTCGAGCAGGATGCCGCGCATCTTTAGCTCATCAACCGTCTCGCCATGATCCGGAAGTCGTTCATCGAGCATTTCGTAATAGGTTTCGGGAGGGGCGGTCATGAATGGCACGCCGAAATCTTTCAGCCTGTTCCACGCGGCAACAAGATCATCACAGATCAAGGCAATGTGCTGAATTCCCTCGCCATTGAATTGACGCAGGAATTCTTCAATCTGGCCTTTGCCCCCTTCGCCTTCTTCATTGAGCGGAATGCGAATCTTGCCATCGGGCGCGGTGAGCGCCTTTGACGTGAGTCCGGTATATTCACCCTTGATGTCAAAAAAGCGAATTTCGCGAAAATTGAACAGCGTTTCGTAATAGTCTGCCCAATACGCCATCCGGCCTGAATAGACATTGTGCGTCAGGTGATCGATGACATTGAAGCCGGCTCCTTCAGGGTGTTTTTCAACCCCGTCCAGAAATTCAAAATCAATGTCGTAGATGGAAAGGCCATTGCCATTTTCATCCGAATAGCGGTCAATCAGATAAATGAATGCCCCGCCGATCCCTCGAATGGCCGGTATGCGTAATTCCATAGGTCCGGTCTCGACCTGCACAGGTTCCGCCCCGCGTGCCAGCAATTCGTCATACGCCTTGGCCGCGTTCTTCACCCTGAACCCCATGCCGCAGGCGGATGGTCCATGCTCACGAGCAAAATACCATGCGGCTGAGCGCGGTTCGTAATTGATGATCAGATTGATCTGGCCTTGTCGCCAAACGTCCACGTCTTTGGAGCGATGGGAAGCGACATGGGCAAAGCCCATCGCCTGAAACACCGGTTCTATAACACCCTTCTCGGGCGCGCAGAATTCAACAAATTCAAAGCCATCAAGGCCAATTGGATTTTCGAAGAGATCAGTCATGGTTTCACTTGTAACTTGTTTTAGCAGAAACCGCAAGCGTTCGTGCCGGATGACGCGAAATCGGGGTGTGATGGCGCAAGGGCCTTGAAACAAAGGCCTTCCTGTGATTCAAGGACACCTATGAATACAAGCATCAATCGGCGCGATATCGTGCGTGAAAGGATTGGCAACGCCATTGCCTTGCTCGTGCTGATCCTTATCGGCTTGCTGGCCTTGATGGGGCCATCCGGGCTTTTGGCATGGAGTGATCAGGCAGCGCAGCTTGAAGATCACAAGCAACGCATAGCCACGCTGGAAGAAGAAAGGGCCGTTCTGGCAAACAGGCTGGAATTGCTGGATGCGGACCATGTCGATCCCGACCTCGCTTCTGAACTGGTAAGGAGGGACCTTAATGTCGCCCATCAGGACGAATATGTCGTCGAGCTGGAACCGCTCCCCTGATTGGGGAACTGGATACGGCGTGTAAAGCGTCCAGAGCGGTGACTGCACCGAAGCAAATTAACCCAAGCGGCGAAATTCGTATGCACAGCGTTGCCAGCGAAACCGGTCCGCGACTATAGGTCACCTAAATTGGTAGCAACGATGCCCACAATGGGCACTAACAGGGGAATTGCCTTGGCCAAAGCCGCCACCTCAAAATCCGAATCAGTAAAGTTATCATCCGGCGAGGGCGTTGATCTGGGCGCCCTTCAGAATGCTCTGGAAAAGGACCGTCGTCTCAAGCCGAGCGAGGAGCAGTTGCTCCATTTCTACGAACAGATGCTGTTGATCCGCCGCTTCGAGGAAAAGGCAGGCCAGCTTTACGGCCTCGGCCTTATCGGCGGTTTCTGCCATCTTTATATCGGCCAGGAAGCCGTAGCCATCGGCTTGCAATCCGCTCTCGATAATGAACGCGACAGTGTGATCACTGGCTATCGCGATCATGGTCACATGCTCGCCTATGGCATCGATCCCAAGGTCATCATGGCAGAATTGACCGGACGTGGTGCCGGCATTTCGAAGGGCAAGGGCGGTTCAATGCACATGTTCAGCACTGAACATAAATTCTACGGTGGCCACGGCATTGTGGGCGCGCAGGTTTCCCTAGGTGGCGGGCTCGCCTTTGCGCATAAATACAATGAAGACGGTGGGTTTTGCCTCGCCTATTTCGGCGATGGCGCGGCGAACCAGGGCCAGGTTTATGAAACCATGAACATGGCAGCGCTCTGGAACCTCCCGATCGTGTTTGTGGTGGAAAACAATCAATATGCAATGGGAACGGCGGTCAATCGTTCATCTGCCGAAACCGAGTTTTACCGACGCGGTGCCGCATTCCGCATCCCCGGCATGGACGTTAATGGCATGGACGTGCTCGAGGTGCGCCAAGCCGCTGAGATTGCCTTCAAATATGTGCGCGATGGCAATGGGCCGGTGCTGATCGAATGTAATACCTATCGCTATCGCGGACACTCAATGTCCGATCCAGCTAAATATCGCACGCGTGAAGAGGTGCAGGGCCAGCGCGAGAAGAACGATCCGATCGAACGGGCAAAGGTCGATCTGGGCAAGCTCGGCATTTCGGAGGACAGGTTGAAGGAAATCGACAAGGGAATTCGTGCAATCGTGGCCGAAGCGGCCGATTTTGCCGAAAGCTCGCCAGAGCCCGATCCGGCGGAACTCTACACAGAAGTTCTGGTCGAGGAGTATTGAGCGATGGCTATTGAACTGAAGATGCCCGCCCTTTCTCCCACCATGGAAGAAGGCACTCTGGCCAAATGGCTGGTGAAAGAAGGTGACAGTGTATCGGCAGGGGACGTGCTTGCCGAAATTGAAACTGACAAGGCCACGATGGAGTTCGAAACCATCGATGAAGGCACAGTTGGCAAGATATTGATCGCTGAGGGCACTGAAGAAGTGAAGGTTGGGACCGTCATCGCAATTCTCGCAGGCGAAGATGAAGATGTATCCTCCGTTTCCGCTCCGGCTCCATCCGAAGAGGTCGAAGATGTGCCGGGTGAAGGCAAGGATGTTGGCCGTGAACCTTCCAAAGCTGAAATTACCAAGCTGCAAAGCGCGCCGCGTGCTGCCGATCCGGATGTTCCGGAAGGCACGCCCATGGTCAAGATGACGCTGCGCGAAGCTTTGCGTGATGCGATGGCAGAGGAAATGCGCCGTGATGAGCGGGTGTTCGTCATGGGCGAAGAGGTCGCTGAATATCAGGGCGCTTACAAGGTAACGCAGGGCCTGCTTGATGAATTCGGCCCCAAACGCGTGATCGACACGCCAATCACCGAATACGGCTTTGCCGGCATTGGCACAGGTGCGGCTATGGGCGGCCTTCGCCCGATCGTTGAATTTATGACATTCAACTTTGCCATGCAGGCAATTGACCACATCATCAATTCTGCCGCCAAGACCAATTACATGTCCGGCGGACAGATGCGTTGTCCTGTGGTTTTCCGTGGCCCTAATGGCGCAGCCAGCCGCGTAGGCGCACAACACAGCCAGAATTATGGTCCGTGGTATGCAAGCGTTCCCGGTCTCATCGTGATTGCGCCTTATGATGCGCAGGATGCGAAGGGTTTGTTGAAGGCCGCAATCCGCACGGAAGACCCGGTCGTATTTCTCGAAAACGAACTGATCTACGGTAGGAATTTCGAATTGCCGGATCTGGACGATCATGTCCTGCCTATCGGCAAGGCACGTATCATGCGCGAGGGTTCCGATGTCACCATCGTCGCCTATTCAATCTCTGTCGGCCTCGCATTAGAAGCAGCGGATGAGTTGGCAGAGCAGGGAATAGATGCGGAGGTAATCGATCTGCGGACATTGCGCCCACTCGATACCGAAACAATCCTGGCCTCGCTGGCGAAGACCAATCGCGTAGTCATTGCAGAAGAGGGCTGGCCAACCTGCTCTATATCATCTGAAGTGATCGCAGTGTGCATGGAGCAAGGCTTCGATGACCTCGATGCCCCCGTATTGCGCGTTTGCAATGAAGATGTGCCGCTGCCCTACGCAGCCAATCTGGAAAAGCTGGCAATCATCGATACGGATCGCATCGTCAAGGCTGTGCGGAAGGTCTGCTACGTGGATTGAGCTGAACAGGACTTGCTATGCAAAGAAGGCGGGCCGCGTAGGTCCGCCTTCCTTGCATCTGCGATTGCGAGATATACCGCCGCCGAGCAGGGCTTGTCCGAAATCGAATTATGCGAGAAATGCGGGGCGCGTGAAGGTCAACGTCGGACCATCAACATCGATCATCTGCAACACACTTGTTGGTGTGTAGCGGACCGTAATCGTCAATTCCTTTGCACCTGCAACACGCTGCGTACCTGCATCTTCAACGGTTACGAACAGGCGTTGTGCATCCAGGAGATAAGGCGCATTTTGCGCATGGTTGCGGGCCCATGACCTGATCTGGCCATTCGTTATTTCGTTTCCGGTCTGGTACTGCACCATCGCATATCGCGCGACATCGGCAGACACACTGCGCATCGAGTTATAGCTCTGCAGGCCAAGTCCCACCTGGAGTACACCCAGCATCATTACGATGAAGGCCGGGCCAATCAGCGCAAATTCGATGGCTGCGGCACCAGCATTGTCACGCTGCAGGCGATTGAGCAAATTGCGCATGTTCATCCGATCTGCACCGTGCGGGTGATATTGTAATTGATGCCTGATGTCAGACCAAACTTGGTCCAGACAGGCTGATATGTATCGGTAAGGTCCACCTTGATGAATTTGTATTCGGTGCCACCGCCGCAGCTTCCGGCGGTGGTCTTGTAAGCATCGCCTGCACCGCAACGATATACTTCGCTGATTGTCACCTGTTCATTTGTCAGGCCGGTGGATGTCACCAGAATATCGCGCACCGTCGTGCGTTCCTCGGCGGTTTCGGGGATGACAGCGCGGACGATAGCGGCCGATTCAGCGGCGGCTGTCTGCAATTCTGTCTGCCGGGAGACCATGGAACTGACCTCGAACCCGCCAAGGGCGAGAACCAGCAGAACCGGAGCGACCAAGGCGGTTTCGATAACCATCGAACCGTCTTCATTGCGGCGAATGCAGGCCAGTCGGGCAAGCGCGCGGATCATGCGACCAACCTTACCTTCGCCGCAGTCGATACGATTGTAGAGTCTTCGGAGGAACCTGCAGGGCAGAAAGTCGACATCTGCGTCGTGCCGGTAATCGTTATCGTATTGGCCGCGATCATCAGGCACTGGCTGGTTACACCCACGGTCCCGGCGAAAAACACTTCGCTGCTGGGGAAATACAATGTGCCGTTGAGCACGGTGGATGCGTTGCCGTTGAACTTCGTCTTGCTGCTACCCTGCGAGTCCCGATCTTCGAAGACGAGCATCCCTGCAAGACCATTAGCCTCATCAGCCGTGAGGCCAAGGCTCATAAGATCCGAAGCCTGCATCGCGGTCAGGTTGACATTCGATCCGCCGGTAATGTCGATATAGGCGCCGTCATAAAGGACAAACATCACGCCAGAACCTGTGACATCATACTGGCTGGTGATCTTCAGACCGCCACCGACGAGGTTGTAAACACCAGGAGCGAACGCCGTGTTACAGCCAATTTTAAGATCAGTGTAAGTTCCCGGACGAACGCTACCGGCAGGATCCCCGCCTTCAGTGGTGACATTCGCATAGGTCGTGGAAACAGTCTCTACCTTGCGCTCCCAACGCTTCTCCTGGCCTTTGCCACCTAGCGAAGTCCAGATATCGGAGTTGGATTCCTCGGTTCCTGCGGTGGTTCCTGAAGGAACAGTCTGATCGTAGGCTTCCGTCAGCAGATTGGTATTTTCCTTCGGAGAAGGATTGTCCCAGGGATCCGCATTATTCTTGTTAGAGCCCTTGTAATACTCATACGTCGTGACAGTCCGCCTGCTCACGTCCGCCTTGGTCGTGGTTGGTTCGGCAGAGCAGCTATAGGTGCGCGCCGTCTCCGATTCCGCCGGTGTAGGCGGTTCCAGATCCTCAAATGGATCGTACAGACCCGTCATATTTTCGATGATCACGTCATCGGTGTTATCCTTCAACCATTGATCAACGCCGCCAGCTGCAAGAATCCAGCCCGCCTGCACTTCAGGGTTGCCGTTTACGGTAATCGCTTCATCTGCCGTTGAAAGCGCGGCCAGACCGCAACTTGCTGTCAGGATTGAATTGCCGCCGATTGTGATCGCACCTGTTTCTTCGTCGTCAAGTGCAATGAGACAGCTGGTAAAGGTCGCGCCTTCTTCAAAGCTTGCCTGTGCAAAGGCAAAGACATCTGTCTTCCCCCCCATGACAATGCTGCTGAAAGGCAGCGTCTTGGAAACTGTGGCAGATACCGCGACCGAGTTTTGCGAACCGCCGGCGAAATCTGCCAACAATATTAATGGATCGCTGTTAAAATCTTCGGTTATTGAAAGATTGGCATTAAATTCCTGCTTGGCGCGTTTCAGGTAAGTCGATTCCGTATCGGCATCGGCCATTGCCCATGCACCGGCAACAGCAGACTGATCCACGGCGAATTGTAATTCGCGTTTCCACATGTACCATTGGGTGACATCGACCCCGAGGCCTGCGCCGCCAATGAGGACGGGCATACCGAGAGCAACAAGAAGAGTCGCATTGCCGCTATTGCAGCCCGACATATGAGCGATGTGACGACGGATCCTGGTGATCATTGGCTTGCCTGTTCCCATTGCGAGGTAACTCTATACTTGCATGGCTATATCGCCCGTCAGGTAACCATCGTCTAAACAGACAAGGTTAATGCGTAGTCACCATGCTCTTCACTGTGGAAGGTCAAGCTTGACGCGGGTGGGCAAGGGCAGGCACCGGAAAGGGTGATGGACGATATTCTGCTTGAAAGCCTGCCACTGCCCTTACGCCTTGCCCTTAGTTATGCGCCCAGGGATGCGCGCCGCGAAACGCTGGTTCTTCTGGCGCTCGATACGCGGCTTGCCGCTATCGTGCGCGGCGATGGGGAAGCCATCATCGCGCAGTTAAAGCTTGCGTGGTGGCGAGACAGGCTGGCCGAAAATCCCGAAAACTGGCCAGCAGGAGAGCCGTTGCTGTCTGCCTTGAGCGACTGGCGCGGAAATCTTGAAGCTCTCGGAGAGCTGGTCGATGGCTGGGAGGGATTGCTCGTCGAATCACTGGGCCAAGCGCAAGTGCGCGCATTTGCCGCGGCGCGGGGGACATCATGGCAGACGCTTGCTGATGGTCTGGGCGGCAAGGGCGATCCGGAAACGGTGGCGCAAGCTGGTCAACGCTTCGCTCTGGCCGATCTGGCGCTCCATCTTGGCGATCCGGCAGAGCGGGATGTGGCGCTCCATCAACTGGCACAATTGCAGGCAGGGCGTGTAAAGCTCAATCGGCAGATGCGTCCGCTAGCCGTCCTGAACGCTCTTACCCAGCGTGCCTTGAAGCAAGGTTCAGGCGAGTTGCTGGATGGCCCTGCTGCAATGGCTCTAGCGATGCGGGTTGGAATTACAGGACGTTAGCGTAGAGACGCGCAGCAGGCCGGGGAACAGGGAGACTATTTATGAACCGTATGCTTCTGGGCGCCTTTGGCGCGCTGTTGCTGGCCGCGCTGGGTCTGTTCTGGATGCAGGGCAGGGCCCAAGTCGAAGAAGCAGCGCCTCCGCCCAGTCCTGAAGCGCTAGAGGAAGAACAGGATCCCGATGCCTTGCCCACTGCGGACATTGCCGATCTTGAAGGTCCGGCTCCGCCCGAAGCTAGCGAGCTGACACGCGAGCAGAGGCGCTTTTTCCGTTATGATCGCAACCGTGATCTCAAGATCACGCGGCACGAAATGTTGTCCAGCCGCACCTCGGGATTTCGCAGGCTCGACACGGACGGCAATAATCTACTGACCTTTGAGGAATGGGCGATCTCCACCTCCGACAGATTTGCCGAGATGGATGCAGACAAAAATAGTGAACTCACCGCAGCAGAATTCGCCACCAGCGCGCCAGCGCCGCGGCGTAGCTCTTCCACGCGTTGCGATTGTTAATCGTTCAGGCGGGCACAGTGTCACACAACGTCAGCCATTCTCCGAAATCAGCCTTGGCACGTGAAGTGTAGGCTTCTTTGCGTTGCTTCTTCTTTACCTCGTGAAGCGGCGGGAAAAGCCCGAAATTGACATTCATCGGCTGGAAATGGGCTGCATCGGCATCGCCCGTTATATGGCTGAGCAGCGCACCCATGGCCGTTGTCGGCGGCGGAGGGGGCCAGGCATTTCCAGCAAGCTCGCTCGCGGCCATCATGCCCGCCATCAATCCGACCGCGCTGCTTTCTACATAGCCTTCGCAGCCCGTAACCTGTCCGGCAAAGCGGATATGCGGCGCTGATTTCAAGCGCAATTGCCGATCAAGAAGTTCGGGCGAATTGATGAAAGTATTCCGGTGCATCCCACCAAGCCGGGCAAACTCCGCATTTTCCAGCCCTGGTATGGTGCGAAACAGCTCTACCTGCGCACCGTGTTTCATCTTGGTCTGGAAGCCAACCATGTTCCACAGCGTGCCCAGCTTGTTGTCTTGCCGCAATTGTACCACGGCGTAAGGCCAGCGTCCTTGTGGAAACTCCTCACAAGCGGTGCGCGGATCATCGAGCCCTACACCTTTCATCGGGCCATAACGCAAGGTCTCGACACCGCGTTCTGCCATTACCTCGATGGGCATGCAGCCATCGAAATAGGGCGTGTCTGCCTCCCAGTCCTTGAACTCGCCCTTTTCAGCATCCATCAGACCCTGGTGGAAGGCGAGATATTGCTCCCTCGTCATGGGACAATTGATGTAATCGCCCCCTTCGTTGGAGGCGCTGGTCGTCTTGTCCCAACGAGACTGAATCCAGGCCTTGTCCATATCGATACTGTCACGATGAACGATTGGCGCAATGGCATCGAAAAAAGCGAGCCGATCCTCTCCCGTAACGGTGATAATGCTTTCGGCCAGCGCTGCGGCAGTCAGCGGCCCAGTCGCAACGATTGTCAGCCCCTCTTGTGGGAGCGCGCCGATTTGCTCACGCACGATCTCGACATTGGGATGATTGGTGAGCGCTTTTTCGACCTCGGCTGAAAATACATCGCGGTCCACCGCCATGGCGCTTCCTGCAGGCACCCGGGCGATTTCGCCGGCACGCATCACAAGGCTGTCTGCACGCCGCATTTCGTGATGCAGCAGACCAACCGCATTCTTTGCGTCATCATCAGAGCGGAAGGAGTTGGAGCAAACCAGTTCGGCCAGGCCATCGGTATGATGGGCAGCAGTAGAGCCGCCTCCGCCGCGCATTTCAGAAAGCTTCACGCGAATGCCACGCTGCGCAAGTTGCCACGCCGCTTCGCTACCGGCCAAACCGCCGCCGATGATATGGACCTGATGTGTCATGAGCCGGCAGATAAGTGCGATTGGCCGCTGGCGCAAATGCTGCCTGCGCATTAGGAAACGCGACATGCCTCGCCGTGCCCTTGTGAACAAACGTCCCTACCTCTTGCTGAGCGTCGCCGCCGCCCTGGCGTTTTACTACATGCGGGCCAGCGCGCTGCCAGAGATTTACCTCGTGCCGATCAAGGGGTGCGCAGTGGGCTTTCTTGCGCTGTATGCCTGGATGCGTCATTCGAGCTGTTCTGCCCGGATATTGACCGCTGCGCTTATTGCCGGAGCAGTGGGCGACATGGCCATCGAATTTGATCTGCGCGCAGGTGCTGCGGCGTTTTTCGTATTCCACGCGCTGGCACTGGTAGTTTTCCTGCGCAATCGCGGAGAGCCTCTTGAAGGGCGTGACAGCCTGATCTTCATCCTGCTCCTGCTGGCAACTCCATTCATCGCTTATCTGCTGCCTTATGACGACCGGGTCTCGTTCCCGGCTGCAATCTACGCATTGGCACTTGGCGCGATGGCTGCAGGTGCCTGGGCCAGCAATTTTGCGCGTTTGCGTGTGGCGGCAGGCGCGATGTTGTTTATCGTATCAGACTTGCTGAAAATCGCCGAAATGGGGCCACTATCCGGCAGCGCCGTGCCGCAATATCTTGTCTGGCCTATTTATTATCTCGGCATGTTCCTGATCACCGTTGGCATTGTGACAACTCTGCGCAAGCGGGATCCGGAATTACGCGTGGTGCAGGGCGGCCAGCACTAATCAGCCGTGCGTCAATTTTGACAATCAGACAGGCACGCAGATCAATCTACCGATATCAGCGCGGCAATATCCTCGATATTACCCTCCACCAGCAATGGCGTAGAGCCAACGATGCCAATTTTGGTCTGGCCATTTTCGTCCGATCGCAACCAGGCGACATTGGAGGCAACGACGAGATAATTGCCGTCGCGGGATTTCAACGGTACGAATTTCATGAATGGGTCTCCTGATGCAAAGCCGGATAGGCGATGCTACCCGGCTTTGCATCAACGCATTCGCATTATTGCAAAAAGATCGTTTGGCTTAGCTATCGTCGCCACCGTCCTCGGCCAGATCATCATCGGTCTGCGCGGTCGTGTGCGGCTCTGTCTCATCACCACCGCCGCGCCGTTCGACCATCTCCTCGACAACGGCCTCTTCCGCCTCGTTTTCGGGCGATTCATCTTCGTCAATCAATGCTGCCCCAACGATATGTTCGCCCTTGGCCACATCAAAAATCCGTAGGCCCGACGATCCGCGCCCGTAGATAGAGAAGCCCTTATGGTTCTCGAATCCGTCCTCAATAAGATGGCGGAACAGGATCGGCAGACGAATGAGTTTTGCCTGATCCGTTACCAACATCAATTGCCCGCCATGTTTGACCGGGAAGCTGGCGACTACCGGACCATTGCGGTCAGGATTGCTGTCTGGCGTGCCGATATTGGTAAGTCCCTGTCCACCGCGACCAATGGTGCGATATTCAAAAGCAGACGAAATCTTGCCATAACCGTTGGCCGTAAGCGTGAGGATAAACTCCTCTGCTTCCGCCATCGACTCATGCTGGTCTGCGGACAGTGCGATTTCGGCGTCGTTATTCTTCCACGGGGCTGCACGAAGGTAGGCCTCACGCGTTTCCATATCGAGTGCAAGCTTGTCCAGCACTGCCAGCGAAACAACCTTGGCACCGTTTTTCAAAGTCATTCCGCGCACACCGATTCCGGTGCGGCTCTTGGTTTCGCGCGCATCGGTTGCAGCGAAACGGATTGCCTTGCCCGAATCCGACGCAAGGAAGACCTCCTGCTCCTCGCTCAGCAATTTCACCCCGATCAGCCGGTCTCCGCTGTCCTCGACGAAGCCCATCGCATATTTGCCATTTGACGGGACATTGGTGAAAGCATCCATCGAGTTGCGCCGCACCATGCCTTGTTCCGTGGCGAATATGATGTTGAGCGCAGACCATGTGTCCTCATCCTCTGGCAAGGGAAGGACATTGGTAACCCGCTCATCATCGCCCAATGGCAGCAGATTAACCATCGGGCGCCCCTTGGTCTGTGGCCCACCTTCAGGCAGTTTCCACACTTTCAGGCGATAGACCCGACCCGTATTCGTGAAGAAAAGCACAGGGTTATGCGTCGATGTTACGAACATCTCGACAACCGCATCCTCATCCTTCGTGGCCATGCCGGAGCGGCCCTTGCCGCCGTGGCGCTGGGCACGGAAAGTGGCAAGAGGCGTGCGCTTGATATAGCCGGAGTGCGTGACGGTCACGACCATCTCTTCACGCTCGATCAGGTCCTCATCATCAATCCCGTCCCATGCGGGCGCGATCTCGGACAGGCGCGGCGTTGCGAACTGGTCACGCACTTCCTGCAATTCTTCGCGCATTACCCCATATAATTTGGCCCGATCAGCCAATAGCGAGAGGTAATATTCGATCTTGTCGGCAAGTTCTTTCAGCTCGTCGCCGATCTCGTCTCGGCCAAGCGCTGTCAGGCGGTGCAGGCGCAGGTCGAGAATGGATTTCACCTGTCTTTCGGACAGTTGATAGGTCCCGCCAGCCTCATCACTCGTCGGCTCAATCGCCTCCACCAGCGCGATATATTGCGCAATGTCGCCAATCGGCCATTCCTTGGCAAGCAGCTTTTCCCGCGCAATCGCAGGGTTGGAAGAGCTGCGAATCATCGCCACGACTTCATCCAGATTGGAAACCGCGACTACCAGACCAAGCAGCACATGCGCCCTGTCACGCGCCTTGTTCAGTTCAAACTTCGTGCGTCGCGTAATAACCTCTTCGCGAAAGGCAATGAAGGCCTGAATGAATTCACGCAGCGCCAGCGTTTCGGGCCTGCCTCCACGAATGGCCAGCATGTTGGCAGGAAAGCTTGATTGGGCAGGCGTATGTCGCCACAATTGGTTAAGCACGACATCAGCTGTGGCATCGCGCTTCAGCTCAATCACCACGCGCACACCCATGCGTGAGGATTCATCACGAATGTCGGCAATGCCCTCAATCCGCTTTTCCTTGGCCGCATCGGCTATCTTTTCGACCAGCCCCGCCTTGCCAACCTGAAAGGGAATGGCTGTGAGCACGATAGATTGCCTGCCAGCCCGGCCAGTCTCGATTTCATGCCGACTGCGCATCAGGATGGAACCTCGCCCTGTGGTATAAGCAGAGCGTGCGCCAGTCTTACCGAGAATCAGTGGTGCCGTCGGGAAATCGGGACCAGGAATAATCTCATGCAATTGTTCGGACGTGATGCCGGGATCGTCCATATAGGCGAAACAGCCATCAATCACTTCGCCAAGATTGTGCGGCGGAATATTGGTCGCCATACCAACGGCGATACCACCAGCACCGTTGACGAGCAGATTGGGGAAGCGCGCAGGAAGAACGGACGGTTCTCTTTCAGAACCGTCATAGTTATCAACGAAATCGACCGTGTCCTTGTCAAGATCGCTCAACAACGGATCGGCAGCCTTGGCAAGACGGCTTTCGGTATAACGCATGGCTGCCGGCGGATCGGGATCCATGCTGCCGAAATTGCCCTGACCATCAATCAACGGTAGGCGTAGCGACCACGGCTGCACCATGCGGGCCAGCGCATCATAAATCGCGCTGTCGCCATGCGGGTGATAGGACCCCATCACTTCGCCGACGATCTTGGCCGATTTGCGATAGGGCTTGTTCGATGTGTAACCGCCTACTTGCGCGGCATAGAGAATGCGCCGGTGAACCGGCTTCAGGCCGTCCCGCACATCGGGCAGGGCCCGGCTGACGATCACGCTCATCGCATAATCGAGATAGCTCGTTTTCATCTCATCGACGATGTCGATGCGACCAAATTGTTCGGGTGCCGCAGGCGGCGTGAGATTATCGGTCTCGTCGCTCACTGAAAATGGTTTTCCATCGCTGTTCTAATTGTTCGCAAAACCTAGATGAACGGGCGCGTAAGCGCTAGTTTTCCATCGTTGTCATATGGGGAGAACTGCCGTCTTTTCCACACCTGCCACAAGCTGCGATGGCCTGGCGCGCGGCACGGGTTCGACGAATTGACTGACAGATACGTTAAAACCCCATTCAGCGGCCTTTCTGTAGGACATTATTGCAATTCGGGGCGTTGTATGCAGAACACCTGCGCAACTGTTTCGACTGAATTTTTGCCCCAAAAGAAGTTATTAGGAGAGAATATCAATGTTTCGTGCTTTCCGCTCCGCTCGCCGGAAATCCTCGCAATTTGCCCTGGCACTTGCCCTGGCAGGCGGTGCCGCAGTTGGCACCGCAGCGATCGCCCCTGCCGCCATGGCACAAGACTATTCATCTGGCTTCATCGAGGTCTATCAGCCTACTGCCGACCTGACTCAGGGTGAAACACCGGATTACGAAGCAGCGCGTGCGCGGCTTGATGCAGTGCATGCAGCGGTCGAAACCGATGATGATCGCATGGCCGCAGGCAATCTGACGGTTATTCTCGGCAACCAGCTTGACGATGGGGCCTTGCGTCGCACCGGTCTGGAAATGATGATTGCTAGTGGCAAGGTTGCGCCTGAGCAGCTTGGTCAATTCCACTTCTACGTGGCAAGTTACGCATATAATGCCGGTGATTACGCCGCTGCCCGCGCCGCGATCGAGGCCGCGATTGCCAATGGCTATGTCGATACCGATACGACGGCTGCCAACGATCCCGAGTTTCTTCTGATGAAGACCTATGTGGGCGAAGATAATCCCACAGCGGGGTTGGCTTATATCCTTGGAGAAGCCAACAAGCTTGAGGTTGCTGGCCAGCCTGTGCCCGAAAGCTGGCTGCTGCAAGGCTTGCAGGATGCCTATAATGCCAATCTCACAAATGAAGCGACAGATGTTTCCCTTGTCCTGCTGCGTCAAAATCCGTCCAAGCAGAACTGGACCAACACCTTGCAGGTCGCGAATGCGCTGAACGAACTTGAACCTTCGGCGCGTGTTGATCTGTTCCGACTGATGCTGGAAGCAGACGCCATGACACAGCGTGGTGAATATATCCGGCTGGTTGAAGATCTTGATCCGCGTATCATGGGCAGCGAAGTTATCACCGTACTCGATGCCGGTGTAGCCTCTGGCCAATTGGACGCTTCGGACCCCTATTATGTGGAAGTTCGGGGCATTGCAGAACCGCGCGCCGCAGCCGATCGCAGGGAAAAGGCTGCCACTATCGCCGAAGGCGAAAGCGGTGATGCGCGCATGGCGCTGACAACTGGCGACGTGCTGTATTCTCTTGGAGATTATGCGGAAGCAGAGCGCTTTTATGAAACCGCGCTCGAACGTGGTTTTGATAGCAATACGGCCAATACGCGTATTGGCATCACGCTGGTGAAGCAGGGCGATTACGCTGCTGCACAGGAAGCCTTTGGCCAGGTGAGCGGCGCCCGTACTCCGGTGGCGAAACTGTGGTCTGCCTATGCAGAATCGCTCGCAACGCAATAAGCCCTAATTAGGACGCAATGGCGGCGCGGAGAGCATTCAGCTTTCTGCGCCGTTTTTGTTGTTATGCGCTCGGTGTGCACGTCCCAGTAATTTAATCGCGCTATAGCGATTGGCACGATGCGCCCGATTTGGATCGCCTTGACTGCCGTGTCGGTGCTTCCGGCCAACCCGCTTCCTGCACAGGCAGAGACGGTGGATGCGCTATCTCCGCAATCCGGTGCCATAGTGCTGACAGAGGCCCAGGCCCAGATTGGTTTGAGCGATGATTACAGCTTTTATGGTCCCGAAGATGCTCGCACGATTTTGGTCGAAATCTGGGAAAATCCTCCTTCGCAAGCCGAAAATGCGTTGGGCATCGTCATGCCGGCAGGAGACGATCCGAGGCAGCAATCATGGGGTGCCATCATCACTTGGGAGCCGATCGGTTGGGTTGATAGTGATGACGCCCGCAACACCGATTACGCGGGATTGATGGTGCAGATGCAATCTGCCGCCCGTGCGCTGAATGCGCAGAGGCGTGCGGAGGGTTATCCCGAAGTCCAGGTGCTCGGTTGGGCGCAAGAACCACGATATGACAGCGTAGCCCACACTGTTTCATGGGCGCGCGAGCTCCATTTCTTCGATGATGAACCCAATGCCCTGCATTATGACATGCGATTGTTGGGACGGCGCGGCGTGTTGAGCATGAATATCGTCGGCACAATGGATCAGTTGGCCCAAATCCGCGCCGGAGCGGCCGATCTTGCCGGGCGGACAGAATTTGATAGCGGCGCACGCTATGAAGATTTCGAGGCTGGGCGAGACGACGTAGCCGCCTATGGCGTGGCTGGCGTTGTCGCCACCGGGGTTGGGGTGGCGGTCGCCAAGAATGTCGGCGCGATGGCTCTCTTGGGCAAATTGCTGCAACCGCTGGGGATTGCCCTACTGGTCTTGGGAACGGCGATGCTTACGCCGTTGCGCCGCCTGTTCAGCCGCAAGAAGCCGGATAATTGAGCGCTATACGTTGAACTTGAACATCATGACATCGCCATCCTGCACGACATATTCCTGTCTCTTATACACATCTCCGAGCCCACGAGACTAGGCATGATCT
>OJBY01000022.1_pt1 | contig 116176 bp, 111 predicted proteins | sample 1591731 | NCBI WGS metagenome assembly OJBY01 (sample SAMN05416837, study PRJEB24817) | seawater metagenome | isolation source: Sea water | place: Canada:Atlantic | collected 2013-07
ACACCGCCCTTTCACGGCGGTAACAGGGGTTCGAATCCCCTTAGGGATGCCACTTTTTATTTTACTTTTAGTAGATAGTCAGTGCATAAAAGTGAAATGAAGAAACCGACTTATGTCGGTTTTTTTATGCCTAAAATTTGGTGGAATAAGTTTAATCGCTGTTGAGCCTTATCCCATTAAGGTTACTCATTTAACACCTAGCTAGGATCCTTTGATCTTTCAGCTGTTATGTTAGTAAGACCAGTATTTTTAGTACCTTGCACTTCATAATTGAATAATTTATCGCTTTCATGAAAATCCTCTACTTCGGTACTGCTTTAAGCCAAAGTAGGTACTGATAACGCAATTTTATTGGCGATAAATCACCGTCACAATTAGATACTTGGAATACAGTAAAGCTGAGCCTAAAAGGCTTACGCCAATAGAAGGGAAGGCTGTTTTAAAAACAATAGGGTAGGAGTGCGATGCTATTTGAGTAGTGCACTTGAAATACTTGCGTGAGGTTTTTGTCGGTTCACTATTACTTTAGTAAACCGACATAGTATACCCAAGCTACTTGAAGATGCTTCGAGTAGCTTGGGTATATAAGTGAAGGGTTAAACGCGGCTGGTATTAATTAAACTGATACTTTCTTCAGCAAAACCGACACCGGCTTCATTGTAGAAGTTAAATACCTTATCAACACCAAAGCTTTCTAACGCGATGCGCTCATCGTCGTAACGGGCAATTGCGGCTATTTTACCTTGATAATGCGTACGCTTTATTTGTGAGGTGATATTCATGATATCTTGCACAGAGGGCAGTGCTAAAAGAATTAATTCAATCTTACTATGATCGATAGTTTCCCAAAAATCAGCATCTTCAGCGTCACCTAAGTAAGCTTGAACTTTATTTTCATTTAGCCATTTTACTTTGTTTTTATCGGTATCTAAGCCCCAGGCTTGATTTTCACTTTGCGCATTCAGGGCTTTATAAGCCCCCATACCGACGCGGCCCATGCCAATAATGGCGATAGGAGCCTCACAAGGTTGCACAAAGTTATCTTCACTTAAACGCTTTTTACTTTCAAAACGTTTAAATTTTTCTTTGTTATTGGCAAAGTAACTATGGGCAAAGTTATACAAGACATTGGTCATAATAAAAGATAATGAAACCGCTAATGATAGTATTACTAACCACTCAGGCGATAACCAACCTGACTTGCTACTAAGTGCAGCAATGATCAATCCAAACTCGCTGAAGTTACTTAATGCCAAAGCAGATAAAAATGCTGTTCTGCCGCGTAAATTGAGTTTTACTAAAATAAAGAAAAACAGCAGAAATTTAATCGGTAGCAATAAGGTTAATACCGAGGCTATGGCTAACATCTCAAGTGTTGGCAGGGCGGTAAAACCGATTGAAAGGAAAAAACCTATCAAAAATAAATCTTTGAAACTGAGTAACGATTTTGTTATTTCACTGGCTTTACTATGCGAAGCTAAATACATACCAACGAGCAATGCACCTAAATCACCTTTTACTTTTACCAATTCAAATAGTTCATAGGCACCAAAAGCTAGGAAAAATCCCATCAGAGGAAGAAGCTCACCATGGCCAACTTTATCAATTGCTTTGTTGATATAAGGTTTTAATGGAATGAAAAGCAGCAATAGTGCCGCCCAAGCACTTGGCACTTTGCCGGTAGCAACCACTAAAAATATCACCGCAACAATATCTTGCATCACTAAAATACCGATGGCTAGCTTGCCATGGCGTGTGCGCATTTCACCATGATCTTCCATCAGTTTAACCACACAAACCGTACTACTAAAACTTAATGCGAATACAATAAGTGCCGATGTAGCTAAACTTAATCCGCTAACAAAAGGAATGGTAACCAGCGCGATAGCTTTTAATATCACTAAACCGACTAATAACCAAAGCACGGTATGGCTTAAACTACCTAGCCAAACTTCAGGTTTTATTAAATCTTTTATATTTAACTTCAGGCCAATGGTAAATAGCATCAGCGTGATGCCAATATCAGCAAGTTCGGTGACCATGCTATCAGCTTGATAACCTAAAAAATGTAGGATAAAGCCTGCGGCTAAGTAGCCAATTGATGGTGGCAGCGAAATCAGTTTAGTTAATAAACCACAAGCAAAGGCAAAACCAATCCAGATAAATTCCATTTGAAATTAAGGCTCCATTAGGTCGTAAAGTTGCTGTTCAACATAGTCAGCAATTATTGGCTGTGCTTGTGCATTTGGGTGAATACCGTCGGCTTGCATTAAGGCTTTATTGGTTGCTACTGCTTCCATAAAAAATGGTAATAAGGTGATGTTGCTTGCTTTGGCAACGTCTTCGAAAACTTGCTCAAACATTTTATTGTAACGAGGGCCGTAGTTTGGCGTAATTTTTATCTTAATCATTGAAACTTTTATGTTTTTATCTTGTGCTAGCTTGATCATTTGTAACAAATTATTTTTAATTAACTTAGGTGAATAACCGCGTAAACCGTCATTTCCGCCTAATTCAATTAGCAAATGGTCAACTTTTTCATTGGCTAAAATGCCTGCTAACCGAGATAAACCACCACTCGTCGTTTCACCACTAACACTGGCATTTATAATTGTGTAAGGTTGTTTCTGTTGTGCAAGTGTTCGGTTTAATAAATGAACCCAACCTTGAGTGGGTTTCATCCCATAACTTGCGCTGATACTATCACCTAATAATAAAATATTGGTCGTTGGGTTGATACTTATGTCGTTATCAGCCGTATTGGTCTGTTTATCCTGCACAGCTGCGTTAGTTGTCGAGATAAGTAATAAGCTAATAAATAATATAAAAAGTGGATAATTTTTCATGCATGTAAATTCCGAGAGTATTTTAAGCGTTAGTAGCTTAACTAAATCAGTTCAAGTTGAAGATAAAACTTTAACCTTACTTCAACCACTTAATTTAACGGTTGCTGCAGGCGAGTCAATTGCAATTGTTGGATCTTCTGGTTCTGGTAAAACAACGTTATTATCAATTTTAGCAGGATTAGATCTGCCAAGCTCTGGCGAAGTGTATCTTAAAAACCAACCATTACACCAGTTTAATGAAGAGCAACGCAGCCAAGTTCGAGCGCAGCATGTTGGTTTTATTTTCCAGCAATTTCTATTGATTAATAGTTTAACCGCGCTTGAAAACGTGATGTTACCCGCGGAATTAGCAAACTTACCTGATGCACAAGCAAGAGGTGAAGCCCTACTTGAGCAAGTTGGCTTAGCGGATAGACTTCATCATTACCCATCACAACTTTCTGGTGGTGAGCAGCAACGTGTTGCCATTGCTCGCGCTTTTATTTCTAAACCGGATATTCTATTTGCTGATGAGCCAACCGGTAATCTTGATAGTAAGACCGGACAGCATATTACTGATTTAATATTTGATTTGAATGCCAAAGAAGGCACTACTTTAGTGCTAGTTACGCATGATCCTAAATTAGCTGCGCGTTGCCAGCGTCAAGTTGAAATGGATAGCGGCATATTAAATGAAAAGACAAGTGCTGTTGTAGCAGAAAGTGTTGATGTAGAAAGTACATCTGCTAACGATGTGACTCCTGAAACCTCTACGTCACAAGTAGGTTAACCATGATTGCTGTTAATCAAAAAAAATCATCAATGTGGCTAGCTCAGTCATTACGTTTATTACATCATGAGCTTCGTCGTGGTGAGCTAACCATTATATTTCTTGCCATCGTTTTAGCGGTTGCAACGGTATTTTCATTAACGGGCTTTTCAGGGCAAATTAAACACGCCATTGTTGCCAATAGTACCAATACCATAGGTGCTGATAGAGTTTTACGATTATCCACTGAAGTTGATAAAAGCTTTATTGATAAAAGTCAGGCAATGTCGCTAAACCACGCCCGTAAAATTGAAACAGAATCGATGGCATTTGCCGGTGACAATATGTTGCTCAGCGAAATTGATGCGGTTTCTGAGACTTATCCATTACGTGGTGAACTGCGCATTAAAACTGCTTTAACGCAAGAAAATAGCGTTGTAGTGAATGCGCCTAAAGTCGGCACGGTTTGGGTCGAACCAAGCGTGTTAAGTCGATTAGATGTCAATATCGGCGATATTATAGAAATTGGTGTTGCGCCGTTAACCATCGCGGGCATTGTTACTGATATTCCTGATCGCTCTTATCGCGCTTTTATTGCTGGTCCAACGGTGATCTTAAATATTGCAGACATGCCAAAAACAGAGTTGATACAGCCTGGTAGTCGCATGACCTACAAGTATCTCTTTGCTGGTGAAACTGATGACGTTGAAGCGTTTGAAGACTGGGTTAAGCCACAAATTAACGAAGCTCAACGCTGGTACGATGCAAAAGCGGCGCAAAATCGCTTATCAAGAATTTTAGACACAGCAGAAAAGTTTCTTTCTTTAGCGAGTATGTTGGGCATTGTTTTAGCTGCGGTTGCGGTAGCGGTGGCAAGTCGTCGGTATGGCCAACGTCATCAATCAACGGTATCTATTTTCAAAGCGATGGGGGCATCAATTTCTCATGTGAGAAAGTTATATTGCTTACATTGGACGTTATTGAGCTGTTTAAGCATTGCTACAGGCTTAGTGGTTGGTTATGGCTTGATGTTATTAGGTGTTAATGCCATTGCGAGTTACTTATCACTAGCAGATGCACCGTTAACCTTCACACCATTTTTAACGGCAATTTTTACTGGCTTATTGTGTGCAGTCGCTTTTGCCATTCACCCGATTAGTGTTTTAGTTAATAGTTCACCACTAAGTGTTATTCGTGGCTTTAGCCAACAAAAAGTCGCACGTTTTGGTTGGCATCAAGTACCACCATTATTAGCATTGTTCATTTTACTATTCCTATTCAGCCAAGATGCGGTAATGAGTGCAGCTTTGTTATTTGGTGGCATAGTCGTTTCTTTTATTCTGTTGCTATTCGGTCGTGGCTTAATGAGTGCAGGTCGCAGTGTTGGCACTAAAGCGGGTAAGTCATGGCATTTGGCATTAGCAAATTTAAAACGTCGCGCCAGTGAAAACAGTGTGCAGCTGGTTAGTTTCACTATCGCGATTAAGTTATTGTTGTTAATTACCGTGATGAAAAGTTCGATTTTATCAGAATGGGAACAACAGTTTCCTGAAGACACGCCGAACCATTATTTAATCAATATTAGTGAGCACGAAATTCAGCCATTGCAGCAGTTTGTTGATGAAAATAATATTGCAAACCAAGGCTTTTACAAGGTGTATCGTGGCCGTTTAGCGGCAATTAACGGCGAAAAAACTATTCGAGAAGAAGATAATTCGGAGCAAGAGCAAGAACAGAACGCAGAATCTGCCCGTACCGAAAAAAGTACTGAAAAAAGCACTGAAAAAAGTGCGGAAGAAAAAGCTGAGCAATCAGCTGGAAGACGTGGTGCAGGGCGTGAGTTAGGATTAACTTGGCGTGATGAACTTTCACCTGGCAATGAAGTGATAGAAGGGCAATGGTGGCAGCTTGATGATACCAAACCACAAGTTTCTATCGAAAGTTCAATGGCAGAGCGTTTAGAAATAGCACTTGGCGATAGCTTAACATTCACACTTGGCTCTGATGAATTTACCGTGCCGGTGACAAGCATTCGAAAAGTGAACTGGCAAAGCCGACAGCTTAACTTCATTATGGTGTTTAACCGCAGTGTGCTTGAACAGTACCCAACAACTGCTATTTCTGCATGGTCGGTTTCTGACCAAGACAGGGATATGATTTACCGCTTTATGGCAAACTTCCCAACGATTACCTTAATGGACTTTGCTGCCATTATGGCGCAGCTTAATAATATTATTGAGCAAGTGTCAGTGGCTATTCAGCTTATTCTTATTTTGGTGGTGCTTGCAGGCAGCTTAGTGCTGATTGCTCAAGTGCAAGCCAGTATGGAAGAACGAGAACGTGAACTTGCTATTTTAAGAACCTTGGGCGCTCGTGGGAAATTGCTACGTAACAGTGTGTTATATGAATTTGTTGCGCTAGGTGCCATTGCAGGCTTAATGGCTAGTATCGGTATGGAGATTGCGGTTTACATTTTACAAAGCCAAGTATTCGAAATGGCTGGCAGTTTTCACTTTCAATATTGGTTAGTCGGCATCGGTGCAGGAGCATTATTTGTTGGCTTAATTGGTATGTTAAGTTGTTGGCGTTTGCTCAACTTATCAAGCGTAACCTTGATCCGCAGAACCATGTAATTTCATTTCAATCAAGACTATAAGCGTTTAATACTAGCTACTCAGCTATGAAATCGCTTATAGTTTTAATCACTTATATTTAATTTAATAATACTCAGGGTTTAGAAAATGGGTTTACAAGGGAAGTCTGACGGTGCGGTGAAGTTCTTATTAGTCACCGCGGCATTATTTGTTGTTTTAGCTGGCGTAAAAACCGCAGCAACATTATTAGTACCATTTTTATTGTCGGCATTTATCGCCATTATCTGTAATCCGTTGGTGGTTAAAGCGGCACGATACAAAATACCTAAACCAATTGCTGTCATCTTCATTATTGGTATTTTTGTTTCTATTGCATTATCACTGGCAGGCTTGATCGGTAATTCATTAAATGAACTGTCTCAGCAATTACCAGTATATCGTGCACAATTACAAGAACAGTTTGTTTGGTTAACTCAGCAACTTGATACTTATAACATTAAAATTTCATCAGAATTATTGATTGAATATTTCGACCCTGCTGCCGCGATGGGACTAGCTACTGATATGCTTAGTGGTTTAGGTGGCGTTATGGCGAACTTATTCTTGATTATAATCACAGTAATTTTCATGCTATTTGAAGCCTCATCAGTACCGCATAAATTGCATTTGGCACTTGATGATCCTACTGCTCGTATGAAACAGATTGATCAATTTTTAGAATCGGTAAATAACTATTTAGCGATTAAAACCTTGGTTAGTATTGCCACTGGTGTTTGTGTTTCATTAATGTTGTGGGCCTTCGGTTTAGATTTTTTCTTATTGTGGGGCGTGTTAGCCTTTTTACTTAACTACATTCCTAATATCGGTTCAATTATTGCGGCTGTGCCAGCAATGTCGTTAGCTGTATTACAACTTGGGCCCGCAGCTGCAGGCTTTATTGGTTTAGGGTATTTAACTATCAATACCGTCATGGGTAATGTTGTTGAACCACGGTATTTAGGGCGCGGTTTAGGGCTTTCAACGTTAGTGGTATTTATTTCATTAATCTTTTGGGGGTGGTTACTAGGCACTGTCGGAATGTTGCTATCGGTACCGCTAACCATGATCATTAAAATTGCCTTAGAAAACTCTTCAGAAGGGCGCTGGTTTGCGGTGCTATTGTCGAGTGAAGAAGGCTAATTTACGCCAACAAAAAACATGATAAAAGGTAGCGTTTGCTACCTTTTTATTTGTCTAAATTCTAAATATATTAAATACGCTTCTTACACTTTCTAACATTACGCCCTTGTTAACTAACAGTTTCGTTACTGAATTGAACACTCGTTTTCGCTTATTCTTATCTTATTGAGATAAAAGCTAAACATGTTCAAGGATGCCGATGTTAATACTAAAAAATACCAACAGCACAATGATAGTGCCTGTGATCAGATTCATACTCACGCCACTGCTGATAATGCTATTTTTAGCTGCATTTAGCGCTAATGCTTACCAAAGCCCTCGATTTGGACTTTTCGTTAAAAATGAAGTTAACGACAATGACTATATTTCCGGTGTTGGTGCTGAAATGTGGCTAACTAATCACGATTCAAACTTTGGCGTGTCAGTGCTGACATCAATTGGCAAAGCCGAAGTGACTGACCGAGATAATATCCAACATGATTATATCGCTTGGGAAGCAGGGCTAAAGCTAGGTTACTTTTCTGATGTTTTTGCTTATGCAGAAGTTGGTTTTGATTTAGGTGAATTAGCCTTTCGAGATAGAGATGAGGATGACCACTATCACGTTTATTATGGAGATGAAGACAATGACTTTATTAGCGCTAACAGAAAACGCTACGATGACTCAAATGATATTGATGGTTATGTCGGTGTCGGTGCCGGTTTTAAGTTTGATCATTTACAAATTGAAGCGTTTGCTCGACTAAGACAAGTCGATGGCGAGTACTGGAAAGCTGATAGTCAGGCATATACTGGTGCGAAGTTATCAGTAGTTTTTTAATCGTGAATTTTTCTATTGGTAAAGCAAGCTAACTTATAGCAATAAATTGAGAAAGAAAAACATGCCAATTTATTGCTATAAAATTCTATTTACTGTGCTTTGTGGCCAACTTTAAAGTAACCAGTCGAAAGAAATTGTGTCGCTTCTTTACGCTTTTTAGCAATTAAAATAGCGCCGTCATCCATAAATAAAAAGTTTTTCCAACAACGCTTAAATACAGCCCAAGTGGTTTCAATAACATTATCACGCGCACTACAATAATAAATTACCGTATTATTGTCCCATTTTAGGTGCTCTAGAATTAGCTCAGGTAAAGCTTCAGTTTCGCTATCCCAAATAGTTTCCCACTTTCCATTATCAGTCCATGAACTGCTATTTTCAGGCCAATCGCCTTTTTTAAAGAAGTCTGGATGATCAACCTGTTTGCTTATATTGCCATCCCAAAGCATTTTTGCTCGGCTTGCCACCATAGGCTTTATTTTGGCTTTATCACTATCGCTAATAGGTAAGCTTTTATGTTTGAAGATCCAAGCGTTTTTTAATTCGTCAACAGAAGTGTAATTCATAGTTATTATCATGATGGGCTATAAACGTATTATAACAAGCACAGCAATTATCTCATTAAATAATCATGAATTTGACTGTTATAAAATGGCAATTTAGCTGTGTTGCGTAAATTTTTATCAGAGCGAATAACAATTTTGCCATTCACTCTTAGTCTCGATAACCGTTGCTAACGCGCGGTGTTCAGCAACAAGTTGTAAAATAGAGCGTTTTACTTTGTACCTGCAACTTTTTCCGCTAGCACTTTAAACTGAGTGCTGTTTTTATCTTGTTCACAACATACCGTTAATAAATCATCAATAAAATGCTTGAAGGCTCTATATTCAATGTCCCTAACCTGCTGCTGTTGCTCATTACTTAGCATGTGATACATAGTTGCTGCGCCAAAGTCGCCAACAATAATGCCAGCGTTTTCATCAAACAAAGTGTTATGAGCGTATAAATCACCATGACATACTTGGTTTGAATGCAAGTGCTGAAAAACATCTTCCATTTGCGTCACAATCTTCGCTATTTGCTCAATACGTAAAGTAAATTCTGCCGGGAAGGTATCTCTTGTACAAGTTTTAAAAGATGGTGGTTGCCCTAAATTGATAAAGTTTTCAGGTATTAAATTCATGATTAAAGCCAAATAACCATTTTCATTTACTTGTGCCAACGAACGAACAAGATTTTTATGATTACCCGTTTTTAAACAAGCTTGTAGTTCATCTTCAGGATAACCGTCACTGGTCACGGCACCTTTAAAAACTTTCACGGCAATTTCTTCAGGGAAAGCCGTTTGCTCATTAGTCCAAGTGGCTCGCGAAATAACACCAGAAGCACCTTGGCCAAGTACATTATGCAAAGTGTAGCTTGACGCTGGTAATGAAGGAACAGAATCAATATTTACTGTTGACTGGCTAAAAGGGTTACCAGAAAAAGCAAACCATGCCAGCTTAGGTAAACTCAGTAATTGTACTGGGCATTTACTTAGTTTATTAGCTGAAATTCGCGCCAATTCTAGGTTAGTTAACTTCGACATCGTTAACGGCAGTTCAGTTAAATTATTTCCGGCAAGCGCTAACTTTTGCAATCGAGGACGTTCACCCAAGGTGTCAGGCAAAACTTCTATCTGGTTGTCGGTTAAAATCAACCAACGTAATTTTGCAGGCAATGCGTTTTCAGGTACTTGGTTAATTTTATTCGATTTGAAGCCAACCATTTCTAAATTTTCACATTCACCCAATACTTCCGGTAATGTTTCAAAAAGGTTATTTGAAGCAAAAAGTATTTTAAGTTTTGTTAATTTTGCTAACTCTTTTGGCAATGAAGTTAACTGGTTGTTAGATAAATCGAGAATTTCTAAACTATCGGCCAATGTTAGAATTTCTAACGGAAATGACGTTAAGTTTTCAGATAATGACAAACGTTGGGTGCCAATTAAATCACCAGATTTTAACTGAGAAAGAGTATGCATAGAATAAGTTGTTAATGTCGGACTGATAATGCCAGAATTTTACTAGGAATAAGCATGAAAATATAGAAATAGCTCAGTTACTTTAAACAAATCAATTAACTTGATAATAAAAAATATCAAAAGGTGAGCTTGAAAATTAGTGACTACAAGGCGCTAGATATTGGCTATTTTTAGGCTTGTATACAATACTGATTACTTTATGGATGAAATAATTAAAAACAAATGGAGCACTAAAACGGAGCTGTCATTTTTTATTTTTTTCACTGTAAAGGGCTAACATTCGGTGTCAGACTTTGAAGCACCTGAATCAGGTTTATCTGAGGAAGAAAATCTTTGTGTAGATGTCGATTTGCATCAAGGCTTTCATCTTGGAAATGTTTTTGTTGAACCTGATTTAGGCATAATTAATCGAGATGGACAACGATATCATTTAGCGCCTAAAGCAATGGAGGTGCTACTTTTTTTATCATCAACAAAAGGAAAAGTAGTTTCCCGCGAACACATTCTACAATTTGCCTGGGGCGATACAAAAGCCTCTAAAGCGAATGTTACTCATGTTATCAGTGAAATACGTCATGCGCTGAATGACCACAAAGAATGCCCAACCTTTATTCAAACTATTCCTCGTAAAGGTTATCGCATGTTAACGCCAACGCTATCAAAAGCTACTGCTAGTATTTGGGCGTTTTCAGGGCATCAAGAAGAACACATGCAGCCCGGCAGCAAATTAAAATTCTCTCTTTCGGTTCTTAAAAGTAGTCGATTGTTCAATGCGAGCGCCGCCTATTTAGTGGTTTCATGGTTGTTGCTACAGGTATTTTCAACAATCTTGCCTATATTCGACATACCGCCTTGGGGTGGTAAAGTAACCGCATTATGCTTGGTGGTTGGTTTTCCTATTGTTATAGGTTTTCAATGGGTTAAAGAGATTAAATTGCGAAAAAACTTCGCTGTTGAAAACTCAATTCAAAGTAAATATTTCTATCAACAATTAGCCGTTGACGGGATATTTGTCACAATAATACTGCTGGTTATTTTTTACCTGTCTACACACCTAATCACTAATATCGACAAAGAAAGCGCCCAAATGGGCTTAACAGTAGAGCAAAGTAGTGCTATTTCATCGGTTGATATTACCGACAATGCGGTTGCCATTTTACCCTTTACTGCGCCACTTAATAACGATACTCCGCATTATATTGTTTCAGGTTTACAGGAAGAATTAATTACCTTTTTAAGCTTAAAGCCTGAATTTAAAGTTTCGTCATTAAGAGCCATTTCCGCGTTAGAAAACGATGCCAGTATTGATAAAATAAAAAGTCGTTTAGGTGTTCGTTATATTGTTGAAGGCAAAGTAAAACTGCAGTTGCAACAGGTAGTTATCAGTACCGCAATGACAGATATCACCACTGGCTTTCAAGTATGGGCAGATGAATCAAGTGGCTCTAGTAATGAACTTCTAACGCTTTACAACGAACTGTCTCGAAAAGTGGTAAATGCACTGCACTTATTAGTACCAAGTGACGACTCTATTGACGATGTAGATTACATGCCGACAAAAAACTTTTCTGCTTATGATGCCTACCTACAAGGTAAAGAAAAGTATCGAGAAAAGAAAAATATTGATGCCTTAAATGAAGCTGAAAAATTATTTATACAAGCCATTAGTTTAGACCCTGAATTCATTCTCGCGTCATCAGCGTTATGTCAAACCTACTTAGCAAAATACTTACTTAGTGAAGATACCAGTGAATACCAAAAAGGCTTGAATGCGTGCCAGCTTATTGCGCTTAATGAACAAGTGTCTTTTGAATCAAATTTAGCTTTAGGTACTTTATACCGCATAAATGGCCAATATGAAAAAGCTGAGCAATTCCTTAATGACGCCAAAGCGCTTAAACCTAACTCAACCGAAATGCTAACCTCGTTAGCGAGTTTATATACAAAATTAGAAAAGGTTACACAGGCAGAAGAACTCTACCTACAAGCGATAAGTGTTGAATTAGGTAATTGGCATAACTATTACGAATATGGCCTATTTTTGTTTTACTCTGGCCGTTATCAAGATGCGATAACCCAGTTTAATAAGGTGATTTTATTAAATAAAAATATTGCGCCGGCATATAACGCTTTGGGCGGTATGTATTACATGACCTTAGATTTTGAAAAAGCGAACATTGCATGGTCGAAGTCTTTAGCTATAGAGCCAACCTCAGACACTTATGCCAACTTGGGCACAGTACTATTTTTTATGAAAAATTATGATAATGCCGCAGAAATGTATCGCCAAAGTGTAGAACTGTCTCCCTTAGAAACCACAGTTTGGGGCAATTTGGGCGATGCACTTAAATATACAAAAAATAATCAAGCACAAGCGAGTAGTGCATACCGTAAGGCATTGGCCTTGGCAGAAAACAATGCGCAAATAAATAGTAAAGACCTGAGCTTACAAGCACAAATATCTCGCTACTATTCAGAGCTAAGCGATTGCGAAACGGCAATAAAAAATCAACAAAACGTGTTAAATGAAAATGCCCAAGACCCTTATGTTTTTTATGACCTAGCAATAGTGTCTATCAACTGTCGCGATAAAACTACCATGGAAACACTAGTGAAAAAGTCGATTACCTTGGGATATCCTTACGAGCTTTTATTGGCAGATCCACAATTTAACGACTATAAAGAGTGGTTAATGCAGTTATCAAGTCGTTAAACCTAAAACCAAAAGGTGCTTTATGACCATTCAACGTGTTAACTATTATTCGTTTTTAAAAATCAGCTTTGTCGTTTTTATTTCCCTATTTTCAAGCTTTTCAATGGGAGACCATAACTCAGGACGAGATAAAGCTTTAGTGATTAAAATTGACCCCGTAACTCACTGCGCTATATCTGTAGAGCCTGCAAACCATAAGCAAGACTGTAAGCTTGAGTCACCAAATCCCTGTAAAAATGATCCGGAATGTATTTGTAGCAAAAAGGAAAAGTACATCGTTTGGACCGCAAGTACCGAAGACAAGTTTGATATTAACTTTCCTAACGGAACGCCATTCAAACGCTGTAATTATAAATCAGAAAGTGCCGGTGAAATTCGTTGTAAAATTAAAAATGACGGTGACTTTTATTACGAAGTTAATGTCGAAGGCTGTGCTAACAACCCTTATGATCCGAGAATAGTTGTTCACTAAGTATCTGCTAACGTTTGAATTAATTGGGCTTGTTAAAAACTAAGTGCAGTAACTTTAATAAAGCCCAATTAATAAAACACTTCACAAACATTTCACATGCTAATCGCTAAGCTTTAGCCACATATTGTGGTTTGGAAGTACGTAATGGCATTTCATGTAGGCTTGATCAGGTTATCTTTACTTTGTGTTTTCTTAGCAAAAAGTGTTTGTGCTGAAAATGTCGATATTAATGACGATAATGCGCTTAAGCAAAACGTTCTTAATCAAAAAATTCATCAGGCAATTGTTAAGTTTGAACAAACTAACAGAAAGCAGTGGGGCTTTACCGTAAATCGTTTTGAGAATGAAGAAGGCGATATTACCGAAAGTGTTGAGCAATTTACACCCAATGCTGATATCAATAAACGATGGTTACTGATCAGCGCTAATGGCGAAAAAGCGACAACAAAACAGCAAGAGAAATTCTTAAAGGCTAAGCGTAAGCAAGCTAGTAAAAAGAAGAAAAAGCAAAAACAAACTGCAGGTAATAACAGTTATTCCATTAAGTTAAGAGAGCTCATTAACCAAGAAACGCTTAGCTATCAATCAGAAAGCAGCACTCATATTCAAATGAGCTTTCAAGTTACCTTAAGCCAATTTGGCGATGACACTAAAGGCAAGTTAGACGGTCTATTGTCTTACAACAAACAAGATGCTTTTATTGAAACCATCACTATTACTAACAATGCGCCATTTTCGCCGATGTTTAGCGCTTCTATTAGTGAATTGCTATTAACCTTTAACTTTACACAAATTGATGACGCGATATTATTTCGCGAACATGCCTTAGAAATGAAAGGCACGTTTGCTTATTTCGTTGAAATAGATGAAGTGTCTAAAGATACTTATTTTGATTATCAGTATCTGGTGGTTGCACATCCAGCCTCCTCAAGGTGATGAAGAGGTGCCAACTTTATAGCTCGTTGTTATGTGTTTTCTGCTCCAACATAGAGCTTCCTTCTAAAAGATGCAGTATCAAATCTTTTTATATTTTGAATAATATCTATAGTTGACTTACTAACAGGCTCATTAGTCTTAGCAATACAGTTAACAAAATATACTATACGACACCATGCTTTAAAGTGCTCATTAGTTAACTCTGATGCGACAGGAAGCAGGTTATCTAGAGTACTACTCTCTCGAATGCAATGCTCTTGAATTGACATAACTTCCTTTTCTGATAGTCCATTTTGAGAAATATATTTCAGCAATGTATCTAGTTGTTTTTTATTTTGGTTATGGTCTTTACCAAAAAATTTACCAACTCTCAACTCTGATGGTAACGTTTTAAAGTTATGAGTTAAAAAGAAGATTAAATACTCTCTAAGTCTTCTTTCTAAAGATATGAGTTTTTTCTTTTTACTAATTTCTTGCCACTTATCAAAAACCCACAATATGACTAATAATTCAAAACAAACACCTGTAATTTCAGGAGTTAAATTGCCTACAAAGTAGCCATTCGAGTCACCAAAGAAACCAATCATAAGGAATATAAATAAAAGAATGACTAGTAAAATACTAAATTTTTTTTGATCTATTTTTGTGAACCAACCCATATTGTGATGGTACTCCTTTTAAAATACGAGGCGCTTATAATGGTATGAAATTACTGGTGAAAAAAATGATGAAGAGAGTATAAGCCAACAGTAATTTTCTCTTTAAACAACTTTATTTGTGTTTATTTAACCCACTGTCCAATTGCTTGATCTATTTCTCTTTGAGAATGCAGCTCTTTATCCAGTACTTTTAAAGTTTTGGCGCCTGCTATATCTTTTGAATTTTTAGCAACAGTATACCCTTTAGTCTGACATTTATTACATTGGTATATGACTATATAAGTGTCATTTACTCCGAGAACCTTATTACCTTGTGCAGATAATCCTTCATCACATCCTCTACATTTCCATGAATTCATATTTTCTCCATAAATTTAAAGTACTACACTTTTCTTAAGCATTTAACGCCACACTAAGAGGCAAATAATATTTGGTCTAAAATAGCGAGGAATGAGCACAAGCCAACTGTTACTTTCCGTTTAAGAAACTTGTTAGGCATGACTTAAGTATTTACATGAGTTAAGTGTTCTTGAAAGAATACCGTAGCCTTTAGCCTCATAAATTTCAAAAACGGCACGAATAACGTACTTAGGCAAGTTAAGGCTACCTTTCAATTGTTCGCCATCAAGCCATAATCCAATTTCACAGTGATCGACTATATCGACAATTTCAATCATCTTTCTGGAATCTTCCGCAAGATTGCACATATACATTATAAAAGATGCGTCAATCAGGTTTATTCCTCGAGGTATTCGTGAACCTAAAACATTATTTTTGGAAATCAAATATTCTGATTCCAATGCTGCAAGTGGACGGCTATATTTTGTATAAAACTCATCTGGAAAATTTAAGTTGATTGAGTCATTAGCTTGCATGTTTTGATATATGATTTTGGCAAGTTCAGGGATATCTTCATGGATATAAGAAATAGGGTCTTCAAATTTTTTTAATCTATTTTCCATGGCGACAGAATCAATTTCTGCCTGCATTTGAACAAGAGATGCAGCACCAGGGAAATTAACTCCTGCTACTCTTACTATTTTTAAAAACCAATCCACGTAAATACCTCCATACACATATAAGCTTTTTATGACGAAACAGTCCTTGTTTAAATAAAGGGTGTCCTTCATTTAATTTTATTAATTTAATGGCATAACCGAAATATAACAGAGTCATCAATGAATTAACGTTACAGAATTGAAACAAGCTTGCGCCAAATCATGAATTATTTCTTTAATTCTTAGGAAGGGAATATTTACGTCAACTTTACGGGGCTGCGTGAGAGAGCTAGCCAGTTTTATAAGTTACATAATGAAACAGAAACACTTGGCTAAACATTTCTTTAAGGGCAGCTTTCAGTATGCTTTAACTGGTTGTTACCAACTTCATTTTCACAAAGATGCTGACGATGTTGAAAAAGGTAGGTTGTTAACTTGTCTTAGCTCTTTTGCTTTTCTCGGCGATAAACCACCGCCCAAAAGTACACCAAAATTGCTATCCAATGTAGAAAAAATAAACTTAGTCCGATTAACACGCGGTGCTTTTTAGTTTTGTTTTCAACAAAGTCTTCAAGCATCATTATCCAAAACGAAATGAAGGTAATAAAGGTCAGCGGGATGCCAATTTTTGCCAACAATGGCGCGTTGTTCCAGCCACCGACATAGTAGTATTGCTGAATGGTTCCAGTTAAAAAGCCTATCGACAATACAACGACAAGGAAGGTATACCAAAAGCCTGCAACAATTTTCATAAACGTTTAAAACACATGGTTGAAATTAACGGCGATAATAACGCTTCAAACGCCGTAGTGAAAGAGGGCAGATCAATTTATTAGCGATTGCATTATTTCACTTGCTATCTTTTTACTCCGTCGCAAATAACACAGAAACTACCGTGCCCTTGTTACTTTCTACCGTTAGTTGCCAGCCTTGGTGTTCGCATAAACGTTTAACAATCGACAAACCAAAACCATAGCCGGTACTTTGGCTGCCTTTCACTGCTGGCGCGGTAATATGCGAAGATATATTTTCTTCTATGCCGAGTCCAGTGTCACTGATCACTAGTTGGTTGTTGAGAAAGTCGACTTTGACTTCGCCACGGTTGGTGTACTGAAAAGCGTTACTGAGCAAGTTATCAAGTAGCACTTTTAGCATGCCTGATTGCGCATGTATTTTGGTATTGCAGTTGTTTGTAACATCTACTTCAACTGCTTTGCCGTTAAGTATATAGCTGTGATCTAATATTGATTGTTCGACCAAAGGTAATAGTTGAATGAGTGTTTTGCTCTCAGTGTTATGTTCTTCTCTGGCGAGGATTAACAGTGTGTTTACCGTTTGCTCCATTTGCATTGCTGCGTCAGAAATACGGTTGATTAGGGCATTATTATTTATTTGCGCATTGCTGTTTTCACTTTTTATATTTTCACTATTACTGCTTTCAATATGATGAAGATGGTTTTTCTCTTGATACACTTCAACGGCGTTTTTAATGATGGCGACTGGGGTTCGTAATTCATGACTGGTATCGCGCGTAAAACATTTTTCGCGTTCGAGTGCTTTGCTAATTTGCTGCATGGAATTTTCAAGCGTGCGCGCTAGTACGCCTATTTCGTTATTGGGGAAGTTGTGGGCAAAGGTATTTGGGATATTTTCAGGCGCGACACCGTCAACCAAATCGGCTAACTGTTTAAGCGGTGTTGCGGTTTTTCTGCCTAACATCCAAGCAATGAAAAATGCCACCAGTGAAAGTATGCCGCCACAGATTAAAAAGAACTGAATTACGCCGTCTCTTATCGGGCGAACAAGAAGCTTTTGACTCACTTCGGCAACTAGATAAATATTTTCATTTTTAGACAGGGTATATAAATGATAATGCCGACCTTCCGCGCCATAAAACTCTATACGCTGTGGCTCTGCTAAAAACTGTTGCTGCATATCTACAGGTAAGGTTTTTTCAGAGAAATACACTGACATATGATCGCTACGGGTATTTGGCCATTGGCCATTTTGTTGGTGTTGTGTTTGTAAATATTCAGCTTCTTGCGCAACCTCGCGCTCAATAAAGCGGTCTTCTAAGTTATATAAAAGTATCAGGCAGAAGAAACAATATATGGCTGAGATAAATAAGGTGAAAATGCAAAATTGAGCAACAATGCGTCGGCTTAAACTGTGGGGTTTATTGGTTTTATTTTTCATTTTTAACCTCTAAGGTAACGCCAACGCCATGTACGGTTTTTAATATTGGATAGTCAAAAGGTTTGTCTAAAATATTACGTAATTGGTAAAGATGCGAGCGCATAGCGTCAGACTCGGTGGGTTCATCACCCCAAAGTTTTTGCGTTAACATTGAACGGCTAACAACTTGCGGGTAGGCCTCGGCGAGTATGGTGATGATGCGTACGCCCATGGCATGTAAATCGAGTATTTTGTCATCTCTAGATACTTGTTTCCGTTGTCTATCAATAGTTAATGGGCCAATGGTTAAAATGTCAGATGTTTGTAATAAATGGCGTCTTGATAATGCTAAACATCTTACTTCAAGTTCTTGTAATGAAAAGGGTTTAGTTAGGTAGTCATCAGCGCCAGCGGTAAAACCTGATACTTTATCGTCAACGCTGTCGCGAGCGGTGAGCATTAAAATGGGAATATGGCGGTTAGCTTGTTTTCGTATTTGTTGGCAGACCTCAAGGCCGTCCATTTTAGGGAGATTAAGGTCTAATATGATCAAGTCAAAATGATGTTCAAGTGCCAGGGTTAATCCTTGCTTACCTTGGCTGGCGAAATCAAAGCGGTGTCCTTTGGCTTCCATGTAATCGGAAATATTACAGGCAATACTTTGTTGGTCTTCTACCAGTAAAATATTAAGTGATGTTGCTTGAGCTTTCATATTGTTCCTAAATAGCAATAAACACTACAAGCAAAATGCTCGCAGTGTTTTTCCATGTTCTAATTTATTATAAAGACAAGGTTTTTAACATCTCTAATGCGGGTTTGTGATCAGGCTTAGATGCTAATAATTGTTTCAAGGTATTTTCAGCGTCTTGATTTTTACCTAGTTTATGTTGTGTTTTTGCTATTTTCATATCTAGCATTGGGTTATTAATAGCTTTTTGTGCAAGCATCATTAACGCTAGGGAGTTTTCAAATTGGGCGTTGTTTTCTGCGCTTTTTAGATAATAAAAACCATACATGCCCGCTAGTGAAATATGGTATTGCTCAGGGGTATCGGTAATGGCTTTTAAGGCTGATTTATCACCCGACAAATATTTTGCAATTACCGCCATGGTATTATCTTCAATATCTTTTGCTGCTGAAACTGGCGTTAAGCCTAGGCTTTTTACAAGTTCGGTTGCTACATCAACCGTTGAAGTTGGGTTTTGTCCGGTAATTAAGCGTTCATCAACCGCTACATGACTAAGCATAATTTCACTTGATTGAAAGTTTGCGCCACGCTCGGTTAGTTTATCTTCTAGCATAAACTCGAATTTGCTCAGCCATTTTTTACCAAATAACTTTTCTTCTTTATTGGTAAAACCATTGATAGCTTTATTGGCAACTAAATAACTACCGTCTTTTAGTTTTACATCAACCAAGGCGGCTGGCCCGTGACATACTGCTGCGACAGTGCCGTTTTGTTGATAGATATCAGCAATGACTGATTGAAGCGCGTTATCTTTTGGTAGGTCAAACATAGCGCCTTTGCCGCCGACGATAAAGATTGCGTCATAGCTTTTCGCATCAATGTTTTTGGTTGATAAGGTATTGTTTAGCTTTGCCATAATAGCTTTGTCGGCCAATACGCTAGCGTTATATGATTTTTTAGCGTCATATTTATCTGCTTCTACTTTACCGCCGTTAGGGCTGGCGATGTCGACAGATATGTCATTATTTTTGAACACAGTGTAGGCTTTGGCAAATTCGTTGAATTCATAGCCAGGCTTTTCTTCACCTTGTTGTTGGCCGTAACCACTAACAATCATGAGCACCTTTTTAGATACTGAGGCGTTTACTTGTAGCGACAACGCAACAAACACGAATAGGGTAATAAACTGTGTTATTGCTTGTTTGCTTATTTTTATCATGTTTTTAGCTTTAGTTTTAATAATCGATTTCATTAATCTTTCTCCTTGAAGTTACACGCATAATGACTAATCACCCGTGAAAAAAATGTGAAATTTATACATCTGCCATTAATTGATTAACTGAACTTTGCAAGTTGCTTCGACTGGCATATATGCCTAAGCCAGTGACTAAACATAAAATGGTCGCCAAAGTGGCAATAAGCCAAACAAAGTCAGGTTGATAGTTAAGTGAAAACTGCGATTGGTATATCAATAGGCCAGTAAAGTAAGTGCCTAATATTGCGCCTGTTGCGGTAATGCTAGCGGTAACTAGCCATTCGATTATATTGAGTTTTAGGCACGTAGAGCGAGTAAAGCCAAAGCTCATAATGATGCTATTCTTTTTCTTTTCTTTAGACTCTAAAGCGTTAATAGAAGCGAGGATCACCACACCCGCTAATAAAATAATCATTAAAGAGAAACCACTGATCACTTTGGTGATCATCGCTAACATGCGGTCAAACAAGTCAGTCATTTCTTTTAGCGAAACCATACGCAATGACGGAAACTTTTGCCAAAGGTTAGCTAACAAAGGCCATTGTTGACTGTCTAACTCGATACTTGCCATGTTGTAGTGAGGTGCTTGTATATGAGCCAGTGCCGCTGGCGGCATTTGCACCCAAAAAGTAATAGAGCCGGCACCAGGTGTGAATACATGACTAGCCGTTATTTGAAACTTAGTTTCTTCTTGGCCAATAAAAAACGTTAACCAGTCACCGATTGCTAAACCTAAGTCAGTCATGACCTCTTCTTCAATTGATACTTGCTGCCAGTTTTCACTATTTGGCTGCCACCATTGACCATCAATAACCTTATTGTTTTGTGGTACTTGTTCACTCCAATGTAAGCGAATGGCGCGACCAAATGTTGCTAAGCTGTCACTGGGTTTGTCACTGAATTTACTTAGTGGTTGCTGATTTATTTCAATGAGTTTTGCGTACATGTATGGCTTAGCTTGACGTACTGCTATTTTTTGCTCTTTGGCCCAATTTTCAATGAATTGCATTTGTGGCTTAGTGGCTTGTGAAATCATGACATTGCCATCATGCTGGCGTTGGTATGAGCTCATGGTTGCACCTAGATCTTTTAGCAGCATTAAAGTGAACAATAATAAGAATGCACATAAACCAATACCGAGTATTTGCGTACTTTTACTGACTAATCGCTGTTTCATCATAAACAAAGAGAAGGGCACTAAGCCTGAGAAGTTTTGCGTGAATTTTTCGCCAAGCGTTAATGTACTCCAGCTAATCAATATCATTAATACGATGGTAAATAGCGTTGCGGCTACCATCATCATGGTTAACAGTGCATTGTCGGAATAGGTGATGGTGACGGCTGACAAAACAATTAAACTGCTGATTTTACTAAGCCAATGACTCAGGCCTTTGCTTTTATCTGCAAACAAATTAGCGACAGAATTATTACGCAGCGATAGCCAAACAGGGGCATGAAAAACGGCAAATATGGTGACTACAGCCGATGTTGAAACTAAGGCTGATTTGGCATGCCACTGCCATTGCATATTGGCGAATGTTTCCTGCAACCAATTAACAATTAGCCAATGACTGCATGCTGATAACAACAGTACTATTGGCAGCAACAGCAATAGCCCAATAAACCACTTGAAAAAAGATACTTGGATACCGGTATTATTGCTTGCGCCTAGACTCATGCATATTGCTGAAAAGTATTGGTCTTTTTTCATGTGCACTTGGGTCAATTGGTTCACAGCAATGGCCGCCATAAAAAATAGAATAATTGATGCCAGGCCCATAAAGTTTTCTGTTCTTTGCCAAAAAAGCGCTAGGGGATGGTTGCCATTCTTATGACGTATTTCGGCGGCTGGCAAATTGTTTTCTTGCCACTTAATAAGGTTATTAACTTGTGCTGGCGTTGCTGCTAACAAATAACGGTAATGAATAAGATCAGGCGAGAAGTTAAGTGCTTTCATATCATGCAGATTAATCATCGCGCGCATGTCGACAGTATGGCCTTCCATTAATCTGTCAGGCTCGTGTTGTAGTATACGAGACACTAAAAACTGTTGGTTTGCCAGTTGTAAATGGTCACCAATGTTTAGTGATAAGCTGGCGAGTATTCTGGCATCTAACCAAATATGGCCATTTTTTGGCGCAGCGAAAGTTGGCGTACCTTTCTCTTTTAAAGCTGTTGATGTGAGTAGCTCACCTTGCAGAGGATAATGTTCGCCAACCGCTTTTAGTTTCGCTTGTTGCCATTGGCCATTGTGAGTAAGCGTGGTTTTTATGTGTTGAGTGATCACCATATCATCGGTTATTTCAATAATTTCAGTGTGCTGTAAAGGCGTTAATTCCGCCTTTTGGCTAAGCACAGCATCGGCACCTAGCAAGCTTTGTAAATTATGATCTAAATACGCTTGAATACTGATGCTTGATTGGCTCAAGGTGATGATGAACAGCAATAATATGCCTTGTATCCAACGTAATAAGCGTTGATGAGAAGATTGATATTCTTGCTTATAAAAATGCCATGCGAGCTTAAGGTTATTGCTTAACATGATGCCACCTGCGCTATGTTGTTTGTATCCAAGTCGCTTGGGGATAGCGTTTGATTAAGCTGTCTATTGGCAAGTAAATACTTATGCTGTGCGCGAGCGGCTAATGCCTCGCTGTGCGTTACAAGTACTAGAGCGGCGTTATTTTCTTGGCAGCAAGTCAATAAAATATTGGCTATTTCTGTGGCACTTTTTTGGTCTAAGTTTCCGGTTGGTTCATCGGCAAAAATAAACTTAGGCTCAAAAACCAATGCTCGTGCTATCGCGACACGTTGCTGTTCGCCGCCACTTAGTTCACTCGGCTTATGGTCTACACGGTGCGCCAAGCCAACTTTATCAAGCCAGACTTTGGCTTTGGCCATAGCATTTTTGTCGCCTCTTAGTTTTAATGGTAAGGCAACATTATTTAATGCGGTTAATTCCGGTAATAAATGAAACTGTTGGAAAATAAAACCAATGTCATTTCTTAGTTCTTTTAATGTTTTTTTCTGCTCAGCGTCTACATAAATACCTTGGCCAGAAGTTGGTTCTTCTAAGCCTGATATCAACATCAACAAACTCGACTTACCTGCGCCAGAAGGCCCTGTAATCGCGTATGATTCACCTTGAGAGATAACTAAATTGAGATCGTTAAACAAGGTGATAGTTGCATCATTTGTGTTGAACGATTGGCTGATCTTTTTTAGTTCGATGTAGTTGGACATGAGCAAAACTTATGATAATTAATAGTTGTGCTTTAGCTTAAGGTTTTACTTGTGAAATAGACGTGAAATGAATTCAAATTAAGGAGGCTAATATTAGTGTTTATCATTAAAAAACAGTGACTCGAATTTACTTGGTAGCATAGGTTTGCCAATAAAATAGCCTTGTGCTGAGTCGACAATAGTATTATCAATAAACTTTTGTTGTGCTGCTGTTTCGATGCCTTCGGCTGTGACATTGAGGCTTAAATTTCTGGCAAGTGAAATAATAGCCTTGGTAATGGCGATGTCTTCTTTATTTTCAGGAATGTGCTGAATAAAGCTTCGGTCTATTTTTATTCTACTTATTTGCAGCTTACGTAAGTAAGATATGGAGGAGTATCCTGTGCCAAAATCATCAAGCGCAATAGATACGCCTAATTTTCTGAGTTTTTCAAGCCGACAAAGCGCTGAGCTAACATCTTTCATTATGGTTGTTTCTGTTAGTTCAAGCTCCAAAAATTCAGCGGGGAGCTCAGATTTTTTCAAACATGATTCTACAACATTTATAAAGTCTTCTCGGCCGAGTTGTTTGGCTGACATATTCACCGACATGATGAAATCGTTATAGCCTAAGTTATGCCAGTGTTTACTTTGTTGGCAAGCTTGCAATAGCACCCATTCACCAATGGTATTTATTATTCCTACCTCTTCTGCGATAGGAATAAATACGTCAGGGGGAACATTTCCTAGCACTTTACTTTCCCAACGTAAAAGGGCCTCAGCGCCTTTTACGTTTTTAGAGATAACATCGATAATAGGCTGAAAGTGCAGGGTGAATTCATCACTATTGATTGCTTGTCGTAACTGATTCGCAATAATAAGTTTATTACGAGCTTGCTTGTTTAGCTCATTAGAATAAAACCTAAAGGTATTTTTACCTTCGTTTTTTGCATGATACATTGCTGTATCGGCATGCTTTAAAAGCACTGATGCTTCTTGGCCATCGTTAGGGTACATAGCAATACCAACGCTCATGCCTACCGTGGTTTCATTGGCGTTAATTTGGAAAGGTGTTTGAATGCAGTCTAATATTTTCTTTGCCAGAATAGTGACGTTATTAATAGAGCCGACGGATTCTAGCAAAATAATAAATTCGTCACCGGCAAAGCGAGATAATGTGTCACCTTTACGTAATTGGCCTAAAAGCCTTTCTGAAAAATGTTTCAGTAAAATATCACCGGCATCATGGCCATAATTATCATTAACTTCTTTGAAATTATCTAAATCGATAAACAATACTGCTGCTGACTCTGACGTTCGAGCTGATTGATTTAATATGTGCTCAAATCGGTTAATGCAAAGCTCTCTGTTCGGCAGGCCAGTGAGGCTGTCATAGAAGGCCATTTTCTTCATGCTTTGCTGAACTTTTCTTCGCTTTAGCACTTCTAGCTTTAAGCGACTACCATTTCTATAGGCGACTGCCGCGAATGCGAACGATGCAATCATCAATAAAGTAAGTATTTCATCAATTTCATATTCTTCATGTGCTCTTGAAAATTCGACCAAATATTCGAAAGCATCATATTTTTGAGCAAGCCAAAAAGTTATAGTTGACAACAAAAGGATAATTGCTACGTCAATAGCAAACTGGGAAGGAGAGGATATCTTGGCGAATATCTTTTGGGATAAACTATGTTCCATGAAAGCGAATTTTCCTTAATCATTAAATACTAATAGCTATGCTTAAAACAACTCCGCACTGTTTGCTGTTAAATATCTAAACAATATAGTTCTCTACAGCTTGTTTAATGATAGTTGACGAAATTATTTTTACTTAACAACAGGGCTAATTTTGCTGATTTCATTTACTTCATGAGTAAATCATTATTACGAGGTAAAAGCTGTTTAAGGGAAGTTTGAGCGTTTTGGCGCTTTAAGTTACATGTTTTACTTTGTTATGTATTAACAAAGTATTGAGGCAAATAAAGAGAAGCCAGCTATTTAGCTGGCTTCGATTTCTATTTTATTGGGGGGAGATACTATAACTGTGACTGAATGTAGTTTTCTAATCCGATAGTTTTGATCAAACCCAATTGTTGCTCTAACCAGAACGCGTGATCAACTTCGGTATCGTCCAATAATTTTTCTAGAATTTCGCGTGTAACGTAATCTCTTTCTTGTTCACACATGGCAATGGCTGAGCGAAGCGCATTTGCTACTGCGTATTCTACGTCTAAATCACTTTGCAGCATTTCAGGAACCGTTTTACCAATATGTAAACCAGGGCGGGTTTGCATATCAGGTGTGCCTTCTAAAAACAAAATACGTTGAATTAGCATAGATGCGTGTAACTTTTCATCGTCAAATTCGTGATCTATTCGTTCAAATAACTTATTAATACCCCAATCTTCATACATACGTGAATGAATAAAGTATTGATCCATTGCCGCTAGTTCATAGGCTAATAAGCCATTTAAAGCAGATATAACTTGAGTATTACCTTTCATTTTATTTACCCTCTAACGGTTTTAAAGCTGTGCTTGGATATATTTTTCAATACCGATATTATCGATTTGATATTGCTGAGTTTCTAACCAATCTAAATGTTCCTCTTCATCATTAAGAATGGTATCTAGCATTTCACGGCTAACATAATCTTGTTCTTGCTCGCAAAGCGTAATGGCGTTACGAACCACTGCAATTTGTGCAATTTGAAATTGTGTATCACAACTGATCATTTCTTGGGTATGTTCGCCAATAGAAAGTGGAGCTAACTGTTGTAAATTGGGTAAGCCTTCAAGGAATAAAATTCGCTCAATAACCTTGTCAGCTTGCTTCATATCGAGAATCGACTTCTTATAGCACTTGCTGTTTAAGGCATTGATGCCCCAATTTTTATACATGCGGGCGTGAAGAAAGTATTGATTAATAGATGTTAGTTCGCTGGTGAGTACTTTATTAAGTATTGCGAGAACTGCGGGGTTGCCTTTCATTATTGCCTCATATTTAAGTTCATTAAACGTTGGCTGTAATTATAGGAATAAAAATACGAAAAACAAAAGCTATATTTTAAAAAACCTTTAAAAACAATTGCTTGATAATACTAATTGTTATCAGTTGTAGTTACTGTTGTAGTTGTAGTTGTAGTTGTAGTTGTAGTTGTAGTTGTAGTTGTAGTTGTAGTAGGGGAGGTTATTGCCTTGTAAGAATTGCTTAGCCTACTTCTTTGAATAAGCTTTCATCAATAATTGTGTTATCAATTATGTTTTGCGCCACTTTAACACAAGTACCACATTGTGAACCTAACGGCAGGTGTTGTTTTAGCTCACGCATAGATCCGACACCTTCTTCGGTGACTAACTGCTTAATTTGGTGGTCTGTGATGCCTTTGCAAATACAAACAAACATAATATATATTCACTGATGATTGATAACGCGATTGATAATAGTTCTTATTTGAATTCTGTTCAACCATTAATTTGTTCGTAATTGTTATGTCGCTGAAAAATATAAAGTTAATTTATTTGCTGATAAACAGCCTGTTTTATTTCTAAAGAGAAAAGTCATTTAATAACAAAAAACGTATATAACTATTTTGTTATATTATGTGCTAGTGTAAACTTATCGACAATAAATACTAGCATTGGAATTTTGCATGACACCGACAGAATTTTATAAAAACCTAGCTGATGATATTCGCTTAAAAAGTATATTGCTTATCGCGAAAGAAGGGGAGCTATGTGTTTGTGAGCTTATGGTTGCCCTTAATGAGCCAAGCCAGCCGAAAATATCTCGTCATTTAGCACTGCTAAAAAATGCTGGAGTGTTGTTAACGCGCAAGCAAAAACAATGGGTTTATTATGGAATTAACCCCGATATGCCCGCTTGGGCGCGAGACGTTATAAAGCTTACTGTAGCTGAAAACTCAGCTTTTATTACTGAAAATCTTCGCGCTCTAAATCAAATGGGCGACAGACCAACTCGAGCTGCAAGTTGCTGCGAGTAAATATTTACCAAACTTCATTAGTTCACTAATTCACTAAGCGATTTGAAATTCATATTTGATAGGAAAACATCATGACAATTAAAATAGGTATTAACGGTTTTGGCCGTATGGGACGTTTATCAATGCGTGCGGCGTATGATTGGGACGACATCGAAATTGTTCAAATTAATGACCCTGCTGGCAACGCTGAAACCTTAGCGCATTTACTAAATTTTGATTCTATTCACGGTATTTGGCAGCATCAAGCAACGCACGCTGGTGAAGACATTATTATCAATGATAATAAAATTGTTTGTAGTCAAAATCGCAATATTGCTGATACTGACTGGTCAGGTTGTGATGTGGTTATTGAAGCCTCAGGTGTGATGAAAACGAAAGCTTTACTTCAAGCCTATTTAGACCAAGGCGTGAAGCGTGTAGTGGTAACAGCACCGGTAAAAGAAGACGGTATTTTAAATATTGTTGTTGGCGTTAACGACCATGAGTACGACGCTGATAAATTCCCAATTGTTACTGCTGCGTCTTGTACAACTAACTGTTTAGCACCAGTGGTAAAAGTTATTCACGAAAAAATTGGCATTAAGCATGGCTCAATGACCACTATTCATGACATTACCAACACTCAAACGATATTGGATGCGCCACACAAAGATTTACGCCGTGCTAGAGCATGTGGCATGAGTTTAATTCCGACAACGACGGGTTCGGCAACGGCTATTACGCATATTTTCCCTGAGCTTAAAGGTAAGCTTAACGGCCATGCCGTGCGTATTCCTCTGGCAAATGCTTCGCTTACTGATTGTGTTTTTGAATTAGAAAGAGCCACCACAGAAGAAGAAGTGAATGATTTTTTACAAGCAGCAGCATATGGTGAACTAAAAGGTATATTGGGCTATGAAGAACGCCCTTTGGTTTCTATTGATTATAAAACTGATCCGCGCTCAAGTATTATCGATGCCCCCTCAACAATGGTAGTTAACGGTACACAAGTTAAACTTTATGTGTGGTATGACAACGAGTGGGGTTATGCAAACCGTACAGCGGAAATAGCTCGACTGGTTGGTCGTTCAGATTTAGCGAAAAGCTAGTCCGGCCTTCGTTTGACTAACAGCGTTTTATATTAATTGAGTAAGTAGAAATAACCATATGAAGGCATTAAGCGGGTTATCTGATCAGGTAAAGCAATACTTAATCATTACCGGTAATTATTGGGCATTTACCTTAACCGATGGTGCCTTACGTATGCTGGTGGTTTTGTATTTTCATCAGCTAGGTTATAGCCCGCTAAGTATTGCGATGCTATTTCTATTTTATGAAATTTTCGGCGTGGTAACGAACTTAGTTGGTGGCTGGTTAGGGGCACGTTTAGGTTTGAATAAAACCATGAATATTGGTTTAGCCTTGCAAATAGTTGCTTTGGCTATGCTAGTTGTACCAAGCGATTTACTAACCGTAGCTTATGTTATGGCTGCACAGGCATTGTCTGGTATTGCAAAAGACTTAAATAAAATGAGTGCTAAAAGCTCAATTAAGTTGCTTGTGCCAGAAGACAATAGCAGCAAACTATATCAGTGGATTGCGCTATTAACGGGGTCAAAAAACACCTTGAAAGGTATTGGCTTTTTTCTTGGTGGCTTGCTGCTAACAGTGTTTGGTTTTTCTGGCGCGATAACAATTATGGCACTAGCATTGACGGCGGTGTGGTTGTTCAGTTTATTTAGCTTGAAGCAAGATTTAGGTAAGGCGAAAAACAAACCAAAATTTAAAGACGTACTGTCGAAAAGCCGAGCGATTAATTTACTATCAGCGGCAAGGTTATTTCTATTTGCTGCGCGAGATGTTTGGTTTGTTATTGCATTGCCTGTGTTTTTAGCGGCTGAATTTGGTTGGCAACACACTTGGGTAGGCGGTTTTATTGCCGCGTGGATAATTTTATATGGCGTTATTCAAACACAAGCGCCCAAATTAACGGCTAAAGCGTCGGGTAAGTCACCTAATGGCCAAGACGCAGCAAAGTGGGGAGCGTTACTTTTCATCGTGCCAAGTTTAATGGCCGTTGCCTTAAGTACAGGGCTACCAGCCACTTGGGTTATTGTTGCCGGTTTAACTGCGTTTGCCGTGTTATTCGCGATTAACTCCTCGTTGCATAGCTTTCTTATTGTCGATATGGCGAGCAAAGATGGTGTATCACTTGATGTTGGCTTTTATTATATGGCGAATGCCGGTGGCCGGTTATTAGGTACAGTACTTTCAGGGTGGGTGTTTCAGGCTTACGGTATTATTGCTTGCTTAGTTATTTCTGCTATTTTTATTGCCTTAGCAGTTGTGTTTGCGGCGATGATTGTTCCGCGACATACTGCGTTAATAAAACCAACGCAGTAATTAATATCTAGAATAGTCTTAGCTTAAGTAAGGTAACTTAGTCACTCGACCTTTATTGGTCGAGTCGACTTTTAAGTCACTTTTTATGTCTTTCCAAGCGGTAACCTTACCGCCAACGTTCAGCTTTTCAAAAGCTGAATTTTCAATCAAACTTTCTTCAATGGCTAAAAACTGGGTCAGTTTTGTGTAACTATCGTTAGTACTGATATCAATTGATAAAAAGTCGCTTGCTCGATTTTTAAAGTGTGCTTGAGCTTGCGATTTATGCTGCTGGTAACATTGGGTTAAAAATTCAAAGCTATTAATGCTCTCTAAAGAGTAGGGTGAGAATGTTCCTTGGTAACAGCGTTTTATGATTGGATTAAAACCGCCATCGTCTCTAATTAAGTTTACATGCATACGTGCCAATAATTGTTGAATTGACGGTAACCACTTTTCTAATGAGCGTTCTAAGTAAATAAATTTTGCGTTGGGGTAAGCTTGATCTAGTTTTTGATAGTCATAGAAAATTGGCGTATCGGCGATAACTTGCGCTTCATTAAAAGCGCGGTCGGTGTAAGCTGTATGTGCAACACGAAAACCTAACGTTAGCATTGCCGCGCAAACACTAGTGGTTCCTGTTCTCGGTAAACCAATAATGAAAATTTTTTCTTCGTTTGCCATATCTATTTTTCAATCACCAATAATTTAAGCCCGACATTTTGCCTTAAATTCGTTTCAACCGTAAGAAGAATGTCGCTTATCTAACATTTTATCTGCAATCAAAAATGTGAAGTCATTAATTCACTATGTTGAGTGAGAGGAAGAACAAACAAAAAAGGCTTAACGGGAAAGTTAAGCCTTTTGTGCTAAAAACGAGTTTTTATATCACTCTAATACTATTTGTCAGTATCAACCGAAACGTTTAAATCTTTTAAAATACCGTCATGTAGGTTGTAAACAAAGCCATGTACAGTAACGTCTTGATTTATACCCCATGCTTTTTTCAATATGGTGGTATTACATACGTTGGCAACTTGTTCTATAACGTTTAATTCACATAGTAGCTTCAAACGTTCTTCTTTATCTTCAACGGCATCTAAGCGTTCTTTATGAAAACGATAAACGTCTTTAATGTGGTGCAGCCAGTTATCAATTAAACCATGGCTTTTATTATCAAGTGATGCAATAACACCACCACAACCATAATGTCCGCAAACAATGATATGTTTTATTTTTAAAACATCGACGGCAAATTGAATAACAGAAAGACAGTTTAGATCTGTATGAATAACTTGGTTGGCAATATTACGATGAACAAAAACTTCACCTGGTTGCATTCCTAGTAACTCGTTAGCTGGTACGCGCGAGTCAGAACAACCTATCCATAAGTATTCCGGATTTTGTTGTTCAGAAAGATTTTTGAAGAAGTTAGGATCTTCTTGTTTTATTTTGTCAGACCATTGCTGATTATTTTCGAATAAATGCTGTATTGAACTCATGGGAAAACCAGTCAGGAAAATATAGTGTGATTTTATGCTGTTATGCAAACAAGTAAAGAAAAAACTGGTCTAATATCAATTGTTACTAAACTTGGTGTATTAAGCTGCTCTGTTAGTCCTATTATTGGCTTTATCTAATTTAAATTCAGTGATGATGACATTATTAAGAATGAATTGAAGAATAGTATGGCCAGTGCATGATCAGGTTATATTTTACCGAATTAACCAAGAAGCACACAATTTTCCCGCAGATACAAAAGGTAGTGACTTTGGCGAGTTTAAACTCGTCCAAATGACGAAAACTATTCTTGTTCGTGATCTTTTTTACGTTGCTCAGCTTCTCTGTCTTTAACTTTTTGTTGTTGTTCATCAGTGAGTTCAAATTTATTCGCTGACTGCTTTAGCAATAAAACTCCTGCGAAAACAGAGCCAACCGCAATAACAATTATCAAAATTGTGGTGAATGTCATCATACTTTCCTTAATTAGATAGCTGTTTAATACCAGCCTTGTATTTTGTATTACTGAAAAAATTAATAGTAAATTAACACAATAGCATGTAATTTATTTGCTGGCTTGTAGCATGAATTGCCAAAAGTTCTGTTTAGCATAAACAATAAAAATAACTATAAATAAGTATTTGGAAAAAAGATGTCGAATCGCCTCAGTATCAAGTTACTCGTACCCACAGTTGCTATCGCTATTATTGCAATTATCACCGTTGTATTTTTTGGCAGTGATTTTAGTCAAGCCTCAATTATCAGCTTGCTAATAGTGATGACAGTTATACAAGCTATTGCCGGTTATATTTATTCTCAGAAAAAGCTGACTCAACGTATTGAACGATTACAACAATACATTGACCAAGTGGCTAGTGTTGACGTTGCACCGGAGAAGTTAACACAAGATGAAAGCAATGACGATCTAGCGAAAGTGGGGAATGACCTTGCTAAGTTTATTGACAACTTAGCTGACGTTATTCATGAAATTCGCGGAGAGTCTGACAGCTTAAAGCAAGGCTCTGCTTCTTTGTCAGTACAAATGGGAGATTCTGTTGGTGCAGTAAATCAATCAGCTACGCAAATTGAACAGATGGCAAGTTCGATTGACCAAGTTGCATTAACATCAACTACGTTATCAGAAAGTGCTACGCAAGTGAGTGAAACCACTAATCAAGTGCTGTCTATTTTGGAGCAAGGCACTAACGCTTCAAATACTAGCCAACATACCATTGAAGACTTCGCCAAAGAAGTTACGGCAATGGCAACTGATTTAGCATTATTACAAGAAGAGAGTTCACGTATTGGCTCTGTGTTAGAAGTTATTCGCGGCATTGCTGACCAAACAAATTTATTGGCGCTGAATGCTGCCATTGAAGCGGCACGAGCAGGTGAACAAGGACGAGGCTTTGCTGTTGTTGCAGATGAAGTACGAGCGTTAGCACACCGCACGCAAGAAGCCACAGTTGAAATTAATGCCATGGTTGAAGGTTTACAGGAAAAGTCGACTAATGCGGTAAATGCGATTGGTCGTGGTCAAAGCTTATCTCAAGACAGTTTGGTTCATTCAGAGCAAGTAGTTGATGCACTTCAACAAATTGGCCAAGTATTTGCCGAAGTGGATACGCTGACGACTCAAATTGCACAAGGTACAACTGAGCAGCAACATTCTACAGCCTCTATTAACGATAATATGTCGATGGTAGTAGAACTAAGTCGTGAATTGAATAGCGGCTTATCATCGGTGGCTGAGTTAGCTGAAATGCAGCAAAAAACTGCCGCTGAAGTTGATACAACATTAAATCGAATTTGTGTTTGATATACTGACTAACGAAATAAACTAAAAAGGTTCGCTTGGCGAACCTTTTTTGTATCCGATAAAAGCTAATTAGACACAGTTTTGTGTAAGCCAAGTTAAATGTAGTTGTCGTTTGCTAAGCGAATAATGCGCCTTTCATACTGACAACTAACATTATGGCTGATAAGTCCCGATTTCAATCCTTTCTACTATATCAAGTGCCAACTCATCTAATTTGCGTTTACGTAATCGATTTTGATTAGCAAACTTATCTAACCCTTGCTCAGATATATTTGAAAACTCGGGTGAAAATAACTGTAGTACTTTCATCCATGTATAGGCGTTTTCATATTTTCTAAGTTTAAGATATGAACCTGAAATAGATTGCATAATTTCTACACTAAACTCGATATTACGAAGTGGGTAGGTCAGTGAGTTTTTAAAAAATCGAATAGATTTATTTACGTTCGATTTTTGGTAAATCGTGCCTAGTAAATATTGTCCACCCATAGAATTCATACTGTCACTCGTTTCTAAAGCAATCAGCTTGGCTTTTGCCTCCATGTTGTTGTAACGATTCCATTGAATATAAAGAAACCCAGGGTATTCAGAATGCTTTGTTTGTTCCGTAATTTCAGCTACTTTTTGGTTTGCCAGTTGCAAATTTCTTATGCGTTTATCTTTTGTTGCTTTGTTTTTGATGTATTGAACGCCCAAAAAAGGCTCAATACATTGCGCATAACTTTCGTAGGCTAATAATAAGTAATATAGAGGGCGTTCTTTATCTGTTTGTTTTGCTAAGCTATTTTGGGTAATTAAATGCTTATGCTCCTTTAAACAATAGTTATCAGGTTTTAAATCTATACATATATTGGATTTAGCATCGCATTGCCCGATATCTGACTGAGCCGTGTTCTCTTCATTTGTACATGCGAAAAGTAGGCATGTGAGTAATGTTATTATTATTTTCATTTTTCTCATCCAAACTGAGTCAATTTTTTATAAAAATCACCAGACATATTGCGTGGCACTGCAACAATAGTCCAATTAGTATCACTAAACATTGTTAATTTACAGAACGTTACCAATCATGCCTAGCGAGAAATATTACTATATAAATATAAGTCAATTTCGATAAAAAGTAATGAAAGCTTTGTTAATAACACTGCATTAGATCAAAGTCTTAAGCAATAATGTCTGTAAAATCTTTCTTAACATAAGCGCTGTTGTGCAACGGTATTTTAAAGTTGCTGATATAGCGTATATGGCTTAACACCTTAGAGAGATTTTATGCTGTATTTATATTTAGGTTATATTTTCGCCCAGTCGTATGCGGTTATCGAAAAACTTGTTACTGAGAGTATTTCACCATTAGCGATATTTTTCTCAATAGTCGTTTTTATTATATGGTCAACATTTCCTGTGGCAGGGTACTTACTTGCTAAGGCATTTAAAGCTAGAGGTAACCTAAATAATAAAGCGCTACTGGCGAGTGGCTTTGCGTTAGGCTTTGTCGAAAATATTTTATTTCACTTCAATATTCTGCCGTACGGCTGGGAAAGCGCAGGTACATTTATTGTATTTGGATTGTCGTTTGGTTTGGCGTTTGTTTACTTGGCTAAGCCGTTGCAGTTGGTGCGTCAGTAGTTTTTATTTTGTTAGTCTAATTAGATGTTGGTTTAATTGTGTAGACGAGAGAGTGCGCTAAGCGGAAGTTATAACGTCTCTACTATCTGAAGACCGCTTTAAGATCATTGCTGCCGTTAAGATTTCCGCTCATAGATTGTTTACTATCATTAAATAAACATTAAAATAGTTCATCTTCATCAACGTGCTTAGGCATTTCATTAGATATTTGACTAGATAACGAAGAAAGTAAATCAACAACTTTAAAACTAGCATTTTCCATTAATGCTAACTTTTTAACTGCTTCTTCACTATTTCCTTCTGCATACGCTAATAATGCAGCAAGGCCATTTGCATGCACACTTGCATGTGGTGATTCAATCTTCTTAAATGCATCAAACCCTGAATACTTAGTGCTTCCTTCTCCTTGGTAATACCATTTTCCAAGTCTACACATAGTATGATCGGCAAAATCTTCTACTGATTTATTAGACATTCCAAGCATGACTTGGTACACCTCAAGTTTCCAAACTACGTGATCCATTTTTACTGTTTGAATAAATGAATCAGCAGTTGAGTTTGTGATAACAGCATACATATGTTGAGATAAGCTTACAATTCGATTGGCTGTTCCCTCTATAGATGAGGTACTTGTTGTAATTTCATCACTTTTTTGACCTACGCCACTTATACCACTTACTACATCAGCCATTTGATTATTAACTTGTTCAATCAACACTGATATTTCGTTAGATGCTTCAGCAGAACGCTGCGCTAATGTTCTCACTTCATCTGCAACTACAGCAAAGCCTCTACCTTGCTCTCCAGCTCTTGCTGCTTCGATTGCAGCATTCAAAGCAAGTAAGTTTGTTTGATCAGATATGCCTTTAATAATGTTAACAAAGTCATTAATGCCAGCAGTGACTGTTTTAAGTTGGTCAACAGAAGTTGATGCTGTTTTAGTGTCGGTAGATATCTCAGCAGTAGACTTAATTGTTGAAGCTAACATATCCATTATTTGGTCAAATAACTGTTGAGAAGATTGAAAGCTATCTCTATGAGCAATAAGTTCTGATGAAGAAGTAGCTAAACTTTCTCTTATTTGGTTAACCAAATCAGATGACTGTAACCATAATTTGTTCAATTCTTCTTGGCTATTATATCTAACGGCTGCTTCTGACATATCATCTGACAGAGCCATATTTGATTGGTTAGCTTGGTTAAGCTCTTCTTTAAGTGATAAATTTTGCTGTTTTAGAGTATTTATTTCTATTTCTAATTTTTCTATCTCATTTTTATTTCTAAAATTAAATATCATATTATTACTCTGATTAAATTCACTTATCTACATAATAAATGATAATAAATGATAATACCTGTATAAGGGTATTTGAATCAATTAAATGTAAGACTAAACATGCGATTCATTAAAAAACAGTAGTTATTGGCACTTTGAATCATGTCAAAACAAATACGTTAACGACCGCAATGGTGGCAAAGCGGACTATATATTAAATAAAGTTTGTGCCTAAATTAGGATCGCTTTACGAGATCAGTAACCGTTGCAGAATTTCAAAGTCACATTTTCTGTCACAGCGCACATTTTTCTGAGTCCTGAAATTACTGATGTCTTTTTCTTAAACCAACACACCATGCTTAATCTCTTGCTGGGTTTGTTCAACCACATCAGCCAGTATATTAATAATTTTATGTACGCTACTAGGGAGTTGGTCAACATCAACGGCGTCAATCAGGTTTTTTACTTCTAAACCCAATTCAGTATCACCTTCTATGTGTAATCGGCGTTGGAAAAACAAGGTGTCTGGGTCTTGCTTGCGTCCGGCAATCAGTAATAAATCATCACCTGACGCACTAAAGCTTACATCTTCTTCAATGGCTAGCTGTGGCGCTGCCATAATAAGTTGGTCTTGATCAAAGCTTAACCACCAATGTAGATCAATATCGGTAATAGATATTTTTAGCCATTTGTCGGTTAGAAATTCAAAATCACCATCTTCAATTGCTTCTTTAAATACTGAATGAAGTGCGGGTAATAACATCTTTTTCTGTGCGCTAAACGGCACTAAGCGCAAGCTAGGTTTTAGTATTTTAGGTAGTAATGAAAGTGCGCGGCTTCGCACACTAAACGGTAAATTTTGTAAGTTAACTCGTTCAGCAATTTGATTAATCAAGGTCAATTCCACACGCTAAATGGTGACTGAAATAACAATGTCACAACTTAGGTTTTACTTATTTAAATTATGAGCATTACATTATCATGCGAGCTCTACCGTTATTATGAAGCAGATCAAAGTTGGACTTGTATCTTGACGTTACTTAAAAGCAAGCTTTCATTTTTAATTCACTTGCTATGGATTAGTTATTTTATATCAAATAATCTCTGCCTGAACCTAGGTACACTGCCAAACAAAATAAATTCTGGTTTGGATAATATGGAACTTTTGTGTCCTGCGGGTAATTTACCTGCGCTTAAAACAGCGATTGATAATGGTGCTGATGCAGTTTATATCGGCATGAAAGACGATACTAATGCACGTCATTTTGCTGGTCTTAACTTTAATGATGGCAAGCTTGCTAAAGGTGCAGATTACGTGCACGAACATGGCAAAAAACTCCATGTAGCCATTAACACTTTTGCTCATCCTGACGGCGAAGAACGCTGGCGTAAAGCGGTTGATAATGCCGTTGCCATTGGCACTGACGCGTTAATTATTGCTGATTTGGGCGTGCTTGATTACGCAGCGACTAAATATCCTGATGTTGAACGCCATGTGTCAGTGCAGGCGTCAACAACCAACTTAGAAGCGATAAAGTTTTTCAAAAACAATTTTGACGTTGAGCGTGTGGTATTACCGCGCGTGTTGTCAGTGCAACAAGTTCGTCAGTTAGCAAAAACCAGCCCAGTAAAGCTAGAAGTATTTGCCTTTGGTAGCTTGTGTATTATGTCAGAAGGGCGCTGTTACTTATCTTCTTATATGACAGGTGAGTCACCCAATACTGCAGGTGCTTGTTCTCCTGCTAAATATGTTCGTTGGCAAGAAACCGATAAAGGCTTAGAAAGCCGTTTAAATAACGTGCTGATTGACCGCTACCAAAGTGATGAAAACGCTGGTTATCCAACCTTGTGTAAAGGCCGCTTTGAAGTTGATAACAATGTTTATCATGCCCTAGAAGAGCCTACCAGTTTAAACACCTTAGAGCTTATTCCTGAGTTAGTAAAAATGGGTATTGCCTCAGTGAAAATTGAAGGACGTCAGCGTAGCCCCGCCTATGTGGAACAAGTTGCGAAAACGTGGCGTATGGCGTTAGACCGTTTTGCAGAAAACCCAGATTCTTATGATGTTGAACAAGCTTGGATGAATACGCTATCGAACCTTTCTGAAGGTAGCCAAACTACGTTAGGCGCATATCATCGTAAATGGCAGTAAGGTTTTTTACTTTCGATGCTCACTGTTGGTGGTTACTTTGAAAAGTGACGAAATAGTTAAGTAAATATTTAAATAAATAGTTGGAAATGAATATGAAATTTTCTCTTGGTCCTAGTTTGTTTTTTTGGCCAAAAAACGATGTTGAAGCTTATTATCAACAAGCATTAGACAGCAAAGCCGATATTATTTATTTAGGTGAAACGGTTTGTTCTAAGCGCCGTGAATTACGAGCAAAAGACTGGATAAACCTTGCCAAAGAACTTGCCAGTAATAGTGACAAGCAAATCGTGCTATCAACCATGGCATTGTTGGAGTCACCGGCAGAAATTCAAACCATGCGCCGTTTGTGTGGCAATGGTGAATTACTTATAGAAGCGAATGATTTAAGCGCCGTACAAATGATGCACGAGCTAAATTTACCATTTGTCGCAGGCCCAGCAATTAATTGCTACAACATCGCCACGTTAAAAGTATTACTTCGACAAGGTATGAGCCGCTGGGTAATGCCTGTAGAAGTTTCTGGTGATTGGCTGAAAACTTTACTGCAACAAGCGGAAGAAGAAAACATTCGTGAGCAATTTGAGTGTGAAGTATTTTCGTGGGGCTATATGCCTTTGGCGTACTCAGCACGCTGTTTTACTGCTCGTTCAGAAGATAGACCAAAAGACGATTGTAAGTATTGCTGCATTAAATACCCTGAAGGGCGAAAAATGAATAGCCGAGAAGGCGAACGTGTATTCATTTTAAATGGTATTCAAACCATGTCTGGTTACCAATACAACTTGGTGAATGAAGTGCCAGAAATGGCAAGTATGGGGGTTGATATTGCCCGTATTAGTGCTGATAACGAAAAAGCTTTTACCATGCTTGATCGTTTTGGTAATCAGCTAGTGAACCCTGAGAAATATCCGCTTGATGGCGTGGAAGAGTGTAATGGCTACTGGCATAAAATTGCTGGCATGTCAGTGGCATAAACCAGCAAAATTTAATTGTTGTTTAGATAAATGCTAACCAACATTATTTGGAAAAACTGCCAATAAACTGATGTTAATTGGTATGAATGAGAACATAAAAGGTTATTAATATGGTCCAGTTAAATGCTGACGAATTCAATCAAGAACATTTTTTACGTGAATATTGGCAGAAAAAACCTGTGGTTATTCGTCAGGGCTTTAAGCATTTTAAAGACCCGATTAGTGCTGATGAAATTGCCGGATTAGCCTGCGAAGAAGAAGTTGAATCGCGCTTAGTGTATAAAAAAGGTGAAGAATGGCAGGCTGAATTTGGCCCATTTGAATCTTACGAGCACTTAGGCGATAAAAACTGGTCGTTGGTTGTGCAAGCTCTGGATAATTGGTCGGAAGAAGCGGCACAAATGATTGAGCCTTTTCGTTTTCTTCCGCATTGGCGTTTGGACGACTTAATGGTGAGTTTTGCAACGCCTGGTGGTGGTGTAGGCCCGCATATTGATTGGTACGACGTATTTATTTGCCAAGGCTCAGGTAAGCGCAACTGGCGTGTTGGTGACAAAGGTCAGCATCGTGAGTTTGCTGCCCATCCGGCACTTTTACACGTTGACCCTTTCGAGGCCATTATTGATGTGGAATTAGAGCCAGGTGATATTTTATATATCCCGCCAGGTTTCCCACATGAAGGAATAACCTTAGAAACAAGTTTAAGTTTTTCAGTTGGCTTTCGCACGAATTCAGCGGTGAGTTTACTCAGTGGTTTTGCCGATCATTTGATTGATAATGAACAAGGTGGCCAGTTAATTACTGACCCTGAACGCCAAGCAACACAGCATAGCGGCGCAATTGATGCGAACGATTTTGCGAAAATAAAGCAGCAACTCACCTCGTTAACAGATAATGATGAAATGTTACGTCACTTCATTGGCGCTTTTTATACTCAAGCTAAGCATGAATTAGACTTGCAACCTGATCTTGATTTAATTGCTGATGACGATATTAAAGTTGCCATTGCAGAGCATAATTTAATGCGCTTAGGTGGCGTGAGAGCTTTTTATTTTCCTGAAACGTTAACTGAAGGTATTTGCTACATTGATGGCAAAACCGTTGAATTCCCCAAAGCTATTTCGCCTATTGTGCAGTTAATGTGTGATCAAGTTGTTATTACGCAAGAGCAACTTGCTCCGTGGACTAACAACAGCGATTTTATTCGCTTTATAACTGCGCAACTTGGTGCAGGCTACTGGTACTGTGCTAGCTGAGTCAGCATTCTCAAGTAGTTTGGCTATAGTCTTGCTAAAATAATTTAAATGGCGATAATAGCGTCGCCTTTATTCTATTACTTTGTTAGCGACATCATTTCCTATGCGATTAGATAAATTTATTTGTAAAAGTACTGAACTTACCCGCACCGAAGCAAAAAAATTGCTCAAAATGGGTACGGTACTAGTTAATGATGTTGTTATTAAAGACCCTTCAACACAAGTACATGAAAATAATAGTATTACTATTGATGGTGAAGAGTTAACAGCCCGTAGTTCTCGTTATATTATTTTGCACAAACCTGTCGATACCATTTGCTCAAATGTTGATGAAACTTATCCGTCTTTATTACACTTAATTGATGTTGATAGGGCGTTCGATATGCACATAGCAGGGCGTTTGGATGCCGATACAACCGGTTTGGTTTTAATCACCGATGATGGCCGTTGGTCGCACAATATTATTTCGCCAAAAAAACAGTGTGAAAAAGTTTATCGCGTATGGCTACGTAACCCATTAAAAGATGATACCGCAGAAAAGTTTACTGCTGGCGTGCAATTGCAGGGGGAAGACAGCTTAACTCGTCCTGCAAAATTAGAAAAAATTGATGAACAAGAAGTGTTGTTGACGATAACCGAAGGTAAATATCATCAAGTTAAACGTATGTTCGCTGCCGTAGGCAATAAAGTTGTGGGTTTGCATCGAGAACAGATTGGGCCAATAAAGTTAGCAGATTTACCCTTAGGTGAATGGCGTTATTTGACACAAACTGAAGTTGAAACCTTTTTATAGTTAACGGCTATTTTTACCTCACTTATTAGCGACCAATTAACATCACTGCTTTTCACGTTTCGTTATAGCACTTACTTTAAGTGCTAATTTTTGCGTGTGAGTTAGTAATTTATTGTCTCCTGTTTTTCCGTGTCCTGGTATCACTTGTTTTGCGGTAGGGTACTTATTAATTAACTTTTGCATTGAAGTAGGCCACTGTGTGATATCTGCATCACCGGTATAGCCCAATGTTTTACTGTTTAAGCTTTTGACAAAGCAGCCGCCAAAAAGTAGTTCATGTTCAGGTAGCCATATCACAATGTTGTCGCGAGAATGTCCTGCTCCCGGATAAAAAACTTCAATAGTCCCCTCGGTATCAAACTTACTTTTACTGCTTAACAAATTATATTTAGCCGCTTGCTTATTTTTGCTAATAAGTAACTCATTAGTTAGTTTGCTGGCGTATGTATCTATCGATACGCTATTTAAATAGGGAATACCGCCTGCGCGATCATCATGAAAATGTGTTGAAATACTGCTAATAGTAGTTAGGCCTTGCTTTTCTATCCAAGCAAGTAGTTTTTTAGTGTCAGCTTCAGTCCAAGGCGTATCGATAATATAAGCATTTGTACCTTTAGTGACAATTAAGCCATTGGAAGGCACCATGCCGTAATTTTCTATTTCTTTATATGAAATATGCTGAAAAACATTGTCTGCAATTTGATTAATAGTGAGCTGATAATTTTTATTTATCGTTGTTGGTTTAATCGGTGCTGGCTTGACCGGTGCTGGTTTAATCGATGTTTGGTGTGCATTGGCTCCGTTTGTCGCCAGTAATATAGCCAATATAAATATTATTTTTGTGTGACTAAATCGCATATTACTTTCCTAATTTACTATTCAATTAACCATACATTTTTGATGATTTATTGTATGTAGAAAAAATCATTTTTTAGTATAAAAGTTGTAAGTGGCTGTTTCTCGAGTCCATGTGTTTTTTATAGCGTCAATGTTAAAAATAGCTAAACTTTTTTTTGGGGTTGCCGATTAAACGTACAGTGATAATCATTTAGTAGTCGAAAGAGAAAGTTATGGAAGTGTTCGTTGATTTACTGCCGCCAAGCTATACCGTAAAAGCTGCACCATCAGCCAAAGATAGCCGTCGTCAACGTCAAAATGAAAGTAATCAAAACAATCAAAGTGATGATGTTGAATTAAGTGCAGGATCAGAGCCAGAAAAATTAAAAACAACGGATAATTTACCTACCGGTGAAGATCGCCGTTTAGGAGAAGATCGTCGTAAAAATCGAATTAACAGGGGGCGTTGGTTAGAGTCTCGAGATAGAAATGATCGTAGAACGGCGGAGCCAGCTTTCTTTGTTAAAGTTTAATTGTTAATCACTTTAATAAACACTAACAATATTGAATAGTGCTATTCAATCATTCAATCATTCAATCATTCAATCATTCAATCATTCAGTCATTTTGTCGCCATATTGAAGTACTTTTTCTGGCAGCTTTTTATACTTACCTAATATCGACTCTATTTCACCGGAGCTTTTCAAAAGATTAATTGCGGTATTGATATTCTGTACAGTTAACGTATTCATGCTTGGAGAATAGACACAATGTATGTCGTTGTTATTCAATGGTATTACTGAGTCTTCTTGCTCTTTGGAAAAGTAAGATGCTTCGATAGAGGCGCTTATAAAGCCAGAAACTTTATTTTTTCGGTATTTTTCATAACTTTTGGCAGGCGAAAGACTTGTTACTGGAAGTATATTTTTATTCTTAATATATGGCGTTAACTCTGGATAGCTATAGCCTAAGATAGTGCCAATTTTTAAATCTTCATATTGAGATAATTCGGCTAAGGTTGTTATTCCTTGCCTATTAATTAAAATATCAGGGTTTTTATAAAGAACGCTGCTCCATTTAAAAGTGTTTGGTTTATACCACTTAGGGTTGGCAACGCAGTGCATGTCAATAATATTTCTTTGTAATGATTGTTCTATTCTTTTACGAGGAATAGGCAACATTTCAAGTTTCATATCAACTTTTTTAGCAATTGCATGAGTTATGTCGAAAAGTATACCGCCAATAGGTTGGTCATTTTTATTAAAAAATAGTTGCGGCGCAGTGTTCTGTCTGTAGTAGGACGTACGAAGGTTTTGCTGCTTAGCGTGCGCTAAATCAGTTATCAACAAAAAGAATATTATGATTACGACATTATAAAACTTCATAAACAGCAACTTCCTTCATACTATTTAGTACTTATTACCTAAATATTATTTTTTAGGATTCAGTTCATTGAATTTAGCCATTTGCTCATCAGTCGCTGGTAACTGATGTTTTTCTTTCCACTCACTGTATGGCATACCATAAACCTGTTCACGAGCTGTATCAATATCAACGTCTACGCCTAATTCTTTTGCTTCAGCAACTGTCCACTTTGAAAAACAATTACGACAAAAACCGGCAAGGTTCATTAATTCGATATTTTGTACGTCTTTACGGTTGTCTAAATGTGCTAATAAACGGCGAAATACCGCCGCTTGAATTTCAACTTCTTTATCCATAATGTCCTCTGAATATTGTTTCTATTTCTGATTAAGATATTTTTACTTATCTTCTTCAGGCTTAGGTTTTTTGTAAGGTCTAATTTGTACGATCATGCCCATGTAAGGGTGATCAAAATAATGTACTTCACCACTAATAACGCGTCGGTTTTGCTTAAAGCGAATAGCTTTCGCTTGTACTTGCGTATTTGGTGTTGCTAAGGCTGAGTTGTCGATAGTGTCGTTAGTGCCATTATCTGTTGATGCGGATGTGCTGTTAGCTAATTGTGCTGTAGCAAGCTCTGCTAAGTTTTTGTCTAAAATGGTGAAGTCAGCAGTAATAAATAAGTAGTGTTTCAAATGAACATTAAATAAACCATCAATGAACCAATCTTGCACTGGTGGTATTGGTGCAATGTTATCTTCATTTGTTAAAGCAGTATCACTATTGATTTTTAATGATAAGTCGTCATGTTCAATTGAGTTTAATAGTAACTCAGTGTCATCTGAAACAGATGATATTTGTTCTACAATGCTGGCAATGCGTTTTTGTTTCGCTTGTGCCAGTAGCAATTCTTGATTGGTTTCAACAGCAGTTTCGTTAACTAACGGTGATTGTTCAATTTGGTCATTGTCCAACTGAAGTAAGTCTAGTTGACGCTTTTCTAATTGGTACTGCGTTAACTGCTTTTGGTAGTCAGCGGCAAAATTATCACCAGCGTAAACTTTCATCGGAATAGATTGCTTTTTAGGTCGAGCGACTTGGCGCCAGCCCATATGCAAAATAGGACGGAAATTTTTGGTGTATCTTAAATCTTGTATAACATCGCCAAGCTTTAACGATTCTTTACTTAGCAGATGAGTGATATCACTGTTGATGTCTTCAATAGCATTGATTTTCAATGGCATTTTATCAACAGTAAAACCGTTGTAATCAAAACTTGGATCATTAGCTTTAACTTCTGCGAAATAGGCTTCATCAATTCGGCACATGACTTTTCGCGAAAATTTATCTGAACTTTGTGAAGCTGATTTAGGCGTGTATTGAAATTTTATATCACTAAACTCGGCTTCAGCAGCAAGCACTAAAGTTTGTATCTCGGCGCGTTTTTCATCAGAAAGCTCAGCGGTTAACTCATTTTCGAATGAGCTAACGTTTTCACTATTATTTTGCGATGCGAAAGTTTCAGTTTCTACTGGCTGAGTTGTTGTTTCTGTACTTTTGGCTGGAGTTGCCGTGTCGTCGCCAAAACTATTCGTACTGTTATTAAGCTCATTTAATGTTACCGATGACTCAGCTGTTAATGATTCTGCTAGCGATGACAGTTGCGCTATATCAGCTAATGATTTCTCAGTAAAAATAGTGGGTAATTTAGCATTTTGGCTGACTAAATCAGGTTTGTATTGTGGTGAATCACAACTAGGTAATAGCTGTTTTAAACTGGCAATGTCAGGGTTTAAATATCTCGCGAGCAAGTCTTCTGTTCGGCGATATTTCGGCAGTTCACTACCATCAGGAAAGTTTTCTTTTAACAGGCTTTTATCACCTAATTGACTAAATAAGATCACTTCAATTTCGAACCAACGATCGTTACTTTTATCAGACGCAGCGTTAACCGAAAGCGGTAACGCAATTGTGATGGCACATAGTAAAAGCTGCTTAAATTTCATTCAGTTTCCAGTTGTTAGTAGCCGTTGTCGGCAATGACAATGTCGATGTTACCACCGGATAATAGCAAAAGTAGATCAATACTTAAATTATCAATCATTTACCTTTGCTTATTACCGTTGTGTTTTTACTCATGGCTAGCGATTTAGTTAGCTATTTTGCCCGTAAGTGATTACCTAGTTCGTTGATCATGGTAGTGATTAATACAAAACGTGCTTTGGCATCTTCAGTTACTTGCTTAAACTTAAGCTTATTACCACCTTCCATTTGATAAATTTTAGGTTGCTGCTGAATTAAACCAATAATGAACATAGGATCAATTTTTGTATCACTGCTAAATTCAATTGAGCCACCAGCAGGACCGGCATCAATGCGAGATATGCCAATTTTCTCAGCTTTTAACTTAAGTTTTGCAATATGCACTAAATTCTTGGCAGGTTGCGGTAATAAACCAAAACGGTCGATTAGCTCAACTTGCACATCGTCTAATGCTTGTTTGGTTTTACAGCTAGCAATGCGCTTATATAAACTTAATCGTAGGCTGACATCGAAAATATAGTCATCAGGCAGCAGGGCGGCAACGCGTAAATCAACTTCTGTTTGCGTTTTCATTACTTGATCAAGAGTTAATTGTTTACCGTCTTTTAATGCGGCAACAGCAGCATCAAGCATTTCCATATAGAGGCTAAAACCCACTTGGCTCATTGAACCACTTTGGTCTTCGCCTAATAACTCACCCGCGCCACGAATTTCTAAATCATGGGTCGCTAAGGTAAAACCAGCACCGAGATCTTCAAGTGAGGCGATGGCTTCAAGACGCTTTTTCGCATCTTTAGTCATACGCTTTTCGTGTGGTGTTAAGAGGTAAGCGTATGCTTGATGGTGCGAACGACCGACACGACCACGGAGTTGATGTAATTGTGCTAAGCCTAAACGATCGGCTCGGTCCATAATAATGGTGTTGGCACTAGGTACATCGATACCGGTTTCAATAATGGTGGTACAAACTAATACGTTGTAACGCTGATGATAAAAGTCGCTCATGATGCGTTCTAGTTCACGTTCACGCATTTGTCCATGGGCGGTAATAATTTTTGCTTCCGGCAACAATGCTTGAATATCGGCAGCAGTTTTATCAATGGTATCAACATTGTTATGTAAGAAATAGACCTGACCACCACGCAGTATTTCACGTAATATTGACTCTCTGATCAGTGGTTCATCTCGCTCTCTAACGAAGGTTTTTACCGCTAATCGCTTAGCTGGAGGCGTGGCGATAATAGATAAATCACGCATGCCGCCCATTGCCATATTTAAAGTACGCGGGATTGGCGTAGCAGTTAGGGTAAGGATATCGACATTTGAACGTAGCTGTTTGATTTTTTCTTTTTGTTTAACCCCAAAGCGATGCTCTTCATCGACTACCAATAAGCCAAGGTCTTTATATTTAATGCTGTTTTGCAGTAGTTTGTGAGTGCCAATTAAAATATCAATTTGACCTGATTCAACGTCTTTAATAACGGCATTTTGTTCTTTGGTGGTTTTAAAGCGCGAAAGTACTTCTATGCTTACTGGCCAATTGGCAAAACGGTCACGGAAGTTTTCATAATGTTGTTGAGCTAGTAATGTTGTTGGTACCAAAATCGCCACTTGTTTACCATCATTTACTGCAACAAATGCTGCGCGCATGGCCACTTCCGTTTTACCGAAACCAACATCACCACAAACAAGGCGGTCCATGGCTTGTGGAGATAGCATATCGCTGATCACCGCGTTAATGGCTTGTTCTTGGTCTAAGGTTTCTTCAAAACCAAAGCTGTCAGCGAAAGCGCGATATTCATCTTTATCGCGTTTAAAAGTATAACCGTGATTACTGGCGCGTTTTGCGTAAATATCGAGTAATTCAGCCGCCACATCGCGAACTTTTTCCGCGGCTTTTTGTTTCGCTTTACTCCAAGTGTCATTACCCAGTTTATGCAGTGGTGCATGCTCAGCATCAGCACCTGAATAACGGCTAATTAAATGTAGTGAGGCAACGGGCACATAAAGTTTAGCTTCACTGGCATAGCTTAAGACTAAAAACTCGGTAGTTATGCCGCCATTTTCTATGGTTTGTAGTCCCATATATCGGCCAATACCATGATCGATATGAACCACGGGTTGGCCAATACTCAGCTCTGCTAAGTTTTTAAATATTGCGTCGTTTTGAATATCTTGTTGCTTGCTACGGCGGCGCGTTTGGCGGACTACATCACCGAGCAACTCAGCTTCAGTTACTAGCGCGATAGAATTTTTCTTAGCACTACCTTTGGCTTGAAAGATAAAACCAGCACTTAAGGCATTTACTGTAATACCTACATCGCTGTCACTATTAACAAAGTCTTCAATGCTTTCGAAATTAGTGGGTTTAATTTGATTACGTTGCAGCAATTCTAAAACGCTTTCACGGCGGCCTTGGCTTTCAGCAACAAACAATAATTTTTTAGGTGTTTCTTTACTGGCAATAAAATTATTAAGTAACTCAAATGGCTGCTTTAACTTATGGTCAATGGTTAAGTCAGGTAATACGTTGACATCAAACTGCACTTGCGCGGTTTTAACATCATCATCGATGATTTCTGGTTTTAAATTGATGCGATCAAAAGGTTTTAATGCACTATATAGCTCTTCGCTATTGAGAAATAATTGACTAGGTGGCAATAACGGACGTGTTGGGTCGTAGCGTCTGTCTTCATAACGGTATTCAATATCAGTCCAATGACTAGCAAGTGACTTGTCGATGTCGCCACTAACGATAACCAAAGTGTTGTCTGATAAATAATCACACAAATTATTAGATTGTTGGAAAAACAGCGGTAAGTAATATTCTATACCCGCTGGCATAATGCCATTGCTGACCTGATGGTAAATAGATTCTTTATGAATTGTACTGGTAAATTGCTCTCGATATTGACTACGGAATAAATTTACCCCGTCAGTATCGGTTGGGAATTCATGCGCAGGTAACAAGTCAATACCGGCAACTTTATCGCTTGAACGTTGATTTTCTGGATCAAATAAACGAATTTCATCGATTTCATCATCGAAAAAGTCTAAACGAAAGGGGGTTTTGCTACCCATTGGAAATAAATCAAGAATGGCGCCTCGAGCTGAAAACTCACCGTGCTCCATGACTTGGTCAACATAACGATAACCGCTTGCTTCAAGTTCTTGTCGCAGTTGGTGTAAATCTTTCTTATCGCCTTTTTGAATAATTAGACTGTTTGCTTCTAAATATTGTTTTGGCGCTAAACGTTGCATTAGCGTAGTAACCGGCACAATAACAATGCCTTTATCCATGCGTGATAATTGGTATAAAGTGGCTAATCGCTGAGAAATAATGTCTTGATGTGGTGAAAACGTATCGTATGGCAAGGTTTCCCAATCAGGAAATAAACAAATAGGTAATTGCTGTTGCTGATTTAAGCTAGCAAGCTCTTGCTCTAAACGTATTGCTGATGGTGTGTCATGAGTTAACAATAAAATTGGTTGTTCAGCAGATAATGCCCCATGATAAATGGCGAGGCTGGCACTGCTACCAGGCAGGTTTTGCCAAACTTTTTTATCGGCATTTTTACCACGGCTTTTTGCTAGAACTGGATTGAATAGGTTAACGTTTTTGCTCATGACCACTCTTTAATGTTTAACTATAATTTTTGATGGCGATATAAACCATTAGCATTGCGAAAAATGCAATTTGGCGAGTATCTTACCATGAGTATTATGCGAAATTTAACCGCTAAATGAAGCTTCATTACGCTTTTGCTTTTTACCAGCAATATTTAACTGACGTCCTTAAAGATCTCAACATTTAAAGCGTGTATAATATTGCGTAATTGAATAGCTATTGTGTTGTTTTTCTTTTAGGTCGGTGCTCTATAAATGTTTAGAGGTTAACTTATCAATGAAGACAATACTAACCAACGACAAATCGTTGGTTTTTTGGAGAAGTTTGTGACTAATAACGATGTTTTACGCCGCCTAAGATATACCTTTAACTTTAATGATCAAAAGGTGATTTCGATATTTGCCTCAGGTGACTTAACCGTGACTCGTGATCAAATCAGTAATTGGTTAAAGAAAGAAGAAGATCCGGCTTATGTTAATTGTACTGACTCTGCGTTTGCCGCATTTTTAAATGGCTTTATTAATGAACGTCGCGGTAAGAAAGAAGGCGAAGCACCTAAAGCTGAAAAGCGTTTGAACAATAATATAATTTTAACTAAGCTTAAAATTGCTTTTAATTTAAAAGCTGAAGACATTATAGATATGTTGGCGCTGGCAAACTTTAAGCTGAATAAGCCTGAGTTGAGTGCATTTTCTCGCAAGCCTGAGCATAAAAATTATCGCGAATGTAAAGACCAAATATTACGTAACTTTTTACAAGGTGTTGATAAGAAATTTCATGTTCAGCGTCGTGCTAAAGCGCAAGTGAAAAGTTCTGTTGTTGAAGATGCGCCAGATAAGTTAGAAAAAGTATTAGAAAACAAGAATTATAATGCGGCGAAGCCTAAAGCAAGTAAGATTTATGTTAACCCTAATAAAACAAAGGTTGAACGTAAACCCGGTGAACGTAAGGTATTAAAGTTAAAACCAAAAGATATTTGGGGCGAGTAATTTTTAATTAAAGAATTCATAACTTTATGATATAAGTAGGACATAAGAGATTCTTAATAATTAAAAAAATAAGGAAGAATTATGTCTGAAGATATACAAGCTGAAAACAAGCAAGCACCAGAGATTGTTGCTATACCTAAGTGGTTTAAAGTCGCAGCGATTTTAGCGTTTGTTTGGAATTTACTCGGGGTAATGGCGTTTGTTGGTCAAATGATGATGACGCCAGAAATGATTGCTGAATTACCGCAAGCCGAACAAGATTTATATGCCACTACGCCAATATGGGCTACTGTTGCTTTTGCTTTTGCCGTTTTTGCGGGTGCACTGGGAAGTTTGGCCTTAGTGTTGAAGAAAAATATGTGTTACCCGTTATTTGTTGTCTCATTTGTTGGCGTTGTTGTGCAAATGTTTCACTCATTTTTCATCAGTAACTCGTTTGACGTATACGGCCCCGGCGGAATGATTATGCCAATAATGGTTATTGTTATCGCATTTTTCTTAGTACGCTTTGCCGCTAAAGGTATTAATAATAAGTGGTTTAATTAGCAGCATAATGTAGACGCTGTTACTTGTTTTAAAGGCCTGCAATTGCAGGTTTTTTTAATATTTAAGCGATAGAAAAATACTAATATTGTCATCACTAGTGATACAATTTATTCATACTCTTCATGAACATAATTTTTACGGTTTAACCAATAAATGCTGGCAAATTTGAAAGCTAAATTACTAGGTACAATATTGTGCACGGTAATAGCCATTGTAGCGGCGATAATTGCTACCCGTTATCAAGCCCCTGTAATGCTGTTCGCTTTATTATTAGGTTTAACTGCCCATGCTTTTTATCGTAAAAGCAATATTCAGCAAGGTGTAAATTTCTGCTCTCGTGAGTTACTGCGTTTATGTGTCGGCTTACTGGGCGTGCGTATTGCATTTGCTGACATCGTATCACTGGGAATCACTCCACCGTTAATTGTCATGACTAGCATGGCGTTAACCATCATTTTTGGAGTTTTATTTTCCCGAGTATTAGGTTTACCAAAAACCTTTGGCGTACTTTCTGGTGGCGCGGTTGCCGTGTGTGGTGTTTCTGCCGCTGCTGCTATATCAACGGTGTTACCCAAAGATAAATCTCAAGAAAAGTATTTTGCGCTTACGGTTATTGGTATTACTACGTTTAGTACGTTATCAATGATTTTTTATCCTATTCTCACCGGTTATTTAGGTTTCTCTGATCAGTTAGCCGGGGTTTTTATTGGCGGTGCTATTCATGATGTTGCACAGGTGGTTGGTGCCGGTTATACCATTTCTCCTGAAGCGGGTGATGTGGCAACTTATATAAAATTATTGCGAGTAGCGCTATTAATGCCAATTGTGATGATGGTGTTTTTTGCTTTTAAAGAGCGAGATAGCAAAATGAGTGGTGGCGTAAGTGCCTTTATTCCAGGCTTCTTAATCCTGTTTTTCGTTTTAGCCTTTTTAAAGAATATTGGCGTGATGCCAGCGTGGCTAATTGAGATTATTCGAAGCTTATCGAGTAATTTACTAGTGGTAGCAATTGCTGCTATTGGCGTAAAAACGTCATTAAAGCAAGTGGTGTCGGTTGGCTGGCGACCGGTTTTACTGATGGGGTGTGAGACTGTTTTTCTAGCAAGTTTGATCATTGGCAGTATCTTATTCTTTTACTAAAAATGAACGCTAGATACTTGTTATATACCCAAGCCACTTGAAGATGTAGTTTCAGAGTTAAGCTAGGAAATCAGAGCAAGGTGCAGCACGCAGGTAATGGTTGCTCCCTTATCAAGTGCTACAACGCTGAACTGGTTTTCTAGCTTAGCTCCCATAGGGCAAGGCGATAAAGGGTCATCTCCTACGTTATTGATTTCTACAATGGAATAACCATTCTATTCAATCAATGTCTTGGTGCTAACCCTTTCTCGACTTGCTGAATCCTGCATTTTCAAGTGGCTTGGGTATAAATAGTTAGAACTCACTATCTACTGCATTTGCTTCACCAATTCGGGCTATTCTTGCTTCTTCTTCTTCAAAAGCGGCTTTAATTTCTTCTAATACCGTATCTACGTCAGCACTGGCGGTATCTTCTTTGAATAAACCGGTAAGTTCAGACTCAGGTGTTAATTCACCAGCTTCAAACAATGCCCACATTTCATCAGCATATTTACTCTGCTTCAACGCTGGGCAGAATTGACCATAATAATTAGTCATATTGATAACATCGCGTTTTAGCATGGCTTTGGCGTTGTTATTAGCTGAAGCGTCAACCGCTTGTGGTAAATCGATAATTACAGGGCCGTAATCATCTACTAGCACGTTAAACTCTGATAAATCACCATGAATAATACCAGCGCAAAGCATTAACTTTACGTAGTGCATAACAAGCGTGTGATCTTCTAACGCTTGTTCTTCAGACATAACAACATCGTTTAATCGAGGTGCTACATCACCTTCATCATCGGTGACTAACTCCATCAATAAAACGCCATCAAAACAACCAAAAGGGTGAGGTACGCGAACACCTGCTTCGGCTAATTTATATAGTGCGTCCACTTCAGCATTTTGCCATGCAGATTCTTGCTGATCACGACCGTATTTAGAGCCTTTTTCCATTGCTCTAGCACGACGACTGTTTCGGCTTTTTCTGCCTTCTTGATATTGCGCGGCTTTTTTAAAGCTACGTTTTATCGCTTCTTTGTAGACTTTTGCACAGCGAATATCGTCGCCACAACGAACCATATAAACGGTGGCTTCTTTACCACTCATTAATTGGCTTATTACTTCATCTACTAGGCCATCATCAACAAGTGGCTGTATGCGTTTAGGTACTTTCATGGCGTCGTTATACATTAGTTAAGGTACGGATGATATAACAAAATTATAAGTTTTTGTTTATCAATAGATTAAAACGTTGCTATGTTGAGGTAAAATAGCAAAATTATCAAACAATAAGTGCGTGATTATGATCCCTTTTATCAGCCAACTAGCGAAAAATGAACAAGTTTTATGGCTTCAAGCACTTAATGAAGCGCTACCCGGTGAGAGTATTATTTTAGCGGATGATGTGCCCCACGATCAAAAACACCTTTGCACGTTAGCCATTGTTGCTAACCCCGATTTAGCCACATTGTCACAATTTAAAAACTTACATTGGCTGCATAGTGTGTGGGCGGGCGTTGAAAAACTGATGGCAACATTGCAGACGTCAGCGATTAAAGTGGTGAGGTTGGTTGACCCTATGCTCAGCCAAACGATGGCAGAAGCGGTATTAGCGTGGAGTTTATATTTACACCGTGATATGCCAACTTATGCGAGGCAACAGCGGAAAACGCAATGGCTGCAACAAGCTTATGTTCCAGCTAGTCAAAGACGTATCGGCATTTTAGGCTTAGGTGAATTAGGCTGCGTTAGTGCTATGCAGTTAAAAAGTAATGGTTTTCAGGTGATGGGGTGGAGCCGCTCTGCTAAAACCTTAGCGGGTATTTCGACTTTTAGCGGTGAAAGTGGCTTAGCTGAGATGGCGGCACAAAGTGACATTCTAATATGTTTGTTACCGCTAACGCCTGCGACCAAAGGGATAGTTAATTCAGCGTTACTTAATAAAATGCCGAAGGGGAGTTCAGTGATTAACTTTGCTCGTGGCGGTATTATTGCGACTGATGATTTATTGAAAGCATTAGACAATAAGCAGATTAAGCATGCGGTACTTGATGTATTTGAACAGGAGCCTTTATCAAGTACTAGTGAATTTTGGCAGCACCCGAATATTACTGTATTACCGCATATTTCAGCACCCACCAATATGAATTCTGCCTGTACTATTGTGGCGGACAACATTTTGCAATATCGACAAACGGGTCAATTGCCTGAGTGTGTTGATAAAGTTAAAGGTTATTAGCTGTTAGTTATTAGTTAAGAGTGAAGCCTGTTAAAGGGCTAGGTGCTTACTTAAGTAATCAACTAAGGCACGTATTTTTGGCGAGAGTTGACGGTTATGCGGATATACCGCCCATATGCCTTCATCGGCTTCTTGAAATTGGCTTAGTAATGGCAATAACTTTCCTTGTGCAATAAAGTCTTTCACGTAATAGTCAGGTAGCTGAACAATGCCTAAGCCTTTTAGTGCCGCATCGGTTAATCCCGTGCCGTTATTGTAACGAAGCGAGCCTTTAACTTTAATGGTTTTTTCTTTTCCCGCGACTTTAAAGCGCCAATAATCTAGTGTCCCTAACAAGCAGCTGTGATCGTTAAGCTCAGACAAAGAGTGCGGCATGCCGTACTTTTCAAGATACTGCGGTGAAGCGCAAAGGTAGTTTGTTCGACTTCCTAGCTTCTTCGCCATTAATGTTGAATCAGCCAATTTGCCTAAGCGAATGGCTAAATCAAAACCTTGTTCAACCATGTCAACTTTTTGGTTACTCAAGTAAGCACTGACCTGAACCTCACTGTGCTGTTGAATAAAGTCATTGACTAAGGGCAGTATTTTCTGTTCACCGTAGGTGACGGGAGCAGTTAGTTTTATATGACCTTGTGGCTTTTGCTGCAAGTTAGTCACCACGCGCTCTGCTTCTTCAATACCGTCTAAAACACTGCGGCAATGCTGATAGAACAGTTGACCCTCTTGAGTTAATGATACTTTTCGCGTGGTTCGATAGAGTAACTTGACGTTAAGTCTTTGCTCTAATGCGGTGACTCTGCGACTTACGTGTGCGGTAGATATGTTGAGCTTCTTTGCTGCCTGAGTAAAACTGGTTGTTTCTGCAACATAAACAAATTCACTAATACCATCAAAGTTCATGCTTGTTCCTTAGTCTCTATCGACCACTTAAATCTTATTGTTACATATAGGTAAAAGTAATTTGTCATTTTTCTATATTATCATTTCACAGGAAATAAATATAATAGCTTCATTGATTAAGTTTGCAGTTTTAGAAAAAACGTTATGACTGATTATATTCAACTATAGTTATTTGTACTTTTTAAAATAAGCTGAATGAACTTTTGCACACTTTGTTACTAAGCCAGCATAAAGCGTTTAGTCACAGACAAAACATTAACTTTTATAAGTATTGAGGATTTGAGATGACTGATAAATTTATTAAATCAAAAGCGGCGATTGCTTGGGGCCCTAAACAACCATTATCAATTGAAGAAGTTGATGTAATGTTACCGCGTAAAGGTGAAGTGTTAGTTAAGGTTATCGCTTCAGGTGTTTGTCATACCGATGCATTTACTTTGTCAGGCGATGATCCTGAAGGAATTTTCCCGGTTATTTTAGGTCACGAAGGTGGCGGCATTGTTGAGCAAGTTGGCGAAGGTGTTACTAGTGTACAAGTGGGCGACCATGTTATTCCGTTATACACACCAGAGTGTGGCGAGTGTAAATTTTGTTTATCAGGTAAAACCAATTTATGTCAAAAAATTCGTGAAACCCAAGGTAAAGGTTTAATGCCTGACGGCACTACGCGTTTTTACAAAGACGGCGAACCTATTTTTCATTACATGGGCTGTTCAACATTTTCTGAATATACGGTTTTACCAGAAATTTCTTTAGCGAAAGTGAATAAAGAAGCACCATTAGAAGAAGTTTGTTTACTCGGTTGTGGTGTTACCACAGGTATGGGCGCCGTAATGAATACGGCAAAGGTTGAAGAAGGCGCAACGGTTGCTATCTTTGGTCTTGGCGGTATTGGTCTTTCTGCAGTAATTGGCGCAACTATGGCAAAAGCGAGTCGTATAATTGCCATTGATATTAATGAAAGTAAGTTTGACCTTGCTAAGCAACTGGGTGCAACTGACTTTATCAATCCGAAAAACTTCGATAAGCCCATTCAAGACGTTATTGTTGAAATGACAGATGGCGGTGTTGATTACTCTTTTGAATGTATCGGCAATGTTAACTTAATGCGCTCAGCGTTAGAGTGTTGTCATAAAGGTTGGGGTGAATCAGTTGTTATTGGTGTTGCGGGCGCAGGCCAAGAAATATCAACACGTCCATTTCAGTTAGTGACAGGTCGTGTATGGCGCGGCTCGGCATTTGGTGGCGTAAAAGGTCGCAGTGAGTTGCCTGATTACGTTGAACGTTATTTAGCGGGTGAATTCAAGTTAAGTGATTTTATTACTCATACCATGGGCTTAGAAGATATTAACGAGTCATTCGAGTTAATGCACAAAGGCGAAAGTATCCGAACCGTTATCCATTTTGATAAGTAGTTTTTAAGCTTATTGCATATAAATTTAGCGCATAGTAAATACTTGCCTTGAAACACTTCAAGGTAAGCTTAGGATTCAGTTAAAAGGTTTTCCAATGACGATAGAAAATATCAGTGCCAATAAAAGCTTCGGTGGTTGGCATAAACAATACAGCCATTATTCAAACAGCGTTAATGGCACCATGCGTTTTGCTATTTATTTGCCGCCACAGGTAGCAAAGGGTGAAAAAATTCCAGTACTTTATTGGTTATCAGGCTTAACCTGTAGCGATGAAAACTTTATGCAAAAAGCAGGCGCGCAACGTATAGCTGCAGAATTAGGCATTGCAATTGTGGCGCCTGATACTAGCCCTAGAGGTGAAGATGTTGCCAATGATGATGGCTATGACTTAGGCCAAGGTGCCGGTTTTTATGTCAATGCAACACAAGCCCCGTGGAATAAGCATTTTCAGATGTACGATTACATTGTTAATGAATTACCTGAGTTGATTGAAGCAACATTTCCAGTATCTCAACAACGTGCAATTTCAGGTCACTCAATGGGCGGACATGGCGCGTTAATGATAGCACTGAAAAACGTTAGTCGTTATAGCTCAGTATCGGCATTTAGCCCTATTACTAATCCGGTTAATTGTCCGTGGGGACAAAAGGCTTTTAGTGCTTATTTAGGCAATGATAAAGCAACTTGGCATGAGTATGACGCTAGTGTATTAATGCGTAACGCTACTGAATTTGTACCTGCAAGAGTTGACCAAGGTAAAGGTGATGACTTTTTAGTTGAACAATTAAAGCCCGAAGCGTTAGTGGCTGCAGCAACAGAAAGTGATTATCCGCTTGTGCTAAATCAGCATGAAGGTTACGACCATAGCTATTACTTTATCGCTAGCTTTATTGAAGAGCATTTACGTTTTCATAGTGAGCATTTTGTAAAGTAGCGAGATTAATTTAGCGCTGAAACTGCACCTTTAAGTGGTTTAAGTATAGCGAAAAGCTAGCCTGTTGATGATCAACGGCTAGCTTTTTCATTTTAGGACCGGGTCTTTAAATATTGAAATTTACAAAAGCTTTGCGGTGATGACATAACGTTCGTTAGTGTCGTTACCTATGGCGTTAAATGGATAGCAGGTAATGAGAATTAAGCTACTGTCATTGGCTAAAACCGGTAATTGCCCAGATGACGCGTCAACAATATCAATAGCTTCAACTTGATATAACTGACTTTGCCCGTGTTGGTCGGTCATTGAAATAACGTCTTTCATTAATATATCCTCCAAAAAAGCAAAATGACTATCGCGATGTCCTGCAACGACAAAAGGTTTAGCGCTATTGGTTTGATTAAAGGGCGCAATAGCACCAGCTGAGAAAGCTAAAGTCGTTGGGTCGCCGCCATTTAGCACAACAATGTCTTCATTAAGGCGTTTAAATGACAGCTCGGCAATGGGAAAAGTATCAGCCCATGGCCAAGGCTTAACCGCAACACTTGTGTTTGTTATTTTGGCTTTATTTCCTTGTGGGTAACTTTGCTCTAAGTGATTTTGTGTAAGCTGGCTTTGCTGCGCCATTGATTGTTGCCAGCTATAACTAATTAACGCTTGTGACAGCCATGCTTTAGTTGGCAGCCAGCTGGCATTAATGCACAGCAAGCTACCAATAAGTAATAACGCTTTAAAGGCGATAGTGGCCATGTTATTTCGACCAAATACGAAGAGTTAACGGCGCGATTAACATTAATAACAAGCCAAGTATAAATTGCTGGTGCCAGCCTAGTGCTGTTTTAGGCATAGCAACCATTAAGTTTTCATGAGCTTTTGCTAGCATGTTCGACTTTTGCGCTGCTGTTTGTAAAGAAGGCTCAAGTTGTTTTTCAACAGCAATGAAACTGGTGTATGGGGAAATAATTTGGTGAGCAATTGAGGTTGTGATGACCTGATGTTTTACTTGCTCTTTATCAGCGCCCATTACGAGTCCATCCAATAAGTCTTCAATTTTACTGCGCGCCCATACTGTTGATATACCCTGTGATTTTTGGCTGTCATCAATAATCAATTGCTGGTACCAAGGCTGAGACGCGGTATCACCTGTTAGCTGCACGCTAGTGACAGGAAATTTAGATTTGATAGCGACTTGCATGGGCTCACCAAGGTATAAATCGGTTATCTTTTTCGGATAAACATCAACTTGCTGATGAATTTTGTTGTCGAACATTAGCTCAATGTTACTGACCGCAGGTTGACTAATTTTAGTCATTAAGGCTGACATACTCGCTTGTACGTCATTATTGTTCTGAATGAATACGTAACTACCTCGGCCAAATTGCGCCGCTTTTTTCATAAAATAACCATTCGGTGCTGCGCCAATGCCAACGGTGAACAAGCGAAAGTCTCTTTGGGCACCATCAAGCAATTGCATTAATTCAAACTCATTGGCAACGGCGCCATCAGTAATAAATACCACTTGGCGAATAGCTTGTGATGATTGTTGGCTATTTTTCGCCATGACCAATGCTTGGCTTAATGGTCGGTACATTTCGGTGCCACCATCGGCCTGTAAATGGTTGATAAATTGCTGTGCCTGATTGATGTTGCGACGATTGACCATTTGGGTATTGCTAAAGAGCAAACTAACCGAGTCACTAAAGGCGATAATGTTAAAACTGTCTTTGTCATTTAGCCGTGATATAGCATGTTGCAAACTCGCTTTTGCTTGCGCCATGGAGCTGCCTTGCATAGAGCCTGAGGTATCAACAATGAAAATAATATCTCGGGCTATTACTTCTGTGTTATCAGCGCGCGGTGGAAAAAAGGTCAGTAAAGTAAAATATTCGCCATCAACTTGTTCTGTGAAGCTGCTTATTTGTGGCTTTTGGCTTGGCTCAAGCTGCCAAGTTAAATTAAAGTTTCGATTGGCAATACTTCGAGCTTTAGATAGGGTGATTAAATATTGTGACTGTTGATTATCAATTACCTTGGTATTAATGGCATGGCTACTGCTACGAACAGAAGATATCGCCACGCCAGCGTTGAGGTTAATATTAATTGTTGCCTGGCTTTTTGCCAAAACCTTGCCGTTTGGTGCGCTAAGATTTAGCGCAGGAAAGTCTTCTGCACTATTATTTGAGGCGCTGTTGTATGAGGTATACTCATGTGAGCTATTTTCCTTTGAGGTACTTTTGTTAAAGGCGCTTCCATTTAACGCTATAAATTCAGCAGGTTTATTTTCTGAAGACAGCTCAGCAGGAGATTGTTGATAATATGCCGGTTGATAACGTGTGGTCATGGCTAACGGTAAATTGATATTTAACTCGTCGTTGAAAAATGTCACCGGCATAATAAAAGTTAAGGTAACTACCACGGTAGATTGTGCAGGAATGTTAGCAATATTATTGGTGAATAAATTAGCTCGTTGTTGCTGCACTAGACTGGCTTTTTTACCTTGACGCTTCGCTTTGTTATAAACAGCTTTGGCTGCTTTTTTTTCCATTATTTGACCAACGATTTCTTTGTCACCCACTTTGACCATTAAATGTTTAATCGCGGCATTTTCGGGCAATGGAAATTGATACTTGCCTTCAAGCTCAAGATTATAAGGGTTGATAAAAACTTGTTTTATTTGTGTGTAAGCCATTAAACCGCTGATTTCGATATCTGCGGTTATATCGACAGGTAGTGCGACGCGTTTGTTTTTATCAGGATGATTAAACAGTAACTGTGGACCATGAATAAGGCCGTTTTCACTTTTCTCGCCATTGAATAATTGAACTGAGCCCAGTTCATTGTTGATATTTTGACTTTGTGCTAATGGCACAACAACTGCCACCAGTAGTAAAAGTAGTGCAATAGCCAAAAATGCTTTCAACCATTTACGGCGCGCCTTTTTACGTTTTTGCTGATAAAAATATGAGTCTTGATAATCTATTAATCTTAAGTTTTTGTTTGAATTGAACACCTGTATTCTCCAATATCCTTGTGATATTGCTTATTTAAACAAGAGAAAAAGTGCTGCTTGCGGTTAAATCAGGGCAATGTAATGAGCAATTGTGGCTAAATTATGGCAGGTGTTAATTGCCAGCAATGACGAAAGCTGAGGTTAGCGAAGCGCTATCGTGGTACTATGGCATATATTCCATTTATTAAATGAGCTGCTTAATGTTAGCTTTCATATCTAAGACAGGATGTCGTTGAGTTTACCTCACTCGACATATTCTGGTGATGACCCATCGCTATTTGAATCCATTTCAAATGACCTGGTAGATAAAGGCTATAGTATTCGCCCTTATGCGTTACCTGAAAATCTTACATCCTTGTTATTACAACATATTACTGAATTACCAGTAGATAATTTTAAACGAGCAGGCATTGGTCGAGCAAAAGATCATACAATTAATCACTTTATTCGCACCGATGAAATTTGTTGGATAACAAATGACAGTGAAGCAAGTTGTGCTTGGATAAATTGGTCACAGTCATTGCAAACATTTTTAAATAAACGGCTATTTTTAGGTTTATTTTCTTTTGAGAGTCATTTTGCACATTACGCAAAAGGTGATTTTTATAAAAAGCATAAAGACGCTTTTAAAGGTGAAGGTAATCGTGTGCTATCGGTGGTGGTTTATCTCAATCAACATTGGTCTGCTGATGATGGTGGAGAGTTGGTGATTTATAAGAAGCAATCGCCGACAGTATCAATAGCAGATAATAATAAGGTTACCGTCACACCTAATTTCGGCACAATAGTGGTATTTTTAAGTGAAGAATTCCCACATGAGGTGTTAGCCGCAAAACGTGATCGTTATTCTATTGCTGGCTGGTTTCGTTTAAATAACAGTATTGCTAATAATATTGACCCGCCAAGTTAAGGTGATGCAATGTTTAATGATGAGAGAAAGAACGATTGGCTAAATTAAATGATAAGCCTCATGTGATCAGTGAGCTATATGACATTAATCGTAAAATTATTCCGTTAAAGGAATTAGCAGATAGGGAACTTGTTTCTATTCGCGGGCTAACGGGGATGGTTTATACCCCGTACCTAGATGATTATATGCAAGTCGCTATTAAGAAAGCTGAGATAGTTGCCTGCTTGAAAAATCAAAAGCTACTGCCAATATCACAGGTTGAGGTGATCCATGCCGAGTTAAATGCACTGCACAGTCGAGCGAGAACTCGCAGTGTTGTTGAATATAAAAAGTGTAAATATGAGCGTCGTTTTTTACCGTTAAAACTGAGTAAGTCAGGTAAAAATGTTCAAAAATGGGCCAAGGTTTGGCTGCTACAAAAATCTGATGGCAGAGTTGACCCAGAATGGGAAAGCCAAGTTAGAGAGATCTGGCCAACGTACTATTTAATTAGATCTATCGATATATAATCCAGCAAGTTGCGGTATTGGCCACTTGAAGTTTTTACAATCTAGCCGTTGTTAAATTTTTACTTTTGCTAGTAGCTTCTTATGAGCTTTTGACCAAAACTGACTGGTTATTTTGTTGATAACATTTGATTCAGCATTGATCAATACGGCAAAACCAATATCTAAATCAGGCGAATAGCCGATATCAGCTCTAAAGCCTGCAACCCAACCTGAGTGATAAACTATCGGGTGATCACCAAATTGATAAATACGCCAACCATAACCGTAGTGTGCATCAGTTAAGTGACTACGCCAATATCTGCGACGTAAATCCTTTTTAGTTTTAATGCGTGGAGTTGTTAATTCATCTAATAACGCTGGCGAAAGCACGGTAGGTTGATAACCTAAATTAGCAATTAACCATTTGGCTAAATCTGTAATGCTGGCATTAATTCCTGCTGCTGGCGCGACTTTATAGTAGTCGGGTTCAACATCGACAGTGCGCCAAACATATTTTCTAATATCATTACCTTGCTTATCTTTTCTGCCCGTTTTTATGCGCTTTCTTAATATATGAGGTTTTGCGGTATTGCTGTTGTTACGAAAAACATCAATACCCACAGAAGCATTTGCCATTTCTAGTGGCGAGAATATTCTCTCTTGTAGCAAGGTGGGGTAGCTTTTAGTTTGGCTAGCTTCGATTGCTGGCTGTAAAAAACCATAGGCGATATTTTGATAGCCATAGCATTTAGCTGGCTGACATATTGGCTTAACGCGATCAAAGCGATTAATTATTTTTTCCATACTCCAGTTTTCATGCAGTAAATTGTCGTAAGCATTTGGCATTAGTCCGCTAGAGTGACTTAGTAAGTGTTTTATTTGAATTTTGTCAGCTGCGCCTTTGGTGGCGAGGGTAAAGTTAGGCAAATACTTAGTTATTGGGTCGGAAAGGTTTAATTGCTGCTCTTGCGCCAACATAGTGGTAATAGTTGCGGCAAATGGTTTTGATACTGAGGCTAAACGGAAAACTGTATTGTTGTCGACTTTCTTTGATTTTTTGGTATCGGTATAGCCAAACTTCTCTAATGCGATGACCTTATTATTTTTTACGATGGCATATGCACCACCTGGAATATTGTGCTTTTTTAATTCTTTAGCAAAATCAACCGCGAGTTGTTTATTTAAACGCTGTAGTTCGTTTGCATTGGCGTTGATACATAAAGTGCTAGCAAAAATAAGAAAAAACGAGATGGAAATTGTTAAAAAACGAACAAGCATGAATTGAACTCAAATTGAAAAAACAGCTAATTCTATAGGCTTGCTAGTAAAATACAAAGTAAAAGAACTGATCGTATAAAAACGCATACTTACAAAGTGTAAAGTTAAAATAACTTTTTCTTTCATTTCAAATTGAAATAACTCATAACAATTAACCTTGATAATAAGCTGAACAACATTGATCTACGTCAAAGCATCGGTGAAATAGTTGATTAAAATGTCAATGAAAGTGAATTGTCGACAATGAGATTCGCGTAATTTTTATGTCTTAATTTGTTCTAACTTTGAACAAGTTAATAATTTGGAATATGTAATGAAAAACAATAAGTCATTAGTTTTTTCTTGTTCTGGCTGTTCGCACTTAGCAACGATGGCGAATGATATTGCCTTAACACTAGATAGTGACGGTATAGCTGAAATGTCATGTATTTCATGGCTTATGGCGGCTTCGGATGAAAAAATTAAAGCTAAGTGTGTCGGTCGAAAGGTTATCTTAATAGAAGGGTGTGGAGATTCTTGTAGCCAAGACTGTTTGATCAAAGCCGGTGTCAACATTGACGCTCATTTTAACATTTCTGACTTAGGTTTTATTGCTCGTTCAGCGAGTGATGGTTCGCTGCAAGAAAATAGCATTGCTATGGCTCATGTTTATGCTGAATTAAGTCGCTTAGGTTTAAGTACTACCTGATGTAGTTACCTTCTTCTTATTTATTACTTCTCTATTTAAAGTATCTCTTCTTGTGGTAGCATGTTAACAAAAAACTAATGGTTTCAATGTTATGCCTACCGAATCGACCTCCCAAGCGTTGGCGATATTGAGAGATACTAGCCAGTTTTCTTGGTATGTAATTCCTTTATTATTGATTGTTATTTATGTCTACGCTCAAGAAGCTGATCGCGGGAATTGGTCTAGGTTTCTTGCTGGGTTGGCATTTTGGGGCATGGATTGGTTTAATGAAATATGGAATTCATTAGTTTTTCATTTTACTCAGCATGCACCAGTTTGGGCTGCCCCCGGTGACACTGCATTTTTAATTTTCATCGGTTTAAATGTAGAAATTTGTTTCATGTTTGCCATCTCGGGTATTGTGGCAACGCTTGCTTTGCCTAAAGATCCTAAAATGAAAATTTTAGGATTAAATAACCGCTGGTTTTTTGCCATTCTTTTCTCAATGCTTAGTGTTCTGGTGGAAATAACGTTAAACCATATTGGGGCATTAACGTGGGAGTGGTCATGGTGGAATGCTGATGCCCCTTGGTTACTTTTCTCTGTTGGCTACTTGAGTTTCTATAGCGTTTGTTATTGGGTCTACGACATGCCATCAAGGAAAAAACAGTTACAGGTAGTTGGCGGCTTATACGCAATTAATATTATTGCCATTGTTGTTTTTGGCGGTGTACTAGGCTGGATATAGGTTAACTCGCATTATTTGAGTAAAGTTTGAGCAAATATAATGACAAGAAAGATAGTAGTAGATAATTACAACTGCAACTGGCCCACACAATTCCAGCAAGAACAAACAGCGCTGAAAATTGTATTTGCTGATAACAATGTTGCCATTCATCATATTGGCAGTACGTCAGTTCAAGGTTTGTCTGCTAAACCTATTATCGATATTCTAGTTGAAGTTGACTGTTTGTCTTGCTTTGAAGATAAGCATTTAGAACTTGCTGCGTTGGGATATATCGCCAAGGGTGAGAATGGCATTGTTGGCCGTCGATACTTTCAAAAAGGTGGCATAAATCGTAGCCACCATTTACATGGTTTTAAACGTAATGATATTCATGCCTTAAAACATTTAGCTTTTCGTGATTATTTGCGCAGTAACCCGACTGTAGCCTTGGAATATGCTGAATTAAAACGAGGTGTAGCCGAACAGTGTTTACATGATATGAATACCTATATGCAAGGCAAAGATAGCTTTATTCAACACCATCTTGCCTTAGCAATGAAAGTATAACTGTCTGATGATTAAGTATAACTTTTGGCACTAAACCAAAAATTCATAAAGTCAGCAGTAAGCTTATTTTCTATTTCCATTGCTCGTTCTGTAGGGCAAAAAATAGTAAAAATGACTTGGGTATCTCCTAAGTGAGATGTAGCAACCTCAATATGTGGCTCAGGGCCGGCAATATTAATATCTAAACGGTTTTCAATCACTTGGTTGTATCGAACCGCAACATCGTTAAAGTCTGCGCAGTAGTTATTAGCTTTTTCTTTTAGCGCTTCAATAAAGTCAAAAGGGTTAACACTACCGTCGCGTGTGATCGTAAAATGATGTACGGCATAGCGTTTTAAAAAGTTTAAGTTTTTTATCGGACTCGTAACTAACTGGCTATTTGGAATAAACAAAGTTTTACCAGTAAATTGATAATTATCTATATTTACTTCTAGAATTGTTAAGTTTACCCAATCCATCGAGTTTACTTCACCATAATGCTTGCCAACCTGAACCCAGTCACCTATTCGAAATGGTCGATTAGATACGACATAGATAAAGCCAATAAAGCATTGAATAAACTCTCGTGTTGCTAACACTATTGCAACGATAAAAGCGGCGATAGAAAAAGCGAATTTTTGAATCTCTACAGACCAAATATTGAAAACCATAAAAATAAGTGCAAAGTTAAAAATATTATTGAGTAGATTAACCGTAAAGCGCTTATCTATTTTCTTCTTTTTAGCGCGTCGCTTAATAAATCGCGTAATGAGCAACTTAAAGGTAATTATGAGAATGGCTAACACCGCCGTAATAAAGCTTTTGTTCTGTAACAGTGTGTCAATTATCTGCATGGTCGTTGTTTCTCAGGTAAAGCCAAGTACTGGCATTTAAACAGTAATAATGTTGATTGATTTCAAGTGAAAGGTAGATGATTTTTATTAACAAATCGAGACAAATATTGAATAAATTGCTAATTATTCATCGATTGATTTTAGTTTGAATTTCGCTCGTTCAGCTAGGATTAATGTTCGATAGCTTATTCTTAGCCGCGATATTAAAAAGTACTGATAAGTTAGAAACTTATTCTTCATTAAATGGTCATAATTTTGCTAGTTTAACTATTTAATCATGGTCTAAATTAATATTTAAATAGCTGCATTGCTTTCACTAGTGGTAGTTATTCACCTTTATAAAATTTTTATTAGGAACGCCTATGAAACACTTAACCTCTATTGGATTACTGGTATTTTCCACATTAACTTTTTCTGCACTTTCGTTAGCCAACACCAGTTTACCGAATAATCGCCATATTGCTGTTACCGGTAAAGCTGAAATGATGGCAATACCAGATATTGCTATTGTGCACTTAGCGGTAGAAAGTAGCAAAAAAAGCAGTTTAGATGCCAAAAAAGATGTCGATGAACGGGTTAACAATTTACTTGATGGTTTAAGTGATTTTCAAATCGACGAAGCCAACGTGTCTGCATCAAATATCGCAACGGAGGTGCGCTATTCATATAATAAAGGGTCGCGCGATAAGATAGATGGTTATATTGCTCGTCGCACACTTAAAGTGACATTAAATGATATTGAAAAACTAAATGCCTTTATGGATTTTGCCTTAAGCGTGAAAATTGATGCCATTAGAAATATCGAATTGAAATCTTCGAAAGAGCAAGCATTAAAAGCAGAAGTGAATGCACTTGCTGTAAACAATGCTAAAGCACAAGGGAAAATATTAGCCAATGCCTTTGATGCTAAGCTAGGAAAAATTTATAGCATTAATTCTAACGCTAACCAAAGTCACCATAGATTTGGCGCCAATAGTGATGCGGAAAATTATGGTGTCAGTGCTCGGATGGGAAGTAGTAGCGCTAAACCTGGTCGCTATTTACAAGAAAATATCGTTTTTTCTGCCTCGATAAGTGTTGTATTTGATCTGGAACTTTAGCTTTATTTTTATTTTTAGCGGTTTAAAGTAAGGTGAATGCTGATTTCCTAACTTATTTGTATAGTTTTATTATCTAACAACCGCTTAGAAGAGTGCTTAGCAAATACCTTTATCTTTCATAGCACAAGTAACTTCAAGCCATAAAAACGGTACTAGTATCATTTGATTGATTAGTGCCGTTTTTTTATTGCAGTGACGCTAACAGATGCACAATGTTTTAAATGAGAAAAACTCGTAAGGTGTAATTTAATAAACAGTGGGCAAAGTGTGTGATGGTGACCTTTAGATTAGAGGTATTACCTTATGTTTCCAATGAAAAGCCATAAGTATGATTGATACTTCTCAGTTATAAGTATGAGCTCCTATCAAAAAAATAATACAATAAGTCTTTGAAAACAAATAATGTTGAGTTATTTTAAGTAAAAATTAAGCAGATGGTAAATACAGAAATATCTACTTAATAAGCTATTGGGTTTCTCACAGAGTATGTATCAAGGATAGGTTATGAAATTACGAATGACTTTAATTACATTAATTTGTATTACTGTTTTATCAATTACAACATCAGGATGTACATCATCGAGTTACGGTAACTCTTTTACTCCAGTTCAAACAAACCAATCTTCAAATCAATATACCTTAAAAATTTATACTGGTGGCTTTGCTGGGCCTGAATACGCAAAAAAAGACTTAGATGTTGAAGCTAAAAAGTTTATAGCTCTTCATGATGAGTATGTTGATTACAAGATTATTTCTTCTAGTTTTCAGCTAATACCTTCAGGCGTAACATTTGTTGTTGAGTTTATAAAAGAAAGCTAGCAAGTCGTCGAAGTAGGGGAAGTAGCAATTGGTTTTTGCTTTTGCTTCTGTATCACCTATTTTAGCCAAAATATTGTTTACCACTTAATGGTGCGTTTATGCCACTGGCTAAATGGTAGTGGCATAAACGCTTGTAAGCGATCTCATCATTAAAATTAAGGATAGTTATAGCAATGAAACTTATTATCGTATCAATTCTCGCAATTATAAGTATGTATAGTAGTGAGGTATTATCATGTACCGAAAGTAAAGATCCAGCCACCGTTGTTCAGGCACAAGTAGATGCTTATAACGCACATGATGTAGAGCTTTTTGCTAGTTGCTATTCTTCTGACGTAAAAATGCAAGACCTTTGGGATGATACAACAGATATAGTTGGCAAAAAGGACTTGTTAAAAACTTACCAGTTCTTAAAAACCGTACCAGAAGAATTCAAAGTTATAATCGAAAAAAGAATGGTAAATGGGCCAATAGTTATCGACTATGAAAGGTTAACGGGGTTAAGTGACGGGAGAGAAGATAGGCTTGTTTTTGCTATTTACGAAGTCCGTGATGGCAAAATAAAAAATGTTTGGTTTCCACCTCATCTATAAGTTAATTTCTTAAATCATGTTATTTAGCAAGGCGTTGAGACTTTATTTAGTAGCAAAAGTGTATGCTTAAATAAACAGCATGAAATAGCAATAGACATAAAAAAACCTGAGAAGCTTATTAGTAAAGCTTATCAGGTTCTTTTAATGGGCTGTTAACCCTAATTTGGTGCTCGCTGCGGGACTCGAACCTGCGACACCTTGCATGTCATGCAAGTACTCTAACCAACTGAGCTAAGCGAGCTTATTGAGTTTTATCTCAACGGGCGCTATGTTAGCGATCTGTTTTATTATGTGCAAGTAGTTTTATGTAAAATAGAATCTGTTTGCTGTTTAATTCGGCAAACTGGCTTATATCTACGCATATTACTATGCAAGTGCTGCTTGCTCATCATCAAAACGTTTTTGTATTACTTTTAAGCGCCATGCTAATAAAACAGCGGCAACCGTTAAGCCTGATATAAAACCTATCCAAAAACCATAAGGGCCAGTTGCTGGTACTATCCAGTCGGTTAGCCCTAATATTAAACCAAATGACAAACCAACAACCCAGTATGAGAAGAAGGTGATATATAGTATTGATTTAGTGTCTTTATAGCCACGAAGTGCACCTGCAGAAATAACCTGTATGGCGTCTGAAAATTGAAATAGTGCGGCTAAAAACATTAAGCTTGCTGCTAGTTCCAATACTTCTGTTTCTATAGTATAAATTTCTGCAATTTGATGGCTAAACAATAAGGTTATTGCTGCTGTTACTATCGCAATGACAAGCCCCAATATGACTGAATAACGGCAAAGTTCTTTGGCTTTTTCTAAGTTTTTATTACCCACTTCAAAACTGACTTTAATAGTAACAGCCATGGCTAAGCTTAATGGCACCATAAATACTAAGCCAGAGAAGTTAATTGCTATTTGATGGCTAGCGACAACATTGGCACCAAATGGCACTAATAAAATAGCGACTGCAGCAAATAAACTAACTTCAAATAATAATGAAAAAGCGATTGGTACACCCAAAGATAGAATGTTCTTTATTTCACGCCATTGTGGCCAATAAAATTTATTAAATAGTGGCGCATGCTTTAAATGCTTTGAAAAGTAAGCATAGGTAAACATACCGACAAACATTACCCAATAAACAAGTGCTGTTGCAATACCACAGCCGGCACCACCCAATGCAGGCATCCCGAACTCACCATAGATAAATATATAATTAGCCGGAATGTTAATAAGTAAGCCTAAAATGCTGATTATCATGGTTGGCCGCGTATGAGATAAGCCTTCAGAATAATTGCGTAAAACTAAATACAAACAGTAACCCGGGCCGCCCCAAACAATGTAACCTAAATAATCGAACATCAAACGCTTTAGCTCTGGCTCTAATGACAGAGAGTCAATCAGCAGTGGAGTTGCAATGTAATAAAGCGCAATGATGATGATTGAAAAGAATACTGCTATCCATGCCGTTTGATAAGTTGCTTTTGCCACTTCATCGAATTTTTTTGCCCCAGAATATTGCGAAATAATACTTGCCAATGCCATCACTAAGCCAGATATGGTTAGAATTAATGGCAGCCAAACACTGCTGGCAACAGCAACTGCAGCCATGTCTGTTGCGCTTACTCGACCCGCCATAACGGTATCGGCAAAACCCATTAAATTTTGGATCAGCTGTGCAATTAAAATTGGGTACGCCAATTTCATTAGATTTTTGCTATTGGAAAAAAATCGATTAATGTTCATTTAGGTAATTATTTCGCTAGGCGTTATTGGTAGAATGAAAAAAATATTTATTTATCTGGATGATATATGTTTACAGGTATTGTGCAATCACAAGCTGAAGTAATTTCAATATTAACTAAGAATAATGCGGTTAGGTTAAAAATAGCTCTTGAACACCAATATTTAGAAGGTTTAGCTACAGGGGCAAGTGTTGCTATAAATGGTGTTTGTTTAACTGCTGTTGAGTTTGGTGCTTTAAATGGAGCACAAAGTTTTATAGCGTTTGATGTAATTGACGAAACGTTAAGAGTATCTAATCTTGCCGAGGTTGAGCTAGGTTCAAAGGTTAATGTTGAGCGCTCGCTAAAAATCGGTGATGAAATTGGTGGCCATATGCTAAGCGGCCATGTGCATACTCAAGCTAGCGTTATAAGTCGCATTGAAAGTGCTGATAATTGCACTTTAAGTTTTGCATTAGCCTCAGAATATCAAAAGTATATATTTGCGAAAGGTTTTATCAGTATTAATGGTATTAGTTTAACGCTGGGGGCTGAAGTTGAGGAACATTTTTCTGTGCATTTAATACCGGAAACTTTAGCGCGTACAAATTTACAAAATGTAGCTGTTGGCGACAAAGTGAATATTGAATTTGACCAACAAACGATGACGATAGTTGAAACTATTGAGCGTATGAAGCTTTAACATTAGCAGCTTATTTTTAGAAGCATTGTCCATGTGATATAAGTAAGCTCTTTAGTCATTGTACTTTGTAAATTGGTACTTTGACTTATTCCCTTTGAAGTACTTTCCGAAATAAAAAGTTGATAACCTGACCTGTATGACTAATTGCAACTAGATTGTTTTCCGCTTGTAAACGTACTGTTTACAAGGTGTATGGAGTTGTTACTTGCCAACGCTATTAATACTCAATGACTAACAGACGCGATATAATCTTGTTAATAATTCTTAAAGAAACTCTCTATAACTGGTGAGCATCTCTTTATATAAATGTGTTGTTAAATTAACAGGGGTGTTCGTATGTGTAGAGGTAAAGGTTTTACTCTCATTGAATTAGTTGTTGTTATTGTTATTCTCGGCATTTTGGCTGCAACAGCTGCACCTAAATTTATTGATTTAGAATCTGACGCTAAAACGGCAAGACTGCAAGGTCTTAAAGGGGCTATAGAGTCCGCTCTCGATCTTGCTCATAGTAAACTTATTGTTGATGGCTTAGAAAAAGAATCCTCGGTTTTTTCTGGAACTGAACCAAAGTTAAAAGCATGGTGTGATGAATGCCTTTTTTATTATGGGTATCCGGGTAATATGCCGACGACTTGGATGCATTTGCTTGAAGGGATTGGACCCGGAACAGATATTACACTTGCCGGTGGCGTACCGGGTTATGTCACTAGTGCTATTTTTGCCTTTAATGATAATGTTAACAGCGGCAATTTAATTATTGAACAGTCATGTTATGTTCGTTACACCCCTACAACTAGCACAGATAGTACAATTAGTTATGAAGTAGATTTAATTCCATGTGAAAATTAGTTAGGTTTTATTTAGCTACTACTTGTCTGTATTATATTAATTTTAAAACACAAAGCCTGAATTAAAAAATTTGTTCGTTGTCACTACCAACTGCGAGTTGAATTTTTTGGTTATACTCATCAACATGTAAATTTAGATGCATTTCCATGCAACAAGCAGGGCACTCGTCATAATAGTCCTGATCACCTTCACTGGCATCTAATGCAACGCGGATATTGTGACCGCAATTCGGACATTCAATGCGTTGTTCTTTAACTTCATCAGGCATAATTCCTCCTAGAACTATCAATAAAACCTGTCAATTTAGTATGGTCAATTCTGACTAAAGTGCGAACTTTTTGCCCTCTAATGTAATGCTAGAATACGGGTTAAATTAGCTTTACATTGCTCAATATAAACACCACCAAATAAATTTGCGTGATTAAGAATATGATAAAAGTTGTAGACCAATTTACGCTTATCATAGTCATTGTTTAATGGGTAAGTGCCCTGGTAGCCTTGATAAAATTCACCGGGCAATTGACCAAATAGTTCACTCATGGCGATGTCTACTTCTCGGTCGCCGTAATAGCTCGCGGGGTCGAAAATGAAAGCGCCGTCATCATTAAAACCGAGATTTCCTTGCCAAAGATCGCCATGTACTAAGCAGGGCGTTACTTGGTGATGTTGTAGTATGTCGTGGCAAGCATCAACAATATGTTCAATGTCACCAAGTTTTATTGATTTTTCTGCGAGTAATTGTAACTGCCAGCCAATACGTTGTTCGGCAAAAAATGTTCGCCAGTTACTTTGCCAGCCATTTGGTTGAAGTGTTGTGCCTATGTAATTGTCGTGCTCCCAGCCAAACTGACCATGAGTGGATGTTTTATGCATGCGTGCTAATTGTTCACCAAAGTTGAACCATTCTTTCGCCGTTGCTTTTTTAAAAGGTAGGTACTCCAATATTAAGTAACTTTTATCTAAAGTTGTGCCAGTAGCAATAACACTAGGGCATGACATGGTTTTTAACTGAGTAATTTGTGCCAGGGAATAGGCTTCAGATTCAAATTGTTGTAGCCGAGACTTATCATTGAGTTTTATAAAATAATTGTGCTGATAGTCACTTAGCCAATAGCATAAATTAATATCACCACCGGTAACTGGCTGCTTGTGTTTAATGCTGAACTGCTGACCTATTACTTGCGTAATGTTTTGCTCAATGGCTCGCCACATGTTATTTACCAAGTCAGAATAGACTATTAGACATTATAGCTGAAGATGAAAAATAGCGGTAAATTGGTAACTAACTGATTGTGAGCGAAAGTAAAGGATAAGTAATGAGAGAGTACTGGCTTATTCGATGTCAGTTATTAAATACTCAATTTTATTTGGCACGCCATCCCACTGCTCAGCATCTTTAGGGGCGGGGATTACGTCGTTGATTATCGGCCAGTTTTTCGCTAACTCGGCGTTTAGTTCAATAAAGTCTTTCTGGTCATTGGGAACATTATCTTCTTGGTAAATAGCATCAGCAGGACATTCAACAGGACATAAATCACAATCGATACATGAATCAGGGTTAATGACTAAGAAATTTGGTCCTTGATGAAAAGCATCGGCCGGACAAACCGCGACGCAATCGGTGTATTTACATTGAATACAATTGTCAGTAACTACAAAAGCCATTTATTCTGCTCATTTTAGCTATTCGAATTATTAACTCGGTAGCATGTTTACTATTAAAGAGCGGATCATACCTAGCTTACAAACAAATTCAATTGTTGTTTTAGCTTTGTATTGGTATCGCTAGCACTATCAGGTAAAATGGCGCCAATTTTTACCCTTGTCTGCTTTGGATTCACATTATGTTGCGTTTAACTAACGTCAAATTACCACTAAATCATCAACCTGAAGAGTTAGAGCAAGCTATTCTTGCGATATTAAAAATAACGGCAGAGCAGTTAACTAATTTTTCAATATTTAAACGTGGTTATGATGCACGAAAAAAGAGCAACATAATTTTAATGTATACCCTTGATGTTGATACCAGTATTAATGAAAATTTATTGTTGCAACATGCTAAAGCGCAAGATATCAAAGCAAGCCCTGACACTAGTTATAAATTTGTTGGTCAAGCGCCTGAGAATTTAACCGAGCGTCCTGTGGTTATTGGTATGGGCCCTTGTGGCTTGTTTGCCGGATTACTTTTGGCTCAAATGGGTTTTAAACCTATTATTTTGGAACGCGGTAAAGAAGTTCGTGAGCGCACTAAAGATACCTTTGGTTTTTGGCGTAAAAAAATTCTTAATACCGAATCTAACGTTCAGTTTGGTGAAGGTGGTGCTGGTACATTTTCTGACGGCAAGCTCTACAGCCAAGTAAAAGACCCTAAGCATTATAGTCGTAAAGTTTTACATGAATTTGTTGATGCCGGCGCACCTGATGAAATTTTATATGTCAGTAAGCCCCATATTGGTACCTTTAAGTTGGTGACTATGGTTGAACAAATGCGTGCAGAAATAAACCGCCTTGGTGGCGAAGTACGTTTTGAGCAACGTGTCGAAGATATTCACTTTGCGAAAGTCGACGAAAATGCAGCCAGCGATTCTGACAATATGCAAGTAACTGGCTTAACCTTAGCGTCAGGTGAAGTGATTGAAACTAAGCATATTGCCTTAGCCATCGGTCATAGTGCGCGCGATACATTTGAAATGCTGCATAAAAAAGGCGTATTTATCAAAGCTAAGCCATTTTCAGTCGGCTTTAGAATTGAGCATGAGCAATCAGTGATTGATGACGCGCGTTTTGGTAAAAATGCCGGAAACCCTATATTAGGTGCGGCTGATTATAAATTAGTGCATCACTGTACTAATGGCCGTTCAGTTTATAGCTTTTGTATGTGCCCTGGCGGTACTGTTGTTGCCGCAGCTTCAGAAGAAGGGCGCTTAGTAACAAATGGTATGAGCCAATATTCTCGTCACGAGCGCAATGCCAATAGTGCGATTGTGGTAGGTATTTCACCGGAAGATTATGATGAAAATGGCAGTAAAGACAATGTACTTGCTGGTATTGAGTTTCAGCGCCGACTAGAAGAAACTGCTTTCAAACTTGGTGGTGAAAACTATGATGCGCCCGTTCAACTCGTTGGAGATTTTCTTGCTGGTCGTAAAAGCGGCGAACATGGCGCTGTTGAACCGTCATATAAACCAGGTGTGAAATATTGTGACTTAAGTGAAACATTACCTGACTACGCCATTGCCGCAATTCGTGAAGCATTACCTGCCTTTGAACGTAAAATAAAAGGCTTTTCAATGGCTGATGCTACGTTAACGGCTGTTGAAACACGTACTTCATCACCGATTAATATTACTCGTGATAAAGTAAGCTTTGAAAGTATCAACACTAAAGGTTTGTATCCTGCGGGCGAAGGTGCGGGTTATGCTGGCGGTATTTTGTCTGCTGGTATTGACGGTATTAAAGTTGCTGAAGCAATGGCGCTTTCAATGTTGAAAGACCAATAATAAGCAGCATTTTAAAGTAGAGCCTTTTAGTACATGTTAAAGGCTCTATCTACCACTATCAATAGTCAGTAGTGCACATCACCTTCCTTTATTTGTTTTTCTACGCACAACAAGTTCATAAACTTAAATAAGTTGAGGTTAGTTAAATTCTTGAATATCTGCTCTGCTTTCCTTTTGCCATTTACTTATCGGTAATTGCTCTTTCATATTATTGAGCGTGGTCCAAATGCCGTTGAGTGTCATTGGCTTAGTTAACCACTGTGGAATATTGCCATTAGGGTCAACAATAAACTGGTAAGTAATTTCTATGCTATTTGCTGATGTTGGCACTATTTTCCAATGAGCATTATGTACCTTCATACGAATAGCTTTTTTTGACTCATCTATCGTATTACCTGCATCGGTTACTGCTATTTCAATTGAAAGGTCTTTGTTCTGCCAAAAACGGGAGTGAATTAGCATTTCTCTTGGGGATACGGGCCATATGCCATGAAACCTTGTCATGAATATGTTTTCTGTAGCTGTTATTTGTTGAATGATTTCAGCTGATTCGGCGTTATCTAGCCAATTAGCTATGTGTTTAAGGTCTTCAATAAAATAAATAAAGCCTGCTAAGGTGGAATTAAGCTTAGCTTGCGCTTTAATTTCTATTAAGCCCTTATACTGGCTTTTGCGATAAACAACACTTAATTCATTATTTTGCTTCCATGATCGCCATTGCGGAGCTTCACTTGCTTGAGTATTAGTTGTCAACATTGCCAAAGTAGCTAGTAAGGCATAGCCTAAAAGCTTTGTTCTAGTGGCTGACAAATAGATAACTTTCATAATAAAGTGCTTGTTCAAATACTGATTTCTTATTTAAAGCATATCACCAAATGCACTTAACGAAAGGCAGGGCGATATTGAGTGTTGATTGATACTAAGCCTATTTACTATATATGCTTAGTGAAGAGGTACTAATTTATCTGACTCATTATATTTGATGGCTTAGGCTGCCATACACCTGCGCCATTATGGGCAAGGTGATTAATTCCTTGATCTAATACCTTAGTGCCCACATTTGTTGAGCTTTCAGGAGGACTAATGAGAAAGCCCTGAATATAAATCACTCCTAAAGACTTTAATAACTCTAGTTGCATGACATTTTCGATACCTTCCGCAACGACTTTTAAGTCAAGCTGGTGTGCCATTTCGATAATTGATTTTAATATCTTCTTATATTTAGTGCTATTAGTTGCTTCATTAATAAACATTTTATCAATTTTCAAAACATCGACAGGCAAGGTTGCCAAAATCGATAATGAGCTAAAACCAGTACCAAAATCGTCAATGGCAATAAAAACTCCTTCTTGACGAAGCTTTTCTAACTCGGTAATGATCTCATCTGATATCTCAAGAAAGCATGATTCTGTGATTTCAAGCATTAATGATGAAGGTGGTAGCCCTGTTCTTAAAAGTGTATTCATAACCCATTGATATAGCGGGCGATGCTTAAGTTGAATAACGGAAACATTGACAGATATTTTTGTTTTTTTCATACCTGCGTTATACCAAGCACACATTTGACGGCATGCTTCATTTAGTATCCAGTCACCTAATGGTAAAATTTGATTAGATTCTTCAGCAATCGGAATAAACTCTGCAGGTGAAATTACCCCTTCTATTGGGTGTTGCCACCTTACAAGTGCTTCAAAATAACTGATCAAGCATCCTTCAACGTGAATAATCGGTTGAAAGGTCAAATAGAAGTTATTTGAGGTTATCGCAAGCCTCATTTCCTCAAGTAAATAGTGATAACGTCTTAATTGGCTGCCCATTTCAGGTGAATATATACGATAAATACCACGGCCATCTTTTTTCGCACGATACATGGCAACGTCGGCTAATTGCACAAGTGCGTTGGGTTTACTTGCACTTTCAGGGTAGAGCGCAATACCTATGCTAGCACTGATTTTAATTGTTTTGTTACCCAAGATGAAATCACGTTCTAGCTCTGATAAAACGTACTTCGCAATTTTTATGGCAAACGCTGAATTATCTATGTTGTGCAAAAATATTGTAAATTCATCACCACCTAACCTAGCAAGGTTTTTTTCTAGCATACTACTTGGCGCATTAAAGTTTAGTTTATTGCTGCGTACGATAGATCTAAGACGTTCAGCAACTTGAATAAGCACTTCATCACCAAATGAATGGCCAAAAGAGTCATTAACTTGTTTAAAGCCGTCAAGGTCGATAAACAACAAACCACTTTTAATATCGTCATTGATGGTCAACTGCTCTTCGATATGTTGAAGGAACGTATGGCGATTAGTTAATTGCGTTAACTTGTCACAAAATGCACTTTGCTCAGTATCTGTTTTATATTGAATTGCATAGCGTGCTATATCTTCCAAGGTATAATTTAGGTTTGCTAGGACAGAATGTTCTTGCTGATATGATTTTTTTTGACCAAAGGTCTCTGCGATATCATAGGTAATGTTACAAATGTTTTTAAGTTTACTTTTCTGGTAACTGGAAATTAAAACCGCAGTAATAAAAGTAACCATTAACAATGCTAAAGCAGGGTAGAGTACGGCCAATATAATATTAATGAGAATAAAGCTTAGTGGTGCTACTAACCAATTTTTATCTTTTTTTATTATTTTAATAACGATCTCTTGCTTATTGTTGGTTGCTAAATTATCAATAAACAAAATATGTCTTAAATAGTCATTAGTAGGAGTTAGTTGCTGGGATGATAGTTCGTAAGCAATAGCAGGCGGGTTATGCTGAATAATAACAATTTCTTTAGATAAAATTGATACAAGGAATATATAGACTGTTATGAAGAATAAAATAATTAAAAGACTGGTTGTTTGCCAGTATTTTGCAGTAATGCTATTCATATCCTAATACTATCCCTTTTTAGGAACCTGCTACGGTCATGTTTTCTTTTAAAATAGTTTAAGTCAACGATAACAGAATGTTACTTTATTTGACAAAAGTGTAATTAAATTGATTGGCTATAATAGCGATGGTTCATTACATTATCAAGCAAACCGCCAAGTTATAAGCAGAATAACGCACTACTAAGGGAGGTTTTTAGCCCGGTAATAAGGGCTATTACGACTAACTGTATTTACGTTAATAAAAGTAACAGTTGTAAAGTCGTTTTTGGAGGGAGAATTGGCAGAGTCAATACTGTACTTAATGCCGGCTTTCGGGTACTCTACGGCGAATTTCCTTGGTGTTTATTAAAACAATGCAGTAAGCGTATTAATAAATACTGAGTCATCATACAAATGCAAAAATAATTTAAATCAAGTGACACTTCGTATGTGCCACCACTGAAAAAGGAAAATACATGCCTGTAATTACTCTCCCTGACGGTAGTCAACGCTCTTTTGAAAAAGCAGTTTCTGTAATGGACGTTGCCCTAGATATTGGTCCTGGTCTTGCGAAAGCAACCATAGCAGGTCGTATCAATGGCGAACTTGTCGATGCTTGTGAATTAATTAATGAAGATGCAGCGTTGCAACTTATTACCAGTAAAGATGCCGAAGGACTTGAGATTATTCGTCACTCTTGCGCGCATTTATTAGGTCATGCTATTAAGCAATTATGGCCAAATACAAAAATGGCTATTGGCCCGACAATCGAAAACGGTTTTTATTATGATGTTGATTTAGAAGAGTCAATCACCGAAGACGATTTAGTTAAGCTAGAAAAGCAAATGACTACGCTGGCTCGCACGGGTTATGAAGTAATTAAGAAAACAGGTACGTGGCAAGATGCTTACGATGCCTTTACTGAGCGTGGCGAAACTTATAAGCTAGAAATTCTTGATGAAAATATTGATAAGTCAGACACACCTGCGCTTTATCATCATCAAGAGTACATTGATATGTGTCGTGGTCCACATGTGCCAAGCATGCGTCATTGTCATCACTTTAAATTAATGAAAGTTGCTGGCGCTTATTGGCGTGGCAATTCTGAAAACAAAATGTTGCAACGTATTTACGGCACAGCATGGGCTGATAAAAAGCAACTTAAAGCTTACATCGTTCGTTTGGCTGAAGCTGAAAAGCGTGATCACCGTAAAATTGGTAAAACCTTAGATTTATTCCATTGGCAAGAAGAAGCGCCAGGCATGGTGTTTTGGCACAATGATGGTTGGACTATCTATACTGAATTAGAAAAGTTTGTTCGTGAGAAATTACACGAATATGACTACGACGAAGTTAAAGCGCCAATGATGATGGACCGCAGTCTTTGGGAAAAATCAGGTCATTGGGATAAATATGCTGATGGCATGTTTACCACTGAATCTGAAAAGCGTGAATACGCGATTAAACCAATGAACTGTCCAGGTCACGTACAGATATTCAACCAAGGTTTAAAATCTTACCGTGATTTACCATTACGTATTGCTGAGTTTGGTTGTTGTCACCGTAATGAACCATCGGGCTCTCTACATGGCTTAATGCGTGTACGTGGCTTTACGCAAGATGATGCGCATATTTTCTGTATGGAGTCGCAAGTTCAAGCTGAAGTGACTAAATGTATCGAAATGGTATATGACGTTTACGGTTCATTTGGCTTTGAAGATATCGTAGTTAAGTTATCTACTCGTCCTGAAAACCGTATCGGTAGTGATGAAATTTGGGATAAAGCTGAAGCAGGTTTAGCGCAAGCTTTAACTGACAGCGACATTAAATTTGAGTACTTACCAGGTGAAGGTGCTTTTTACGGTCCGAAAATTGAATTTACTTTAATGGACTGTTTAGGCCGTGCTTGGCAATGTGGTACTGTGCAACTTGATTTTGCCTTGCCAGAGCGTTTAGGCGCAACTTATGTTGGTGAAGACAACGAAAGATATATTCCGGTCATGATTCATCGTGCAATTTTAGGATCATTAGAGCGTTTTATCGGTATTTTGATCGAAGAGTACACTGGCAAGTTTCCAACCTGGTTATCACCAATTCAAGCAACTGTGATGAATATTACCGATAAACAGGGCCAATATTGTGAAAAAGTTGTTAAAAAACTAAAAGAAAGTGGATTTAGAGCAAAACTAGACTTGAGAAATGAGAAGATAGGCTTTAAAATCCGCGAGCATACTTTAAAGCGTGTTCCGTATTTGTTAGTTGTTGGCGATAAAGAAATGGAAGCTGGCGAAATTTCAATACGAACTCGAAGTGGTGAAGATTTAGGAACAATGTCGGTTGACGACTTTATTGCTAATTTATCTGATGAAGTTAAGACTCGCAGATAACCATTCGGTAGTATAAACACGCAACATTATTATTTACCCCAAGTAAGTCAACTATAGTACTTACTTGGTAACAACGTTCTTTGGAGGAACATGGCTATTAAAGGTGGACAACGAGGCGGGCAGAAAGAGCCAGCACATCGTTTAAATGAGTTGATTACTGGTATTGCAGGTAACGAAGTTCGTTTGATTAAATTTGACGGAGAACCTGGTGGTATCGTCACATTAGATGAAGCAATGGATCAAGCTGAAGAAGCCGGTGTAGATCTTGTTGAAATTAGCCCAACAGCTAAACCTCCTGTTCTTAGAGTTATGGATTACGGCAAGTTTCTTTATGAGAAATCTAAAGAACAAAAAGAACAGCGTAAAAAGCAGAAACAAATACAGGTTAAGGAAATTAAATTCCGTCCTGGTACAGATGAAGGCGATTATCAAGTTAAACTACGTAACTTGAAACGCTTTTTAGAAGGTGGCGATAAAGTTAAAGTAACTTTACGTTTCCGTGGTCGCGAAATGGCCCACCAAGAACTAGGTTTAGAACTTCTAACTCGTGTTAAAAAGGATTTAGAAGAGCTAACAGTAGTAGAATTCTTCCCTCGTAGAGCGGAAGGACGACAAATGGTGATGGTTCTAGCACCTAAAAAATAATCAATATTTGGTATATGCAAGTAGTTAACATTTTCGAATGTTAGCTCACCAGTATTGTTTTTAACGGGTAAACTTAGGCCTGCAAGTAGAATCTAGCGCTGTTTTCAGTGACAAGATTTTCGCCTAATTTACTAAATTTCAATGGCAACACCTTAAATATGAAAATATTTATTGTGTGAATGCGGAGTAATATTCATGCCTAAAATGAAAACCAACAGTGGTGCTGCAAAGCGCTTCAAAAAAACAGCTAATGGCTACAAGTTCAAACAAGCTGGTCTTCGTCATATCTTGACTAAGCGCCGTACTAAAGTAAAACGTCACCTTCGTGCGAAAAGCATGATTGCGGCTGCTGACATTAAGTCAGTTAAAAAACTTTTACGTCACGGTTAATAGGAGAGAAATAGAATGGCAAGAGTAAAACGTGGTGTACAAGCGCGTGCACGTCACAAGAAAGTTCTAAAGCAAGCTAAAGGTTACTACGGTGCTCGTAGTCGCGTTTATCGCGTTGCTTTCCAAGCTGTAACTAAAGCTGGCCAATACGCATACCGTGACCGTCGTCAACGTAAGCGTCAATTCCGTCAACTTTGGATTGCTCGTATTAACGCAGCAGCTCGTCAAAATGGTTTATCTTACAGCCGTTTCATTAATGGTCTTAAAAAGGCTTCTATTGAAATCGATCGTAAGATCCTAGCTGACATCGCAGTATACGATAAAGCAGCTTTCACATTCTTAGTTGAAAAAGCGCAAGCTTCTTTAGCATAAGTTTGAGATATTAGCTCTTTGAAAAGGACGCCATAGGCGTCCTTTTCTTTTTTCAAAATTTAAAAAGTTGACTAACAGGTCAATGAAATGAAACATTAAAATGAACGGTTAACTAAATTGGTTTATAACAGTAACAAGCCTGTTTAGTTAAAAGTTTAATTTAATCTGTAACGTAATTATAGGAATCTAAGGTCTTATTATGAGTTTAGCTGATCAAGTTTTAGCGGTGAATGATGATTTACCTATTCGTACTGACGCGCCTGTACATAGTGGAAAAGTGCGCTCTGTATACTGGTTAACAGCAGCTGACAGTCGTCGATTAATTGAAGAAAAAGGCTATGACGTTGCCGCAGATACGCCGTTGGCCATTATGCTGATCAGCGACAGAATTTCTGCTTTCGATTGTATTTGGCGTGGCGAAGGTGGCATGAAAGGCGTTCCAGGTAAAGGGGCGGCATTAAATGCTATTTCAAATCATTGGTTTAAGTTATTTAAAGAACAAGGCTTAGCAGACAGCCATATTTTAGATATTCCACACCCTTTTGTTTGGATCGTGCAAAAAGCTAAACCAGTAATGATTGAAGCGATTTGTCGTCAGTATATTACTGGTTCGATGTGGCGTTCATACACTAAAGGTGAACGTGAATTTTGTGGAATTAAATTAACTGAAGGTCTTGAAAAAGACAGCAAGTTACCTGAATTACTACAAACCCCATCAACTAAAGGTATTTTGGAAGGTATTTCAGGTGTGCCAGCGGTTGATGATGTCAACATTACCCGCAAAAACATTGAAGATAACTTTGCTGCCTTTAATTTTAAATCGTTAGATGATATTGCGCTTTATGAGAAGTTTCTAACCGAAGGCTTTGATGTTATTTCTGATGCTCTTGCCAAGCTTGACCAAATTTTTGTTGATACAAAATTTGAATTTGGCTACGTAAAAGATCGCAGTGGTAATGACAAACTCATCTATATGGACGAAGTAGGGACACCCGACTCATCACGTATTTGGGATGGTGAGCAGTATCGTGCAGGTAAAGTTGTTGAAAACTCAAAAGAAGGTTTTCGTCAGTTATTATTAAATCATTTCCCAGATGCTGATATTCTTTTAAATAAGGATCGTATGGCAGAACGAGAAGCACTAGCTCGTGATAACGAATTGCCTGAGTCAGTATTAATGGCTGTTTCAGCAACCTATATTGCGATTGCAGAAAAAATAACCGGTGAAAAAATTGTTTTATCTGAAAATCCTAAGCAAGAAGTGATTAATATTTTGCGTGATGAATATCAGTTGATTGACTAACTTAATATTCTTTTTTTGATATTTAGAGCCTTGCATTAGCGGGGCTTTTTTATATTTAAAATAGGGGAATAGGAAAAATGCTTGTTAATTTTTATTTATAATTTTGTAAAGAAACTTGACAGATATTACAGAGAGTAGTTAAATGATGCGTTAAAATAATAAGGTAGTAGGTTGGTGTTTATACAATTTAAACTACTAAAAGTAGGGACTTATATAAACAATGGAAAGTATTTTATTAGAATATTATGACAACGCAGATCTTTATGATTCATACATGCCTTTTTTTAAGCATGGTGGATTATTCTTTCGTACTGATGATAGTTACGATTTAGGAACAGAAATTAATCTTCATGTTAGCCTTCCAGATTCTTTGGAATCTACTAGTGTTAAGGCACAGGTAAGCTGGGTTACTCCTCATAATGCTCAAAATGGTAATGATGCGGGTATTGGCGTCATGTTCATTGAAGATTTAGATAATTTAAGTCAACAAATCGAAAATGCAATTACGCTTATGATGAACTCAGATAAACCTACTTTGTCTATGTAATTAAGTTTGGTAATGTTAGTCATTAATTGTTAATGTAATTAAAAATGTAGTAAAAGGTATCGTAATGGATAAATGGTTTCTTCTTGATAATGGTAAAATAGTTGGTCCCTTCGATTTAACTGAAGCGCAAAAGTTAGTGGCAAGTAATCCATATTTATATGCGTGGCAGCCATCATATACTCATTGGACACCGGTGAATCAAATTAGCCAATTTACTATCGCTGATAATATTCCAACACCTCCTGTCGATATTCCTGAAGAACTAATGGATGCTTTTGTTGAAGGGGAGCGTCAGCTTATTTCTAAACTTGATAATTTAGACGGACAAATGTCACCGATTACAGGTGATATTTCTAAAGTGACGGAAGAACTTAATCGTTACCAAAAACTAACGCACAGCTTAAACAATGAAATAAAGACTGCTATTGCTGCCATTGAGCAACAGTATGCTGCGCTACAGCAAAACCTTGTGACAAAAACTAAATTAACTTAGCACTTAATTTTATAATGTCATCCGTTAATGTAATTTCAGCAGAAGAAGATAAATAATGAATACATGGATTTTTTCGAAAAACGGTCAAGTCACCGAACCATTAGACTTAGCGTCAGCAAAAAAATATGTTGTAGAAAATAATGATGCTTATGGCTGGCAGGCAAGCTACACACAGTGGCTGCCAGTAAATAGCATTAATGAATTTTCAGCATTATTACCTGAACGTAAAGTAGGTGCTCAACTTCCGCAAAAAATTGTTGATGAGTTTTTATCGAAAGAACAAGCATTGAGTAAGCGATTAGAGCAGTTCAATAAAGAGCTTGCTAGTGGCGAAGCCATCGCGCAGGAATTTGAGCAAGAAATTGCAAATTATAAGCAATTAACGGTTAACCTTAGTGATGAAGTGAAAGGCAATATCAATGAAATTGAATTGCAGTATCATGAATTGCAAAATCAGCTAAATGTTATTAGACAAAGTGTTCAGACATCACAGCAAGAATTATCTAGTATTGTAAAAGACTTTAATCAGAAAGTTTCAGAAAAGTCAGTAGTAAAAACACCAGTTTCTGTAAAAGCAGCCGTGACTCCGCCTACGGTAAAAAGTCAGCCTTCAAACGAACTACCTAAGCCAGAAGTAGAGAAAGATTCTGCTAATGCTCCAGTTATCAAATTAGTACCAGGAACTGAGCCTTCAGCAAATGTAGTCGTAGAGAAAAAAGTAGAAACTGCAGCGAGTACTGAAAAAAAATCTGATGCTTTAAATAGTGCAGATGAAGAACAAAAAGCTGAAAAGCAAGTTGATGGGAAAGCTATTAACACGCGAGCACCGAGACCAACGGGGGCAAAAGTTATCAGTACTCGTTCTAATATCCCTACACCTAAACATATGGGAAGTATTAAAAACGACAGTGCAAACACTAGCGTGAATGAAAAGCCTAAAGAAGCAACAATAGCGAAAGACACTTTAGCAAATGAAAAAGCTAATCAAGTTGCTACAGCGAAAGAAAAAGAACTTCAAAAAGAAGTTGAGTCAGTTGATGATGATCAAAAACTACAGACAAAACTTGAGTCGGGTGTAAAAAATATATTTAAATCAGTTTTTACCAAAGAAGAGCCGAAGTCTACGAAGAATAAGTTTTCTGATTTAGTTGGCAATGATGGTAAGAGTTCGAATGTCGAGTCCATTGAGGCTAAAGTTGAAGCTAAAGTTGAAGTAGAAATTGATGATGAAGCTTCAAAAGCACCTCGTCGAAGAAGACGCAGATAAAGAATAAATGCTTAAAATTTAGCTAATTTTCAATTGATATAGAGCCTCGCAATCGCGGGGCTTTTTTATGGAATAATAAAAAAGCCAATACCTTGGCGTTTTTAAATAGTACTGGGTTTAAGTGGATGAATACCATGCTCAGGCTGTTAATAGCATTACCACCAGTTGTTTCGATTTTCCATGCATTAACTTCGTTAACCCTGTATTTTCTAGGTATTCAATATCAAAGAGGGGGGACTCTCTGAATCATATTTTTTTAATTATTCATTCACAGCATTATTTTGAATGTCGAGTTTACTGATGATAAGCCAAGCAGGTGTAATAAAAACAATAAGAGCACTTGAACCATGTGAAAAAACGATCGAAAATCAATGTCGGAATAACTTTATCAATTAATTATTTATTAATAGAATGTTCGCCAATATAACGGCGTTTGATATCACTTCCTTATTTCAGATACTTTTCATTACACTATTTATTTTCTCTGCTTAATTTTATTAGAGCCTAATAAAAAGACTTTACGTGGCGCACCAAAATAGCTCTTTTCTGTTTTTTAATTGCACTGGTTTGGTGCCTTCGCATTCGCATATTTGTCCACTTTTGCTCTAATCTATTGTTTTTATAGTATTTATAACTGTGGGTATAAATGGTGCTTAGTACTATCTAAATAATAAATTTAAAAATCTAAATAGATTGTAAATGCTCTAAAGGTGAGCGAATGAAATTAGTAACCGCAATTATTAAACCATTCAAAATGGATGATGTACGTGAAGCACTAAGTGAAATTGCTATTGATGGTATGACTGTTACTGAGGTTAAGGGCTTTGGTAGGCAAAAAGGACATACCGAACTTTATCGAGGTGCTGAATACTCAGTAGACTTTTTACCCAAAATCAAATTTGAAATTGCTGTTAAAGACGACTTTGCTGAACGTGTTGTCGAAACCATTGTTAGCTCTGCTCAAACCGGAAAAATAGGTGATGGCAAAATTTTTGTCACTAATATCGAGAGTATTACACGTATTCGAACCGGTGAAACTGATGATGAGGCTATTTAAGTCTTGTTAGCTTGATGAATTTATATATCAGAACTTTGTTAGCTGTAATTGAAAATTAGAATGTGGATGTAAAAATGAAAAAAATAATGATCACACTTTTCGCTTTAACTTTTTCTTTGCCCAGTCTTGCGGTAGAGCCTGCGCTTAATGGCGCTAATACTGCTTGGATATTAACGTCTACGGCGTTAGTTTTATTGATGACCTTACCAGGGCTTGCCTTGTTTTATGGTGGATTAGTACGTAGAAAGAATATTTTATCCATTTTGATGCAGTGTTTTGCTATTGCAGGTGTCTCATCTATTTTATGGTTTGTTTTGGGGTACAGCTTGGCCTTTGGTGAAGGTAATGCTTGGATAGGTGATTTTAGTAAAGTATTAATGGCTGGAGTCACTAAAGATGCACTTTCTGGTGACATACCGGAAAGTCTCTTTATGTTATTTCAAATGACCTTTGCGGTGATAACCCCTGCGCTTATTATTGGTGCATATGCGGAAAGAATGAAGTTCTCTGCGGTATTAATTTTTTCAGGGCTATGGTTGTTAGTGGTTTATGCGCCTGTAACGCATTGGGTTTGGGGTGGTGGTTGGTTGGCACAACTCGGGGTTTATGATTTTGCTGGTGGTATTGTTGTTCATATTACCGCAGGTGTAGCGGCATTAGTTGCAGCAGTTGTATTAGGACCACGTCATGGTTTTCCTAGAACGCCTATGTTACCTCATAACCTTACTATGACAGTGACTGGTGCTGGTATGTTATGGGTTGGTTGGTTTGGCTTTAATGGTGGTAGTGCTTTGGCCGCTAATGGCGATGCTTCTATGGCAATGTTAGTGACACACTTGTCTGCATCTGCCGGGGCGCTAACTTGGGCAGCTATAGAGTGGAAAAAATTTGGTAAAGCCAGTGTTTTAGGTGCGGTTACCGGAATGGTTGCTGGTTTAGGCACTATCACGCCCGCTTCTGGTTTTGTCGGGCCAGGTGGCGCTTTAATTATTGGAGTTGCTGCCGGTATCGTTTGTTTCTATTCAACGGTCTATATTAAACAAAAACTTAAAATAGATGATTCCTTAGATGTTTTTCCTGTGCATGGTGTTGGCGGTATATTGGGAACATTGCTCGCTGGTGTATTTGCGTCGACCGAGCTTGGAGCTTTTAGTGGTTATGGATATGCTGAAGGCATTAGTACGATGTTAGGGCAGGTTAGCGTGCAATTAGTCGGTATTGGCTCAACCATTGTTTATACTGCATTAGTATCTTACCTACTATTTAAATTAGTTGCGTTTATGACCAAAGGTTTACGAGTGTCAAAAGAGCAAGAAATAACTGGCCTTGATTTGATTGAACATGATGAGTCTGGTTACAACCTTTAAATCATAACTTGCATGTTTAAGTACTGAGAACAAAAGGCTTCTATAAAGAAGCCTTTTTATATTTTAAAGATGAAAAGTATGACACGTTGCATGGGACGAAAGTTGGGAGCAACTCAAAACAATGAATTTTCCCTTAAATTTATTGCTTATTTTTATGTTTAAGTCGTAATAATTGCCAATTCTTTTCTTTTTACAAATATAAAAGTTAACTAGCGCTAACTTTTTGTTGAAAAACGTAGATTTACTCTACTTTCTCGACTGATTTTTGTGTAAAATCATTCACCATTTTATTAATCGAAAAAGTCTAGCTAAAGGCCACAATATTGGCCGATGTTAATGCGTTATATGACTAATACTATTATGAATATAGCCGCTTTAAACACGCTTTAGAGGAACTCATGAATTTAGACGATATTATATTGCAGGCAGAACAAGCAATTGCTACGGCAACTGATCCTGCAGAACTTGACCAAGTTCGCGTTAACTTTTTAGGGAAAAAAGGTTTGTTCACGGAACAGATGAAAGGCCTAAGTAAGTTACCAAAAGAAGAAAAACCCAAAGCGGGTCAAGTGATTAACATCGCTAAACAAAAAGTACAAAAATTGTTGACTGAACGTGGCGAATTACTACGTGCCGAAGTTATCAAGCAACAACTTGCTGCTGAATCTATCGACGTAACGCTACCTGGCCGCGGTGATGAACTAGGTGGTTTACACCCTGTTACTCGCACCATTGAACGAATTGAAAGCTTCTTCGGTGATTTAGGCTTTTCAGTTAAACAAGGTCCTGAAGTTGAAGATGATTTTCACAACTTTGATGCCTTGAATATTCCTGAGCATCATCCTGCACGCCAAGATCACGATACTTTTTACTTTAATCCTAAATTAGTGTTGCGTACGCAAACTTCTGGTGTACAAATTCGAACCATGGAAAAAGAACAGCCGCCTTTACGTATTATCTCTCCTGGTAAAGTATATCGTAATGATTATGACCAAACGCATACACCGATGTTTCATCAAGTAGAAGGTTTAATGGTTGATAAAGATGTTAGCTTTACGCATTTAAAAGGCGTACTGCATGATTTCCTGCATCATTTTTTCGAAGAAGAAGTTGAAATACGCTTTCGCCCGTCTTACTTCCCGTTTACAGAACCATCAGCTGAAGTTGATATTATGGGTAAAAACGGTAAGTGGTTAGAAGTACTAGGTTGTGGCATGGTACATCCTAATGTTTTACGCAGTGTCGGCATTGACCCTGAAGTATATACTGGTTTTGCCTTTGGTATGGGGGTTGAGCGTTTAACCATGTTACGTTACGGCGTAAATGACTTACGTTCATTCTTTGAAAATGATCTTCGCTTCTTAAAACAGTTCAAGTAGGAAAGCCATATAATGAAATTTAGTGAATCTTGGTTACGTGAGTGGGTAAACCCTGCTATTTCTTCTGATGACTTAGCGCATCAAATTACCATGGCTGGCCTTGAAGTTGACGCCGTAGAACCTGTTGCTGGCGAGTTTACCGGCGTGTTAATTGGTGAAGTGGTTGAGTGTGGCCCGCATCCTGATGCTGACAAATTACAAGTAACAAAAATTAATTTAGGCCCCGACTTTAATGATGGCGAGTTAGTCGACATAGTGTGTGGTGCTAAAAACTGTCGTTTAGGTTTAAAAGTAGCGGTTGCCACTGTTGGTGCTGTGCTACCGGGCAACTTTAAAATTAAAAAAGCTAAGCTTCGTGGCGTACCTTCACATGGTATGTTGTGTAGTGAATCTGAAATTGGTTTAGCAGAAAGTGCTGACGGTATTATGGAGTTAGCAAGCGATGCACCGTTAGGTATGTGTGTACGTGAATACCTTGACCTTAATGACGTTACTATTGATGTTGACTTAACGGCTAACCGTGGTGACTGCCTAGGCCTTAAAGGTTTAGCGCGCGAAGTGGGCGTATTAAACAGTTTAAGCGTAACTGAGCCAACAATTACTGCGGTAACGCCAACAATTGACGATACTGTTGCTATTACATTATCAGCAGAACAAGCATGTCCTCGTTATTTAGGGCGTGTGATTAAAAATATTGATGTAAGTGCACAAACACCTTTATGGATGGTAGAAAAGCTACGTCGTTGTGGTACTCGTTCAATTGACCCTGTAGTTGATGTCACTAACTACGTGTTGTTAGAGCAAGGTCACCCAATGCATGCATTTGACTTAGTTGCTATTGATGGTGCTATTAACGTACGTTATGCGAACGAAGGTGAAAAGCTAGTTTTACTTGATGAAAACGAAGTAACACTTTCAACAGAAACATTAGTGATTGCTGATGACAAAAAATCTTTGGCTATGGCCGGTATTTTTGGTGGACTAGCATCTGGTGTAACTACCGAATCAAAAGATATCTTTTTAGAAAGTGCCTTTTTTGCGCCATTAGCTATATTAGGTAAAGCACGTCAATATGGTTTACACACCGATGCGTCACATCGCTATGAGCGTGGTATTGACCCACAATTACAACGTGATGCAATGGAACGTGCTACAGCGTTATTATTAGAAATTGTTGGCGGTGAAGCCGGTCCTATTGTTGAAGCTGTATCGAAAGATAATATTCCAGCAGAACGAACGGTAACATTACGTCGTGCAAAATTAGATGGTCGTATTGGTCATCACATTAAAGATGCAACGGTAACTGAAATATTAACTCGCTTAGGTTTTAATGTTGCTGAAAATGGCGAAAACGAAGATAAAGTATGGACAGTTGTAGTACCAGCTTATCGTTTCGATATCAGCATCGAAGTTGATTTAATTGAAGAAGTGGCACGTATTTTTGGTTACAACAACATTCCAAATGTTTCTCCAAAAGCTACATTGGCAATGCGTGAGCAAAAAGAAGCCGTGTTACCGGTAAGTAAATTACGTAACACCTTAGTGAATCGTGGTTACCAAGAAGCGATTACTTACAGTTTTGTTGACCCTAAAATACAAGTGCAAATTCATCCAGATCAAGCAACGATGACTTTACCACACCCAATTTCGAGCGAAATGTCAGAAATGCGTGTGAGTTTATGGACGGGATTATTGCAATCAGTTATTTATAATCAAAACCGTCAGCAAGGCCGCGTACGTTTATTTGAAACGGGTTTACGTTTTATTCCTGATGAAAGTGCTGAAAATGGTGTTCGTCAAGAAAACATGATCGCTGGTGTACTTAGTGGTCAACGTAGTGAAGAGCATTGGGATATTGAAAAAGCCGCAACTGACTTTTATGACATAAAAGCGGATGTTGAAGCGTTATTAAGCTTAACTAGCAACGTTAATGCTTATCAATTTTCAAAAGCAGAAATTGATGCTCTGCACCCAGGACAAACGGCAGCTATTCATAAAAATGGCGTGCTTGTTGGCCATATTGGCGCGTTACATCCTGAATTAGAACGAAAATTAGGACTAAACGGTCGCACCTTAGTTTTTGAGCTTTTATTAAGTGAAGTTTGTGTGCGAAATATCCCGCTAGCGCTTGATATATCTCGCTTTCCTGCGAATCGACGTGATATAGCAGTTGTTGTTGAAGATCAAGTTAGTGCAAATAATGTTCTACAACTTATTGAAAAGGTTGGCGGAAATTATTTAGTTGATCTAAACTTGTTCGATGTATACCGAGGTAATGGTATTGAATCTGGTTTTAAGAGCTTAGCAATTGCGTTGACATTGCAAGATATCGATAAAACCCTAGAAGAAAAGGATATCACTGACGTAGTTGACCGAGTGGTCGACACATTGAAAACTGAACTAAATGCATCTCTGAGGGATTAAAAAATGGCGCTAACTAAAGCAGAAGTAGCAGAACATTTATTTGAAAAAGTTGGGCTTAGCAAGCGCGACGCAAAAGATATGGTTGAAGTGTTTTTCGAAGAAATTCGTGAAACTTTAGAGTCAGGTGAACAAGTAAAATTGTCTGGTTTCGGAAACTTTGATCTACGCGTGAAAAGCGAGCGCCCAGGTCGTAACCCTAAAACAGGTGAAGATATTCCAATTTCTGCACGTAAAGTGGTAACGTTCCGCCCAGGTCAAAAGCTTAAAAGTCGCGTCGAAGACGGCAACGGCAAATAAGTCAGCAAATCAGTTTTGCATTTTGTACAGTATAAAAGGTTGCTTCGGCAGCCTTTTTTTGTGTTTAGTTTTTTAAGTCTGTAGCTTATACCAAGTTCATTAAGTTATTGCTCACTTGTGCTGGTTAAAATAACCCAAGGCAGCGTTGCTCATAAGGATGTAAGTATTTAGGATTTTTTTGGAACTAAAAACCTGTGTGTTCAATCCCAATAGCCTGCTATTAGTCAATCAAGAGCCTTATCTTGATTTTTTTCTACGCACAATAAGATCACAAACTTAATGAAACCAGTACTATTTATAAGTGCTAGGTTTGCTATCAGCTATTTCACTTCATCGACAGGTTTGCTTTTAAAAGGAGCTCTAACGGCAACAATTAAAAGTTCTTTTAATATTAAGGTTGTTATCGCTAAAGTAACTCCAGTGGCTATGGCGTGTACTTCAAGTGGAATGGCCATTGAAAAATCTTCTGAGGTAGCTACGGCGATTTGCTTATCTAAATGCCAAATAAATTGATAAACGCTAGCTAAATAATCTGTTGCTTTGATCTGTTCTAAGTGAGCGTTTAAGTATTCTACACGTATTGATAATCGCTCAATTAATTCACCGGTATTGATAATAGACGCTTCACTATTTCCTTTGTAGCGTGTAATCATGGTCGTCAAGCTGCCTTCAAAGTGCTGTTGAGCTATATCTTGAAATTGAGCTAATTGCAGTTGAGCTTCATTCAAATGACCAGAAAGGCGCTGTTGATACTGCTGCATAAACTCAGGAAGTTGCACACCTAAAATAAAGGTGATGGTGAAAAAACAGCGATCAAGTATGTTGTTCATTAATGCGAGCATATGACCTTATCGAAAAGTGTTGTAAAAATTGAAATAACCCTCTATTGACGTTAGCACAGAGCAAAAAAAAGATCATAAATAGCGCTATGAAATTGTATAAGCACTTTTTTTGTAAACGCTATTTAAGCATAGAAGTTTTAAGCATTATTTCCCCTAAATAGTGCTAATATAGCGATCTTTACTTGAGCAATACATTGTTGACGTATTGCTAACAAAACAGTCGGGATTTTTTATCAACTATGCGCAGACCTATTCAATCCGAACAGGAAGTAACGACCTTTAATTGGCGTGTAGTTAAACTACTCCTACCTTATTTATTTGAATTTAAAACCCGTATTTTCCTCGCGCTTGCCTGTTTGGTTTTAACCAAGGTTGCTAGTGTCTATTTACCGTTTATTCTAAAAGATATTGTTGATATTTTAGATAAACAGGAAGAAAATCGTGTTTTTCTTGTGCCATTCGCATTGGTGGGGGCATATGGTTTAGTACGTCTTACTATTGTTTTATTTGCAGAAATTCGCGATACCTTATTTGGTCGGGTCACTGAACGTGCAATTCGACGTATTGGTTTAAAAGTATTTCAGCATTTACATAAATTAGATCTCGATTTTCATTTGAATCGCCAAACAGGTGGTTTATCACGAGATATTGATCGCGGCACCTCGGGCATTAGTTTCTTAATGCGCTTTATGATTTTCAATATTATTCCAACCTTAATTGAAATTATTATGGTGGTGAGCATTTTATTGATAAATTACGGCATTTGGTTCGCGCTAATCACTACCATGTCAATTGTGCTTTATGTTGGTTATTCAGTTTTTGCTACCGATTGGCGTATACGCTTTATTCGCGCTGCAAACAAGGCTGACTCTTCTAGTAATACTCGAGCCATTGATAGTTTACTGAACTATGAAACCGTTAAATATTTTACCAATGAAGAGTATGAGGCTAAGGCTTATGATAAGCAGCTAGAGAGTTGGGAAACCGCTAAGATGCAAAACCGTTTATCGTTATTTGCGCTAAATGGTGGTCAAGCGGTTATTATTTCTTGCTCTATGACTGCGATGCTTGCATTGGCAGCCTATCAAGTTACTCATCAGCAAATGACTTTAGGTGACTTTGTCTTAATTAATGCCTTTATGATGCAGTTATTTATTCCTTTAAACTTTCTTGGTTTTGTTTATCGAGAAATAAAAGGGTCTCTAGCGAATATTGAGCATATGTTCGAGCTCATGTTACGAAAGCCCAAGGTTGAAGATACTGACAATGCAGGTGTGTTGGCATTGTCACAGGCGGAAATTAAATTTGAAGATGTGAGTTTTGCTTATGATGCAAAGCGTCCAATCATTAAGAACTTATCATTTACGATAAAGTCAGGGCAAAAAGTCGCTGTAGTCGGTGAAAGTGGCTCTGGTAAATCAACGTTAGTAAAGTTGCTGTTTAGATTTTATGATTGTGATTCAGGGGCCATTTCAATTGATGGTCAAAACATACATGAAGTTAGCCAGCATTCCTTAAGAAAAAATATAGGGATAGTACCGCAAGATACTGTGCTGTTTAACGATACCTTGTTTGCTAATGTTCACTATGGTGAACCTAGCGCAGACACAGCGGCAGTAAATAATGCATTTGAATTGGCACATTTGGCAGACTTTGTTTCACGACTACCTGAAGGTGTTGAAACCATTGTTGGTGAGCGTGGTTTAAAACTATCGGGTGGTGAAAAGCAGCGAGTAGCCATCGCGAGAACCATTTTGAAGAATCCTCGTATATTAGTATTTGATGAAGCGACGTCGTCACTCGATAGCCAATCAGAACAAGCGATTTTAACCGCGATTAAAGAAGTTGCAGAGCACCGTACTAGCTTGGTAATCGCTCATCGTTTATCGACTATCATTGATGCCGATAATATTATTGTTATGCAACAAGGTGAAATTATTGAGCAAGGCACTCATCAAGAACTACTAACGAAGCAAGGGCACTATTTTGCCATGTGGCAGTTACAGCAAAGTAATGATGGCTAAGCATTAACAGTTAACTAGCACCAGTTAAGTGGTTAGTCGAGAAATAGTTAGATTATTAGTAAAAATTGCAAGGTTTATAACAATTAACATGACGACGAAAATTGAAATAGAACAAACAAAACAGTGGCTTGAACAAGTGATTATTGGACTGAATTTTTGCCCATTCGCAAAAAAGGAATTTGTTAATCAAACCATCCATTATCATCTTAGTGAAAAAGAACAAATTAAAGCTGCGATCAAAGAACTACTACTGCAGTGTAACTATCTACAGGACAACCCTGAAGTTGAAACAAGTTTGGTAATTTATCAGCAGGGCTTTAGGGACTTTAATCGTTTTTTAGATTTAGTCGACTATGGTAATGACTTGTTGGTTGAAGAGGGTTTTGAAGGTATATTTCAAATTGCTAACTTTCACCCTGAGTACTGTTTTTCTGACGTTGACTACGATGATGCCGGTAATTACACCAACCGCTCTCCATACCCAACTTTACATTTAATTCGTGAAGAAAGCATGGCGCGAGTGTTAAAGGTTTATAAAGATCCCGAAGCTATTCCGGAGAATAATATTGCCTTGGCGCATGAGAAGGGCGCAGGGTACTTTCAATCTTTATTGAAAAACATTAAGCATGAGCGTTAATAGTAGATTTAACGGATAATAAATTACTCAAGTTCAATCATATACCCGTTGCACTTGAAAATGCAATTTCAGAGTTAAGCTAGGAAGTCAGGTCAAGGTGCGATACGTAGATAATGGTTATTCCCTTATCAAGTATCGCAACGCAGGACTGATTTTCTAGCTTAGCTCCCTACGGGCAAACCGATTAAGGGTCATCTCCAGCGTTATTGATTTCGACAATAGAATAACTATTCTTTTCAATCAATGCCTTGAAGCTAACCCTTTCTCGATTTGCTAAAAACAGCATCTTCAGGTGAAACGGGTATGAATTGTAATGACGGTTTATATATTAGACGTATTGCAACGTACTATTACATATGGTTTACAGTTCGCTTTGGTTGATAATTGTACAATGGTGCCTCTAGTATTAGGAGGCATCATGAAAACAAGCTACCAAGGTCGAGTTTACCATTTCAAATCATTTGAAGACTTATGGCACTTTTATAGTGAAAAACTACTAGCAATTAAAAGCTAATTTTTTGCTTTTGAGAAGCGATGTAAAACAATATAATCTAACTAGACAATAAACTTACTGACTCTAAAGCATTTATTTTGTTCTCAACATTTCCATCTTACTAATTTTTATCATTGATTATCCCTTCTATTTTTATAATTTACATTTAGCTCACACAACTTCAATATAATGTGAATCCGTTTGAAGCTTATTCACAGATGCAGGCTATTTGCGATATACTGCTGGTCATTATGTAGTAATGAAGCATTTGACTGCTTCTCATTTAGGTAAATATTTTTGTGGAAAAACTTCCTATTGTAAAAGTTGGTGGCAGCATTGATGCAGCTATTAAAGGTGAATACACCCTTGATGTTGCAGCTGTTTTAAAAGAAGCTTGGCAAATAACACTTAAATCTCGCATGGCAATTAATTTGGGTTTATTTATTTGTTTACTCATTGGCATGTTTGTTTCAATGATTGCTAGCGCACCATTAGGTGGAATTGAAGTGGTCATTAAAGATCCACAATCGGTTACCTTGCTTAATATTATTGTCACGTTAGTTGTTTACCCGTTTTTAGTGGGTGTCGAGATGATGGGAGTATTTCATTCTGTTGGATTGAAAACGCGCTCTCAATTAGTTTTTGCCTTTTTAAAACGTGGTAGTTGGGTTGCTGTTTGTGCCTTGTTGACCTCAACGCTTGTTACTATCGGTTTAACCTTATTTTATTTACCTGGTATATTTTTAGCGGTTGCACTGTCACTAGCGCTGCCTTTAGTTGTTGAAAAGCGATTATCACCGATGAAGGCAATTACTGTTTGTATTCAAGCAACACGTTTTCAGTGGTTTAAGTTATTTTCAATATATGTACTGTTGGCATTAGCAATGATTGTCTCCGCACTACCTATTGCTGCAGCAGGTAATTCAGAGCTTGGCTTTATCGCTATTGCATTTTTTCTTTTTTGTTTAACCTTTATAGCGCCAATGTTTTACAACGTAAAAGGCATTTTGTATCGGGAAATTTTTGGTTTGCAAATGCAAACTTCAACAGATAAGCCTGATTCGATCACTGATACGTTTTCAGCATAATAAATAATAGCTTATGAGTGCTCATGATGAGTAATATATATCCGCGACAGAAGGAACTTAAGGCTTGATGATAGTTAGTAAACAACGTTTGTTAGGTTTTCTTTTTATAGTATTGCTTGGTATTGGCTTAATTGCCCCTTTTACATTTTTACCTGTGCAAGTTAAAGAGCAAGCACCAGTGGTTACTGTAGAAGAACCGAAAATAATACCTAAAGTGGTTAAAGTTATTGAGCAGCCATTACATGACGTAATTCTGCCTGACTTCGCCAGTATTCGTGATGTTAAAGAAAAGAAAAAACAATTTTTTGCTTTTATTAAACCGGCGATACTGGCTGAGAATGAAAGCATATTAACCTTGCGCAGTGAAGTTGAGCGTTTGATTGCGCAATTGACACTAGAGCAACCTTTTACTGAACAAGAACATACCTTTGTTGCTGATTTAAGTAAGCAGTATCGAGTCAGTAAGAAGTTTTCACTTTTAAGGCAACTTTATGAGTTGCAATTGAAGGTAGATGTCATTCCACCAGCGTTGATATTGGTACAAGCGGCGAATGAATCCGCTTGGGGTACATCTCGCTTTGCTCGGATTGGCTTAAACTTTTTTGGCGTTTGGTGTTATAAAAAAGGCTGTGGCATGGTGCCTAGCGGCAGAAATGTAGGAGCTAAGCATGAAGTTGCTGCTTATAGCTCTGTAAAGCAAGGCGTATCACGCTATTTAAAGAATATTAATACCAACAGTGCTTATATGGTGTTTAGAACCATTAGAGGGCAATTAAGAGAGCAAGACCAACCTTTGTCTCCTGAAATACTCGCGACTGGGCTAATACCATATTCAGAACGCGGTACCGACTATGTATTAGAGTTAACGGAAATGATCCGTCATAACCGACGCTATTTAGCGCTTAACGCTGATTAATTTTGGTTAACTCATGTTAACTAAGCTTAGTTTTATTAAGCACTAAAACAAAAAACTCGTTAATAATTAACGAGTTTTTTTATATTTGAATTACACTGTTTTGCTTCTAGAGCTATAGGTGAACCTTTACCATCGCACTAACGGTGTTTTCATTGTCGATACCGCTAATGCCAAACTTGTTATGCCAGTATGAATACTCAATGCCCACTTCAACAAACTTTGCTTTACCAAAATATTTACCAACATCTAAGCGAACTTGTGGATTAAAATGAAAATCAGCACTGTGATCATCAGCTGCAGAAGACCAATCTAAATAACCATCAATAATAATGTCATGTTTGCCAATCGCAATTGGGTAACCCCAAGCGACTGTAAGCTGATAATCGTTGTCAGTATCGTCGTTTTCAGCAAGGTAAACATTACTTTGTAAGTAGTTAAAGCCTGAAACATCCCATGATGCACCAACTCCCACTAAGTAGTTGTTAAAACCAAAACCAAAGCCGTCATTATTACCTGTATCATGTTCATAAGTGCCTGCTAGGTATAAGTCGCTAATTGGCCCTATCGCTACTTTGTTACCGGTTAAATAGCTTAAACTTAAGCGAGCAGATAATTCGCCATAGGTTTCTTCATAACGACCGTTGTTACTGTCTTTACTTGCGGTAATTCGGTCAGCAAAAAAGAAAACATCACCCCAGTTATGCCCTGAAGCATGTTCAAAAGTAATAACATTAATATTGTCGTTTTCTACTAATTGAAAGTCATCAACATTTTTCAAATAACTAATGGAGTTGTCACTCCACAGCGTTTCAGCATTGACTGAACTGGCTAATACTATGCTTGTAAAAAGCACCGACTTACAAATTTTTGACGTGATAGACATAGGTCATTTTCCCAGAGAATAAAAGTTTAAAAGCAAAAGTTAAGCAAAAAAAGCAAACTTAAATAAGAACAACAATGCTAGGCATAAAACACTGAGATTAATCTTATTGAAGTGACCACTAAAAGCACGTACCGCAACATAGCTAATAAAGCCGAACGCGATACCGTTAGCTATTGAAAAAGTTAAAGGCATGGTGATACAAATAACGGCAACAGGGACTGCTTCTGATAAATCATCCCATTGCACATTAACTAAGCCTGCTAGCATTAATACTGCAACATAAAATAACGGCCCAGCTGTTGCGTACGCAGGTACCATAGCGGCTAGTGGTGAAAACATTAGTGATAATAAGAATAGGATACCAACCGTTACAGCGGTTAAACCTGTACGGCCACCAGCAGCAACACCAGCAGTACTTTCTACAAAGCTTGTTGTTGTTGATGTACCTAAAACACTACCCGCAACTGTTGCCGTTGAATCCGCTAATAATGCTTTTCCTAAACGGGGGAAATTACCCTTTTCGTCTAATAAATTTCCACGCTGTGCAACGGCAATAAGGGTGCCTGAGGTATCAAATAAATCAACAAAAAGAAAAGCGAAAATAACTGAAAGCATACCCACTTCAAGGGCACCAGAAATATCAAGTTGCATAAATGTTGGCGCAACAGGTGGCGGCATTGAAACTATGCCTTGGTATTGAATGTCGCCGAAAATAATTCCTAGTAAAGTGATCACTAAAATAGAGATCATAACTGCGCCGCTAACACCTCTATTGGCTAAACCAACAATTAAAAACAAGCCAATAGCTGCGAATATTGCAGGTAATGCCGTAATGTCGCCTAAAGTTAATAACGTTGCCGGGCTATCAACAACAATGCCTGCATTTTTTAAGGCGATGAAGGCGAGAAATAAACCAATGCCTGCAGCAATACCAAAACGCAATGAATGTGGAATACTGTTGATGATCCATTCGCGAATATTAAATAGGCTTAAAATAATGAATACTAAACCCGACACAAATACACCACCAAGTGCAACTTGCCAGGTGTAGCCCATATCAAGTACTACCGTATAGGTAAAAAATGCATTCAAGCCCATACCAGGCGCTAGCGCAATTGGATAGTTAGCAAGTAAACCCATCACCAAACAACCAATGGCTGCTGCAATACAGGTAGCAACGAAAACAGCGCCATGGTCCATACCAGCATCAGCTAGCATCGCTGGGTTAACAAAAATAATATAGGCCATGGTTAAAAACGTGGTAAAACCGGCAATAATTTCTTGTTTTACCGTTGTATTATGTTGTTGTAGCTGAAACAGTTTTTCGAGCATGAGAAAGCCTTGTTTAAAATTGAGCTAAAGTTAAGTTTTGAATAGTGGGATTATTTTATTTCGACAACATTTAGTAAGTCAGCAGCGTTAACTTGCACGGCAGATTTTTCAACCGAATTTGTACTGACAAAGCCTTCTTGATCAAAAGCCGTATCACCACCATCAATAATGCCTGAGTCGCTATCAATTGATTTAAAGTCAAATAGTTCGCCATCGCATAAATGTGAAGGTACAACGTTTTGCATCGCTGTAAACATAGACTCAATTCGACCAGGATGGTTTTTATCCCAATCTTGTAGCATGGCTTTAATATTTTGGCGTTGCAGATTCGGCTGAGAGCCACATAAATTACACGGAATAATAGGGAAATGTTTTAACTGTGCATATTGAATAAGTTCTTGCTCTTTACAAAAGGCTAATGGACGAATCACCACATGCTCGCCATTGTCTGACACTAGCTTTGCCGGCATTGATTTTAGCTTGCCGCCGTAGAACATATTCAGCATTAAGGTTTCAACCATGTCATCTCTGTGATGGCCTAAAGCGATTTTGGTTGCGCCTAATGCTTTGGCTGCTTTATATAACAAAGCACGACGTAAGCGTGAGCATAAGCTACACGTGGTTTTACCTTCTGGAATTTTTTCTTTAACAATAGCGTAAGTGTCTTCTTCAACGATTTGATAAGCAACACCTAGAGATTCAAGATAATTAGGTAAAATATGTTCAGGAAAGCCTGGCTGCTTTTGATCAAGATTAACAGCAACAAGATCAAAATGGATAGGTGCAGACTCTTTTAAGCGCATCAGAATTTCAAGCATGGCATAACTGTCCTTGCCACCTGATAAACACACCATGATTTTATCGCCATCTTCAATCATATTATATTGTGCAATCGCTTGACCAACATGACGGCGTAAACGTTTTTCGAGTTTATGTAGTTGTGTTTCTTGACTCGGCGTAAGGGTTGAATTTAAATCTGCGCTCATAATTAATTCCTAATAAATTGCGGCGCGTAGTATAGCCGAAGAGGCCAAATGAAAAAAGTTGAACAGGGCACTTTATCGGCCAAGTTCAACTTCAATTTCATAAAATTTGTACTAGATCAGGTTATTCAACATCAAGCGGTGAAATATAACCGTCAGGTTTCAATGCCAACACGTCACAATTGAGTCGGTCAATAACATGTTCAGCGGTATTTCCAATTAAAGCGGCAGATAACCCTGTGCGACCGATAGTACCTAAGATCACTAGTTCAGCATCCAATGTATCAGCAACACTTTGAATCACATCTTCAGGTAAGCCTTCTTTAATATGCGTGTTTTCTTGTTCAATATTAAATGCTGTCGCGTGTTCATGCATAGACTTTTCATGATGCAATAGCATTGAACGATTATAATCACTAGCATTAAACTCAGGAATTTCGATAGCGATATTAACTGGTGTGCCAGGAAATGAGTTGACTAAGTGCAGATTCGCTTTCATCACTTGTGTAAGCTGCTTTGCTTCAGCCGTTATTTTATCGTTAAGTGACTTATGCTCTTCTTCATTACTGCCAATATTTAATGCTGCAACAATATTACCATTATCTGGCCATAAATGTTCTTTTACCAGCAATACTGGGCACGGACATTTACGCAAAATATGCCAATCAGTAGGAGTAAAAATAACTGATTTCAGTTTATCGTGCTGATGAGTGCCTTTAATGACAATGTCATAGCCATTTTTAAGCACTTGCTCAATGATTTGTTCAAATGGACGGTTATGCCAAATGACCTGACAATCAATATTGAGTTCTTCGACGGCTAACTCTGAGAGAATTGACTGTAACCATTGCGTTCTGTCGTTGATAACCGATTGGCGCATAGCCTCACGTTCATCACTTGACAGCATGGTGGTCATTTCATAAGAAAAATCATAGATGGTCAAAAATGCGGTAATACTAGCGCCGGTTTTTCGGGCTAATTCTATGGCGCGTTTTAACGCTTTTTGATCTTCTGTTGTTGGGTCAACAATCGCGAGTATTTTTTGATACTTTTCCATAGCTAATTCCTTTATCAATTGTCTACTGTTATAACAATAGACCACTTTGAAACAATAATAGTTGTTTTAAATCAAATTATTATCGTATCAAATATAAACAATAATTCACGCTAAGCATAGCGTGAATTATTAGAATAAGGAAATTTTGAAAAGCAGGGGGGAACTAAAGAGCAGCGCACTCATTGAGTTTATCAATGTCTAAAATAGTAATTAATTTACCATCTACTTGGATTAAATCATTTTTGTGAAAACGGTTTAATAAACGGCTAATGGTTTCAACCGTTAAACCAATATAATTACCAATATCGCTACGTGTCATTGTTAAACGAAACTCTGATGCTGATAAGCCACGAGCGTGGTAACGGCTACTTAATGCGCTAATGAATGTAGCAAGGCGTTGCTCTGCATTCTTACGGTTAAGTAAAGTCAGCATTTCTTGATCGCTACGAATTTCTGTACTCATCATGCGCAAAATTTGTTTTTTCAACTTTGGCATGGTGTTAGATAAACTATCAAGTGTATTGTAAGGGATTTCACAAACCATCGAGGTTTCTAATGCTTTGGCAAAGCTAGGGTGCTCAGACTCAGCGATAGCATCAAAACCTAGTAAATCGCCCGCTAAATGAAAACCAGTGATTTGCTCTTCACCTTGCTCATTTACGGTATAAGTTTTAAACGTACCAGAACGAATAGCATAAAGGGCATGCATTGGCTGGCCATCGTTAAATATTTGCTCACCTTTATGAATAGGTCGCTTACGATCGATAATATTATCTAACGAATCTAACTCTTTATCATTAAGAGAAAACGGTAGACATAACTCGCTTATACTGCAGTTTTGACAGTGAATATGTTGCTGACCAGAACAAGATTTAGTACTCATAACGACCTATAGTTCATTTGCATTTTAATGATATGGATCATATTAGATGCGTTATTGATATGCAATAAGTATAGTATAAATACCGTATAAAATCACTAGAATGGCTGCGAGCTTCCTAAAGAATAGGTTGCTCAGTAAGGACTTGACACTAATTGTACCTAATGAAACTGAAAGTAAAGCTGGTAAAGTACCCAAACCAAAGAACAGCATAATTAAAGCGCCATTAACTACGTTAGCACTGGCTAATGCCCAAGTTAACGTTGAGTAAACTAAACCACAAGGCAACCAGCCCCACAAAGCGCCTAATGCGAAAGCACTACGGGTATTTTTAATTGGAATGAATTTTTTGGTATTCGGAGATATATATTGCCAAAGCTTTTTACCAATATGTTCAACATGACTTAACCACATTAACCATTGCCCCAAATATAAGCCAAGTAAGATAAGAAAAACTCCAGCAATTGTCTTTAAGGCAGAAATAGGGACGCCGATATTTTTTGCCGCCATTGAACTTGTTAAGGCGACAAGTGCGCCAATAACACTATATGAAGCTATTCGGCCAAAATTATAGGCAAAGACAATACGATATTTTTTATGATTGATCTCTTTAGAAATTGCTGTCGTTAGCATGGTGCTGATACCGCCACACATAACAATACAATGCCCTGAGCCCAATAAGCCAATAACAAATGCTGAAAAGTAATCGAGTGTCATAGTAGCGCTTATTTTTGTTTTTCTTGTTGACTTGTTAAAGCGTTATCTTCGCTATTGTTTTCTTTGTGCTCTTTGGTTTTATCATTTGAATCATCAAATAAAATGCTCATGCCTTGCTTTTCTAAGTCATCAAACTGTTCAGTTTTAACGGCCCAAAAAAAGATATAGATACCAATTGCGGTCAATAAAATCGCAATGGGAATTAATATGTAAATCACACTCATTTTTTTAATAGCCTTAAAGAATTACTTACCACTAAAATTGAACTAGCCGACATACCAACAACAGCCATGTATGGAGCAATGTAGCCCATCACTGCTAAGGGCAATACAATGGCATTGTAACCAAATGCCCAAAGGTAATTTTGTTTAATAATTCGCGTTGTGCGCTCAGATACACTTCTCAACGTTTGAACTGATTTTAGCTTGTTATTAAGCAATATAACATCAGCGCCATTTTTGGCAATATCTGTGCCGCTACCCATGGCAATCGATAAGTGAGCTGCGCCTAGAACGGGGCTATCGTTAACGCCGTCACCAATCATGGCAACGGTATGTGTTGTTTGCTGTTGCTTAATTGCTGTGACTTTATCTTGAGCTGATAAGTTTGCTTGTACGCTTTGTAGTTGCAGCTGTGCTTGAAGTTTATTACAGCCTACTAAATGATCGCCAGAAAGCATCAACGTCGTAATGTCTTCGAGGTGTAAAAAGTCTATTAAACCTTTAGCATCATCGCGTAAACCATCATGTAAATAAAATTCAGCCACTAAGGTCTCATTTTCCATTAGTACACATTGCGCGCTATGGGCTTGTTGGCTGTTATCGCTTAGTAACCAGGAATTTTTACCTATTCGGTAATGCACATGGTTAACTTCACCTGAAATGCCTGCACCGGGAGCAACAACAACTTGTGTGGTTTTTTGGTTAAAATCACGATAATCGCTAAATGCTTTAGCAAGTGGATGAGCTGAGTGTGCTTCAAGTGCGGCGGCAATTGCTAATACTTGCGCTTTACCATCAGCGTTATTTTCTAATGAAAACTTGCCGTAAGTGACAACTTTTGTGACGGTAAACTCACCTGTCGTTAGTGTGCCCGTTTTATCAAACGCCATAGCGTCAATGGCAGGCATGGTTTCTAAAACATGGCCGGATTTAACCATAATGCCATCACGATTTAAGCGCGTGGTTGCGCAAGTTAATGCCGTTGGTGTGGCTAGCGATAGCGCACATGGGCAAGTAACGACTAATACAGATAGTGTGATCCAAAATGCCTCTGTCGGCTGGTGTTGTGACCAATAAAATGCTGTGCAAGAGGCAGTAAAAAGTATCAAAGCAACAAAGTACTGCGCTATTTTATCTGATAATTTTGCCAACTTAGGTTTATGGGTTTGTGATGTTTCACTTAAGCGAATTAATTGGCTAAGAAATGACTTTTGATTATTGTGTTTTACTTTTGCGGTTAAGTTGCCATCACCGTTGATCGTACCGGCGTAGATAGTGTCTTCAATGTGTTTTTGTAAAGGGTGCTGCTCACCAGATAACATCGCTTCATTGATTTGGCTACTACCTGAAATGATTTCGCTGTCGGCAGGGATAGTTTCACCTGGCTTAATTAAAATAATATCACCAGCGTTTAGGTTGGTTGCTGCAATAAAACTTTCTTGGCTATCGACTAACTTAGTAGCCGTCATTGGCATTAATTTTAATAAATTTGCCGAAACATCGGCAGCACGAGAGCGAGCACGAAACTCTAAGAACTTACCAATAAGCAATAGAAAGGTGAACATTGATACTGACTCAAAATACACTTCACCTTGTTGAGTCGCCGTTGCCCATGCACTGGCTAAAAAGGCTAGGCCTATCGCAATCGAAACAGGAACATCCATAGATAACTGTTTCGCCTTTATCGCGAAAAAGGCACTTTTATAAAATGGAAAGGCACCGTAGCTGACAATGGGAATGGTTAAAAATAAACTTGCCCAACGTAAATATACTAAGTTGTGCTCGGCCATATCCGAAAAAGCGCCAAAATATAAACCAAAGGCAATCATCATTACTTGCATCATTAAAATGCCCGAAATACCTAAACGTTTAATGAAGCTCTTAGCTTGTTTTTTATTTATCTCTTCAGCTGTGCTGGCCTTAAATGGCAGGGCATGATAACCAATTTTCTCAATCAGACTAAGAATTTCACTCAACTTTACTTGGTCTTCTTGCCACTGCACTGTCGCTCTTTGCGTGGTTGCATTGACATTAACTTTGTTAATACCGTTAAGTTTACTGACCTGCATTTCAATTAACCAAGCACAGGCTGAACAACTTATGCCTTCAATGGTTAATATGGTTTCTTTGAAACCGTCATGATAATAGGCAAACTCATTCTGAAGGTTTTCATCATCGAGAATTTCATTACGTAGTAATTGCTCAGGAACAAGCACGTCACCTTTTTGTGCTGGGGCGCTGCGGAAGCGGTAGTAGTCTGTTAAGTTATTATCAACAATGGTTTGCGCCACAGCCTGACAGCCAATACAACACATTGGCTGGCTTTTATTATCTATTTCTGTATGTAAATCAATGCCATTGGGAACTACTTCACCACAATGAAAACAACCCAAACTCATAAATAAATGCTCACTAATACCGGCTCACTACTTTGCGTCAGTTGGCGTCGGCGTAATATCAATGAATTCTGATTGTGGCAAATTGATCACCGATTGAATTTTCCAATGATCTTCAAAAGGGCTAATAGTAACGCGCCATTTACCTGAAGTGTCTTGGTCAGACTCAAAAAAGTGTGTGAAGTTACCATTACCATCAGCGGTTAATGCTAAATAAAAGTCTCTATCAGCTAAAGTTGGATGATAAAAATTAACATTTAATAATGGAAATTCTTTTTCAATACCGGTTGGGCGAATAGTAAGTTGATCACCAACCAGCTTTAAACCAAAGCGCATACCTAATTTTTGCGCGTGTTTAACTTTACTTAACTCAAGGTTAATCGCTTTACCTTTTTTATAATAATCGTCAATAACTAAGGTGTCTGGGTTTGTATTGGCAATAATGAAAGTTGCAATACCAGCAACTACTGCGGTAAAAGGCAATATAAATACAAGCCATGCCCAAGGCTCTTGGTACCAAGATGTTTTCATGAAATTTTCTTATTTGCAGATAGTGCCGACATTATACGACCTTTCTTAAATAGGAACTATTAAAAAAGCGTTAATTTGATGAAGTTTAATTGTAACGTAAACATAAAAAAGCCTTGGTGTAATTAAACACCAAGGCTTTGTTTTTAATCTTAAACACATTTGTTATAAATGAGTTTTACTTTTGCGATAAGCTGTAAACATAAGCACTGATCACGTGAACTTTTTGTTCACCTAGGATTTTATCCCATGCAGGCATAACACCGGCACGACCGTTAGCAATTGATGTTTCAACAGCGCGTGGAGAACCACCATATAACCAAACGTTATCTGTTAAGTTTGGCGCGCCTAATGGAATACCCATTTCCGCACTACCTTTACCTTCAGCGCCGTGACAAGCTGCACACATGGCAAATTTAGCTTTGCCTGCTTCTGCGGCTGTAGCATCAACTTCACGGCCACTTAGGCTTATAACAAACGCAGCAACTTCTTTAACGCCTTGTTCGCCACCTAATGCAGTACTCCAAGCCATCATGCCATTAGCTTTACGGCCATGCATAATACTTGCTTTGATTGTTTCAGGTGAACCACCGTATAACCAGTCTTTGTCAGTTAAATCAGGGAAGCCTGTAGTACCACGAGCATCAGAGCCGTGACATTGTGAACAGTTTTGTAAAAATAGGCGTTGACCTACTTTAAGTGCTTCTTCATCACCAGCTAAAGTTTCAATGCTTTGCGCAGCATAAGCCTCAAAAATTGGGCCATATTTTGCGTCAGCAGCAGCAACTTCACGATCATATTGAACTAACATGCCTGATTCTTTCGCGTTAATAACACTCGCTTTTGACTCAGATAAATTCAAAATGCCTTGGTTTGAACTTTTCCAGCCTAGTAGACCTTCGAAGTTACCTAAACCTGGGTATAGCAATAAGTAACCAAAACCCCAAATGATTGTTAACAAGAAGAAAGTACTCCACCATTTTGGTAGTGGGTTGTTTAATTCTTCAATTCCGTCGAAGCTGTGGCCCATAGACTCACCTTCTTCAACACCTGCAAAGTTCTTTAAACACATGCGTAGTATTAAGTAACAACCTACTAATGTGCCTAAGGTAAGAACCGAAATCCAAATACTCCAGAAGCTAGACATTATTATTAGTCTCCTGTTTGTTATTTTTGTCGTTGTGTTTTATTTCCGTTTTTTCTTCGAAAATTGAATTTGCCGCTTCATCAAACGCGCCTTTGCGCTTTTTTGAATATGACCAAACCACAATGACAATAAATAATGCCAATATTAATAGGGCAATTAGCCCTCTAAGCGTGCCGTAATCCATCATCATTATTTCAACGCATGACCAAGAGACTGCAAGTATGCAATCAATGCATCCATCTCTGACTTACCTTTAACTGCTGCTTTAGCACCAGAAATTTCAGTTTCAGAGTAAAGAGGAATTGCATTGCCTTGCTCGTCTTTATGGCTACGATTACGTGTTAGGAAATTAAACGTTGATAATTTCTTACCCGTTAATTCACCGTCAAGCGTATTTTCAGCTAACCACTTAAATGAAGGCATATTTGACTCAGGCACTACAGAACGAGGGTCAAGTAAATGCGCACGATGCCAATCGTCACTATAACGACCGCCAACACGGGCTAAATCTGGACCTGTACGTTTTGAACCCCATAAATGAGGATGTTCCCAAACTTGCTCACCCGCAACTGAGTAATGGCCATAGCGTTCTGTTTCCGCACGGAATGGACGGATCATTTGGCTATGACAAACATTACAACCTTCGCGAATATAAACATCACGGCCTTCCATTTCTAAGGCTGTGTAAGGACGTAAGTTATCAACCGGAGTTGTTGTAGCTTTTTGGAAGAAAAGCGGCGTAATTTCAACTAAACCACCGATGCTGATAGCAAAAATAGTAAAGATAAAGAATAAGCCAACGTTCTTTTCAACTTTTTCGTGTTTGTTGATCATGGTCTGACTCCTTAAGCTATTTCAACAGGCTTAAGACTTCCGTCTTTAGCACCAATAGTTTTAAACATGTTGTAAGCCATTAATAAGAAGCCTAGAACAACCAATACACCACCAACAAAACGGATGAAGTAGAACGGGTAAGACGCCGTTAAACTTTCAACAAAACTGTAAGTTAACGTACCGTCAGTATTTACCGCTCTCCACATTAACCCTTGCATTACACCAGAAATCCACATAGCAACGATGTATAAAACGATACCGGCTGTGTGCATCCAGAAGTGAATGTTGATTAAGCGAATACTGTACATACGGCCTTGGTTAAATAGCACTGGAATTAAGTGATACATTGCACCAATTGACACCATAGCAACCCAACCTAGCGCGCCTGAATGTACATGACCAACAGTCCAGTCAGTGTAATGAGAAAGTGCGTTTACAGATTTAATCGCCATCATTGGGCCTTCAAACGTAGACATACCGTAGAAAGATAGTGAAACGATTAGGAAACGTAGAATTGGATCATGACGAAGTTTATGCCATGCGCCTGATAACGTCATAATACCGTTGATCATACCACCCCAAGATGGCAAGAATAATACGATAGACATAACCATACCAACAGATTGAGCCCAATCTGGCAGTGCAGTGTAATGTAAGTGATGCGGACCAGCCCAAATATAAAGAGAAACTAGTGCCCAAAAGTGAACAATTGACAAACGGTAAGAGTAAACCGGACGTTCAGCTTGTTTTGGTACGAAGTAATACATCATACCTAAGAAACCAGCAGTCAATAAGAAGCCTACGGCATTATGTCCATACCACCACTGCATCATGGCATCAATAGCGCCAGAGTAGATGGAATAGGACTTCATCATCGATACAGGAATAACCATGCTGTTACCGATATGCAATACCGCAACGGTGATAATGAAACCACCAAAGAACCAGTTTGCAACGTAAATATGTGACGTTTTACGCTTAACTAAAGTACCAAAGAATACAATAGCGTAACTCACCCATACCACGGCGATTAAAATATCAATCGGCCATTCTAACTCAGCGTATTCTTTACTTGATGTATAACCAAGTGGCAGTGTTATTACTGCAAGAATAATAACCGCTTGCCAGCCCCAAAAGGTAAATGACGCAAGCTTGCCGCCAAATAGAGCCGTTTTACATGTACGCTGAACAACATAATATGAAGTAGCAAACAGGGCACTGGTACCAAAGGCAAAAATTACCGCATTGGTATGCAGTGGGCGAAGACGAGAATATGTTAACCACGGTGTTTCAAAGTTTAATGCCGGCCAAATTAATTGTGCCGCAATAAGAACACCTACTAGAGTACCAACGATCCCCCAAATAACTGTCATTACGGTGAATTGACGCACCACATTGAAGTTATAGGACGGATGATCAAGCGTTGTTGTCATTTTTATTGTTCCGTTACTTGGTTAGATTTTGCAATAAAGCATAAAAATTCTTCATTTTTATTATAAATTGCTGAGAAGCAGTGATAAATGTCACACTCTGTTACGAGCTGTTTCAAATTCACTGTAATTTTACCTTTCGCGTATGATATAAATCAACTGCAAAGCTTGATTTAAATCAATAAAAAAAACGAAGTTGCCGTAATCTTACACGGTATTTGAAAAACAAAAATTATGATTAATAGACTTGAAGCGAAAAGTTACTCTTAAAGGTAGGCTAGTTTATGAAAAACAGCGAGATAACAGTTGTTTGAAATTTAATCGTTATGACAGGTGACTGAAAATAATAATGTGCTGAGTGATTATCTGCAGCACATTGTAAAAGCTATTGTTATCAATTGTATGCAACACCTTGCAAGCCAGGTAAATCGAATATTTCTATATCTTTTGCTTGAATAGAAAGTAAACCTTTCTGCTGAAACTTAGAAAATATACGACTTAACGTTTCGCGACGAAAACCTAAATGATTGGCAATTACATCACGACCAACGGGTAAATGCAGCTTGGATTCAGTTTCTTGATATTGAGCATTTCTTTTTAGCATATTGAGAATAAACGCTGCTAATAGACTTTCTGCGGTGTGCTTTGCAACAACAGAAGTAAATTCCTCACGTAACATCGAGTTTTGTTTACTCAACAAGGAAATTAAACTTAGCTGTAATTCAGGCATCAATTTACCGCATTCTTTAAGCTCATCTAAATCCACTCGACATACGGTGGTGTTGCCGACAGCAACAGCGTTGTAATTATAGTGTTCCGTGTGAATGGCATCTTCACCAATAAGCTCGCCAGGAAAGCGAAAACCGATGACTTTTTCTTTACCTTCAGGTGATGTTTCAGTCAGCTTAAAGCTGCCGCAACATACAGCATAGATAGCGCTTGCTGCTTCTTTTTCTTGGAACAAGGGCGTAGAAATAGTGACGATATTACGTTTAGATAAGTAGCTATCCATAATAGACACTTCCGTTTTCCCCGCTTTTAACGGCAAACAAACCGGTTGCATTGAACAACTGTCGCAGTCTATGTATTTAGTGTTAGGTTGTTTAACCTTAATGCATATTGTCATTTTGTAGCCTACTGTCACTTGGTCGTTTATTAAGTATCAGGATTAATAAAGGTGATAATGCACAAAATTATAGCAACAGCGAATGAAACGAGATTTGTTTCAAATCAAAAATAACGCTTAAAAAAGTGATAAATATCACCGTGTTTTGGGTATCATTACCAGCAAAGAACTTACCTATAGCTTTGCTAATGATAAATATTAGAAAATTAACGACTACCGCTTTACTTGCCGCGCTGACAATCTTGGGCTCAGCCTGTAATGGCGAAAATGCTCAGGCTAGTAAAAAAATTAATGAACCCGCTCGTAAGATGCAATGTATCGAACAACAAAGTCAGTGTTTTTTTGATGTAGCAGAAGGGCGTGTCGGCGTGTTGTTTGATGTAGATAAGATAATCGCAGAACAAGCATTTAACATTTCTGTACATTATACTGGCGCTGAAACTATCAATACCGTTAGTGGTTATATGGAAGGTGTTGATATGTTTATGGGCAAAATTCCTTTGTTTTTAGAAAAAAGCATAAATACGGATAGCACAGGTAATGTAAAAGCGGTATCTACAGGTGCAATTGCCGACAATGCCGAATCAATGAGTCAAGATTACACTCAAGCCTTTCAGGGCGAAGTATTAGTCGGTAGTTGCTCTGCTGAAAAAATGACTTGGAAAATATGGCTAACCTTTACTGATAATGACAAAAAAAACTATACAAAAATGCTAACTATCGTCAGCCATCGTAGCTAAACTCTGTTTTGGCAATAACTATCCGTTCTAGTTGCTTTCGTGCTCAAAACGACGATTAACTAGTCGCTAACCAAATCGCGACCATAATCATTAAGCTTCCCGATATTTTATTAAGTAATTGTACGTTATTACGCTGCGTTAACGCCTTGCCGATAGTTTTTCCACCAGCGGCGTAAATCGTCATGCAAATAAACTCAGATAGTAATATTACGGCTACTAGCATGCTTAACTGAGGAGCTAGTTGTAAATCGGGATTAATAAAGGGCGGAAGTAGCGATACCATAAATGCCCAACCTTTTGGGTTAGCAATTGCAGTGAAAAAACCTTGCTTGAATAAGCTTGATTTATTAATTGACTGAGTATTTTCTTCTGCAGAAAGTGCGAGCTTTCCTTTCGCGCGCCACATATTAATACCAACATAGGCAAGATAAAGCGCACCAAGTATTTTAAAACCCTGAAACAATTCTGGCAGTTTGCTCATTAATGTTGCAACGCCTAACACTGAAGCAATAGCGACTGTTGCGACTCCTAATAATTCACCATACATCATCCAAAATGTTTTTCTTACGCCTATGGTAATGCCTAAGCTCATGGCTAAAGTCATACACATACCGGGTGTTATGCTAACGATGAAAAATGTTGGAATAAAAAGGCTTAACAAAGTGAAGTCAATCAATGCTTGAATACCTATCGGTGAATAATAAAAATAAAATACTAAGAGAGTTGAATGGTACTGTAATTTAATCGCCTTTCGTAGTTAAAAGGTAGAAATAAAAAAACGTGGCATTAGCCACGTTTTTATAATGTTTAGTAAGTGGTGTTTACTTTTCTTGATAAAAGCCAATATGCTGATGAAAACGCACATTTAATTCTTCTTTATCATTCAGGTATTCAAGCTTTTCAGCAATGCTATGTAAAGCATGCTCAATTTGCACAAGGAATTTACCAAAGCCATGACTTGTTTTATCTTGCTCACTGGCAACAAAAACAAATTGCACACTATCAACTAATTGATCGGCAGCCCATTTGCAGGTGTAACCGCCACTGGTGTTTTTAGGGTTATAACCCAGCATGATTAATTCGCCTTTCGCGATGGTATTTTCATCATCACTACGACGAACAATAGGCACTAGACCATTCGCAATTACAGCACCATTATTTAAGTGATGTTTTTTAGCTGCACTAATAAAGGCGTCAGCAATAAAGTTATAAAGTGGGTTGTAATTTTCACCTTCACTATGGTCGAGTTCAACTAAGTTGCGTAAACGGCGGTTGATTGGCATATCAACAATAGCGTAAGTCAATTCATCAGTGTTTTCTGGTAATGAAATATCATCAGGGGCATAGCGATTTGAAATGCTGCGCAGTTTATGAACTTGATTACCTTGAACGCCTTTGTCTTTAGCAAACAAGTCGTAGGTTAAATGCTGGTGATCACATACGCGCATTTCATCGGTACTGATACCTGTTTGCTCTGTAAATTTAGTAATCGCACTCAGTACTTTTTGATGAAAAATTGCAGAGTTGTGTCTTACTTCATCACCATTGGCTAGAAAAACTAAATGAATTTTACTTGCTTGTTTATGACCGTCGTAATGTGCACTTTGGCTAAAGTGATAACGAGAGTTATAAAGGAATAATATTTGTTGCTCAGTTTGAGCGGTTATTTTTTCAGGGCTAAATCGAATACGGGTAAATTTGTCATTAGCAACAAATTGGCCACTTTCAATATCGAGTTCTTCATTAATTTTAAAGAACATCTCTGACAATTTTTTATAAAACGGTAAAAATGGTTGTTCGCTATTTAAATCGACAGGGCCCGCAATTTTTTCAATTAATTGCTCGGTGATATTAAATTTGGCGAGTAAGTATTGATTTTCACGAGCTGAAGACGGAATGTAAACTTTATGTTGTGTACTTCTTTTACGGGAAAGTGGCATAGCAATTAACCTATTGATTGAAAACGTTAGCATAGTAGCAACATTAAACGTGGTCAAATATGATTTATATCAAAGAGTAAGGCAGCAATTTTTTCCGTTTATTTGAGGCTATAAACTCTGTGATTATATTTGCTTGTCAATAGAATGAATTTGTTAAATAAATGTATCGATTCACTGGTGGATATTTAGGTGTATTAATTTGTTCATTAGACCTACCTAATTTGGTCTGTATTTGTTTATAATCGTTGCGTCATTCGCAACTTAAGAATAAAAATATGAAAAAAATATTAGCTTTAACTTTGCTTACATCAGCGGTTATAACTGGCTGTGGTACGCAAAATACTGAGCAAATTAATACCGCTAGCGATTTTACCGCAAGCTATAATAGTATTAATAAAGAGCAGCTTACCGAACATATTAAAGTACTTGCCTCAGATGAGTTTGAAGGCCGTGCACCATCGAGTAAAGGTGAAGAACTTACGCTTGATTATTTAACTAAGCAATTAACAGCTATTGGATTTAAACCAGGCAACGGTGATAGCTTTTTACAAGCTGTACCTATGGTATCTATCGAAGCGTCGCCAGAAATGACTTTATCGATTGGTGGTAAAGATTATCAATATGGTCACGATATGGTTATGGGTTCAAGCCGTATTAGCGATTTTGAGCAACTTAAAGATTCTGAACTAGTTTTTGTTGGCTATGGTGTTAATGCGCCTGAGTACCAATGGAATGATTATGAAGGACTGGACGTTAAAGGAAAAACGGTTGTTATTTTAGTGAACGACCCAGGTTTTGCGACTAAAGATCCTGCATTATTTAATGGCAACGCCATGACATATTACGGTCGTTGGACATATAAATATGAAGAAGCGAGTCGTCAAGGTGCTGAAGGTGCAATTATAATTCATGAAACTGCACCAGCATCATATGGCTGGTCAGTGGTTGAACATTCATGGACTGGGCCTCAATTTGGTTTTGTTCGTGAAGACCTTAATAAAGGGCGTGTTGCTGTTGAAGGATGGGTTAATACCGACGTAGCGAAAGAGTTATTTGCAAATGCAGGCTTAAACTTTGAACAAGCAAAAGCAAAGGCTGCTAAAGGTAGCTACCATGTTGACATGGGAGACTTAACGGCTTCTGTTACTGTGAAAAATACTGTTAAAAAATCAACATCATATAACTTTATTGCTACCTTACCTGGTAGTGTAAAACCTGATGAGCATATTCTTTATACGGCACATTGGGATCATTTAGGTAAAGATAGCAGTAAAGATGGTGACCAAATTTATAATGGCGCCGTTGATAATGCATCAGGTACTGCAGCTCTAATTGAAGTGGCTGAAGCATTTTCGAAATTACCTGTAGCACCTGAACGTTCAATTACTATTATGGCAGTAACAGCAGAAGAGCAAGGCTTATTAGGCTCTAAATTTTATGCTGCAAACCCTGTGATCCCTGCAGCTAAAACTGTTGCTAATATTAATATGGATGCATTAAACGTTAATGGCCGTAGTAAAGATGTTTCTGTCTATGGTTTAGGTCAGTCACAACTTGATGAATACTTAACAGTTGCAGCTAAAAAGCAAGGTCGCATTATTTCAGGTGATCCTCGTCCGGCAGCAGGTATTTACTATCGTTCAGATCATTTCGCCTTTGCTAATATCGGTATCCCAGCTCTTTATGCTAAAAGTGGTCCAGAGCCTGTTGATGCCGCTACTAAAGCCTTACGTGAAGTATTGAATCCTATTTTAGCTAAGTGTTATCACAATGCCTGTGATGAATATAATGAACAATGGGATCTTTCTGGTGCGGTTGAAGATATGCAAGCTTTCTTTGAAATTGGCTATGAGCTATCTAACGAAGGTGCTTGGCCGAAATGGAGCAAAACGTCAGAGTTTAAACGCTAGTTATATTATTACTGTCGAAGGCTAGCCACTAACTAGCTAGTGCTTATCTAGGGCATAGTTATAAATGATCAAAGCAGCAATTGTTTAATTGCTGCTTTTTTGTTTCTAGAGGTAAAAGCTATTAATAACAAGAGTAGGTAGGGCATATATTAGATGTATAAAGTGATGTGAGATAGGTAAATCTCTATTTACTAGGGAGCATAGTCCTTTGCTCTACTGACTAAGCTACAGCGGATTGTTAAGGATAAGTATTACCAAATTTCAGACGAAAAAAAACCTGCTAAAAGCAGGTTTTTTAATGTGGCTCCTCAACCTGGACTTGAACCAGGGACAAACGGATTAACAGTCCGTTGCTCTACCAACTGAGCTATTGAGGAATT
>OJBY01000023.1_pt1 | contig 115259 bp, 109 predicted proteins | sample 1591731 | NCBI WGS metagenome assembly OJBY01 (sample SAMN05416837, study PRJEB24817) | seawater metagenome | isolation source: Sea water | place: Canada:Atlantic | collected 2013-07
TCACGCGATTATCAACTATTACGCTTCAACAAACATGCGACCGCGCATTTCCATGTGTAGTGCGTGACAGAACCAGTTACAGTAATACCACTGAACGCCTGGCTTGTTGGCCGTAAAAGTAATAGAAGAAGTCTGTTGAGGACCAATTTCCATTTGTACACCGTGGTTAGTCATACAGAAACCATGTGTTACATCTTCTACTTGGTCAAGGTTAGTTACGATAACCGTAACTTCATCACCTAACTTAACCGTAAATTCGTTCATGCCGTAAGTTGGTGCAATAGACGTCATATATACACGTACTTTGTTACCATCACGAATAACTTTATTGTCTGTTGTAGTATTAACGCCATCACGCTTCGCAATTGCTAATGTTTCAGCGAACATAGCATCATCACGAGTCCAAACTTTCTTAGGCTTCAATTTACTACGGTGTACCATGATACAGTCATGCGGTTCAGCAAATGTTGGTCCGTCATGAACAAGTTTCATTTCATCGCCAGAAATATCAATTAATTGATCATTTTCTGGTTTAAGTGGTCCTGTTGGTAAGAATCTATCTTTAGAGAACTTACATAGAACAACTAACCATTTACCATCTGCATCACGAGATTCACCCTGTGTTGTATGGTTATGGCCTGGTTGGTAATGAACATCTAATTTTTGACGAATGTAGTTAACTTTTTCGCCTTTGTAAGCTTTAATCGCATCTTCAACATTCCATTTAGCAATTTGACTATCTAGGAATAAAGTAGTGTAAGCGTTACCGCGGCCATCAAACGCAGTGTGCAATGGACCTAAACCTAACTCAGGCTCAGCTACAACAGTGTCACGTGGCTTAATTTTATTAGCGAATAAATCGTCTAATTTAGCAATTGAAATTACCGTTACTGTTGGGGATAACTTACCATTTGCCATGAAGTACTTACCTTCTGGCGAAGTATTCAAACCATGAGGTGATTTTGGTACTGGGATATAACGCGTTAATTCAGAGCCTTTACGACCGTCTAATACTGGTACATTGTTACCGTTGTAAGTTTTGAATTTACCTGCTTTAAGTGCAGCTTCACAAGCCGCTAAGCTAAATATAACAACATGGTCACGTTCTGCAGTGATCATTTCGCCTAAATTCATGCCCATTTCTGAGTTGTAACATGTAGACGCAAAGTATTTGCCGTCAAAATCAGCATCAGTATTATCTAAATTACCGTCAACCATAACTTGGAAAGCCATTTCCATAGTTTCTGCGTCAATTACGTTGTATAAAGAACGGTAAGTGCTGACATCTTTCATGCCATCTTTACCATCGTTATTCATTGGAATTTCAAATTCACCATTACAAACAACATATTTAGTATACGGTACTTTTTGCACGCGTAAACCGTGAACTGCTTGTACGTTTGGTACCGTAAGCATTTTGTCACATTTCATAATGTCACAACGAATACGTGCTACACGAGAGTTAGCTTTATCATTAATAAATACGTACTTACCGTTATACTTACCATCAGTCATACTCATATGAGGATGATGAGAATCACCCATCATGATATCAGCACTGTCGCCTTTAACACGCTTAGATTCTTCAGTTAAGCCCCAGCCTGTTGCTGAGTCAGTGTTAAATACTGGAATACGCATTAATTCACGCATTGATGGGATACCCATAATACGAACTTCACCAGAATGACCACCTGACCAGAAGCCATAGTACTCATCTAATTCACCTGGGTGAATTACTGGGCTATTAGCATATTCTTTTGCATTTGCTTGCGCTGTTGAAGCGAACATAGCTGCAGTCATTGGAGCCGCAACGGCACCAGCCCCAACTAATGCTGTTTTGCCGAAAAATTTACGTCTGTCGGCATTCTCCAACTCATTCTTATTTGCATTTTCTTCGTTGTTACTCATTAACGTTCTCCGTTGATTTATTCGTTTGGTGTTAATAGAAAAATTTTTATCCGACATTTACTGCCGCAATCTCTTGTTCTTTGTACTTATTATTTTTATATTTTTGTTTTTTTAATGGTGGACATTTATCATCATTAAAATAGGTTACCTGACAGTCTAAACAGTAGTGACATTCACGCATGTTGATTTCACCATCAGGATTAATCGCTTGTATTTCACATTCTTTCGCACAGGTTTTACATGGCTGACCACATTCTTTACGACGGCGTAACCAGCTGAATAAGCGCACACTATTACTGGTTGAAAGTGCTGCGCCCAATGGACATAAATAGCGACAGAAAAACTTACGATTAAATATGTTAATCGTTAACAATATAGCTGCGTAAAGAATAAACGGCCATTCTCGGTCAAACTTCAATAAAAACGTGGTTTTAAAAGGTTCGATTTCAGCAAATTGCTCTGCTAAGGCTAATGAATCCAGTGATAAGGCGAATAACCCTAGCAGTACTAAATATTTAATTGCCCATAAGCGCTCATGTACAGCCCAAGGTAATTCAAATTGAGGAATTTTTATGTAGCGAGCAAAAACATTGATCAACTCTTGTAATGCACCAAATGGGCATAACCAACCACAGTAAACTGCGCGGCCCCATAACAACATAGTGATGGCAGCAGCGCCCCATAACATAAATATAACTGGGTCCAGTAAAAATAAATCCCACGAGAAATCAGACATAAAGGCTTGTAGGAAAGTAAACACATTCACTACTGATAACTGTCCGCCCCACATCCAACCGATACAGACCACAGTAACCACTAAAAAACCATGACGGAAGTTATGCATGAAAGTTGGGTGTCTAACTAATATATCTTGGAAAAATAACGTCGCCAGTAGCAATATCATCAATATTGATAAAATCACCACTTCAGTATTCTTCTCCTGCCAAACCTGTTGGGTAAGCGTAAGTTCAGGCTCAGGTAAAACAATAGGTGGACGATCTAAGTAACGCTCTAGCCCATGGTAATTGGCTCTAAAGTTAGTAAAAACACTATCTACAGCGCCTACTTGACGTCGTACTAATAGTTCAAACTCCCAATCAACGCCAGGGTTAAAATCTTGGTGTTCGCGAACAATAAATAACGACATTTCTTGAAAACGTGGAGCGCCATCAATAAATAGGTCGGTTACGCGAGTATGATCTAAATCTCGAAAAGTAAAAGCACCGTCATTTTGCAAAATTTGAATTCGGTCAAATATGGCGCCGCGCACATAACCTGAACCTTTAAATGAATAACCATTACCAAGCATAACAATGGCATGCTCTCCTGGTTGTAGTGCTTTCATCAACCACTCATATTCGCTATCACCTAAGATATTTCGTCCTATGGTTGGAATATCAACTTGCGCGTAATAGATATCAGCAAACATATCTGACTTTTGGTCTGGTGAAGCTTGTTCAATAAGCTCAGCTTCTGTGCCAACAAAAGCTTCGTCTACCGTTTTACGATTCAAATACAATTTTCGAATAGAGCCGTCACCAACCAATGTTTGCCAGTCAGCTTTTTCATATACATCTGGCAACACGGTTGCCATCGGTTGTTTAATTTCTTCGTCTTCGTCAATAATACCTAATGAGCGAGCAACCTTAGTTGCCGATTTAGTGATACCAACATTCATCACCATCACGGTAACTGTTGCGCCAGACAAACCATCTAGATGAATCATTTCACCTTTGGTTTTGCCACCGACTTTAAGACGGTCACTAACATTAAGGCCAGCATATTGGTCGGTAAACGCCCATAATTTGCTTTCTGGAATGCCTGCTAAAATAATAGGTTCGTGATGCTCTAGCACTTTAGCACCCAGATAAACACCTTTAGGGTCAATCGCTACTAACATATTAACCGGTTCGCCTGAATAGGCTGGTATTCTAGCTAAATCATTGGTTTCAAAGGCATAACCGATAATTTCATCTTGTTTGTAGATAGTCCAAATAAGTGGATCACCGACTTTATCTGATACTTTTGTCGCTTGTGGGAAAAATTCGTTGATAAGAGGTAAAGGATCTCTTGGCTCACTAACAAATAAGGCGTGCGCAGAGAGCTGGACTAGCCAGAGAATTAACAAGGCAAACAGTTTTAAGTGTTTTTTACTGTGCGACAAAAAAAGTAGCATTATTGCGTAGTACCTTAAGTGCATTAGTTAAGTCATTGAAAGCTGAAAATGGATTATTCCTAAGTTTAGCTAACTGCGACAATATGTCGCATATATTACGCCCATTGAAATTAGCGTTACTGACTTAGATCAATAAAGCTAACTTAATTCTAGATCATAAATTCAACTCTGCATGAGCTTATTATTTACAAATAAAACAACGTCATATACTGCTATTATCTTTTCAAAAATAGGTGAGGATTAGGCTATAAAATAATGGTAAGTGAATACGCTAAAATGTGAACTTATGTTTAATAGAATTAGCTCAAGCTTAATTAAAACTTATCGTTTATAAGACTTTTCATGAAAAAAAGGCATAAAAAAACCAGTAATCAATACTGGTTTTTTGTGTAATATTCGCAAAGAAATCAATGCGACATTCTAAAGTTAGTGCTTAATAAAGCGCCTACTTAACGGTAATTTTTGCAAACTTACGCTTGCCCACTTGATAAACAGCAGTAGAGCCTGCGCTGATTACCAGCTTATTATCAGTAATTTTCTCGCCTTCAATTTTTGCCGCACCTTGCTTTATCATACGCATTGCCTCAGAAGTGCTAGTCACTAAGCCTGCTTCTTTTAACAAGTTAGCAATGGCAATTTCACCATTTTCAGCAACCACATCCATTTCAGGTAAATCGTCTGGTAATGCGCCTTTTTGGAAACGATTAATGAATTCTTGATGAGCCGCTTCTGCCGCAGCAGCGTCGTGAAAGCGTTCAATCAACTCTTTTGCTAAATCAATTTTCACATCACGTGGGTTCGAGCCAGCAGCAATTTGTTCTTTATAACCATTGATCACTTCAATAGGTTTGAAGCTCAATAATTCATAGTAGCGCCACATTAATACATCAGAAATCGACATGATTTTACCAAACATCTCGTTTGGTGCATCAGTAATACCGATATAATTATTCAACGATTTAGACATTTTTTGCACGCCATCTAGACCTTCTAATAACGGCATCATCAACACTGTTTGAGGGCGTTGCCCTTCAGACTTTTGTAGCTCACGTCCCATCAGTAAATTAAACTTCTGATCGGTACCACCTAACTCAACATCTGCTTCTAATGCCACTGAATCCCAACCTTGAACTAACGGGTACATAAATTCATGAATAGCAATTGCTTGGCCGCCAGCATAACGCTTTTTAAAGTCGTCACGTTCCATCATACGAGCAACGGTTTGGCGCGAGGCGAGTTTTAACATGCCAGCAGAGCCTAACTTTTCCATCCACGTTGAGTTAAAAGCCACCGTTGTTTTTGCGGGGTCTAGAATTTTAAACACTTGTTCTTTATAAGTTTCAGCGTTAGATAACACATCTTCTTTCGTTAACGGCTTACGAGTAACGTTTTTACCCGTTGGGTCGCCAATCATGCCCGTAAAATCACCAATCAAGAAGATGACCTCATGGCCTTGTTGTTGAAATTGACGTAGCTTATTTATCAGAACGGTATGGCCTAGATGTAAATCTGGTGCTGTTGGATCAAAACCGGCTTTAATTTTTAGCGGCTTGCCTTTTTTTAGCTTTTCCAACAATTCATCTTCTAGCAGAATTTCTTCTGCACCACGTTTTATTTCTAAAAACGCTTGGTTTACATCTGACATTTACTAGGCTCCAAACAAGGGGGGTAATAATATTTAATTGCCGAATTCTACTGCAAATTCAACCGCGGTGAAAACCCTATCATTGTTTCAGTTGATATTATTTTGTTATAGTAAACGACAATTGTCGTTACAAACTCTCATCTATAGGTCTTAGCTTTTTGAAAAATATAAAAAATTTATATTTTGCCTTACCCAAACAGCATCAAATAATTATCATCTCCTGTGCTGCTATGGTGTTATTCTTATTGATGGTGCCGCTAAAAGGTACTAATCAACTCACGTCGAATACCAATGGCGAATTTAAAGCCGGGCAAAGATACCAAGTCGCCATGCCAGAGCAAGGCACTAAGTCAGCGGTAGAAGCAAGTATTCAAATACCTGCCAAGCAGCTAGCGCCGATCACCGTTAAGCAAAATAATGAGAACTCAACGGCCGAAAATCAAATCAATGACATTGATGAAAGCGCAGCACAATTGAATTGGCAGTCAGTGAAAGTAAGAAGTGGTGATTCCTTAGCAAAAATATTTAAGCGTAATGGCTTAAATGCCACAACTACGCACAAAGTGATCACGGCGAAAGGCCAAGAAAGCAAATTACTGAAGAAACTCAATGTCGGCGATACGCTACGCATTGGTAAAGACGATAAAGGCACACTTATTTCATTGGAATACCCAATGTCAAAAACAGAAACCTTATTCGTCAACCTACAAAATCAGCAGTACCAATCACATAAAGAAAGCAAAAGTGTCGAAACTCGTGAAGCTTTTGCCCAAGGCATTATTAAATCTAACTTCTGGAATGCCGCTTCTACAGCGGGGTTAAATGACGGTCAAATTATAAACTTAGCCAACGTTTTTGGCTGGGACATCGATTTCGCTTTAGATATTCGTGAAGGCGATAGCTTCAATGTCATCTTTGAAAAACAATATATTGAAGGCGACTTTATCGGTACCGGTAAAATATTAGCAGCTGAATTCGTTAACCAAGGCGATACTTTCCAAGCAATTCGTTTTACTGATGGTGAATATTATTCAGCTGATGGCAGAAGCATGCGTAAAGCCTTTTTACGTGCACCGGTTAATTTTAAATATATTAGCTCTAACTTTACACGTAAGCGTCGACATCCAGTTACAAAACGCATAAAAGCGCACCGTGGAACAGATTATGCTGCAAAAACTGGTACGCCGGTCGTTGCTGCAGGTAATGGTAAAGTCACCCATGCAACTTATAGTAAATACAATGGTAACTACGTTTTCATTCAACATGGCAATGGCATAGTCACTAAGTATTTACATTTTTCAAAACGCGCAGTTAAAAAAGGCCAACGTGTTAAGCAAGGACAGGTAATTGGTTATGTTGGTAGTACCGGACAAGCTGCAGGCGCACATTTACATTATGAGTTTTTACTTAACGGTGTTCATCGTAACCCTAGAACAGTAAAATTACCTGATGCCAAACCGATCAGTAAAAAATATCGACGTGAATTCGACAAGCTAGCATCACAACGCCTAGCTGAGCTTTCAGGCTCTCGACAAGCATTAGTGTCAATGCAAGATAAAACCATTAATGCAGACTAAGATGAGTAAAAAAGCACTTTATATTGGTCTAATGTCAGGCACTAGTGCTGACGGTATTGACCTTGCACTTGTTGAGTTTGATGCGATTGAAGCTGAACAGGCCAACGGTGCAAATTTAATTGCCAGTTGTTATCAAGCATATGATGACCTAACACATAACAAAATTACTGAGCTATATAATCCAAGCGATAATGAAATTGATCGCGCTGGTAGCTTGCATGTAGAGTTAGCGGAAAAATTTGCTGCAGCGATTAATCAATTTTTATCACAGCAACAACTTTCCCCTAGCGATATCACCGCAATTGGCTGTCATGGCCAAACTATTCGTCATCGCCCAGTTAAAAATGCTGAAATTTCCGCACCATTCACCCTGCAAATAGGTTGTTTGCAAACCTTAGCTGTATTAACTGGTATTCGTGTCATCGGTGATTTTCGTACCAAAGACATCGCTCTCGGTGGCCAAGGTGCGCCATTAGTACCTGCATTTCACCAAGCAATTTTTGGCTCAACCGAAAAAGACGTATTTGTTGTTAATATTGGCGGTATCGCTAACATTACTTTTTTGCCTAAAAATGCTATCGAACAAACCACTGGTTTTGATACTGGCCCAGGCAATGCGTTAATGGATTATTGGTTTTCGCAACACCATAGTACTCGGTATGATGAAAATGGTAGTTGGGCAAAATCAGGCACTGTTTCAGCCCCACTACTACAAGAAATGCTCGATGATAAATATTTCAGTCAATCCGCGCCAAAAAGTACCGGTCGAGAGTATTTTAATCGCCAATGGTTAACCAGTTTTACCGAAAAAGCAGCCCTGCAATCTGCCGATATTCAAGCCACATTAACCGCACTAACCGCAGAAACTATTGCGAATGAAATTTGCCAACTAAGTACGAAATCTGACGTATATCTATGTGGCGGTGGAGTGGAAAATAGTCACTTGGTTTCATTGTTAAATCAAAAGCTTAGCAATCATTCAGTAATGAATACTCATACAAAAAAAATAAATAGTGATTCATTAGAGGCGATGGCATTTGCTTGGTTAGCACTCGCTTTTGATAAAAATATTTTCGGTAACATTCCAGCGGTAACAGGGGCTAGCAAGCAAACCGTTTTAGGTGTCAGCGTTAATCCATAAAAATCACTAGATTTGAATAATTTTCTCTTTATAATAAACCGTCCAGTCGAAAAAAAGCACAGAAAATGCAGAATATTTGAACTATTTAAACTGAAGAGTTTCTAAGTATATGTAGTTTGCTTAATCGAATAACAGATTCGATAATCGACAACAATTGAGGAGGAAGCAATGGAATTTAACGATATTCATATTGGTATGAAATGCGGCAGCAAAAAAGGTAGCGGCACCGTTACTTGGATAGACGGTTCAACCCGTACTATTTATATGGCAAATACTGATAACAATAATAGTTTTGAAGTTGGATTTGAAGAGATCGTTGAAGATCCTCAAGCGCACAACAAAGAAGACACCTACTACTAAGCTTCATCATATCAACATATTTACTATAAATTAGCTCCTACGGGAGCTTTTTTATTGCAAAATATTTACTGTTGCACGGTAATTCATCACCTTAAGCTATGCTAAATAGTGATCCAAGTATTCAATCGTTAGGTATTAATTCATATCCACAGAAAAAATATAAAAAATGGGGGAAGTATGAATATTCTTATCACCGGTGGCAGTGGTCTTATCGGACAAGCACTTATTAAAGCCTTAAATGCCGATCGTATTATTGTACTTACTCGTAATCTTGAAAAAACAGCAAAACTATTACCCAAAGGCATAGCGTTAGTAAGCTCTCTTGAGCAAGTTGATTTTAATACCCTTGATGTTGTAGTTAACTTAGCGGGTGAGGCTATTGTTGATAAACGTTGGTCTACCACACAAAAAGCACGTATTTGCCAAAGCCGTTGGCTGATTACACAAAATCTTGTCGAGAAAATACAAGCTGCTAATACACCGCCACATTGTTTTGTATCCGGCAGTGCTATAGGTTTTTATGGTCGACAAAATGAAAACGCCGTTGACGAAAGTTGCCAAGATATCAACCACGAATTTAGCCATCAAATATGTCAAAAATGGGAGAGCATAGCTCAACAAGCCAGTTCAGATAAAACCCGAGTATGCTTATTACGTACTGGTATCGTGTTAGCCGATAATGGCGGCGCATTAAAAAAAATGTTGCCTGCCTTTAAGTTAGGCCTAGGCGGACCGATTGCAAGTGGTCAACAATATATGTCATGGATTCATATTGACGATATGGTGGCAATAATTTTGGCTACTATATATCAACCGTCATTATCAGGGGCAATCAATGCCACTGCTCCAATGCCTATCACTAATCAAGAATTTTCTCAAACATTAAGCACAGTACTCCATCGCCCCTGCATATTTCGAGTGCCTGCTGTTATACTTCGCTTAATTATGGGTGAATCTGCCGATTTAGTATTATTTGGTCAAAATATTATTCCACAAAAGTTGCTCGATAATCACTTTAAATTTCAATACCCTTCTTTACATATAGCGTTAAAACAACTATTAATTAAAGTATAAATAAACGCCTCGGGAGAATATGTGAAAGCAGAGTTCATTGCACACGGAAAATGCAACTTCACCGTTGAAGATAATATTATTATCATCGATGCGACAGGGCCGTGGAATTTAGAATTTTTTCAGCAAATGCACCGTGACTTATCAGAGATTATTTTACGAGACGTCGACTTCTATAATTTTGCAATTTTACTTGTGCTTAAAGGCGACTCTTTTGCCACGCAAGAAGGCTTAGACTACCACCTAAACCTTGTTAGAAAAGGACCAACTAAAGCGCTAGCCCTCAACTCTGCATTAAGCAATGCGGCACCAATTACACAAAGCGTTTTTAAAAAAATTTATGATCAAGCTAACTTGGCCAACCAAAATTTCGAATCAACAGAGAGCGCAAAAGCATGGTTGAGAACTAAATTAACTTAGTAGTGCGTCAACCTTACATTTTCCCGCCCCCTAAAAAAATGCCGACTCAACCCATCAATTTTTTCATTGCATCAACGTCCTAAACAATATTCAGCTTTACCCAAAACAGAACTTGATTAAACACAGTAATCACCACGTTAAGTCCTTAATAACAAGAACAATGATTGACTTAAAAGACAATAAGTTTGATGATTAAATATCTCTATTAAGCTATAGAATATTGGATTATTATCGTGATTATTACCCAGTTAATTTACGGTTCTTTACTCATTGTTGGCACTGTCATTATTCAAGTTGCTTTCATCAGCACGTTAACCCATTCCTTACAACATATGACTAGCTGGCTTTCAAGACCACCAATTCAAATTAAAACCATTACAGTACTAAGTGCTATGGTGCTTTGGTTGGTTGCCGGACTTAGCGTTAGCGCTGCTTTGTGGGCATGGGTTTATCTACTCATCGGGGTTTTTACCCATCTAGAACCTGCGTTGTATTTTTCAATTGTTACCTTTTCTACTCTAGGGTATGGCGACATTGTTTTAGATGCACAATGGCGCTTATTGGGCAGCTTAACAGCAGTTAATGGCTTAATTATTGTTGGTTTAAATACTGCAGTACTGGTTGAAGCTATTGCCCGTATTAGAGCCGCACAACACGGAATTTCGCATGACTAACATTTCCATCGACAGCTTTTTATCTTACACCATCGGCATCATTGTTTTCTTCATCGGGGTTACGCTGACTAAACGCTTTAAAACACTGCAAGAATATAATATCCCAGAGCCAGTCATTGGCGGCTTACTAGCAGCATTAATTATTTATGGCTTTTATATATTTAGCGGCATTGAAATTGGCTTTGACCTATCAACCCGTGATCGCCTACTGGTGTATTTTTTCACTGCTATTGGTTTAAACGCGCGGTTTTCTGACTTAGTAAAAGGTGGTAAACCTTTGTTCATACTACTTTTACTGACACTTAGTTTTATTGTTGTGCAAAATTTGGTTGGTATGGGCACAGCTAAGTTCTTAGGCTTACCATTAAGTATTGGCGTATTGGCCGGCTCTGCATCGCTTATTGGTGGTCATGGCACCGCGATAGCTTGGGCGCCAGAAATTAAAAACTTAGGCATTGAAAACGCATTAGAAATTGGCGTTGCCAGTGCAACATTAGGCTTAGTTATTGCCAGCTTAATTGGCGGCCCCATCGCCAAATTTTTATTAACTAAAAATCAGTTATCAAATACTAAAAAATCTGATCCTTCGGTCGGTATTGCATACGACAAAGTTAAAACGGAAACCTTTAACCACCTCAATTTTATGTCAGTCATTTTAGTGCTGCATATTTGTATCATTATTGGCTATTTACTCAATAACATCATTACTGAACTTGGCTTTAAATTACCATTATTTGTTACCTGTTTACTGACAGGTATCGTGCTATCAAACATTATGGCGCTATTCCCTAAAGTTGCGTGGCCAGCCCGCACACGCTCATTAGCCATTGTTTCCGATTTTTCATTGAGCTTATTTTTAACCATGTCGTTAATGAGCATGCAGTTATGGACAATTGCTAGCCTTGCAGGGCCTTTATTAATCATATTAACTCTACAAACCTTAGCGGCTGTCGCTTTTATTCTACTGATATTATTTCCATTAATGGGCAAGAATTATCAAGCTGCGGTACTAAGTGCAGGTTTTGGCGGCTTCGCGTTAGGTGCAACACCAACGGCAATAGCTAACATGACGGCAGTAACAAAAGCCCACGGCCCAGCGCCAATGGCATTTATTATTTTGCCATTAGTCGCTGCATTTTTTGTCGATGTTACTAACTCTTTTGTTATCAGTTTCTTATTGAGTTTTTAAACAATACAAACAATTGGAAGGGTTTACTTTAAAGGATAATCTGCAAAGTAATCTATTAAGTTAGAAAAATATTAATATGGAAAGAGGTTAGAAAACACAGCCATGAAACGGTGTTCATGGCTGGCAATATATGATGACTTAATTAGTGCGTTTTACCATGTGCACTATCAACAGCTTCACGGAACCCCACGGCCCAGTTATCAAAGGCTGACTCAACATCAGACCATGTGCTCCAAGGCTTTTTGTTAAACATATAGCTACCACGGCTACTTTCAACAACTACCGCGTTAATGGCGTTGCTTAAAGAATCTTTAAACACAGCTTCAACAGTTACTTCACCAACACTAGTTTGTAAACCAGGCACTAAAAATACCGAAACATTAGTTGCTGCGGTCGGTACTTTTAAATCTGAAATAAGAAATGAAATACGCAAGGTATTTTCTGCAGAGCGTGTAACAACTTTATAGCCTGCATTGGTTAACTCTTCAGACATCACTTTGTGAAAATAGTCTTGCATCTCAGCAATATCTTCTACGGCAATCTCTTTCATATCAGGGTCTTTATAATCAACTAAAATTGGGTCAATAATAAAACTACTGTATTTCGCTAATGTAGGGGCATTGGCACGTTTATAAATAAGTGTTGGTTTATGGCTGGCATCTAAAACTAAGCCAGAAACATTAGTCGCAATGGCTGAACTATCAACTTCTTTACTGACCTGTGCGCAACCAGTTACGATCACTAGCGTTAATAAGGTGATGATACTTTTCGTTAGGCTACCTGATATATCTTTCATTAACATTCTCTTATTGAATTAGGTAAAATTATGGTGCAATTGATACTTACGATCGATATTACAGAGACTTAGCTTTTGAAAGTGTAATTTTTTGTTATATTAATAACAAAATTTGCAGTTGTGCTTTGAAATTATCAGTAACCTTACTGTTTAAAGACCTTATTACCTGACCACGAACGAATCAGCGCCCATACCGCTAAAACAATAAAAATGGTGTGAACCAATACAAAATAAGTGATAACAAATACCCAAGTCCAGCCTGAATTAAAGCCACCTAAAAGTATCATCAACAGGCTAACAACTATCAAAGCACCTGCCGCAATCAAGTTTAACTTGATAGCAAATTTTAAGTGATATTCAGACAAGCTATTGGCTTGACATGTATTCAGCTTCATCAGCAATATAATAAATGCCAGTCCGGGCAAAAAGGTTAGGTTGAGTATCGACCATAAAGCGATAACTGAGGCCTGATTAATTTGTTCTTTACTTTGAATCCGTGCTTGTAAGTTCACTGGTAGCCACCTTTTTTCGATTGCTTAAATTAAGCTATTTATAGCCAAACAACTTAAAGTCACTTTCAGTCTGTTTGGCTATGTTACGGTCAAATCTCAATATTAGGGTCTGCTCTTATTCTAGAAAAACACCGTTGCAATAATCAATGACGGAAATATGATTAAATACATCCGCATTAGCCAACGTAAGTTTCTATTGGCATGCTTTAATTCCATAAAATGATCAATAACGGTAATGCCTTTATACATTACCGTTAAAGCAACAATAATGCTAACTAGCGCCGTCGACTCAAACTGCTCACCCAAGAAGGTATTAAATAGCGTAATAAATATCAGTATTGCCCAAAACCATTCTAATTTTGTAAATTTTTTCATCGTAACCTCTAACGTAACACGTAAAGTAATGGGAAGATTAAAATCCACATTAAATCAATCATGTGCCAATAGACCGCTAAGGCTTCAAGACCACTGTGTTCAGCAGCTGAATACTCACCAGAACGTAAACGAAAGATAACCCATAAAATAGCGCAAGACGCCCAGCCGACATGTAAAAAGTGGTTAAAAGTCATATAGTAATAAACGGTATAAAACTCATTAGTGCTGGTACTTAATCCTTGTAGATTATTCCAATAAAATTCCCAAGTTTTAATGATCAGATAGAAAGCACCACAGCTAACGGCTAGCCATAAATAACGTTCACACTTAATACGATTATCGAGTCGAATATTCATCATGGCTTTCGCCATAAAGTAACTACTCGATAGTAAAATGATAGTATTTGCGACACCTAAACTGGTACTCAAGCCTTGTGGCCCCGTAGCAAACACTTCGGGATAATGATATTTGGCAATAAAGTAAGCGACGAAAAATATCGCAAACTCAGTTAACTCAGATAATATACCGACCCAAATCGGAATATTCCCCGGAATTCTACCTGCACTTTCTTCACTCCACGAGTGAGGAAAAATGCCTAATGACTTATTTGGTGATGAAGTGTTCATATCAACCTTATTCAAATTATCGCTAAAATCAGCGTTAATACTATTTAGTTAAGACTAGTTCAAAAGAGTACTTACACCGAAAATTTCATCAACATAGTGTTTACTAAAACAGCAAAAACTAAGCTTACAATTGCCAGCTGAAATAGAGCTCTCATTTGGTGAATTGTTATTGCCTGCAGGGCTATGTGTCAAAATTAATAAACAGCCCAAGATTATGCCGATAGCTTACAGAGTTAGTGAAAATTTTAAGTGATATAAATCAATTCCCGCTTTAATGCTGATGAATGATTTATTAATACTCCTGTGAACATCAATCTTGTTAAAAGAAATGCTCTTACTGGCAGCCGTAGCTAAAAAGCAAATAGTTAATGCTTTACCGCTGCTACTAATCGCTTAAAAATTTAGTGTTGATGTGCTGGTAGCTCTTTGCTTTCATAAGCATCAGCAAATGAATGATTACGATCGCGGTGGTTGGCTTCATCATCACGAATCCGCAAAATAACATCTCGTAGCATCGTATCAGACGGCAATTTGTAATAGTCGACAGCAATTTTAGGTGCAGTAACATTGTCGACTTCACCTGCATCAATTTTACTCAAGTATTCTGTGTAACTCTTACAAGCTTCCTCTTCAAAATAACCGACTACGCGGTGAGCAATTTTTGAAGACAACACATAAATTAGGCTATAAACAAGAATGAAAACACCTTGGCCAAGTAATACTAACGTTCGTTCAATCCAGCTTGGTTTAGCAATATCTAAAAATATCATCAGGTGCATTCTTTCATTTTCTGCTTCGTCTAATAACTCACGTATCCATCCTTCATCGTCTTTCATGCGTCGCAGTGCTTTTAAATGATTGAACATACCAGCTACCATGCCAGGTACGGCGGCAATCGTTTCCAAAATCACGGCACGTTTAGCGTATTTTTTTCCATAAAAAATGTTTAAAAGAAATTTGAGGCACTGCGTTATTTTGTAAGCAATATGCTCAGAAAGTTTCAAGGCGGTTTTATGTTTCAGTTCAAAGTTTGACATGTCTAACCCTTTTAATTTCAAATGGTAGTAACATCAACATATTGCTTAAGTTTTGATAAGTTTAAGGCTGATTCTCAGCGATATAAACCAATGCCTAAATAAACAATTCCCACAATTTATAAGTAGGGTCACTACACTGTATTAATTAAGCTACTTCAACGATTTCATACATGCTAATTGTTGTATTTAAAACCAATAGGTTCGATACATTTCTGTTAAATATTTTTTGTTTCTCTGCCATGCTGAGAAATTGGCAATATTATAAAACTGAATAAAATTTATAATAGATACAGAAATGTAGTTTTTAGCTATAACAGATTGGATTTATGCTATAGTTTGTTAGCAAGATGTAAGGTGAAAAAGGTGTTATTTCATTGGCAAAATATGACATTTTAGTAGAACAAATTCGGCATCAAATTCAATGCGAAATTTGGGCGGTCGGCGATAAGCTCCCTTCATTGCGAAAGCAAACTGAAACCTCAGACATGAGCTTAATGACGGTATTAAATGCCTACCAGATATTAGAAAGCCAAGGCTGGATCGTTTCTCATGCCCGTTCAGGGTATTTTGTTGCGCCAAAAATTCAATACGCCAATTCAAAGCAACATCATTCAGATACAGCCATTCATACCACTGAAAATGTTGATATTAATGATTTAATTTTTGATGTTTTACAAGCGAGTCGAACACCAAATATTGTCGACTTTGGCTCAGTTTACCCTGATCCAACGTTATACCCTCGCCTGCAAGTCAATAAGTCACTGATGGCAGCAGCGAAGACAATGCCAACATCAAGTGCTTTAGATAACCTACCGCCAGGCAATAAAGATTTACGGAAAATAATTTCTAAACGTTATGCAGCGCAAGGTATGAATGTTCACCCCGATGAAATTGTTATCACAGCTGGTGCGCTAGAAGCTTTAAATTTAAGTCTTCAAGCCGTCACCCAACCCGGTGACTGGGTTATTGTGGAGTCGCCAACTTTTTACGGTGCTCTACAATCTCTACAAAGATTGAACTTGCGAGCACTGTCTGTCAGCACTCATCCAAGAGATGGCATCGACCTAGATTCATTAAAAGAGGCTCTACAATCCCACCCAGTCAAAGCTTGTTGGCTAATGACTAACCACCAAAACCCATTGGGTTGTACCTTATCAGATGAGAAAAAAGCACAGTTGATAGAATTGTTAGCTGAGCACAACGTCTATTTAATTGAAGATGATGTTTATAGCGAACTGTATTTCGGTAGCAAAAAACCATTACCGGCAAAAGCGTTTGATCAACAAGGGATGACAATGCACTGTTCGTCTTTTTCTAAAACCTTAGTCGCCGGGTTTCCCATTGGCTGGGTAGCGGCAGGAAAAATGGCACTGCCTATCCAAAAACTTCAATTAATGAGTACATTATCGGCCAGTGCGCCAATTCAATTGGCACTAACTAAATACCTCTCTACTCGCAATTACGAAAATCATTTGCGTCAAATGCGCAGAAAACTAGAGCAGAGAAAGTTCGCTACGTGGCAATTGCTACGAACTTACCTGCCAGCTACCGTTAATGTCAACTATTCAGAAGGTGGCTATTTTTTATGGCTTGAGTTGCCAGAAAATATCGACGCAATGGATTTGTATCAACAAGCATTGAAGGAAAATATAAGCATTTCCCCGGGGAAAATGTTTTCGGTGAGTAAGAAGTTTAACCATTGTTTTCGTATAAACTCCTCATTCGAATGCTTAGCAATAGAAGAGAGGGCAATAAAGAAGCTAGCTCAGTTAATTCACAATTCGATGGCTAGAGGTTGATAAATTACCTCTTTTTCAATTAAAAAAACATTCAAACAAAGATTTTAAACGAGCACAAAAAAAGCCTTTTAAAAAAAAGGCTTTTTTTAATTTAATCTTTACAATATACGTTTCCTAGAACGGAATATCGTCATCAAAATCAATAGTTGGCTCTTGTGGGTTTACCTTAGGCGCATTTTGTTGCTGGTAACCGCCTTGCTGTGGAGCAGACTGTTGTTGGAAACCACCGCCTTGCTGTGGAGCAGACTGTTGTTGGAAACCGCCACCTTGTTGTGGTGCAGATTGCTGTTGAAAGCCACCTGATTGTTGTGCTGGCTTATTATAAGCTTGCTGTGGAGCAGCTTGTTGTTGCTGGAAACCACCGCCTTGTTGTGGAGCAGACTGTTGCTGGAAACCACCGCCTTGCTGTGAAGAAGACTGCTGTTGGAAACCGCCACCAGCTTGAGCACCGCTACCGCCACGTGAATCTAACATTTGCATTGTGCCGTTAAAACCTTGAACAACAATTTCAGTTGTATATTGGTCTTGGCCTTGTGCGTTTTGCCATTTACGTGTTTGCAAAGCACCTTCAATGTAAACTTTAGAACCTTTCTTCAAGTATTCGCCAGCAATTTCAGCTAACTTACCGAACATAACTACACGGTGCCATTCAGTTTTTTCTTTTTGTTCACCCGTTTGCTTGTCTTTCCAACTTTCAGAAGTTGCAATAGTGAGGTTAGCAACACCACCACCGTTAGGCATGAAACGAACTTCAGGGTCTTTCCCTAAGTTACCTAAAATTATTACTTTATTGACACCAGCCATGAACAAAATCCTATAATTGCAGTAAAGCAGCGCTCTACTGATTTAACATTACTCTAAGCGACAACTTGCTCAGAATATTAATTTTTAATAACGATGAGAGATTCTATCACTACAGATAAAAAATTACGCTAGATTTACCCGCTTTTTCTAAAATATTTTATCGATAAAAAATCAATTTCTACTCAGCAACAAATAGGTGCTTTTTCATTTCATTTTGCACATCAGCTGGAATTTTTAAAGAGCTCTGATTTTCATAACAAAAATGCACCATCACCGCGGTGCCTGACGCACATTTAATATCGTTCTGCCATAATTCTTGATAAACATCGAACGAAGAACCACCAATTCGGCCAATATAGGTGCGTAAGGTTATTTCTTTGCCGTAATAAATTTGCGCATGAAAATTAACATCAATTTTAGCAAGAATAAGACGCCATTCATTAAGATTTAACTCTGGCATAAACCATTTAAAAACAGGGTCTCGTGCACCTTCAAACCAAACAGGCACCATTGTATTGTTGATGTGCCCAAGTGCATCAGTATCGCTAAATCGTGTCGTTATCACTTCACTAAACATAAAAACTCTTTATATATTAAAATTTTGCCAAACATTCTACAGTGATTTTGCGATAAGGTAATTAAATTCGTTACGCTTTGTTGTATGCTTGAGCCAGATTAATAATAAGATCAAAAGACACTAGAACCATGACCGATTTCATAGAAGTATACCCAAATGCCCTAAGTCCGGAGTTTTGTAAAAAATTCGTTTTGGACTTTGATAACAGCAAACACAAAGTTCCAGGCAGAACAGGCAATGGTGTAGACACCACGAAGAAGCTCAGTGAAGATATTTATTTAAATCAACACGCTGATTTTCAGCCATCACTACAAACCATATTACAAGCCTGTGGCGATAATATTACCGATTATATTGGCAAATATTTCTTCAGTTTAATCAGTGGTATTTCACTGACGGTACAACACCCAAAAACTAAAGAGCCAGTAGTACTAACCGCTGATAACTTTGAAGAAGTCGGTAAGCCTAATGTATTTAACTTAGTGCGTTATCTGTTTAATTTGGCGCCTATTAATGCCCAGCGTTATGAACAAGGTAAAGGCAATTACGGTTATTGGCACTCTGAAATATACCCTCAGCCGGGCGAAAATAAAGCGCTGCATCGAATGTTATTATTTATAATTTATTTAAATGATGTTGAGGAAGGTGGAGAAACTGACTTTTTCTATCAAAATAAAAGTATTAAACCAAAGGCGGGTACAATGATCATTGCACCATGTGGCTTTACCCATACCCACCGAGGCAATATTCCTATTTCATCGAGCAAGTATGTTTTAACCTCATGGGTTAGTTTTAACACCGCGCAGCAGATTTATACTACTGGCTAATTTTATATTGGCTCGTTGAATTCAATACCGTCATGGTGCTATAAGTAGCACCATGACATACAGTTCGTCCTGAACGTCATTCATTGCCATCCATAGCACCATGACATACCGTTCATCCTGAACATAAAAAAGCATAATGAAACCATTATGCTTTTTGTATACCGAATTAACTTACTAAGTTATTCAGTTAATTTCTCTGGCGCTGAAGCACTATCCTCACTAGATTTTTCATTATGTTGTTGCTCATTTCGTAAAAAGCCTGCCGCTTCATCATCGCCATTGCCTATTTGATTAGCATTATAACGAGAGGCATTATTTACTTTTAAAATGTTCTCAGCGTGTTGTAAATCAGCAGTATTCGAGAAACCAGCAATATTTTCACGAGCACGTAGAAACGCTTTAATTTCATCAACAATATTATTGAGTTCATCATCATTTTTTGACATCGACATTACATAACGTGGCATTTCAACATTGCGAGCACCACTAGTAGCAAAAGTGCTTGAACTGATACGAGAACTAACAACCCATGGCGTAATAGACGATTTAACAATCACGTTTTCGCTACGTGTTGAATCATGAATAGACATACCTGTTGATATTTTTGACTCAGCAAATGTGCCTTCTGTTTTCATATACATTAGTAACGAGTTAAATTGCAGTTCAGCCCAAAATATATGAGAAAAGTTTTCTAGCATTCGGCCAATGGTCGTCACGATTTGCCAGAAAAATAAGGTACTAATAAAGGCAACAACGATGATTGAAGTATCTGCCATCAAGGTTTGTAGCGGCTCAATAGTGCCATTATTGGCAGCACGAGAAACTCTACTGATATTGTCAGCAAAATATTGAAAAAACTCAATACCGGCAGCTATTTGCGGTGCTACGCTAAAGAATAAATAAGCACCTATAACCATCAATACTTGTGCCAATATAGTACTAGCTAAACGTGTAGTTTTATAACTTGCTGGCTGCTCTACCGAAGAAAACTCAGGTTGAGTTTCAATTAGTAACTCACCCGCAAATGAACCTTTACCTTGGCTTTGCTCTTCTAATACCGGATCAAAGTTCATATAAGTTCGATTCGGAATTTCTTTATAACGACGATTCGCTAAAACAATATTTTCAATGTTAATGAAAATCTCGTTAGGGTGCACAGATTCTTGCAAGTTTTCACGATATTCACTCACTTCGGTGTTAGTTGTACTTTGCTGGCTACGTATATTCACTAAGTAGAAAACAAAGCCTGCAGTAACAAGTCCTAAACCGATTAACGTTAATAAACTTGGCCATGCCGAAAATACCGTAACTTTATCTGCAACCTGGTAGAAGCTATTATTTGGGTTAATATTTTGATTAACAAAATGGTAACCGCCACCTATTGCAACAGGAAATAAAATAGAGAAAGTGATGATTTTCGCAACACTAGCGGCTCCGGCACTATTCAGTTGTTTAACTCGGTCTAAACTTACTGCGTTAGCAGCCTTTCGCCACGCAGCAACGAGATAAATTAGAATAAAAATAGAGAAAACAGGCATGATGATATGCCCAGCTTCGCCAGCTAAACCGCTTGATGAAACAAAGTAAGTCAAACCAAAAGCAATGAAGGCAATAACTGTTGTCGTTAATACCGAAACAATTTCTTGTGAGATATTACGAATCGGGTAAGGTAAGAAAATAAGCTTAGGGAAAATAGAATGCACAAAACGTCCCATCCAACCTAATGGTTCGGTAAACGTGGCATTTTTTCGCCCCATTAACATCGACTCAAGCGTGGCAGATTTATAAGCGAGTACATTTTCTTTACGTTCTAATGCCGCATTCTCTTTTTCACTTTTCGTTAAGTTATAGGCTAACGAAGATGGTACAGAACGACCAACAAAAAATTTGAATAACTGAAATAAGCCACTACCTGCGCGCTTAAAACCAGCAATAAGCAATACTAAACCAACCGCCGCATAAACCCATGCTTTGGTCATGTCTTGCTCAATAATATCGGTAACATTGAATACGCTATATAAACCGATCCCTGCAATGGCTAAACCGCCTAAAGTCCGAATTAAGCCTTCTTGTTTAAAAGGGTTTCCAATGCCTAATCCCTTTGAACCAAAATCATATGCCATTATACTTCTCCATCATTTCATCTCGTGTAAACACGTAAATTACGTCCTAATTAACCACCTCGCTAAATTAACTTAAATCACGGTTAAATAACAGGTTATTAGAATATAAACAAAAAATATTTGTTGTTTCTAGCAACAAATTAGAAACAAAAAAGTTTTGATTTGATCAGAGGGTTAGCAAACAGCAATTGCCTTACATTAGATTAACAATGCAAAGCAATTTTGCCATAAAGAACTACAGGAAGTGGGGATTAAAGAAAACGTTTTAACAGTCTATCAATTTGCGTCATCTTAATTTTTTTCAGTAACTTTCTCGGTTTAACAGGGTAACTATTTATCCCTTCTATTTGTGACGAGTTAGTAATAACTTGGGTATGCGCGGTTATTCTCTGAAATTCTTCAGTAAACTTTTCAAGTAGTAAGCCTTGCGGATCATCTAATAAAATACCATTTTCGATATCTAATGCCCAAGCTCTAGGGTTTAAGTTACTGCCCGTTAGCATGTGATAACGTTCGTCAACTACTAGCCCTTTTAGGTGAAAGCTGTTTGAACCATCTTGCCAAAGCCTAAGTGTTAGTTGACCATTATCTAAGTACTTTTGACGTCGCGACAAAAATGCCACCAACAGGCGTTCATAAATATAAGGTACTATTTCAACGGTTGAAAAAGTCTCTTCATCGGCGTTGTAAAAGTCATTAGCTTTTTTATCGCCAACGGTCAGTGTTACCTTAACACCACGCTTTAATGCCGCGTCTAAGTCGCGCAATAACGGTTTAGGTAAATTAAAGTAAGGGGTGAAAATAACCAATGAATTTTGGCTACTTTTCACTAAATCTCTTATCACTCGATTGAGTTGATTGCCTCTACGACCACAGCCAACGAACATAGCTGCTTGAATATCTGCAGACTCACTAAATGGAAATTCACGATATTTAGACTTTTTCAGCAATTTAGTTAAGCGAATAATATTACGCTTAAGAATTTGTTTATCTGGCAAGCCCACATGATTTAATCTTGGAGCAAGTTTTGAATCTACAAAGTAACGCTGAAAGTAGTCACAAAAATTATCGGCTAAGGCTTGGCTTTGTAAACGATAATACCGGTCAAGTCGATAACGATCTGCTTGCTGCAAGTACACATCATTAATACTGGCGCCAGAATAAAGCAGCACATCATCAATAACCATACCTTTTAGATGCAAAACACCTAACAGTTCTTTACGCTTAACTGGCACACCATAAATTTCAATTGACACAGAATGCTGCTGCTCAAGTTCAAGGTAGTAATCACGATTACCACCATGCTCTTTTTCACCAATTAAACCACGTTGTGCTCGGTGGAAATCAACAAACAAACGCACATCTAACTGAGGTTGTTGTGCTTTAGCTTGATATATCGCCGCTAGCACTTCACGCCCAGCTTCATCATCTTGGATATACAGTGCAGAAATATAGATACGTGACGTTGCTTGTGAAATTTCAGTAAGTAATAACTGTTTAAAATCAGCCGCAGATGGCGCTATTTCGATGTCTTGAACAGCAAGTCCCGTTGAGGATTTAAATGTCGCCATGCTAGCGACCAGCCTTACAAGTAAAGGCGCAACAAAGAGTTTTATTATTATTCATTAAAGCGTTTAATTATTTCTTCAAAGTAAATTGGGCTAATTGTACCGCAAGTTCTTCCGCGAGTTGAGAAATATTCGCACCGGCACTGGCTGCATCTTCTGCAGACTGTAATAAGTTGTCGGTACTTTCGGCGATATCTTGGGTATTTCCAGTAATGCCCACTACCATATCACGCTGTTGCTCTACTGCGCTTGATATTTCTGTTGTCGCCATCACAATTTCATTAACATTTTGACTAACTTGTTGGAAGGTTTCAGCGACTTGCGCGGTTTTTTCAACCCCTTGCTCTGCTTGCTCAACACCTGTTTTCATTGCTGCGACTGAACGACTTGTGCCTAGCTGCAACTGTTCAATGATACGCTGTATTTCACTGGTTGATTCTTGTGTTCTGCTTGCTAAGGTACGCACTTCATCAGCAACAACAGCAAAACCACGGCCTTGCTCACCGGCACGAGCAGCTTCAATGGCAGCATTTAATGCCAATAAATTGGTTTGGTCAGCAATTTCTCGTATAACATTAACGAAAGTACCAATTTCAGAACTATGCACAGCTAACTCATCAATCACCTCTGCAGAAGTATTCACTTGCGCAGAAATGGCTGTGATGACATTCGCAGTATCACTAATCACTTGTTCACCATGGTTAACATTAACGCTAGCCTGCTCAGTTAGTTCTTGAGCGCCAGTGGTATTAGATGAAATAACTTGAACAGAGTCATTAACCTGGTTAATTGAGCTAGCCACCTGATGCGTATCTTGCTGCTGCTGGGCAATATTTTGCTCCATTGCCTCGGTTAAGGCATTGATATTAACTGCCGCTGATTTTAATACTGAAACATCATGATTAACATTCATCAATAAATCGTGAATTTTGCCCTGCATTTGGCTAAAACGGTCTGCTATATCGCCTAATTCATCTTTTGAATCTCGGGTAATTTCTTGAGAAAAGTCACCATTACCTAATCGTTCAGCAGCTTGATTTATTTTATTGACGTTTTCACTCAGCGAACGATATATACCAACTAATAAATAGCTAATCGATAGCATGATCACTACCAACATAACTGACAATAACCATAAGGTTTGCGTACTACTATTTTTTAATTTCTCAATACGTTGCACTAAAAGCTCTTCAGACGTAGACATTAATGCTAATAGCTTTTGGTACTCAGTATCTCCTAGACTCTGCGCTTGACTGGCACTCCAGCTGATACGATCAGGATTAATCACTTTGCCGCGCAATTGTGCTTGGAACTCATCTAGTGACAGGGTTAATTCATCATATTGATTGAGATATTCAGGAAACATATTCGGCGCAACACGCTTTAGTTGCTCATTGGTTTTTTTATATTGCAGCTGTAGTTCGTCAAGTCGATTGTCCAGCGCTACCAGCAAAGTATAAGTTTCGGCGCTAAAGCCATCGTTGCTGATAATTGAATAGGTTAAGTCTTTAATACGGCTGAGGTACTCCACCATAGCAGGCATTCTAATAACCGCCGCTTCAGCTAAATAAAAGGCCTGTGGATCAGGTTCGCGTGATAAGCCACTAACAGCCGATAAAGTCTCGCGTAGCGCTAAGGTTTTATCATAAAACATTGCAAAATCAGAAAATTGCTTTTCACTTGCTAATACTGCTTGCCAGCCGTCGGCTAATATTTGCTTTTCTGCAGTAACTATTTCAAGCGCGTCAATTTGCGCAGAAATATCACCGCCGTTAGACATATTTAAGCGTTTTTCAGCTACCAATTGTTCCAACTGGCTTACCGTAAGTATTTGGCTTCGGCCGTTAAGCTCTTGTTGATATTGGCTTAAATCATGAAATTGTTGTTTAACAATCCAAACGAAACTCGCAATCAGCGGAATATAAAACATTAACGCCAAAAGAGAAAATTTGGCTTTAAATCGTAATGAATTGGATATGGCAATCGCGAGTTTAAATATTAGCGTCATGGTCACTCTTATCTTTATTATTATCAACAATATGCTTTTACTTATGTTTTAGCAGCATACCATTTGACCTCGATAAGTTAACGATTATTTCAATTTAATTTATAGTTGAATTGACTATTGGGTAGTTTATGGCTGTGGCTTATGGCTGTGATAAATTACCTAACAAGTTATTTTATTAGCTTGTTAGGTAACTACAGTGCTTAAAACAGATTAATTTAAATCTTCGCAGCTAATTCAGCCGCTTGTCTTATCGCTCTTTTTGCATCTAATTCTGACGCGACATTGGCACCACCAATAAGGTGTGCTGCTACGCCTTTATCTTCAAGTTGTTGATATAAAGTACGTTCAGATTCTTGCCCCGCACAAATAATGACATGATCTACTGGCAGCGTTTGCTGTTTATCATCAATGGTGATCACTAACCCATCATCATTTACTTCATCATAGCTAACACCTGCCAGCATTTGTACGCCATTTTTCTGCAATGTCGCACGATGTATCCAACCCGTCGTTTTACCTAAACCGGCACCAACCTTAGTGTTTTTACGCTGTAACAAGAAGATTTCTCTAATTGGCTCTTCTTGCATTTTAGGCTGAATTAAGCCACCATTTTTTTGATAGTCTTTATCAACACCCCAGTTTTGTAACCACTTTTCTGGGTTAGTGGTTAATGACTCATCTTCCACTAAGAATTCAGCGACATCAAAACCAATTCCGCCAGCACCGATGATGGCAACACGCTTACCTACGGGTTCTTTATCACGTAAAACTTGTAGATACGACATCACTTTTTCATGCTCAATACCTTTAATATCAAGCTTTCTTGGCACAATGCCGGTTGCTAGTACAATTTCATCAAAACCAGCAGCAATAAGTTCATCAGCACTTTTTTCTTGGTTTAAATTCAAGCCAATATTAAGCAACGAAATCTGTTTATTAAAGTATCGTAGGGTTTCAAAAAACTCTTCTTTACCTGGGATTTGTTTGGCGTAATTGAATTGACCGCCAATTTCAGTGCCGCGATCAAATATTTCAACTTGATGGCCACGTTGTGCAGCGTAAACACTGAACGCTAGCCCTGCTGGCCCCGCGCCTACTACGGCAATTTTTTTATTGCTTTTAGCTTTTTCAAAAGTCAGTTCAGTTTCATAACATGCCGTAGGATTTACCAAGCATGAAGCTCTTTGCTGTTTAAAAACATGGTCTAAACATGCTTGGTTACAGCCGATACAGGTATTAATTTCGTCACTTTTGTTTGCAGCAGCCTTAGCAACAAAGTTTTCATCAGCTAAAAATGGTCGTGCCATTGAAACCATGTCAGCTTGGCCAGTAGATAATATATCTTCTGCGACTTCTGGCGTATTAATTCTGTTAGTGGTGACCAATGGCACAGAAACTTCTTTTTTCATTCGCTCAGTGATCCACGTAAATGCAGCTCGTGGTACTGATGTCGAAATTGTTGGCACACGTGCTTCATGCCAACCAATACCGGTATTGATTAACGTTGCGCCCGCTGCCTCAACACCTTTTGCCATGGTAACAACGTCTTGCCAGCTATTACCGCCTTCAACTAAATCAAGCATGGATAAGCGGAATATAATGATGAAGTCATCGCCTGCGCTAGCCCGTACTGCACGAATCGTTTCAATGGCTAAGCGCATTCTATTTTCAATACAGCCACCCCACTCATCGGTTCTTTTGTTCACTTTTACACAGCTAAATTGGTTAATGAGATAACCTTCAGAGCCCATAATTTCAACCCCATCATAGCCAGCTCTTTTCGCTAATTTAGCAGAATGAGCAAAGTCTTTAATCGTGCCTTTAATTTGGCGAACTGACATAGCTTTCGGGGTGAATGGGTTTATTGGCGATTTAACCTTACTCGCTGAAACACTAAATGGATGGTACGAATATCTGCCGGCATGTAGTAATTGCAAACAAATTTTTGTTGGATATTTATGTACAGCTTCGGTTACTTTTTGATGCTTACTGACTTGCCAAAATTTACTTAACTCACAACCAAAAGGCGCTAAACGTCCGCGAGTATTTGGGCTAATACCACCAGTAACAATTAAGCCGACACCGCCTTTCGCACGCGCTTCATAAAACGCTGCAAGTTTATCAAAGCCACCTTTTTCTTCTTCTAAACCGGTATGCATTGAGCCCATTAGTGTTCTATTGGCTAGCGTTGTAAAGCCTAAATCTAATGGTGCTAATAAATGTGGAAAGGCAGCGTTATCATTCATAATATGTCACTTTTTTAGTTGTCATGTTAAGTTGCATTTAAAGCTAGTTCAGTTTTTTTGGTCGAACCAGTTACCACTAAAGTATCTGCATTTTTAGTAAAACTCAAGCTTAATTTGACACCTGTCAGATTGAAATTTCATTCATCCAATAGAATCTTGTTAAAAGATGATGATTTACTTTCCTAGTAATCTGAGTATGCTGCGATATCTTTAACAGCTAATACTTTTTACATAACATTTTGTAGTTAACATTTAGAACCTATGCGAGAAAACGCTATTAACATCGACAAAAACATTATCATTGCTGAAATTATCTCGCAGCTACAACAAGAATTAACACTAGCGCTGGTTGCTGCAGACAATGCACACAAAGCGGCAACTGATGATCAGTCGGTGGCAGAAACACAATATGACACCTTGGCCATTGAGCAAAGTTACTTGGCTGAAGGACAATCAAGACGTGTTGCCGAAATTCGTCAAGCGATTAAAAGCTTTGAGGATTTTCCAGCTAACTTAGCTGAAAAACAAACAAATATTGTGCTGGGATCATTAGTGCAAATGGAGCAGGATATTGCCAAGCAGCAGTGGTTTTTTATTACCCCTGCAGCTGGCGGTCATCGTTGTCAGATAACTGAGCAAGACATATTAGTGAGTATTACTTTGATCACCCCGCAATCACCAATGGGGGCGGCATTGCTAGGCAAAGAACTTGATGATGAAGTCAAACTATCAATTGGTAATAAAACCCTCTGTGACTTCATCACGGATATAAAATAATTAGCTATTTAATAACGCTTTAATGTTAACCAAGTCAGCAGTTTTATCATCAACTTTTAAATAGGCAACAGCTTCATCATGCATAATAGTTGCTTCAATAACACCAGGCATTTCACTCAGTTGTTGGGCAATTTCATAAGCTTTTTCGTCACTAGCAATGTTAGTTTTAAAACTATAAGCCTTAGACTTTTTCAATGGCTTCATCCCCAAAGTGAGTACGACCCAAACCAGTCCAAATAGCGACATCACTAAGAAAATAGACTGTTCGCCAAATTCACTGGCAATAAAACCACCTAAAATACCACCAGCAAACGCTCCTAAAAACTGACTACTAGAATATATTCCCATCACACTACCTTTAACGCCGGCAGGAGCAATGCGAGATAATATTGAAGGCATTGTCGCTTCTAGGTAATTAAAGGCAGTAAAAAACATCATCACTAATATCACTAATGTTGTAATGCCCATTGGCAAATACCAAAGTAGTAACAATGCTAATGTCAGTAAAGCAACAGCAGCGGTGAACATTTGGTTCTCTTTTTGCTTTTTCATACCGATGATCATAAACGGCACCATCAAGAAAAATGAGCCAATTAAGGTTGGTAAATAAAGCTGCCAATGTTGTTCAAGCGCTAAACCGCTAGCAACAAATTGTTTTGGCAAGGTAACAAAACACGCTGTTAGCGCCATATGAAGAATAAATACGCCCCAATTTAAACGCGATAATTGCCCATCAAATATTAAGCTACCAAGCTTTGACGGTAAGGCAACATTGTCACCTTTGGGTGCAGTATTAATCGAATTTGGTACGATGAATTGAATGGTTAACATGGCAAAAATGGTTAAAATGGCAATGAACCAAAATAGACCACTCAAGCCAAAAGCCTGTGCGACGATAGGGCCAATAATCATCGCAATAGTAAATGAAACACCGATAAACATACCAATAGTCGCCATGACTTTAGGTCGCTGTTCTTCACGACTTAAATCAGCAGCTAAGGCCAGTATTGCACTGGCAATAGCACCGGTACCTTGTAAGGCTCGACCAATAACCACACCATAAATAGTATCTGACATTGCCGCAACAACACTACCAATGAAAAACACCACTAACCCTGTCAGAATTACTGGTTTGCGTCCAAATTTGTCTGATAAAATTCCCATCGGAATTTGTAATAGCGCTTGAGTTAAGCCATAAGCACCAATAGCTAAACCGATCCAAATTGGGCTATAGCCAATAAGTTGCTCACCGTAAATGGCAAATACGGGCAAGATCATAAACAGACCTAACATCCGCAAGCCAAACACAGAGGCTAGCGAAAATGCTGCTTTTTTTTCAATACTATTTAAACCGGATGCGCTCATGAAAATGTTAACTCTACTTAAACTGGATAGTAAACTTTAAACCTAGCTGTCACTAGCTGCCAATACAGCAATCATAAAGCTAGAAAAACGCGCGTATCTTACCACGGTCACCGAATGAACAAAAACAGAGATTTAAGATGAATTCGGATTAAAATCTGTGCGATAATATTTGGTTCTAACTTTATGTTCAGGTCGAAATAATACTTAGCAACGTTTGCTGTAAAAACAGCCTTAATAGGTTGGTATTTTACCGCTAATGATTATTTCAAGTGTTGATATAGCATAAGGTAATTTGCAATCAGTCCATCAATTCACCTGTGGGAAATTTTCGCATAGGAATAATGGGCGTTAAACTGGTCACAATGTCATTATGAAGAAAATTGAAGTCAGGGGTGCTCGCACTCACAACTTAAAAAATATTAATGTAAATATTCCACGCGACAAGTTAGTTGTTATTACCGGCCTTTCTGGTTCAGGTAAGTCTTCATTAGCCTTTGATACTTTATACGCTGAAGGTCAAAGACGTTACGTTGAATCACTTTCCGCTTATGCACGTCAATTTTTATCATTAATGGAAAAACCCGATGTTGATCACATTGAAGGTTTATCGCCAGCCATTTCCATTGAACAAAAATCAACATCACATAACCCACGCTCAACGGTTGGTACCATTACTGAAATTTATGATTATCTACGTTTGCTTTATGCACGTGTAGGTGAGCCTCGTTGTCCAGATCATCACTTACCACTTACCGCACAAACTATTTCACAAATGGTTGACCGAGTTTTAGCGCTAGATGAAGGCACTAAAGTGATGGTACTTGCGCCTGTATTGCAAGACCGCAAAGGTGAGCATGTTAAATTATTAGATAACCTTGCTGCCCAAGGTTATATTCGTGCTCGTATTGATGGAGAAGTTTGTGATCTTTCTGATCCACCAACCTTAGAATTACATAAAAAGCATACCATTGAAGTGGTTGTTGACCGCTTAAAAGTGCGTGAAGACATCCAATTACGTCTTGCTGAATCATTTGAAACTGCCCTTTCATTGACTTCAGGTACGGTGAAAGTTGCCTATATGGACGAACCAAGCAAAGAAGAACTGGTTTTCTCGGCTAATTTTGCCTGTCCTAAATGTGGCTATAGCATGCAAGAATTAGAGCCACGATTGTTCTCTTTCAATAACCCTGCTGGTGCTTGTCAAACTTGTGATGGTTTAGGTAATCAACAATATTTCGATGCAAGTCGCGTTATTTCAAATCCGGAGTTGAGCTTAGCTGGCGGTGCAATTCGTGGCTGGGATAAACGAAATTTTTATTACTTTCAAATGTTACAAGCATTGGCTGATCATTATCAATTCGCCTTAGACTTACCGTTCAATGAATTAGCGGAGAAAACGCAGGAATTAATTCTTCGTGGCAGCGGTAAACAAGAAATTGAATTTAAATACATGAATGATCGCGGTGATATTGTTATTCGCAAACACCCATTCGAAGGTATTTTAAATAATATGGATCGCCGTTACCGTGAAACAGAGTCTAACGCGGTACGTGAAGAGCTAGCAAAATACCTTAACAGCCAACATTGTCCAGATTGTGACGGCAGCAGGCTGCGCTTAGAAGCTCGCAATGTTTTTATTGCTGACACGCCATTACCTGAAGTTGCTGAATATGCCATTGCCGACGCTCTGGCGTTTTTCCAAGGCTTGAAACTTGAAGGCCAAAAAGCTCAAATTGCCGAAAAAATTCTTAAAGAAGTTTGTGACCGTTTAGGTTTCCTGGTTAATGTTGGTTTAAATTACCTTAACTTATCTCGCGCCTCAGGCACCTTATCAGGTGGTGAAGCACAACGTATTCGTTTAGCTAGTCAAATTGGCGCTGGTTTAGTCGGTGTCATGTACGTGCTTGATGAGCCTTCAATTGGCTTACATCAACGTGACAATGAACGTTTACTTGAAACCTTGATCCATTTACGTGATTTAGGTAATACCGTTATCGTTGTTGAACATGATGAAGACGCCATTCGCGCGGCTGACTATGTTATCGATATTGGCCCTGGTGCTGGTGTTCATGGCGGTAATATTATTGCTGAAGGCGATGTAAATGATATTTTGGCATGTGAAGACTCACTTACTGGCCAGTATCTGTCAGGAAGAGAGTGTATTGAAATACCGAAAACTAGAACACCGTTTGATAAAAAGAATATTGTTAAACTTAAAGGTGCAACAGGTAATAACCTGAAAAATGTTGACTTGGTTATTCCAAATGGCCTAATGACTTGTGTTACTGGGGTTTCTGGCTCAGGTAAATCAACCCTGATCAACGATACTTTATACAAGCTTGCTCACATCGAATTAAACGGGGCAACGACACAAGAGCCTGCACCACACAAAGAAATTACCGGCTTAGACTTACTCGATAAAGTGATTGATATCGACCAAAGCCCAATTGGGCGAACACCACGTTCAAACCCGGCAACTTATACCGGAATTTTTACTGCTATTCGTGAAATTTTTGCCGCCACGCAAGAATCACGTTCACGTGGTTACAAGCCAGGTCGCTTTAGTTTTAATGTCAAAGGCGGTCGTTGTGAAGCGTGTCAGGGTGACGGTTTAATTAAAGTTGAAATGCACTTTTTACCTGATGTTTATGTGCCTTGTGATGTTTGTAAAAGTAAACGCTATAACCGTGAAACGTTAGAAGTGAAATACAAGGGTAAAAGCATTCATGAAGTGTTGGATATGACCATTGAGGATGCACTAGAGTTCTTCGGCCCTATTCCAGCGGTAAAACGTAAACTGCAAACTTTAATGGATGTTGGTTTAAGTTATATCAAGTTAGGTCAATCGGCGACAACGCTTTCGGGCGGTGAAGCACAGCGAGTTAAGTTATCGAAAGAGCTATCAAAGCGAGATACCGGCAAAACGCTTTATATTCTTGATGAACCAACCACGGGCTTACATTTTCACGATATTAAGCAATTGCTACAAGTGATTCATCGTTTACGTGATCACGGCAATACCATTGTCGTTATCGAGCATAACCTTGATGTCATAAAAACCGCTGATTGGGTTGTCGACTTAGGTCCTGAAGGTGGTTCAGGTGGTGGTGAAATATTAGTAACAGGTACACCAGAACAAGTAGCTAAACATAAAGGCTCGCATACCGCGAGATTCTTAAAACCTTTATTAGCCAACGCAACTAAAAGCTAAGCATCAGTTCTGATGTTCTGCCAAAAGGCTTGTTATTTTGTAACAAGCCTTTTTTCTGTCTAGCATCCAAGTTCACTTCCGTTTAAGATAAATTATCACTTCAATCTAATAACTAAAGTAGTATGCTAAATGACTAATAAAAATAATAAAATTCAGCAATGGCAAAACCCATTAATTTATTTACTGGCCTTTTCTAGCGGCTTTTGCATTATGGGTATCGAATTACTCGGCGGGCGAATTCTAGCGCCATTTTTTGGCAGTAGCGTCCATATCTGGGGCAGTATCATCACGGTATTTATGCTGAGTTTATCTTTCGGTTACCTTGCTGGTGGCAAGCTATCAACAAAATCAGCATCTTTAAATCGTTATGGACTAATTTTTATTTTTGCTGGTATTGCCATTTTACCGGTAGCTTTTTCATCAGAATGGTTAATGGAAGCTATTTTTCTTGCCATAGAAGACACACGGTATGGCTCACTATTGGCTTCAATGGCGCTATTCTTTATCCCTACTGTTATTCTCGGCATGATTTCACCATACTCGGTGCGCTTGTTAGTCACCGATAAAAATAAAAGTGGCCAAGTTGCAGGCTTTCTGTATTTTGTTTCAACATTAGGTAGTGCCTTAGGTACTATTATTACCTCATTCTATTTAGTATTGCTGTTTGAAGTTAACAATATTATCACCGTATTTAGCAGCATTTTGATTTTACTTGGCCTAAGTGCAATGGTTTTTAATCGCCTAAATCAACCAACTGGCAACAGTGAAAGTATTAACAGTCAAGGAGCGACTAATGAATAAATTATTAATCACTTTTTTAATATCAGTACTAAGTAATGTGCTGATTAGTGCCGCTTTAAATACTCAAGCAAGTGCCGAGACTATTCACAGCGAACGTTCGTTATATCGCAATATATTGGTAGAAGAAAAACGCGGCTTACGTTGTTTAAAATTCAACGTTAAAAGTGCTAAAACCCAACAAAGCTGCATGCTAGTCGACGATCCTCAACGCTTAGTATTTAATTATACTAAAATGCTGTTTGCCAGTTTATTGGTTAACCCAAACCCAGAGCGCATTTTAATTGTTGGCTTAGGTGGCGGTACTATGTCGAATTCGCTACATCAAATTTTTCCTGATGCCACTATTACTAATGTTGAAATTGATCCCGCTGTGATTAAAGTGGCGAGAAATTATTTTGGCTTTTTCGAAAATGAAAAAGTAACTTCAGTGGTACAAGATGGCCGCATTTTTGTTAAACGCGCAGTTTTAAAACAGCAGAAATATGATTGGATTATTCTTGATGCCTTCAATGGCGACTATATTCCCGAGCACTTGATGACGCAAGAATTCTTACAGGAAACCAAAGCACTACTTAGCGATAATGGCGTGTTAGCAGCAAATACATTTTCGATAAGTGATTTATACGATGTTGAATCTGCCACTTATAAATCAGTATTTGGTGACTTTTTCAATGTTAGAAACAAGAAAAACAGTAATCGTATTATATTGACCAGTGAGAAGCCTTTACCACAAGACAGTGTTATTGCCGAGCGTGCGAAAGCGCTTACTACAATATTGCGACCTTTTGATGTAAATATTACGGAAATAAGCCGTTACATGAAGTCTACGGCGATACAGCAAGATTGGCCCAAAGATACACGATTATTAACCGATCAATACTCGCCAGCAAACTTATTAAATTTGAAGTAGAAAGTTAACTGCAATTGATTTAATTAAAGGTGAGAAGGTTAAGTTAATAAGTCTTACCTGTAAGCCAGCTCAGGCATACAGGTAAGCTAGTTAACTAAAGCGTGACGCCTTAGTTAGCTTTTCTTATTCAGGCTTAAGCGTTTTTTACCTGATGACGTTGCAGCAGGCTTTTTTACATCAATACGTGTTAGTTTTTTCTCAGAATACTTATTCGCTTTTGACGTTATCACTTTATTAGCGTGTTTAATGTCAGCTGCTATATCGATCTTTTTCGGTACTTCAACGGCTTCTGCTTTTGCTTCCATTTTAGGCTCTGTAAAGTCATCACCCATGGCGGTTTTACGCGAGCCAGCTACAGCAGCATTTATTTCCGCCATTTCATTCTCAGTTAAATCACGCCATTGTCCTGGACGTAATTGCCCTAGCTCAACATTCATAATGCGCGAGCGATTAAGCTTCGTGACTTCATAACCGAGATATTCACACATACGGCGAATTTGTCGGTTTAAACCTTGAGTCAAAATAATACGAAAAACATACTTACTTTCAGGAGTAACAATACACGGCTTAGTGATCGTACCTAAAATAGGCACCCCTTTTGACATTCTTTCAACAAAGCGTTCACTGATCGGTTGATCTACCGTGACAACATATTCTTTATCGTGGGCATTTTCAGCACGTAGAATTTTATTAACAATGTCACCATCACTGGTTAGAAAAATTAAACCTTCTGACGGCTTATCTAAGCGACCAATGGGGAAAATACGTTTGGGATGACCTATAGCATCAATAATATTGCCTCGAACCTGAAGCTCAGTGGTACAAGTAATGCCGATAGGCTTGTTATAGGCAATATAAACTCGGTCAGTATGGTTACTATCACTGGCCTTAATTTCCATGCCATCAACACAAACTTTGTCACCCGGCACGACTTTAGTGCCTAGCTCAGGAACTATGCCATTAATAGTCACTCGATTTTTTTCAATCAATTTATCAGCAAATCGACGTGAACAATAACCTGAGTCACTAATGTATTTATTAAGGCGTTTTTCGTTAGTAGACACTAATTTTCCTAAAACAAACGCAGAGTAAAACTGCATATATAAAGATAGTTGCGCTATTTTAGCGAAGTTTCACCGCTATGTAGAGTGATGATATTTATAAATCAACATTATTAACAATAATCACATAAAAATATGCGTTATTACGGTAGGCGTAATAATCATTTACTCAAACTAGTATTTATCATTGTGAAACATCAGCATACACTGGCTATAGTTTACTAAAGAAGCAAAAATGATGACGAAAAAAATGAAAACCTTAACTTTCGAGCAACTACCACAAAGTGGCTTTGCAGGCTTAATTGAACGACATTTTGTCATTAACCAAGCACTATTTGGCCGTTCAAAAACCATTGCGTTTCCGGGTTTAGGCAACTTTGTTTATCTCGCTGATGCTAACTTTCTTCCTCATGGTGAAACCCACATGCACGGACACAAAGAAGTTGATGTTATTTCGGTAATGGTTGAAGGTGAAATTGAACACCACGGCAGTTTAGGTCACGGTGAAAATTTACCAGCAGGCTCTGTACAAGTGCAACGTGCGGGTGCTGAAGGTTTTCGTCACAATGAAGTAAATCCAAATAATCAGCAGAACCAAATGATCCAACTTTGGGTGCTACCAGACGAATTAGGTGAACAAGCAGGCTATAAGGTTTATCAACCTAAACTTAGACAATTAACTCAAGTCTACGGTGGTAATAAAAGCCAGAAAAATACTTTTAATAGTCAAATATCTATTGCGGTGAGCAATACCGTAGCTGAGCAGAACATTACTTTGTCTGATGAAGTATTGGTGTATTTGAGTAAAGGGGATGCAGAAATTAACGGTGAAAAAATTAATGCGCGCAGTTTAGTGCATTGTCAGCAAGGAGTTAACTTTACAGCGTTAACACAAGGACAAGCTATATTCATTTATCAAACAGACCAACAGAATGAGGCATTATCATGAAATTAATCGCATTTGGCGCAAGTTCAAGCCGTAAATCAATTAACAAACAACTGGCTGCACATGCTGCCAACCTAGCAGCTCAAAGCAATGAAGATACTGACATTGAAGTACTTGATTTAAACGACTTTGAAATGCCAATATTCAGCCAAGACAAAGAAGAAGAATTAGGCCAACCAGAAGCCGCAAAAACCTTTTTCAAAAAACTAGGTGAAAGCGATGCCATTATTATTTCATTCGCCGAACATAATGGTAGTTATACTGCCGCTTATAAGAATTTATTTGATTGGGCTTCTCGTATTGACCAAAAGGTTTTTCAAAACAAACCTATGTTATTACTAGCAACCTCGCCAGGACCTGGTGGTGCAGGTAGTGTATTGGCTGCGGCAAAAGGCTCAGCGCCTTATTTTGCCGGTGAAGTCAAAGCATCACTTTCTATTCCAAGCTTTTATGATAATTTTGATATGGAAAATTCTCGATTAAATAACGAAGAATTTCAGCAACAGTTATCTACAGCTGTAGCAGACTTATTAAAATAATGTTGCGACTAGTAGGGAGAAAAAAACTCCCTACTGACCTTTTCTTAGTTTCTAACTTATGAACAGTTAGAGATGATGTTAACGATGGATGTTGAGCGCTTTCAGAACCGATTTTTCATCGCTATTTACAATAACGCTTGGTTATTCAGCTTTACCATCAACCCTAATATCACCTACTTTTGTCCCAATCGATAAGGAACTACAAGCAGGTAAAGCCAACATTATTATCAACGCTGAAAAGCGATTTATTTTATCCATATTAACAACCTAAACGCAGACAAATTTTCATAGCAACTTTATTTACGCACTTCTTTATGCACTTTCTTTATGCACTAAAGGGGACTTTAAATGAGAAAGCATAAGGAGAGTCGCCATAACTGCGCAAATGCTCCAATCGCACAATGCCGTCATTTACACAGGGAATAGTGCCATCTTCTACCCACCATAATACATAGTTAGCGTTTTCAATAGTATGAAACCATTCTTGCTTGCGTCGTAAGTAATCACGATGATGGGTCTTGAACATAAAATCTTTCAGGCTTTCAATGGAAGACCAAACGGACATATTGACAATAATATTTGGGTCGCTAAAGACTTGAATATCAGTAGCGTTACCACTTTCTCCAATTAAGCGCCAAACAAAGCCTTCACTGGCATCTGCTATCGCATTTATCGGTTCAAGGTTATCGTTAAACTCTTTCATTCTGGCATCATCAAGCGGATACTTCGCCTGCGCTATGTTCAATTGTGCAAGTTGCATTTCTCTTCCCTGTAAATACAATATTCTATTTTTTTGCTGCTGAATTGTGGATAATTTAACCTAATTCTACTTTATAGCCAACACTATATACTGACTGAACGATTTCACTGTCAGCATTCAGACAATTAATTTTTTTACGCAGTTTTTTGATATGACTGTCGATGGTACGTTCACTAACCACACGGTGATCATTGTAAACTTGGTTAATTAGTTGTGCTCTAGAATAAATACGCCCTGGTTCTTTGGATAGCACTTTTAATAAATTAAACTCAATAGCTGTTAACTCAACTGCTTGACCGTAAACCGTTGCCTGATACTTTTCTTCATTCAAAAAAATAGGCTTTTTAATTGTTTCAGTATCAGGGCTTTTATAGCGTCTCAACGTTGCTTTAATACGAGCAACAACTTCACGTGGCGAAAAAGGTTTGCAAATGTAGTCGTCGGCACCTAATTCTAAGCCAATTAAGCGGTCAATTTCTTCAACCCGTGCGGTGATCATAATAATTGGGATATTAGAAAATACGCGAATTTCTTTACATAAAGTTAAGCCATCTTTTATCGGTAACATTAAGTCAAGTAGCACCATGTCGTAAGTCTGACTTTGCAATTCTTCAATAACTGCAGCGCCATCATGCAACATAGTGACATTAAATTGCGCTTGCGCCATGTAGTCATGCAATAGCTGGGCAATTTTAATCTCGTCTTCTACTACTAAAATACGGGCCATTGATACTTCAACTTAAACGACAAAATTTATCTAAGGGTATTTTTTGGTAATGTAATCTTTATCATCAAACCACCACTTTCAGCTTGATGGGCAGATATTGTTCCTTGATGAGCATAAACAATATTTTTACATAATGCTAAGCCGATCCCACTACCACCGGTTTTTCTATTGCGAGAACTCTCTACCCGAAATAAATGCTCAAAAAGTTTAGCAATATCTTCGCGAGAAACCCCTGGCTTGCTATCTTCAATATAAATATCAAAGTCATTACTTTTCTCAATTAATCGACAATAAACCTGACCTGGTGCATCGGTATACTTCGCGCTATTAGCAAATAAGTTATCCAATAATTGATTTAACCTTTTTGCATCGCCCCAGGCCGATATTTCTTTATTCGCAATATCTATTGTCAACGTTAACCCTTGGCTTTGTAGTAATGATCTATGTCTTTCAGCATTAAGCCTTATTAATTCAGCAATATTTAATGCTGTCTTTTGGTAGCGCATTGCGCCAATTTCAGCCTCGTTAAGTTCATTTAGATCATTTATTAAACTTTGTAAGTGGTTAACTTCTTCTGAAATGGAACTAATGTTTTCAATACTTAGCGGACGAATTCCATCTTCCAAAGCCTCCAATTCACCTTTAACAATCGCCAAAGGTGTTCTTAATTCATGAGATATATCAGCAAGCCAACGTTTTCTTGATGTTTCATTTTGCTCTAACGTAGCCGCTAAATCATTAAAATTTCTTGCCAAGGTCGCTAATTCATCATGACCAACAATAGGTAAACGTGTTGACAATTCGCCTTGGTTAACCTGAATAACAGCGTGCTTCAAGCGGGTAATTGGACCAACAAAATGTCGGGAGAGTGGAATAGTGATAATAATAATAACGATAAAAATCCCCGCTAATATTAATAGAATTTGTTGGTTAATATCCTCCACAAATTGCAAGTCAAACTTATCGGTTATCTGCTCGGTTGGCGGTAGTGCTACATAGCCAACAATTTCACCGTTAGATAAAATCGATTTTTCAACAAAGTTGGCTGTAAATCTGCCAATTAACACCTGCTTATCAGCATTAAGTAAACTAAATTTAGGTCTTAATCGTGGGCTATTTTCTCTTAACGTTAATGAGGGATCATCAAAACGATCTTTGCGTTGATATCTAGGAGCGTAATCATCACGTAGCTGATCGATGTCATTAGGGTAACGTAACCCTTGCTCTGATAGCCGCAACACAATGCGCCAATACTCTATGCCAGAATAATTTCGCTTCGGTCGTGAAGAGTTTTCTCGATCAGAGCGATTTGCTCTATTTCTATTTTCTCCTCTAAGCGAGGTTCTTCTTGGCGGCTCATTAAAGCCTGCACGACGAGCTGTTTTATTTAATTCACGTTCACGTGGCTTTGCGCTTGAAGCGACAACTGCTTGCCAACCATTTTGTTCTTGATAAACCGCAGCCAAATTATCAGAAACTAACTGTAAACTTTGCACTTGCCGCTGATTAACATAATTGAGCATGCCACGGTCAAGCCCCCACTGCATTAGCCCATATAAAATCAGGAGCAATGCGAAGCTGGTTAGTAAAAACACTAAGAGTAACTTAGGAAAAATTCGCATGAGGTTATATTTTTTATCCGCTTATAGAACAGTTATAGCGCGAAACAAAATGAATGTCTTATCTTCAATAACATTTGCACATTTTTTCCTCATTTACGGTGCTTTTGTTGAATAAAGTAAACAAAACAAGAGGAATAACTAAATACTTAACCGCTAATAAATTGCTGAATAGACGATATAAATACCAAAGACAAATGAGAACACACCAGAAAAACGAAACATTGAACGAAACTTTTTCGCCGACCATAAAGCGAATTTTCGATGCTTCTGTGCGCCTATAAAAACGAGCAGGATTGAAGTGAATAACATCAAATAACCAAGTACCGTATTAATCATCACGGCACTAGTCGATGGTGCATAATAAATAAAAATCAAACCAAATATTAACCGGCTTAAGATCTCAAAAAAATGAAAATATGACTGATTGCTGAATTTAATAATAGCCGCTGAAAATTCCCCTGGATTTCTCATCATTTGCAGGCTTAATAACACCATTAGCAAGCCAAAAATCACTATAAATACCATAAGAAACACCGCAAATATTTTAAATTAAGGCTGTGTGTAATAACTGCCTTTTGGCGGGGCGCCAAACAAGCTCATTGCCGCTTGCATATTTTCTTGTGGGTAATTTGTGATGGCAAGCTGGTGGTTCTCAATACTATTCCAACGTTCAATAATCATAAACTGATCTGAGTGTTCTTGATGTTTTAATACTTCGCATGAAAGGCAACCTTCAGCGCCTGAAATATAAGGCATAAGTTCTTGTAAAAAATTGAACAACTCAACAGATTTACCTTCTGCAGCAGTAAACTCATTAACTCTTACTATTGTCATAATCATCTCTTAAAATATAAATGCCTATATGGTTTACTATCAAAACATTAAGCTTGATTAAAAACAATAGCTAAGCGGCTGAGAAATTTGGCTTGCTTAAATGCATAAGTTTCAATAACCCAACATATCAAACAAAAGCCAAATAAACTCCGAAGATGCTCTGCTTTAGGGTAAAATGCGCAATTATTCTCTTTGACAATGCACATGGCCATCAATATTAAAGACCAACCAAAAACGGAAGTGACCTGTTCAACTTGTCAGGCAAGCTGCTGTCGATTAGAAGTAATGATTATTTCAGACACCGGCGTGCCAGAACAGCACATTGAGTTCGATGAATGGGGTGGCGAAACTATGCGACGTTTGGATGACGGTTGGTGTTCAGCGTTAGATCGTGAAACCTATTTGTGCACTATTTATGAAAATCGTCCGTGGAATTGCCGAGAATTTGAAATGGCTTCGTATGAATGCATTACAGAAAGAGCAATACCGATCGTTATATTAGGCTAATGACCTTAGGGTAAACATCAACTTTTCAAGGAAGGAAAATTCACATCAAGTTACTTATCACACTATTTCTACTTTACTCTTCAGTTAGCTTTGCAGGCGAAGTATTCGACAAGTTTCCACAAGAGATACATATTCATGAAAAATATGTATTTTATTCTCACGGCCGAATTGTTGAAGGTGTAAACCCTACACCTATTCATCCGCGCTGGGGCAAATATGAATTCCCAAAGGTTAAAGCCGCACTGGCTGATAGCAACTACAATTTAATTGCTTATCATCGCCCGATAAACACCAACCCTAAAACGTTCGCAATTAAGTTAGCCAATGATGTTAATCGTTTAATAAATAAAGGCGTAAAGCCAGAAAACATTAGCTTAGTTGGTTTCTCTCGAGGTGGTGAAATAACCATAATGGCATCGAATCATTTGAAATCACAACAGGTAAAAATTGCGTTATTGGCAAGTTGCCCAAGCTTTATGAAAAACAATAATAATTTTGAAGTCTATGGTGATGTCTATTCAATTTACGAAACATCGGACATGGTAGGTTCGTGCCAATTCTTAAACGACCAAAGTAAAGCTATTGCTTCTTTTAGTGAAATTTCAATCAGTACAGGAAAAGAACACGGCGCTTTTTATAGGCCAATGCCTGAATGGGTAAAACCTTTAAAAATCTGGCTTAAGCGTTAAGACAAGCTTATTTTTTACTTAACCTGAACTCTGGATAATGAGTGCTTGATACTCAAGTAAATCAAAAACTTAGATGGCAAAGTAAATGCTATAGCAAGGTGAACATCACTAATAGACACCATCAACGCTTCATTTTATGCCAGTTTCAAGGCAAAACGTTTATGAATAGCACGCTATTTATCGACGTTTAACGTAGAAAATGGATTAAAAGGGAGGATTGAGCAAGTGCTGCTTATCCAGATTTCAGGTTACTTATGCTATTTTGCGGCATTAGGCTATTGAGTAAGCTTATGATTTCATGTGATTGATACAAATCGCCATACCGCATCACAAAATCAGTAACTTGTTCAGTGTTCGGAAATGAATAGTAATGACCACCTTGGCTTTGTTTGGCCGCATCTAAAATACAACCATCACTTAAATTATTTATCGCTTGTTCGATAAGCTGACAGCCGCCAACATATAAAGAAAGTACATGCCATAAATAAGACTTTTCCGGCTGTACGTTGATAGTAGCAGTAGCAATAACGCCGCCCGTATCTATCGTGCTATCAGTAATAGTATGTAACGTTGCGGTCAATTTTTTTTCATCATTTAACAGCGCCCAGAATGTCGCCATAACACCACGATAAGCCGGTAATGCTCCAGAATGCAAATTGATAACACCATGCTTAACCAAGTCAATGATTGGTTTTTTCAATATCACGCCATAACGAATTGAAATAATAACATCAGGTGACAATGCACTAATTTTATCAACACCTACCGGGCTATTTATATCATTAAGAACTTCAATAGCGAGGCTATGCTCAGCCACTATTTCTGAAAAGTTTTTAAAGTCGCCGTCACCGCTATTTTTTGACTGTTCACTGAGCATTTGAAAAACGTTTTGTTGCTCAAATATAGCCAAACGTTGTAAAGCTTCTGGACGAGTAGTATTTCCTCCCACTTTGCTTGATAAGAACACCGAAACTTGATGTAAGCTTAGTGTTGGCAGTAATAAATTTAGCGCCAAGTTACTAGCAACATCATTATTTAGCAGGAGAACAATATTCACACTAATTTATCCCTGTTTATATTCTTTTTTACTTCAACCGACTCGGCTCAAAAGTTGAATAACGTGGTAAATCAGCATCCAAATTTTCCCAATTCGCTTTCGAGTCGACAAAATTATGCGACATCGGACGTTCGATTAAGTCGGAGTCAAAAATACCTAAACGCACTCTTATCCGTGATTTATCTTGTGCATTACTACTATAAACAGGGCTGCCACAGTTTTTACAAAAATGTCGAATTCTGCCCGGCTTAAACGAAAAAGTACTTAATAGCCCTTTGCCTTTTTCAATAACAAAATCTTCGCTATTAACAAAGCCATTAGTAGCATACGCCGTACCTGAGTTTTTTCGGCAAAGTGAACAATGGCAATGAATAATATCGCTAATTTTACCCTTAACCTGAATAACTACGCCACCACACAAACACTTTCCTGAGTACATTTCATCTCGCCCATTCATAACTATTTCATTAAGTTAGCTGCTTAACCATATAATACTTACAGCCTATTTTCGGATAGCCTTGCTGTGTCCACTGCACTTGATAGCCGTGTTTTTCATAAAACGGCATCGCTTGAAAATTTAAAGTATCTAACAAGGCTTTATTGCAGCCTCGAGCTTGCGCTGCTAATTCAATTTTTTCAAGTAACTGGCTACCCATTTTTTGACCTCTTAAGGTTTCAGAAACCCATAAGGTATTTATCATCAGCCAGTCACCAAAAGTACGCCCTGCAGCGCCGGCAATAACCTCACCATTTTCATCACTTAGCTTCACCGCAATGGCTTTACGTTCGCTGACTTCCCAACGAGCCCAATTGAACTCAGCAATCTTTTCATCTAAAAATGAGACAAATTCAGCACTTGGTTCATCTATAATTTCAATATTCATGTTGGTAAATTCTTTCTCTACGATTAATTTTAATTTTAATTTTAATTTTAATTTTAATTTTGGTTGCCAATAATCTACTTATAAACTATTCAATAACATCAATTCTTTCGGATGAGGTTTCATATAGTAAGAATCCATAATGTACTCATTCGGGAAACGTCGAAAATGATGGCGTAATAACGTTATAGGAACAATAAGTGGCAGTAGGCCATCATTATATTGAGTAAGAATTTCAACTAGCTCAGCTTTGTCATCAGTACTAATAAAGTTTTTTAGATAACCTTGCAGGTGTTGAAGGGTATTAACGTGGTTTTTACGACTCGCTCTAGTTTTTAACATCACCATCATTTTACTTAAGTAATACTCTAAAACTTCATCGCTCTCTAGTTTGTGCGCATCGGCAAGCCAACGCCCAAGCTCTTTTGCCAAATTCTGGTTATGGCTCATATAGATATATTTATGTTGTGCGTGAAATTGCGTTAATGCTTGCATTGAAAAAGGCTGTTCTAGCATTTTTTGCCAACGCTCATAAATAAACACCCGTTGAATGAAGTTTTCTCGCAATACCGCATCACCCAGTCGCCCTTCTTCTTCAACAGGTAAATTAGGAAACCGTTCCATCAACGCCTGTGCATAAATACCAACACCAATGCGGTCAGGCATACTGCCTTTGTATAAGCGTACACGTTCCATGCCGCAGCTTGGCGAGTCTTTTTTCAGAATATAGCCACTAAGATTTTGCAGCCACTGATTCTGCTGTTTAGCACTTTCTTTAAGTTGCTGGGTTACATCTAAGTCAGCTGTTTTCGAACCAACACAATGCACTTTTTCATCTATCAAGACTAAACGAATAGCTTCGCGAGGTATACCCATACCAATATCAACTTCAGGGCAGAAAGGCACAAAATCAAAATATTCGCTTAAGGTATTATTGATATAAGCGTTTTGCTTGTGACCAGAATCAAATCGAACTTTGTGACCAAGCAAACAACTGCTAATACCAATGGATATTTTATGCTCAGCACCTAGCTTTTCTATATTTAGATTATCCATAAGCAAGCGATCCTTTAGGTTAAAATTAGTCAAGTAATGCCAAATCAGCACTATGTTTTCAGTTAATTCCAGTATAACGGCATTTACTATTAAGGCATTAATTTTCATACTATTAAAAATAAAAAACCCGGAATAAATCCGGGTTTTCAAAGTAGTTATGAAACTAGTTATCTATTTTTCAAAATAGAATTTTTCACGTTTATTATCGTAGTTACCTACTTCATTCATGCTACTTGCATCATACAAACGACCATTTATCATAGTGTAAATCACGCGGTCTGATAAACGAATGTCTTGGCTTACATCGCCATCTACCACTAAAATATCAGCAAGTTTACCGGCTTTTAATGAGCCTAATTGGCTATCTAAGCCTAAAGTTTTTGCTGACGACATAGTAGCTGTGCGAATAGCATTAAGTGGTGTCATACCACCTTGTGCCATCATCCACATTTCCCAATGCATTGCTAAACCTTCACGCTGACCATGACCACCCGAATTAACTTCAACGCCTAAGTCTTGTAACTCTTTAGCCACTTTCGCAACATTAATGTGGTTGTAATGATGATGTGGTGCTTTCGGACGACGCATTGAACGCGGGTCTAAAAATTCACTTGGTACATATTGACTTAAACGCGGGTGTTTCCACACATCGGTCGTATCGTACCAAAAATGTTCACCTGAAATTCCGCCGTATGCTACGCCCATTGTCGGTGTATAGGCCATTTCAGATTGTGACCATAACTGCTTAATATCATCATATATTTTCGCGGTCGAAATTGAATGCTCTAGCGTAGTATGGCCGTCAACAATCATCGACAAGTTATGTTGTAGTAATGAACCACCTTCAGGCACTACTAAAATTTCAGCTTCACGGGCTGCTTGGATCATTTGTTGACGTTGATTACGACGCGGCTGGTTATAACTTTTAACACTAAAAACACCGGCTTTTTTCAAACGTTCAACATGAAACTTGGCATCTTCTAAGCTATCAACGTGCGAGGTATAACCTGCTACTGTCGCGCCGTATAAAATACTGCCGGTAGAAAATAAGCGTGGGCCAACAATGTCGCCGGCTTTTTGCATTTCACTGGCGGCAAAAAACTCAGTGGTATCATTTGATGGATCATGAACCGTTGTTACGCCTAACGCTAAACCGGCATAGTTCTTCCAGTTTTGCTGTGGAATAATTTCATTACTCCCTTGCGGACCATGTGCATGCGCGTCAATAAGTCCTGGCATAATCGACTTACCAGTAACATCAATAACTTTCGCATCGGCTGGCACATCAACATCGCCTTGTTTGCCAACAGCAACAATTTTATTACCTTCAACAACCACAACACCGTTTTCAATAACTTGCTGACCTTCCATTGTGATCACTTTACCGCCAACAAAGGCGACACGACCAGATGGTTTATCAGCTTTTTCTTTAAAACCTAAGTAGGTTTTTAATGGTTTTGGCTGCTGATCTTTTTTTGCGCCGTCTTTTTCATCAGCCTTAACGTCAGCTATTTCAAACAAGCCACTAACGCTTGCTTGATATAAGTCAGGGCCTAAACTCCAATAAAGTTCATTTGATTCACCGTTCCAGTTGATGCTTTCACCTGCACGTGCAGATAGTTTTTTAACCGGTAAATTAGAGGCTTTAGGACCAATATCAATCACTTGCCCACGCTCAACAAATGGCGTGACAAATACTTTAAAACGCTCAGCAAAGGCAAGGTGTTTTCCGTCTGGTGATACTTTATATTCAGTAGCAAACTTACCTTGGTATATCGCTTGCTCTTTTTCAGCAGTTGCTGATGAGCTCAAACTAACTTTTACCAATTGCGGTATTTTACCATCACGCAAAACATAAATGCGGTCATTATGAGCGCCAAAATGAGGTAATAAACCAGACTCAGTGACTAATGTCGGTGAGCCGCCTTTTTTGGTATTGACAGTATAAACACCTGGGTTTAGCCCCCAAGTTGGGTCAGTAATATAACCGCCTTGAACTTTGCGGAAAACTACCGTTTTACCATCAGGAGAAAAACTTGGTTCAATATACTTACCAGGCTCTTTTGTTAACGAACGACTCTTACCGCCACGGGAAGAAACCAAACGAATTTCACCTAATTTATTATCATCCCAAGTACTATAAACTACATATTTTCCATCACGAGAAAAGCTTGGGTTTAATTCAAAGTGAGAATTTTGTTTGGTTAAACGCTTTGCTTTACCTTTAACTTTGCCATCAGCAATAGTGCGTACATAAATATGCCCCATTGACTCATAAACCACCTTACGACCATCAGGTGAAATTTCAACATCACGCAACATTTTCACATCGAAATTATCTTGGTCGATATCTTGTTGAAAACGTAACGCTGTTTGAATTTTCTTTTCAGTTTTAACGTGGAAAGGAATAATCGTTGTTTTTTTACTCTCAATATCTAACTTGTTAATTTCACCGCCTGACCAGAACACCATGCCTTCACTGTTAGGTAGCCAAGCCATGTTAGGGTAAACGCCATGAATCGCCCAAGTTTCTTGCATATCACGGTCTAAGTCTGAATAAATTAGGCTTTCTTCACCACTTTTTAAGTCATACAAGTACAAGTTTGATTGAAAATCATCACGACTAATATAGGCAAGGAACTTGCCATCTGGTGAAGGCACTGGGCGAATAGCACCACCTTTACCCGAAATAACCACTTTAATTTCACCAGTAGCTAAATCAAGACGCTTAATTTTGTAAATGCCTTTTTCAGAATCTTTACTGTAGTGAAAGGTTTTACCTGGCGTAGCATCTTGAGAGAAATAAACATACTTGCCGTCATGCGAAAAAGCTGGCTCACCTAAATCTTTTTGTTCATTTGGACGTTTGGTTAACATAACGCCATTACCACCAGTTTTGTGGTACATCCACACTTCACCTGCACCCAAAGAGCGAGAGCCAGTAAAGTGTTTACGGCCAACAAGGTAATTTCCATCTGGTGACCAAGCAGGACTATTTAACAAACGAAATGTTTCTGAACTTACCGCTTTACCTGAACTACCGTCTGCTTTCATTATCCAAAGGTTGTCACCACCATCTTCATCAGAAGTAAATGCAATGTGCTGACCGTCGGGACTAAAACGTGGTTGCATTTGCCATGCAATATCCGTCATTAGCGCGGTTGCTTCACCACCTTCAATCGGCAAAGTATAAATATCACCTAGTAAATCAAAAACTAAGGTTTCACCATCAGGACTAATGTCCACATTCATCCAAGTACCTTGGCGAACATCAATTTTTGCCGTGGTAAATTCGCCCTGAGGGTTGTTCACAGACCATTTTTCAGCTTTTGCTTTTTCTGCAGCTTTAGCAACATTATCTTCAGCAAAGGCATGCTGCCCAGTACCTAAAATTAGCGCAACGCTGAATGCTACCGAAGAAATTCGGGAAGTAAATTTAGACATTATTTATTAACCTAATTTGATATAAAAATTATTGTTATCTGCCTACTAAAACACATCAGCAATAAAAATTTAAGCTTAATGCGACAAATAGTCGCTAATTGCCGTTCAGCGCCAAATGTTAACCATCTGTAAATATAACTTTTTGATAATAAAAATTGCGTGAAAACATAGACAATGTCCAATTTTTAAGTATGGTAGAAAGACAATTAAAATAAAAACATGGATGGATTTTTATGGAAAGATTAGCAGAAGCACAGGCGAGTTTAGTTGCCATTTACTCACTTTATAATGCCGCGAGTGAAAAAAAACTACCTGCCATTGATGCCAATGACACAGAAACACTTAAGGCATTATTGGAAGTAGTTCAAAATCGCGAAGCAATCGCTTATGTACAAAAAGTAAAAAAAAGCATACCTAGCGAAGTTGGCGAACTTAAAAGGTTATTGGCCGATGTTATGTTGTTGCTTGACGGTGTTGATATCAAAGCCATCAAAGCTCAAAACAAAGTGTCCGCGAGTTAGTTTTCAATGTTGGTCACGAACACGTTAATATATCACGCTAAGTATTAGGCTAGTTTGCTTGATAGCCCCAACGCGGCATAATGGTTTGTTCAATATTAAGGTGATCGAGCAAGCGCCCAACCATAAAATCAATCAAGTCATTAATCGATTGTGGCTGATGATAAAACCCTGGTGCCGCCGGCATAATAGTCACGCCGATTTGTGAAAGCGACAACATATTCTGCAAATGAATGGTTGAAAATGGTGTCTCACGTGGCACCAATATCAATTGCCCACGTTCTTTAATCACCACATCGGCAGCACGTTCAATTAAATTATCACTCATACCTTGGCTAATGGCCGCTAATGTTCCTGTTGAACACGGACAAACCACCATGGTTTTTGGCGCAGCTGAACCGGATGCAACCGGTGAAAACCATTGTTCTTTACCAAAAACAATAATTTGTTCAGGTTTAGCAGTAAATTTTTCCGTTAAAAACTCACTTGCTGCACTAGGAGAACTTGGCAATTTCAACCCAACTTCTGTATCAAAAACAACACGAGCAGCACTAGAGCACAAAACAAATACTTGATAGTTAGCGGCAACTAAACACTCTAACAAACGTAAAGCGTAAGCCGAACCTGAAGCGCCAGTGATTGCCAAAGTTATTTTCTTAGTAAAGTTAACACTGTTTTCAATATTACTTTGCTCTACCGAACTCTTTGAATTGTTTTGTTGCTGTTGCACGTATTCGCCTTTATTTAATTAAACTGTTCTAATTCATTATACATCAGCAAGCGCTGATAATAATTTTTCATGAATGCCGCCAAAACCACCGTTACTCATCACAACAATAGTATCACCTGATTGGCTATTGGAAATAATATCACTAACAAGCTTATCTATGCTTTGCTCAACAAAACAAGGCTGCGTGCAGTCATCAATTAATGCATCAACTGACCATTTTACTTGCTCACCTTGATAAACATAAACGGCGTCAGCATCAGTTAATGACTTTGCCAGCGTATCCTTATGTACGCCTGACTTCATGGTATTTGATCTCGGTTCAAGTACGGCAATAACGCGATTTTTGCCAACATTAGCTCGCACACCCGCTAACGTTTTAGTAATAGCCGTTGGATGATGAGCAAAATCATCAAACACTCGTACGTTATTCACTTCGCCTCTTAATTCTAATCGACGTTTGGTATTAATAAATTCAGCTAAGGCTTCAATAGCGACGGCTGTTGTAACGCCAGCGTGTCGAGCGGCAGCGATAGCCATCAAGCCATTTTCAATATTAAAGTCGCCAATGAGGTTCCATTTTACCGTGCCTTGCACTTCGCCTTTGAAACTAACTATATATTCACTGCCATCGGCAATACGTTTTTCTGCATGCCAACCTAACGCTTTATCACTATCACCAACACTCAGCTCTGACGGCGTCCAACAGCCCATGCTAAGTGTTTCATTAATTGCCGCTTCATTTTTTGGCGACAGTATTAGGCCATTGTTAGGCACCATACGAATTAGGTGGTGAAATTGGCGCTGAATATCGCTGATATCATTAAAAATATCGGCATGATCAAACTCCATATTGTTGATCACTAACGTATTCGGACGGTAGTGAACAAACTTAGAGCGTTTATCAAAAAAAGCAGTATCGTACTCATCAGCTTCGATAACAAAAAACGGCGCAGCGCCTAAACGTGCAGAACAATCGAAATTTTGCGGTACACCGCCAATTAAAAAGCCCGGCTTCATACCGGCATATTCTAATATCCAGGTCAGCATCGAACTGGTAGTGGTTTTACCATGCGTGCCTGATACAGCTAATACCCAGCGGTCTTTTAATACATTTTCTAATAGCCATTGTGGCCCAGAGGTATATGCTATTTTTCGATCAAGTACGTGCTCAACCATAGGGTTACCACGTGCCATGGCATTACCGACAATGACTAAGTCTGGCTCATCATCCAAATGCTCAATTTTATAACCTTGCTTTAGTTCTATACCTAGCTGTGCTAACTGCGTGCTCATTGGTGGATAAACATTGGCGTCACAGCCGGAAACTCGAAAACCCATTTGCTTGGCGATGGCCGCGATTCCGCCCATAAAGGTGCCACAAATACCTAATATATGAAGATGCATAAAAGCCTATTTAAATAATCATAACGCCGGCGCTGCGTATGCAAGCCCCAGCTAAGGTGTAAATTAGAATGCGCTCAATATACCTTAATATAGCGAAAATACATATTGCAAAATCAAGGCATTTTGCCCACTATCAATGCGACTAAGCATATAGCCAACCCTCTTGAAGATGCTATTTCAAGTGGTTTAGCTATTCACAACATATAAGGGCATTCATGAGCAAGGCTATTCTACAAAATATTAATGTTTATCCAATCAAATCCAGCGCTGGCATAGAACTATCTTCTAGTTGGGTTGAAGAACTTGGACTCGCCTTTGACCGTCGCTTTGTCGTTACCGATTTAAACGGTGAGTTTTTCACTGCTCGAACACAACCTCGTTTATGCCTTATTCAAGCTAACCTTACTGCCTCAGGCATGGTGTTAACAGCGCCTGATATGCCTGCTTTAGTCATTACTTACCAAAAGCTAACCAACAACTATGTTGCCGTCAATGTATGGGACGATAGCATTAATGCTCAGCAATGCCTGGCGGACATTAATCAATGGTTTAGCGAATACCTGCAATTGCCGTGTCAGCTGTTATTTTATGGTAGTGACTCTCAGCGCTTAGTAAAAAATAAAACATCACCAGTAAGCTTTGCTGATGGCTACCCATTGTTGTTAATTTCACAAGCCTCACTTGATGATCTAAATACTCATTATCAAGCCAGTGAAGCTGCCATTAGCATGGCGCAATTTAGACCTAATATTGTAGTAAACAACTGTGAAGCTTTTGCAGAAGATACTTGGCAACACATTCGTATTGGCGAAGTTGAATTTGAAATAGTAAAGCCTTGCACACGTTGTATTTTCACCACCATTAACCCACAAACGGGTGAAAAACATCAGCAACAAGAGCCATTGAAAACATTAATGAGTTATCGCCAGGTTGAAAGTGGCGATGTAATTTTCGGTCAAAACCTTGTCGCACTTAATCAAGGACAAATAAAGCAAGGCGATCAGGTCGAAGTATTAAAACGCCAATCTCCGCCAGTTATTGTCAAAAAAGCTCCGATAAAGGCAGTTGATCTTTCACTTGGTAACAATGAAGCTTCAGCCACGATAGTGAAAAAGGCAAAACCTACACTCACTTTTAGTAGCTTTAATAAAACCATTAAAGGCAACAACGAACAAACTTTATTAGAGCAAGGCGAAGATGCTGGCCTAATATTGCCGTACTCTTGCCGAGCAGGTATGTGTGGTCGTTGTAAAGTTGAGCTGCTTGAAGGCGAAGTGGAGCAACATTGTAAAGACGGTTTATCTGATGAAGAGCAACAGCAAAACTTTATTTTAAGCTGTAGTTGTACACCAATTACCGATGTTGTTATCAGTCACCCAGAAAGAAAGCGTCGCAATGTTCGCAACGACTAGGTAAGAAACATGATGAAATTAAACTGCGATTTAGGTGAATTTAAAAACAATAACGACGCTGATATCATGCCCTATATTGATATGGCAAATATTGCCTGTGGTTTTCATGGCTCTGATGCTTTAACTATTAAAAAAACCGTGCAACTTGCGGTAGAACATCAAGTCATTATTGGTGCTCACCCAAGTTACCCTGATGTTGAAAACTTTGGTCGTCAGTCAATGACTTTATCTTCCGATGAATTAATTGCCGTTATTCAATATCAAGTAGGTGCTTTACAGGCATTGTGTCATGCCGAAAACACTTTAGTGACTTATGTTAAGCCCCATGGCGCGTTATATAATGACATGATGAAGAATTTAGCTATATTCAAAGACATTTGCCGTGCCATTGCCCAACTAAATCAGCGTAGTTCACAACCATTAGCACTGATGATTCAAGCGTTGAAGGATACACAACCTTTTGAGCAAATAGCCAAAGCACAAAACATCACGCTTTATTTTGAAGCCTTTGCCGATCGCGCCTACCAAGATAACGGCCTTTTAGTACCTCGCAGTGAAGCAGGTGCGGTATTAAGCAGCAATGCTGCCGTTGTAGAGCGTTGCCAAAAACTTATCAACAAGCAGCCATTGTTAAGTATCAATAACCAACCGCTTGAGTTTCAGCTTGATGCGCTATGCGTACACGGCGATACGCCGAATGCTTTAGCCATGCTTAAAGCATTACGCGCAACTATAAATGCATAACAGTTAAGGTTAACACTGTGACGACACAAAAAAATCATCAATTAAGTGCAACGTTTAGCATTGAAGTTGTCGCAGAAAACGCTGTGCTGCTAAGTTGGCCACAGCAAATATCAGCTAAGCAGCACAACAACATTATCGCGTTGCAGTCAGCACTCAAACAACAACTTTCGTCATTCATAGTAGACTCTGTGGCAAGTTATCATTGCTTGATGATTTACTACCAATTTCAGCTTATTTCTACTGAGGCATTAATTGAAAGAATAACCACAATTTCGACTGACACCAATTATGCCCTAAATAACCCAGATGATAATTCTTCTAATGAGCAAAAACTCCAAGCCTGTATTCAAATTCCTGTTTACTATGACACCCAACAGCAATGGGATTTACAGAAAGTTGCTCAGCATTGTGATATCTCATCCGAAGAAGTGATAAAACAGCACAGTTCAACGATTTATCGAAGTTATGCTTTAGGTTTTACGCCCGGCTTTTGCTACTTGGCTAGCTTACCCAAAGTATTGTCGGTTCCCCGCATGTCGTCGCCACGCACCAAAGTGCCTAAAGGCGCTGTCGCCATTGCTGAACAGCAAACCGCTATTTATCCTAATGAAAGCCCTGGTGGTTGGCATATTATTGGCCAAACCCCATTACCTATGTACCAATGTAAAAATGGCAAGTTCATTCCAACCATAACCGTAGGGCAGCGCGTGCAGTTTTATGCAATTTCAAAAACAGAATTTTTAGCACTCGAACAAAGTGCCGTACTATGAGTAGAAAATGATGACATCAAACTACTTAGAAATACTGGCACTGAATGGCAAAGCAAGTATTCAAGATCTTGGCCGCCTCAATGCCCAACATTTAGGTTTTAGTGTCAGTGGCGCTGCCGATGAACATGCTTACCTTTATGCCAATAAGCTCATTACTGACCATTACAGAAAAATAACGGCTTGCAATGAAAGTACGCAAGAAACGTGTCCGGCGTTAGAGATCACATTAGGTCAAATTACCTTACGAGCAAATACAGCCTGCACTATTGCTATCGCAGGAGCTGACTGCCAAGTAAAATTAAATGAAACCCTGATCAGTAATTGGCAATGCTATCAATTACAAGCCGGCGATATTATCGACTTTGCCATGCCAAAAAGTGGTTTGCATAGTTATTTAGCTGTAATGGGCGGCGTTAAAGGTGATGAAAAGCAACAAGCTTGGCTGAGCAGTTTTGCTCATACTGAAAACGAAATGGCGTTAAATGTTACTGGCAACAAACTAAAAGCGGGAAGTAAATTATGTTTTCCAAAACAGGAACTCTTGACGGCTACGACAGCACAAAAGCAACGCTTAAAAAGCGCCAAACAAGTTACCTTCTTTGAACCTAATGCGCCTGAACTGTTCTACCCTCAATCACAAATCACGTTGCGCTTTATTGCCAGTGCCCTGTTTTTACAATTACCCCTTAAAAAGCAAAACACTTTTTTAGCAACCAACTATGTTATATCGCCAGACAGTAATCGAATGGGTTATCGCTTAACATTAAAAAGTGAATCCATACCAAAGAATAAAATACTGGCTGATAAATTACGTGCAAACTGTGTGTTATCAAAACCGGTAACCTACGGCATGATACAATTTCCAGCGAATGAGCAACCGATCATCTTAATGAAAGAACGCCAAACCATGGGAGGTTACCCTGTATTAGGCAGTATCATGCAAACAGATTTGTTTCGATTAAGCCAAATGCGCCCAGGTCAAGGTGTTAAGTTTTCACTAACGAGCCACCAACAAGCTCAACAACAATTACAAGCCTTCTATAAAAAATTCATATAAATTTACATTTCTCCCGACAAAACACGCCATTGTGCAGTTAGTAATAGTTATCATTCGTTTACAAACTTACAACATTTACGGTGTTTCAAAGGTTCAATTTGCGATTAGTTCCCCTAAAAATGCACTCATTTATTGTTCCAGATCAGCTTTGCGACACTAATCATGAATTTTTCGCTTTTTATCATTCTCATTCGACCAGAGTAGTGCTAATTTTAGCGCATTAAAAAGTTACTCGTTTTTTGAGCAATTAAAATTAACGGTTATAGAGGCTAAGTAACCTACAATTGCGTTGAAAGAAATAGAAACGAAATGTAACAATATGTAATTAAATAAAAATTTTGTTTGTTATGACAAATTATAATTATTAAAAACTGCCTTAAACAAGCTGAATTTTTGACTAACTCATACTACAGTTGATTAAAAAATAAACTCTCTCAAAGTTTAAAACATTAAGGTTGATATTATGAAAAATAACATAAAATACACTTCTCTAGCTTTACTCTCAGCGTCACTTTTAACTGCGCCATTAGCATTCGCCGAAGAAAATGCTGTTGCATCTGGTGTAAAAAAAGCTCTTTCAGACAGCACAGTTAAACTTAGCTTCCGTGCTCGTTACGAAGGTGTTGACCAAGACGGTATCGACGATACTGCAAGTGCTTTAACGTTAAAAAGCCGTATCACAGTAAACACCGGTAGCTTTGAAGGTTTTTCTGCTGGTGTTGAAGTTGATAATATCGCTGACATCATAGATAACTATAACAGCACAAGCAATGGCGAAACTGATTATCCTGTTGTTGCTGATCCTGCAGCTACTGATGTAAACCAATTTTTCTTAAAGTACACAGCTGACAATTTTTCAGCCACTGCTGGTCGTCAACGTATCTTACACAACAACCTGCGTTTTGTTGGCGGTGTAGGTTGGAGACAAAACGAGCAAACTTTTGATGGTTACCGTTTCCAAGTTAAGCCAACGAAAGGTTTATCTGTTGATTATAGCTACGTTTACAACGTAAACCGTATTTTTGGCCCAGATGGCCCAGCAGCAGATTTGCATGGTCAGTTCCATTTATTAAATACCGGCTACAAAATCAATAAAGATCATAAAATCAACGTTTATGCATACTTACTTGATTTTGATACAAAAGCCGCTTTTTCAACTGATACGTACGGTGCAAGCTACAACGGTAACTTTGGCCCAGTAATGGTTAACGCTGCTTACGCTACACAAAGTGAAGCTGGTGACAATGCTGCTGACTTTAGTGCTGACTACTACAACTTTGAAGTAGGCACCAAAGTAAGTTCAGTAACATTATTGGCCGGTATCGAATCTCTAGGTAGCGATAACGGTGTTGCTTTTTCAACACCTTTAGCAACATTGCACAAATTCCAAGGTTTTGCTGATAAATTCTTAGGCACTCCAGCACAAGGCGTTGAAGATGTTTACTTCACAGCTAAAACCAAAGTAAACGGCATTAAACTTTCTGCGACTTACCATGACTTATCATCAGATGTTGATGGCATTGACTACGGTTCAGAAATCGATGTTGCAGCAGGTTATGCATTTAACAAAAACTACAGTGTTTTAGTTAAGTTAGCTAGCTACAGCGCTGACGACCACGGTACAGACACTGATAAACTTTGGGTACAAGTTGCTGCTAAATTCTAAAGAGAATTTGCAATAACCTAATTTTCTTGGAAACTACTCTAAAGGGCTTAAACATTGTTTAAGCCCTTTTTTATGTACAGGAAGTACGGTATATCGCGATCACATGGATGTGAAAGAGCGAATATGTACAGGCCTCCCTCAGACTTCCTACCTTCCGAGGCATTAGTGTATACGTGCACGTCGAAGTACGGTATATCGCGATCACATGGATGTGAAAGAGCGTATATGTACAGGCCTCTCTCAGACTTCCTATCTTTCGAGGCATTAGTGCATCCGTGCACGTCGAAATACGTTACATTGCGATCACTGGGATGTGAAAGAGTGGCAGTACCTGTTAAATTTCAACCTCAAGTTTGTTAAGGCCAAGCCTAGGGGTAGAATGGTCAGAAATAAAAGCTTAGAATAGCGCCCGCTTTCTAGCTTGAAATTTTTACAGGTGCCCTTTGCTATTAATGATCGACAATTACGACTCTTTTACTTTTAACTTAGTGCATTATTTCCAAGCACTAGGTCAAGAAGTGTTGGTAGTCAGAAATGATGAAATCAGCATAGATGAAATAACAAAGCTAGCGCCACAATATATTGTCATATCACCTGGCCCATGTGATCCGGATGCTGCCGGCCTTTCCCTAACGGTTATTGAAAAATTTAAAGGCCTTATTCCAATATTAGGGGTTTGTCTTGGGCATCAATGTATTGCCCAACATTTCGGCGCTAAAGTGATTAAAGCCGACAAAGTCATGCACGGCAAAACCAGCGAAATATCACACAATGAGCAAGGGTTATTTAAAACCTTAAAACAGCCTTTAACGGTTACTCGCTATCATTCGTTAATTGTTGATCGCGATACTCTGCCCGATGAATTAGAAGTGACTGCTTGGTTATCAAACAATAATCAAATGGAAATTATGGCTTTGCAACATAAGCATTTAGCTTTGGCTAGTGTGCAGTTTCACCCTGAATCAGTTCTAACGGAACAAGGTCACCAATTACTAGAAAATTTTATTAAGCAATATCATCATCACTTAGCAATCAAATAGATGATAATATTAATGAAATAAGCCAGCATGTCGATAACCTGACTAGCCATTAAACATTAGCAAACCTATAATTAAGCACTGATGCAAATATTTGAAGAAAACACATTAGTTTCCCCTATCTATAATCGCGCACTAAGCTTAGCGATAAGTAAAGATTTTGCGCATCAAAAAAATGGTAAAGTGCAAAACTCGGTACAACAAAACAGCGAACAGTCGAATCGTCGCCGCGAGTTGCTTGCTATAGAAGAAGAAGCTAATAAGAATAAAATTATTCAAGCCCATGGCCACGAGCACTTTAAAGCTCAAGTAATGAATACCTTCTTCAATAAAGTCAGTGGTCAAATTAATAAAGATTTTGAGAACAAAGAAAACCTCTACAATAATGTTTTAAAAATAGAAGATGCCGCGCCATCTATCATGGAAATTCTAGCGATAAAAGCGGCTTCAATAAACCGAATTACCCCACTCGCTAAAGCCCTACCTTGGTTGTGCAGTGAATTAATAAACTTAGTCAATAAACCGCAATATCGTAAGCGTTCGGAAGTTCAAGTTACCGAGCCCAGCCTTGCATTAAGTTATGTAGGTTTAGACAACTTAAAATTAGTCATGCCAACATTTATGTTAAAACATTGGCTACCAACTAGCACAGCGCCTTTTTCGTTAATGAAGAGAAAAATGTGGAATGACAGTTTGTCGGTAGCATTAGCTTCACAAAAATTAGCGAAAGAACAAGGCTTAGATGAATTCACTGCATTTGCTGCCGGTATGCTAAGTAACTTAGGGTTATTGGCGGTCACTCGTGGCTTTCTTGATACTTATACTGAGCTTTACACTAAAGAACTGCGAAGTGCTTATGAAGGTAAAGACAAAAAGCTACATGATGTTTTAGTCGAGCTTAGCGCACCTCCAGAGTTGTTATTAGAACAATTGGTACAACGTAGCAGTAAAGTTGCCGCTGATATGGTTGAGCTAATGCGTTTTGATCGTTTACAAATAACCGAAACCTTATTTGACTTAGCTTATGCGACAGATATTAAACATATGTGTCAAATCGCTAAAATAGTGACTAAAGCAAAAACTTATATTGCGTTTAGAAGCCTGGCCAAAGAAGATCTAATTACCAGTGACGAAGCAAAAGCGTTACTAACTGCCGGCCAATTGAGCACTAAGGATATTGCTTTACTTAAGAAAAGTGATATTGACCACATTAAATTAATTTTCAATTAGGCTTTGTTAAACAGCGTTAGCGTATAAGTAGGGCTAAATCCTGTATTAGCATAAAAATGAAATCTCATTTATTCTCTAAAAATTCTTTAGAAAAAACGGCTAGCAAAAAGCTCTCTCTCTTTAAATAAGAAGAATATCTTCCAAAAAATTGTCATACACCATAATTTTTTTTTGATTAATTATGAAATATCCACAGTAATTAAAGATCTCGCAAGTTGACATAAACCGCTAGTATCCCTCACAACACCGATAAAACCTCAGAAACATAGTTATGCATTAATATTGAATAAAAACGGCCAAGCCTTTGTTTTATAAGGCTTGCAGCGCAATCACGCAAGACAAAGCTAGATTTTTCTGTCATAATTGCTGTCTATTTTTTAATTAGTCAGACCTTTACTTGGTCAAATGGCTAAATAAAAACACACTATTGATTACAATATCCTAAATACAAGAGGAGTTTACAATGTCTAACCACTTTCCGGTAAATCGTGAATTATTTGATGATGTTATGGTACCTAACTATTCACCATCAGCTGTTATCCCTGTTCGCGGCGCAGGTTCTCGTGTTTGGGATCAACAAGATCGTGAATTTATTGATTTTGCTGGCGGCATTGCGGTTAACTGTTTAGGACATTGTCATCCTGCATTAGTTGGCGCATTAACCGAGCAAGCGAACAAAATTTGGCACTTATCAAACGTTATGACTAACGAGCCAGCATTACGTTTAGCGAAAAAATTAACTGACAACACCTTTGCTGATCAAGTTTACTTTGCTAACTCAGGTGCAGAATCAAACGAAGCAGCTTTAAAACTAGCACGTCGTTGGGCATTAGATAACTTTGGCGCTGAAAAATCACAAATCATCGCATTTAAACAAGGCTTCCACGGTCGTACATTCTTTACGGTTACTGTTGGTGGTCAAGAAGCTTATTCTGACGGTTTTGGTCCTAAGCCTGGCGATATTGTTCACGCTGAATACAACAACTTAGAAAGCGTAAAAGCACTAATTTCTGATAAAACTTGTGCCATTGTTATGGAACCATTACAAGGTGAAGGCGGTATTGTTTCACCTACAGATGAGTTTGTGAAAGGTGTTCGTGAACTTTGTAATGAACACAACGCATTATTAGTTTTTGATGAAGTGCAAACAGGTGTTGGCCGTTTAGGTGAACTTTACGCATACATGGATTTAGGTGTTACTCCAGACATCTTAACTACTGCAAAAGCACTTGGTGGCGGTTTCCCTATTGGCGCTATGATCACAACAGCTGACATCGCTAAGCACCTTAAAATTGGTACTCACGGTAGTACATACGGTGGTAACCCACTGGCATGTGCCGTAGCAGAAGCTGCATTTGACACAGTAAATACTCCTGAAGTATTAAACGGCGTTAAAGAAAAAGCACAACTTTACATTGATGGCATCAATGCAATTAATGCTAAATACAATGTTTTCAGTGAAATTCGTGGTAAAGGCCTTTTGATTGGTGCTGTATTAACTGAAGCATACAAAGGCAAAGCAAAAGACTTTTTAAATGCAGCAATGACTGAAGGTGTTATGACTTTAGTTGCTGGCGCTAACATTATTCGTTTTGCTCCTTCTTTGGTTATTCCAAACGAAGATATCGCAGAAGGTTTAGCGCGCTTTGAAAAAGCTGTTGCGAAACTAGCTAAGTAAGTACCTATTATTAAAAACAACTAAACACTTTCATTATGGTGGTGTTTAGTTGTCTCATTGAGAGTTTTCTATGATTATTATACGCCCTATACAAAACAGTGATTATGATGCACTTCATCGTATTGCTGTTGAGTCAGGACACGGTTTTACATCACTACCGGTCAACGAAGATTTGTTGAAAAAACGTATTTCTCATGCAGAAGTATCTTTTAATAGCTCAGTTACTCAAGCAGGTAACGAAGGCTATTTATTCGTTATGGAAGATACGACAACAGGTGAAGTTGTTGGTACTAGTGGCATTGAAGCTGCGGTTGGTCTAGACGATGCATTTTATCATTACCATTTAGGTAAAGTTGTGCATAGCTCTCGTGAGCTTAATATCTACAATACAGTGGAAACGTTATCTTTGTGTAACGACTATACTGGCGCTTCAGAAATTTGTACTTTATTTTTGAGCGAAAGCCATCGTAAAAATAGTAACGGGCGTTGTTTATCACGTTTTCGTTTTCTATTTATGGCTGAACATACTGAACGCTTTTCAGAAACCGTTATTGCAGAAATGCGTGGCGTTTCAGACGAAGACGGTTCATCACCATTTTGGAAATGGTTAGAAGAGCACTTTTTCTCACTGGACTTCCCTACAGCCGATTACTTAACCGGCATAGGTAGAAAAGAGTTTATTGCAGAATTAATGCCTAAATACCCAATTTACGTCAGTTTATTGAGCCCTGAAGCACAACAAGTGATTAACAAGGTACATCCAAAAACGGTGCCTGCCTTAAGATTACTTGAAGCCGAAGGATTTTCTCGTCGCGGTTACGTTGATATTTTTGATGGCGGCCCTACAGTTGAAACGCAAACAGCGTTAGTTAAAACTGTACGTCAAAGCCAAAAATGCCAAGTATTAATTGGCGATGTTGCTAATGATAATAAATATATTATTTGTAATAGCAAAGTAGCAGACTTTAGAGCAACACAAGCGCCAGTATTATTACGTGAAACCGCCAATCAAGTGGTGGTATCACAAGCGGTTGCCGATGCACTAATGGTTAATGAAGGAGACTGGGTTCGCCTAGTTGCTAATTAATCAACAGTCTTAATTTATTACGATACTCATGAGCGATAAACGCGCAGAGGAAGAAACAATGTCACACAATGTACAATTAATTAACGGCAACTGGGCAACCGGTTTAGGCCATGAAATATTTTCTAAAAACCCCGCTAAAAACGAAGTAGTTTGGCAGGGTAATACAGCATCTCCAGCACAGGTTGATGAAGCTGTTATGGCTGCGCGTACTGCTTTTGAAACTTGGTCTAATATGCCAATTGAAGAGCGTATTGCTATAGCGGCAAAGTTTGCAGAATTGCTAACTGAAAACAAAGAAGCATTTGCTACCACAATCGCCCTTGAAACGGGTAAGCCACTTTGGGAAACTCGTACTGAAGTTGGCGCTATGGTTGGCAAAATTGCTATTTCTGTACGTGCTAATGAAGAACGTACAGGAACAGTTGAAAACCCTATGCCGGGTGCAAAAGCCTTTATTCGTCACAAGCCACATGGCGTTGTTGCGGTATACGGCCCTTACAACTTCCCTGGTCACTTACCTAACGGTCATATTGTTCCGGCACTTATCGCTGGTAATACCGTGGTTTTCAAACCAAGCGAATTAACGCCTATGGTTGCTGAAGAAACCTTAAAACTATGGTTACAAGCGGGCTTACCCGCTGGCGTAATCAACATGGTTCAAGGTGAAGTTGAAACAGGTAAAGCATTAGCAAGTCATCCACAAATTGACGGTTTATTCTTTACGGGTAGTTCAACAACGGGTCATTTCTTACATGAGCAGTTTGGTGGCCAACCAGGTAAAATTTTAGCGCTTGAAATGGGTGGTAATAACCCACTAGTTGTTAAAGATGTGACTGACATTGATGCCGTAGTACATGACATTTTACAATCTGCATTCATTACTACAGGTCAACGTTGTACTTGTTCTCGTCGTTTATTTATTGAAGCTGGCGAGAAAGGCGATGCAATTTTAGCTAAGCTAGTTGCTAGCACGCAAGCGATTAAGATTGGTTACTATGACGATGAAGAACAGCCATTTATTGGTTCAATGATTTCTGAAAAAGCAGCGTTAGGCTTAGTTGCCGCTCAACAGCAATTGTTTGACCTTGGTGGTGAATCAATCGTTATGATGAAGCATCTTGAAGTAGGCACTGGCTTTATTTCTCCGGGTATTGTTGATGTAACTAACATTACTGACATGCCTGATGACGAGCATTTTGGTCCATTATTAAAAGTGTATCGTTACACTGATTTTGATGCCGCAATTGACGAAGCAAACAATACTTCATTTGGTTTATCTGCTGGTTTACTAAGTGATAGCGAAGAGCTGTATAACCACTTCTTCCGTCGTATTCGTGCCGGCATCGTAAACTGGAACAAGCCAATTACTGGCGCAAGCAGTGCTGCCCCATTTGGTGGTATTGGTGCCAGTGGTAACCACAGAGCTAGCGCATTTTACGCAGCTGATTACTGTGCATACCCAGTAGCATCAGTAGAGGCTGAAAAAGTTGCATTACCTGCAGCTTTAAGCCCAGGCTTAACGATTAAATAGCCCTTATCATTTAATCGTATGAAGTTTCATTGCCCAATAAAAAAAGCTGGGATACGTCCCAGCTTTTTTAAAAATATCGACCAAATATAACTGCCGTTCTGAGTGGTTATCAAACACGTTTGTCCTAAATATTTGTTGAATAGCTTTATTCACTGAATACCTAGCTAAATAGCTTTTGCATACCATTCAATCGACTCTACACATTAGACCGCACGTCGACACAAATTTTATTTTATGCATTTAGGAATTTAACATGACTCCAGTTAAAAATTTATTTAACAACATTTGGCAAAACTATTTAGAAGTAACTCCTTCCGCCGATAAAGTTCATCAGCTTTTAGGCACAGGTAGTGATTTGATAAACGATCACGTTGCTTACCGTACTTTTAACATCGCAAAAGTTAACATTGAGAAGATTTCAGCTCATTTACTTAACTTAGGTTACACCGAATGTGGTGAATACCACTTTGAAGCAAAAAAATTATACGCAAAACACTTTGAACATGCCGATACAAACTTGCCAAAAGTATTTATCAGTGAGTTACTTGTTGAAGAATTCTCTCCACGTGTACAAGAAATCATTGAAAAAATGGTTGCTGGTATCAATGAAGGCGATGTTAACGTTGAAAGCTTCTTATATTCTGGTACCCACTGGAAAGTAAGTCATCAAGAATACTTAGACCTATTAGCAGAAAGCGAATATGCTGCATGGGTTTCTGCATGGGGCTACCGTGCAAACCACTTCACAGTAAGTATCAATCACCTTGAAAGCTATGATTCAATTGAAGCCGTAAATGATGCTGTCAAAGCTGGTGGTTTTACATTAAACAGTGCTGGCGGTGAAATCAAAGGTGATGAAGGCGTGAAACTAGAGCAATCATCAACAATGGCCGACAGCGTACTTGTTGAGTTTTCAGATAAAACGGTAGCTATTCCAAGCTGTTTTTACGAGTTTGCAAAACGCTACCCTCTGGAAAATGGTGAGCTTTACACAGGCTTTGTTGCTGCATCAGCCGACAAAATTTTTGAAAGTACAAACGCTGCCGCTTAATGCAGAGCTAAATACAGGCAACCATTTCTAGAGAAATAGTTGCCTGCTTTTTTTCTTCAACGCCCCACCTCCATTTAAGTCACAAACTTAACTTTTGTATCTTAAATTTATATACGAATTCTACGACTTGATCGTAACCTCAATTTACAGGTAAAGTAGTACACCAACCTAAATATATAGTTATACTAAATGGTTACAGATACCGAAGGTTATATTCACATAATTGAATACCTAACCGCACACTTAAATCTTTTCGAAAACAGTGAAAACACCGCAAAAAGCAGCAGTGTTCTTGAAGTGATAGAAGAGGAGATGAGTGAACAAATCATCACCTTATGTAACCAAAATGAAGCTCTGACGTTCAATCAGCGTAATACTATCATTCGTGAAATAGATGCGATTGTTTATGATTTACAAGAAATTCTATCTGGTGTTGTCAACAATCCTGTTACAGATGAACAAATGGCGTTTATTAAAGAGTTTGCGATATTAATAAAAAACTTATTTGATACGGAAATTCATAGCCAATTCTTTCTATAGCAAATGAAATTTTGTGCGCTATCATATATCATCAGCGATAATGTTAAGTATAAGGTTTTGGTTTCGCTAGCCATCAACAGTAGTTTGATTCTTAACAATTTCTCCTATTCGCGACATAAAATACAAGTAGAGCTATGCTAACTGAAATACCACACAACCACTTATGTAAAGTTACTTTATTAGGTAACCTCGTTAGTAAGCCCGATATTCGCTACCAAGCAAACCCGGTTGTTGCTGTTGCTGAATTAACACTTGCTACTCATAGTCGCTGGTACGACAAACCTAGCAAGCAGTTTAAAGAATGGACCAGTTATCACACCGTAAAAGTAATAGGCGATATTGTTGACCGCGCCCTAATTCATGCCGATAAAGGCGATATTATTTTACTGCAAGGCTACTTAATCAATAGTAAAAAGAATAATCGAGAGATAATTCACGCTACTTACGCACAAACCTACCCTAAAGGTTATGCGCAATCGATAAACCAAATACATCTCAGCGGCACCATTACTTCTGAAATAAAAGTCATCATGACCGAGAATAATAAAGAGCTTGCTGAAATTACTATTGAGTCAAAACAAGATATATATTCCTCAATTACCCAGCAAAGCCATCTAGTGACAGTGCAACGTCCTATCCATGTTTGGGGTAAACAGGCACTGTATATTGCGGAACACGGTAATGTAAACGATCAAATAATAGTTGACGGAAAATTAAACTATCTGAATAATAAAAATAAAAATCAGTTTATAGATGCCCATCAGGCGGTTTTACTTACCAAACAGTAAAAAGTATCTATTAATAACAACTCTTGAGGACGTTACAGCTTTATGGATATAACTGGCTGGTTTGCTGCAGGTAAGATGCATTGTTTTTACATTGGATTGATAATTCTCAACCTTGCTTTACCAGTAATTGCCCAAACATCTACTGAACTTGAGCTATCAGCCATCGCAGAATTCTCGTCAGTTAAGCTAAAGCAAGACAAGTGGCACACTGTATTACCTATTGGAGGCGCTGATAATAACTACTTTATCAGTACAGAAAGTGGCAAGCTTTACCATCTTGATAATGAACTAATTAGCACACCACCTTTTTTAGACCTTAAAAGTACACTTAAAAAAGCCAATGTTATCGCTTTAACCGCCGTCGTGCTTGACCCAAGTTTTAACTATCGAGATAGAAACGGCTATAACACTTTTTATACCGCACACGTTGAAATTCCAAAGCAAAAAGGTGGCGTAAATTCCCCTGTAACTAACAACAGTTCAAAGAAAAATAACCCGCTAAATGAACACGGCTATGAAGCAGTTATTATGCGCTGGCAGCTACATAAGTCGCTACATAAAGAAATAAGCATAGTTAATCAGCATGAAGTCATACGCATCCCTATTCATGACAAAACGGAAGCTATAAATCAACTAAGTTTTAACCCTTACACAGAATCATGGCATGATGATTTTGGTTTACTTTATGCTTTATTAGCTAAAACGAATACGGCTCAACAATCAGATGAGGCTTTATATTCAGGGGTAATATTACGTATTAAACCGGAACGTTTTGGCTTACAAAGCTACACTATTCCGGTGAGTAATCCGTTTATAAAACAAGCAGATATTCGAAACGAAATCATATTTATGGCGGGTCGAAAAATTATCAATTTTGATTGGGTAAAAAAAAGCACAAGCCCACTGTTAATCCAATTAGAAAACGCTGAAAAGAATCAACTTGTTCAAACAACACTAGGTGCTGATTGGCGTAATAGCTTTCCCTCAAATGCCCTATTAACCAACAATTTTCACGATAAAAGCAGCAATAAAACAATCTACTACCGCGGCCGAGAACTGAAAAATCTATGGGGGCAAATATTACAACTAAACCAAGAAGAAAGTGGCTGGAAATTACAGGCTTTAACACTAAATTCAGCAAGCCAACTTCAAACGCAAGCAACAGAAAAGCTCAGTTATCATGATATAACGCCCGCCAATTCAACAGCAGCATTTAGTTTGCATAAGAACAGTAATAACGAATTAATGCTGCTAGAGCATAATCAACAAATTTTATATCAAATTAACGCTGTCGAAACAGTTACAAGTAAAGTTACACCAAGCAAAGAAATAGCACTCGAGAATAAAAGCAATGCTGGATTTATTGCCTTTATTATAATACTGACTGTACTTTTAGCTGCATTTTGGTATTTCAAAATTTTCTCGCAAAAAAAACAACACTTTTTACATTTGCAATGGTCTAATTTTGAAGTGAATCCTGCCACAGAATCACTTACCTTATTTAAACGTCATAATAAAGTCGCTGAAAAAACTATTAAGATTTCATCATTAAAAAGTAGTGAGATATTATTAAATAATAAAATTATTTCCATCATTGGACTTAGTGCTAAATATTGCTTTTCAAATGCATTAGAAGAGCAGGTACAAGCGAGCTTTACTAAAGAGCACAGAATCAAGATGATCGACAATAAACAAAGAAAAATTCAGTTACGCTTAACAGATGAAAAAAGTAATGCTTACATGTTCTGTCTATATTTTCGCGTCGGTAACATTCGTCACACTAAGCTAAAATACAATACCGTTATCAATAAAATTATTGATTGGAATTGGTTATTTTCATCGGTTATCAATGCCGAAAGTACCGAAAAACGTAAAATAAGAGTCAAACAAACAGCAGAGAAACCCGCCTCGTTATCAACTGTAAAATCACACAAAGCCGCGATTATTGAGCCACTAAAAAGCGAGCTCACTGACAACAATAGTGATGCGCTTAGTACGGGCTTATCAGCAGAGACATCAAATAATGATGACACAACGAGTAAAGATACTGAGTTGGTGGCCGCATTAGATAAATTAGTCGAAATGAAAAAACAAGGTTATTTAAATGAAAGCGAATTTAATGCTGCAAAAGCTAAAATTCTTAAGAATTTAGCCAATCAATAAAATGACTTACAACATGTTAACCATCTACGATAAAAGTAGATTAAAATAATTTATCTATTGCTCAAGATACCGGTACTTGTTTTTAACAACAAAGCGCCGCAGAATAGCGGCTTTATTTCGTATTAGCCGCAGTTTGTAAATGTTGTCGAAAGTATTACTTTGTTTATTCTTTATTTCCAGCCAAATTTTTGCTGCAGACTACGGAAACGTGGTAGTTAGCAGAGTCACAAATGTCTATGATGGCGACACATTTCGTGTGGATATTGATCAATGGCCAGATTTAATCGGAAAAAATGCCCCCATTCGAATTAATAACATTGATACGCCAGAAATAAGAGCTAAATGCGCAAGTGAAAAACAGCTTGCTTTAAAAGCTAAAGCGTTCACTAAAAGCAAGCTTAAAAGTGCTACTCAAATAGAATTAAAGCACCTCAATCGCGGGAAATATTTTCGTATTACCGCAGATGTGTTTATTGATGGTGAGAATTTAGCTGATAGTTTGCTTGCGGCAGGTTTAGCTAAAATATATTCCAGAAAAAATAAAAAGCAAAGCTGGTGTCCTTCGACCTAATCTATCGCAAGAAAGAGCCGTAAAATGTTTAAAAAGAAATCAGTATTCAAACTAGCTTTATTCGCTACGATACTATCACTTATTTTGGCAATGGCTTTTACCACCACATTGTTAAGTAACTATAGCGATAATATTCAACAATATTTAAATACTTTAATTCCAAAGACTTTACTTGGCGCATTAACATTCATGCTAATACTGGCACCCGCAATGGCAATTGGCGTGCCTCGTCAAATTGCAGCCCTATGCGCGGGTTTTCTATTTGGCGCAAGCTACGGCATAGTAATAGCAACAATATCTGCCGTATTAGGCTGTATATTAACGCTATTGGTTGCTCGTAAATTACTTGCAGGTATCGTAAAGCGGCATTATCCACACCCTTTAGCGAAAGTTAGTCAATTTTTTAGTCACAATACTTTTTTAAAAGCACTTATCATTCGATTATTACCCGCAGGTTCAAACTTTCTAACTAACGTACTCGCTGGCACAGCACGTTCACCAATCAAACCCTATGTTTTAGGCTCAGCGCTGGGCTTTATTCCTCAAATGACAATATTTTCATTAATGGGAGCAGGCTTGCAAGTTGGTGGCCAACAGCAACTTATCATCAGTCTTCTACTGCTAGTAATCGCGCTACTTTTAGGTGGTTATCTATATAAAGAAAACCAAAATACCTTGAAGTTGAGTTGATTGGAGACAATAATTTTGGCAATAAAAAAGAGGCCGCAGCCTCTTTTTTAATAACGATTACGCTGTTATTTTAAGGTTAGTAAATGCTTTACAAGATTAATGTAGTCTTGCTCAAAGTTGCCTCTGTCTAAACCTTTTGTATCAACACGATATTTACCATTGATGATTACGGTTGGAACACCAGTAATCGCACCCTTCTTGGCAAAGTACTCTTGTTGCTTCTTCATCGCTTTAGCCTTACTTACCACGCCAAAACTCTTCATTAACTTATCAAATTTTTCACCATCCGCACCATTTAAAACAAAAACATTACGAATATCTTTTTCTGAAGTGAATACCGCTTTTTGCACATGAATGTAATTAAATAATGCGCCGATAACTTTTCTCTCTACACCCATTTTATGAGCGACAACAACAGCTTTACTTAGCATTTGTTGTACTTTAGGTGAGGCAGCACGTAAGAAATCAACATGATTCATTTCAAACTTAACGCCTTCTGGAAGCGACGTTTTTAACTTCGCCATAAACGGTTCAAATTGAAAACAATGTGGGCAATAAAAAGAGAAAAACTCACGAACTTCTGGTTTTGCGGTGATTTCTTCGTCAACTTTAGTGTAATGCTCGCCTTCAGTATAGTTTGCTGCAAAGGCAAATACTGGTAACAACATTAAAGCGAATAAACTCACTAATTTTTTCATAAAATTACAATTCCTAATCATTAAATAAAATAAATTCAATAGCGCCGAACGCTTTTGCTATGGCAGTAAACTAAGCGGTGGCTGCTGTAAGGCAGACATTTGCTCTTTAAGGATAAGAATTTGTTGTTCCCAATATTTCTCGGTATTAAACCACGGAAAATTATGGGGGAACGCAGGATCTTGCCAACGTTTACATAGCCATGCCATATAATTAACTACCCGCATAGTACGCAATGATTCTATTAAAGGCAATTGATTGGTTTCAAAGCTATAAAACTCGTCATAGCCCGATAACATAGTATCAAGTTGCAATAATTGTTGTTGACGATCACCACTAAGCATCATCCATAGATCTTGCACTGCTGGCCCCATACGACAATCATCTAAATCAACAAAGTGTGGGCCTGCGTCAGTCCATAGAATATTGCCGGCATGACAATCTCCATGTAATCGAATTTGTGATGTTGGTTGGTATTGCTTACTCGCCACTGCGATCACTTGCTCTAAAATTGTGAAAAAAGGCAAGGTTAAGCTGTTAGGCACAAAGGTAGAGTCTTCAATCGTCTGCTGTGCTTGTTGCAACATTTCTTCACTGTTAAACCTTGGTCGCTCAGTAAAGTCTTTTTTAGCTGCAATGGCGTGAATACGACCTAAAAATCGCCCCATCCATTCAAGCTGATCAAGGTTATCGACTTCAAATATACGACCGCCACGACAAGGAAATATCGCAAAATGATAGCCTTGATAACTAAATAACGACTCACCATCAATTTTCATTGGTGCCACCAACGGCAGTTCGTGAGCATCTAGTTCGAAGGCAAAGTCGTGCTCTTCACGAATCTGTGCTTCGCTCCAACGCTGTGGTCGATAAAACTTAGTCACATACTTGGTCTTATCAATATCATGAAATTGATAAACACGGTTTTCATAACTGTTTAGTGCTAATAAGCCACTATCAACCGTTAAACCTGTACTTTCTAAGCCATCGAGAATTAAATCTGGCGACAGCGAGGTAAAATCAAATACTGACATTAGCGCTTATTAAAGAAGCGGCTTTCATGTTCAAGCTTGACCTCATCCGTATCTGAAACTAATTCAATAACAAAACTAATATCTGTCATATAACCTTCTAATTCATATGGGTCAACCGAAAGACTAATCGGCAGTGTGTAAACGCTAGCGGCTTTAACAAACACTTCTTGCTCGCCATGCCATTTAGTATTTTTGATCCCTTTTACTGAGATACGGTAATAGTTATCTTTTTGTGATTTATTAAGAATTTTAAGCGTGTATACATTTTCAATATCACCATTAAAGTTTTCTTTCGCAAGCTCTGTTCTATCACGAATAATATCCATGGAAACCGGAACTCGGTTCGCCATTTCCATAATTAATAAGCTAGTCATAACAACTAGCACAATAGCGTAACCAATTAATTTACTGCGAATAAAATGTACTTTCTTGCCTTCTAATTCATGTTCAGTGGTATAACGTATTAAGCCCTTATCATATTTCATGCGGTCCATTACACCGTCACAAGCATCGACACATGCGCCACAGTTAATGCATTCATATTGCAAGCCATTACGAATATCAATACCGGTTGGGCAAACTTGCACACACAAATTACAATCAATACAGTCGCCTAACCCTAATTCTTTTGGATCTTGCTTCCTTGAACGCGGTCCTCGGTTTTCACCACGCTTAGCATCATAAGACACTGTTAATGTATCTTTATCAAACATTGCCGACTGAAAACGCGAATATGGACACATATGCAAGCACATAATTTCTCGCATCCAGCCAGCATTACCATAGGTACAAAAAGCGAAAAACCATACGGTTGCTGCCAGTGTAAATGAGGCATTAAAGGTAAAGAAATCAATAAATACATCTTGTACTGGCGCAAAATAACCAGCAAAAGTTAAAGCGGTTAAAACAGAAAAGAAGCCCCAACAAAAGTGTTTAAGCGCTTTACGCCAAAACTTATTAGCATTAAGTTTTTGGCTATCAAGTTTTTTACGTTGATTGGCACTACCTTCTATTTTTTCTTCAAACCAAATAAAAATAAAAGTCCACACGGTTTGTGGGCAAAGGTAGCCGCACCAAACACGGCCTAAAAACGTGGTAACAAAGAAGAGTAAAAAGGCACTAAGAATGAATATCCAAGCTAACAATGTCAGATCTTGTGGCCATAAGGTAACGCTCCAAAGGGTAAAGCGTTGTTCGCTAATATCAAATAATATCGCTTGATGACCTTCGTACTGCAACCAAGGTAATAGCGCAAACAACGCTAAAAAAACAAAATTCATTTTTTGGCGTATTTGCTGAAAAATGCCTTTTACCTTACGAACATAGATTTGATCTCGAGGCTTATAGGCACCATGCTTTTCTGGCTGATGAATTTCAACATTTTTTATCGGAATCTGTCGATGTGGCTTATTGTTTTTATCGTTTGGTTTCAAAGCGGATCCTTTAGTTCGACTCTTAGTTCGATAACGCAGTCTAATTATAACGAATTAGACCTGTTTACCTATCAAAAATAGTAAAATATTGCTTTGTGAGTACAAAATTGATTACCCTAGAACCATTCTCATGACATTTCGTCCAATAAAACAATAATGATTTTGCGAGTTATAAATTAACCAAGTGTTAACTGCTTGTTATTTATACGCACAACTTGATTATAAGGTAGGGTATGAAAAAATTATTGATCTTAATCGTGGCTGGCGCTTTATATTTACATTTTTATCCAAATGAAGAATTAAATACTTGGTTATCAGAACAAAAAACAATGGCACTTGAGACTTTTTCAGACGCTACAGATACCAAAGTGAGATTAAAAGCAGATAAAATATACCAAGATTTACAACAGAACTTTGCTCAGTTTACCCCGAAAGAAGAAGCATATGTTGCTGAAATAACAGCCAGTAGAAAAAGTGTTAAAGAGTTTTATAACGAGTATTGTCGCTCTCAAAAGCAAACACCAAAATTACATCACGAGAATGTCAAAAAAGTTTGCCAAGTGATCAACAAATACAGCAGCTTACTATAGTCATATCAAAACAGTACTAGGTAATTATTCTCAATCAACTAGTACTGTTATTCAAGATGACGGCTAATCAAACGCTACGCTGACAACCTTGATAATAATTGTGCAAACTTGTCGGCACTACCTTGTTCAAGTGCATGCTTTCCTTCGCGAATAGTCCATTCTCCGTGCACCATCACATCACCAATAAGGTTTTGCTGGCTAGCAAAAATAACGCTATCGAGTAAGTGATCATCGTCATGGGCAAACAAACGTAATTGACTATCATCTAATACCAGTAAATCCGCTTGTTTTCCAATAGCTAATTCGCCGGTATTGCTATTAGTGCTCTGGGCACCGCCAAGCGCTGCTCGTTGCCATAAGTTTAAACCAACAGACTTCTGCTCTGAAGTCGCCAACAATGCCCGTTGCTGTTTACTCAAGCGTTGCGCGTATTCTAACCAACGTAGCTCTTCAATCGGGTTCACTGAAATATGACTGTCAGAACCAATGGCAAAAGTGCCTTCATCAATAAGAAATTCATCGGTAGGGAAAATACCATCGCCCAAGTTTGCCTCAGTAGTTGGGCAAATACCGGCAATAGCTTCGCTCGCAATAATGCCTTTACGCTCTTGCTCATCAATGTGAGTCGCGTGAATTAAACACCAATGTTTATCTAAATTGGCATTGTCTAACAACCATTGCACCGGACGTTGACCATAATGAGCAAGACAGTCATCAACTTCTTTTTGCTGTTCAGCAATATGAATATGCACCGGTGCTTGTGGGTCTAGTGATCTGACATGTGCAACAGCCGCTGAAAGTGAGCTTTTATCAACCGCTCGTAATGAATGCGGCGCAATACCAACATTACTATTAGTTTGAGAGCCAGCTATTTCAAAACAATCACTAACCAAACTATTAAACTGCTCAACTGAGTTAATAAAACGTTTTTGTCCAGTATTTGGCTGTTGCGCACCAAAACCACTAAATCTATATAGTACGGGTAACAATGTTAACCCAATACCTGATTGTTTAGCCGCTGAAAAAATTGCTTGTGCCATCGCAGATAAATTTTCATGATTTTCGCCATTAATATCATGATGTAAATAATGAAACTCCGCCACGCGGGTATAGCCCATTTTTAACATTTCAATATAAAGCTGAGTAGCGATAACTTCGGCATCTTCAGATGATAATTGCTCAAGAAACTTATACATAATACTACGCCAAGTCCAAAAGCTGTCTTTCCCTTCACTTCCCTGCTCACTAAAACCAGCAAAAGCTCGTTGAAATGCATGCGAATGGCAGTTCACCATACCGGGAATAACAACCCCTTTCGCACGTTCAGCACCATCAGCAAAGCCACTAGTAATATCAGTAATAACACCGTTTTCAATCGTTAAGGTTTGATCACACGCCAAACCATCGCTAAGCAAAATTTTATTGGCAAAAAGTTTCATACGTATCTCTATTTTTCTAATGGCTGTTGAGCAAAATCTATCAACACTTCTACTAGTGCTTTAAGCTTAGGTTGGACTTGTTTTGCAAACGCTTCATGATAAGTCATTTCTAGCTCATGCATATACGTTCGCTGCGACAGCTCAAGCTGTATAGCATGTATGTTGTCTTTTGGTTGGCCATAGGCACGAGTAATATAACCGCCTTTAAATCGACCATTACACACCACAGAATAAGGAGCATAATCAATATTAGTAATAGCATCGACTAATGCGGAAGAACAGCTCTTACCATCTGAGCTACCAAAATTAAAATCAGGTAATTGTCCTTCAAAGAAACGTGGAACCTCTGAACGAATAGAGTGTGCTTCAAGTAATACCGCTTGGCCAAACTGTTGTTTTAAACTTTGTAAGGTCGACGCTAATATTTGATGGTATGGCTGCCAATAATCAATAACACGTTGACTAATTTGTTCGGCATCGGGCGCATTGTCATTTTTGTAAAGTGGCGATAAATCAAAGCCAGTCGTTGGGCAAAGCTCAGTACTGTTTGCGCCTGGATACAAATCAACACCATCAGGGTCACGATTTAAATCAATAACATAGCGGCTATATTCAGGAATAAGGATAAATGCACCAAGCTGTTCGGCAAAAGCATATAAGCGATCCATATACCAATCAGTATCAGTGACCTCTAGACCTTTATCAGTCATGATTTTGGCAATATCGGCGGGAATTTTCTCGCCATTGTGTGGCATGCTAATTAATAAAGGCACACGGCCTTTAATCAAACGATAACTTTCTGACATTTCACCCTCTCAAATTGTATATACAACTTCAATAATTGTAATTTAGCATGCTGCAATCAGAACATAAAATACTTTCGCTTTCTTTCATCAGTTTTCTCAATTGCAATTACTCATTTTATCGCCCTGTAAGGTCTGACTCAGCAAATCCTCAAATTAGTCAGCTAAATAATGCCGCCCTCGAAAACAATAAATAAAACTTGCTTGTTACATATATAGGTTAAGTTTGTTAATCAAGCGTAATTACTTAATATTAAATTGCTACCAGCGCCTAATTTTCCTCACGCTTAGCGTTTTTCAAGTTACAATATTACTTTAGTTTCTCTGCTAAAAATTTATATTTGTATCCAATAACGGGTCATCATGTAATGCCAATGAAAAAATTACTTATACATTCACTATTTCAATTATTTTTTTTAATTGCGGCATGCTTTTGTATTCCAGTTCAAGCAACTGAAAAACTTGACGAATTAACAACGAAAAAAGTAACTTTGCGAATTGCACTACCAAACCAAGAAGCATTAGAGGAAACCGGCAATAGTGAGCTGCAACGTTTAACCCAGTTTTTACGTGAATATTGGCAAATATGGTCAATCGATAATCAGCATACAGTTGAGTTCGTTTATTTATCATCTCGCGATATATACGATGCCTTAGCAAACCATGAAATTGACATCGCAGCTATTGCCGTAATGGAAGCAACAGAAAAAAATGTGCTTTACAGTGTGCCTTTTGCTAATTTTCAGCAACGCGTATTTAGACGAATTAGTGCAAATAGTAACAAAGATATAAAAATAGGCATTCACAGTAATAACTCACGAACACTAAGCTACTTAAGCAAGCATATTGAACGCCACTACTACCCGTCTATTGCTAGTTTAATTGAAAATATCAAACAATATGACGTACTGTACTCTGTTGAGCCTTGGAACCTAACTAAGCAACTTTCACGTTACAACCTACTAGATAATTATTCGGTTAATTATGACGAATCCCCAAAAATCTATTTTCATGCGATTACGCGTGAGAGTGACCGCGATTTACTCTATAAAATTAATGAAAGCTTACGTGCTGTCGGCTCACTACAAGCACAACTTTGGCGTAAAAAGTATGCTTTTAGTGGTAATGGCACCATTAACATTACCCTTGGCAATTATATTCAAGATTTATCCGAAAACGAAAAACAATACCTCATCGACCATAATGAATTGCAATATCCAATATTGGAGCAAGGTTTCCCGCCTTATGTGATTACTAAAAACCTCAATAATATTACTGAACGAGGTTATGCAATTGACTTAATAGAGTTGATTACAGAAAAAACTGGCCTAGTTTTTCGGCCGCAGTACGTTCGCAATTATCAGCAGGCCATTGAAAGCATTAAAAGTCAGCAAGCCGATATCTTAGTTCACATCGAACGTAACCCTGCTTACGAAAAATTCTTTAACTTTTCCATGCCCTACCTTGAGGCCAATCATAGCCTGATCTATCGTGTTAACGATCATCAACAAATTAACATCGAGAACCTAAGCAACAATAAAATAGCGATAGTCGAACAACTGACTTCAGGTCAATACTTACAGCAAAAATATCCCGATGCTAAATTTCAACATTACACTAATGTTGATGAAGCGATATTGGCGGTGGCGAATAATGACGTAGACGCATTTATTGGCCAGTCATTGTCTTCAGCCTACTTGATTAAGAAAATGCAACTTTCTAGTCTCACCAGTCAACCATTGCCAGAGTTTTTGCCTGATGCAAACTTTACCTTTGCTAGCCATAAAGAGAATACTCGTTTACTTACCATCATCAACCGAGCCATTAGTGACATTTCAGCACTGCGCTTAGATGATATTTATGCAAAATGGAATAAATCCGCTTTTGTAAATCAGCAAAGCAATAATGATGAAATTGCCGTTACCTATCAAAACGCTCGCTTCTTATTGTTTTTTTTCGCTTTCGCATCATTAATTATCATTTGGTTTAATTACCGCCGTCGTCGGGTAAAAAAAGCCGAGCAACGTGAAATTGCCGATGCATTATCACAAGCAGAAATTGCACGAGAAAAAGCAGAACAATCGGCACAAGAAAAATTAACTTTTTTAGCGCGTATGAGTCATGAAATACGCACACCAATGAATGGTGTTTTAGGCATGGCTGAGTCATTGTCATTTACCGACCTGAATAACTCACAACAAGAGCTGTTAATGACTTTAAAAGGCTCAGCCCGAAACTTACTTGCTTTAATCAATGACGTATTAGACTTTTCAAAAATCGAAGCGGGTAAATTAACACTAGAATCAGTGGCGTCAAATTTACACTTAATTGCCAAAGATGTGATAAAAAGCATTAGTCATATATCACAAGAAAACAACACGCCAATCACATTAGAAATTGACCAGAATATCACGCATAGTTACTTCACTGATCCTACTCGTTTAACGCAAATTTTAAACAATTTGCTCAGCAACGCGAAGAAATTCACCCCCAAAGGTTATATTAAACTTTCAATACGCATCGTCGAAGAAACCGTCAGTAATGATAATACCTATCACATCATTAACATTGCCGTACAAGACAGCGGAATTGGCATTGCAAAAGACAAACAAGCACTATTGTTTACCCCCTTTATTCAAGCAAATGATGAAATAACCCGTAATTTTGGCGGCACCGGCTTAGGCTTAAGTATTTGCCAAGAAATTGTCACCGCCATGGGCAGTAAAATAGACCTAGAATCGTCGGAAAATGAAGGTAGCACCTTTTCTTTTAACCTAAAACTTAAACGTGCATTAGTTGCACAAAACACTGATGACCGTCGGGAAAATATCCGCATAATTAACACCGAAGAAGATTTACGTTTTCAGGATACTCGAGTACTAATTGCTGAAGACAACTTAGTTAATATTAAAGTTTTAAGCGCGCAACTAGAGCGCTTAAAAATATTCGCTGATATCGCTTATGACGGCCAGCAAGCATTGGAAATGCACACAAAACAGCCATACGACATTATTATTTCTGATTGTCACATGCCGAATTTAGATGGTTTTGAATTAGCAAAGCGCCTGAGTGCTATCAAACATATCAAGCCATTATGGTTAATAGCAGTGACTGCAGACGCGCTCAGTGGTGCAGCTGAAACATGCTTAGAAGCAGGATTTGATGATTATATGGCTAAACCCTGCCCACAAGAACAAATAACCAATAAACTCAACCACGCTTATCGGCAATTACAGCAAATGAAAAATAAACCTGAAAATCAAAGCGGTATTGAACTCAATTTCCACTTATTCGAGCCACAAGCGCTATTAGCGACAAACGGAGACGATATAGAATTAAGCACCGAAGTTGCTAAACTTTTTATTAGCTCGTGGTCGAAAGACAAAACTGACTTTAAATCAGCACTTGTAGCATTGGAGTACCCTAATATTCAAGCAATCACCCATAAGATAAAAGGTAGTGTGCGTTATTTATGTGGACAAAAACTCGATGCTATCGCTCAACAAATAGAATCTCAGGCGCAAAGTCACGAGCAGCAACAAATGAATATCAGCGCCGCCGAACTTATTATGCAAATCGACCAGTTAGTTGACGAAATAAAGCACTGGCTTAGTAAAAATAGTTAACTACACTGAACCAGCAGGACTCAAACCTTTATCAATCTATTTTTTAGATTGATAAAATCGATTTTAATCATTTTACCAAAACGATAATTGATTGGATAATAACTTCATAGCAAAACGCAGTAGTATTTAAGATTAATCAACGGAGCCATTATGTTAGAAAACAAAGAGCAACAAAAAGTCCCAAATGTTACCTTCACTTTACGTGCTAATGACGAATGGACAACACGTAATAGCGATGAAATTTTCAATAACAAAACCGTAGTAGTTTTTTCATTACCGGGTGCATTTACGCCAACATGTTCATCATCACACCTACCACGCTACAATGAATTAGCTCCGACATTATTCGCTAATGGTGTTGATGAAATTATTTGTATGTCAGTTAACGACACGTTTGTAATGAATGCTTGGGCACAAGACCAAGATGCCGACAATATCAGCTTTATTCCTGACGGTAATGGCGATTTCACTGATGCAATGGGCATGTTAGTTGATAAAGCCGCGATCGGTTTTGGTAAGCGTAGCTGGCGTTACGCGATGCTAGTTAAAAATGGCATCATTGAAAAAATGTTCATCGAACCAGACGTTCCAGGCGACCCGTTTGAAGTATCAGATGCTGTTACTATGTTAAATCACATTAACCCTGCGGCATGTCAAACATCTGCAATTACAGTATTTAGCAAACCAACCTGCCCATACTGTAAAAAAGCAAAAGCGCTATTAACCGAAAAAGGTTTTACTTTTGAAGATTTAGAAGTAGGTAAAGACGTGAACTTAACGATGTTCAAAGCCATTACTAATGCTGATACTGTGCCACAAGTATTTATTGACGGTAAGCTTATTGGCGGCAGCGAAGCTTTAGAAGCACACTTTAGCTAATTTAAGTAACCACCAGAATAAATAAAAACGACGCTTTTGCGTCGTTTTTTATGTTCAGGATGAACAGTATGTCATGGTGCTATGGACAGCAAGGAATGACGATGTTCAGGATGAACAATACGTCATGGTGCTATGGCCGTACTTAGCCATCCAGGGCTTCACGGCATTAATGCATCCGTGCATGTCGATTGCAAGGAATGACGATGGTAAATAGTGACGATGTTCACCACCTCACGTTTGATGTTAGAATAACGAGACAATATTTTATTGGAAAGTAGAATGGACAACCAACCTTATAACCCTCTACACGGTGTTACTCTAAAAACAATCGTTACTCAGCTCGTTGAACACTTCGGTTTTGAGTATCTTGGAGAAAAAATCAAAGTGCGTTGTTTTACCGATAACCCAAGTATTAATTCAAGTTTGAAGTTTTTACGTAAAACTGAATGGGCGCGCGAGAAAGTTGAAGCACTTTATATTCAACATAAAACTGAATTAAGCTAAAAATTAAGTAAACTGATAGCCAAATAAACTAAGGCTTGAAAGGCATTAGCATATAGCAGAAAAGTATTTATCATCATTCGGTTGAAATGACACACTGAAAAATCGTAGTATTTAAAAGCTGATAAAAACATGGAAAATACGCACCACTATATTTTAACTTGGCAATGCCCTGACACCTCAGGCGTATTGGCTAAAATTACCCAAAGCCTTTTCGAGCACGGTGCATTTATTACCGAAACGTGTCAGTACAGTGACCCCTACACCGAAACTTTCTTTTCGCGTATTGCTTTTGATGATCGGGAACTAAACGTTACCATAGACGAATTTTCTCAAGCGCTTGATTTACTAGCAAAACCTCTACACATGCAATACCAATTGCGTGAGCGCAACAATGTACCGAATGTCGTTATTGCCGTATCAAAAGACGATCATTGTTTGGTTTCACTTCTGACTAAATGGAAAGCAGGTGTCTTACCGGTCAACATTGTTGCCATTACCTCTAACCACACTGATTGTCAGGCACTTGCACAATGGCACGACATTCCGTTTCACCATTTACCGATAGATAAAAGTAATAAAGTGCAACAAGAGCAGCAACTGCTAGCGCTCTATCAGCAATATAATGGTGACTTATTAGTACTTGCCCGATATATGCAAATATTGTCAGACGAGTTGTGTCACAGTTTACGTGGTCAGGCGATTAATATTCATCACTCATTCTTGCCAAGTTTCAAAGGCGCGAAACCTTATCATCAAGCTCATCAACGCGGGGTGAAAGTTATCGGTGCTACTGCGCATTATGTTACCGCTGATTTGGATGAAGGACCGATTATTGTTCAAGAAGTAAAACCGATTAATCACACCTTTACTATCGAGCAGATGGTGCACCTTGGCCACGATTTGGAAGCAGCCGCACTTTGTCAGGCAGTTAAAATGCATGCTGAACAACGCATTTGTTTAAATAAAGATAAAACTGTAATTTTAAGCTAACTTTTTAACAAGCTGCTTAGCTGTTTTATCAAGCCAACTCTGCTACATTGAGGCACAAATATCTTATCAACATTTGTGCCTTTATGATCCAATATAAAATTTCTCCTCTCAAGCCAAACAGTCACTTATTTGAAGTGTCTTTATCGTTTCAAACGACACCTGCACAAACTTATACTTTATCTTTACCCGCATGGTTACCCGGCAGTTATATGATCCGTGACTTTGCTAAAAACATCATTGAAATAAGTGCTTTTGATAATGACCAAAACGCAATTTTACTGATCAAGAATGATAAGCAAACTTGGTCACTGGTTGCTAACACCGAACAAGTTAACATTACCTATCAAGTATTTGCTTTTGACCTTTCAGTACGTACTGCTTACCTAGACAGCCAGCGAGGATTTTTTAATGGCAGTTCTACATTCTTACAAGTTTCAGAGTTAAGCAACTTACCTTGCGAACTAATTATTGAGCAACCAACCACGACAGAACAACAAGCCTGGCGAGTGGCAACAGGGCTAACACGGGCAAAAGAAACGGAGAAATATCAATTTGGCCGATATATTGCCGATAATTATCAGCACCTAATTGATTGCCCTGTCGCTATTGGTGAGTTTGATAGCACAGAATTTATCGTTGAAGGTGTAGTACACCATTTAGTATTTACCAGTAAGCATTATGGCGATACGGCGCGCTTAGCGAACGATATCAGTAAGTTATGCCAGCATCACATAAATATGTTTGGCGAGGCACCTTTCCAAGAATATTGGTTTATCACCCATTTACAAGCAAGTGGCTTTGGCGGCTTAGAACACAAAAATTCTACCATTTTACAAGCAAGTCGCTTTGATTTACCTAATGCCCAACAACCAAACGCAGAGCTCAGTGACAATTACAAAACCTTTTTAAGTTTATGTTCACATGAATACTTTCATGCTTGGAATGTTTGTCGAATCAAGCCAAAAGAGTTCACCCCATATAACTTGCAAGAAGAGGTTTATACCAAGCAATTATGGGCATTTGAGGGCATTACCTCTTATTACGATGATTTTTCGCTATACCGAACAGGCCTGATTACATTTGATGATTACTTAGCCTTGCTAGCAAAAACAGCCACTCGAGTTTATCGTGGCGACGGTGAATTAAAACAGAGCGTTACTGAGTCTAGCTTCGATGCTTGGACGAAATTTTACCAGCAAGGCCCCGACGCAGTTAATAACATCGTCAGTTATTATACCAAGGGCTCGTTAATCGCTTTATGGCTAGATTTAACCATTCGCAGCAAATCAGCTGAGCAATACAGTTTGGATACCTTAATGCGAGAGTTATGGATCCACTTTGGTCGCACCAGCGTCGGTACCACTGAAGATGACTTTATCAACATCGCCAACATACTATGTGGTGAAGATATTTCAGCATCATTTAAACATCACTTATATAGCAATGACCGCATTGATCTTACCGAAGATTTAGCCGATGTTGGTGTTGCATTACAAAAGCAAAAATTTAAAAGTATTAATAGTGTAGAAACTTGTTCAGCATCGCAATACCAAGCTTACCTTGGTGCACACTTTAAAAGCCAAGCAACTGGCTTGAAAATTACCCAAGTGCTCGATAACTCACCCGCAGCAAAAGCAGGGCTTGCCGTTAATGATCTATTAATTGCCATCGACAACCTCAAAATGACAGAAAAGTCATTACAAGCATTGCTTGACCATACACCAGCAAGCAGTGAACTGACCTGCCATTACTTTCGTGATGACTTGTTACTACAATCAACTTGTACAGTCTCTGACTCACCAATATCAGGCATTGCTTTTAAAGTGGTTGATGAAGAATTAGTAAAGCGCTGGCAGAGCCATAAATAAAGCTCATCAGCAGACAGCGGTTGATACCAACCAACGGCTATGTAAACTAAAGCGTACGCATATGCTGACAACATAAATGTACAAAACTAACTAGAAAATTAGGGCGGTTTATTGAGTTATGGTAAAAATTAACTCATTCGAGAATCGCATAAATAACAATACTATGATTAATTTAAAACGCTTCCATCATGTGGCCTACCGTTGTAAAGACGCGAAAGAAACTGTCGATTGGTACCAAAAACATTTAAACATGGAACTTACCGTTGCCATTGCAGAAAATGAAGTACCGTCAACTAAGGCTCCCGACCCTTACATGCATATATTTCTTGATGCTGGTATGGGTAACGTATTAGCTTTCTTTGAAATACCAAACTCGCCAAATATGGGCCGCGATGAAAATACCCCACAATGGGTACAACATATCGCGTTAGAAGTTGAAGATGTTGACGCTTTGGTTGCCGCAAAAGCAGACTTACAAGCACAAGACATTGAAGTGTTAGGGCCAGTTAATCATGGCGTATTTAAATCAATTTACTTCTTTGATCCTAATGGCCATCGTTTAGAGTTGGCAGCCAATACCGGTACGGTTGAGCAATATGCAGAGCTTAAACGCGTAGCACCATTAATGGTGGAAGAATGGGCACAAACGAAAAAAGCGCCTACTCACGCAGCATGGCTTCATCAACAAGAAGACTAATACACTGGTGAATTTTTAAATGGCAGGTCGTTAACAATAATTAGCGTTAACAACCTGCCAATAATCAATTGCCATTTACGCTTACAAAGTCATTATTTATCCACTTGTATACACTATAGATATGTTCATTAAATAATCCGCTAGCTAATAAATACTCCTTATCGGCAATTATAATAACAATAGCTAATTCATTTATTTTTCTATTCAAGTTTAATCAGTATCAAATTGATTTAAAAACAAACAAACTCACTACAGGCCTTATTAACGAAGGTTTTCGTAAGTTATTACAAAACAAAAATAACGACATATTTGCCTCTTTTCTTGTAAGACATTGACCATTAAAAATACAAAATAAAAAATAAATTACATTTAATTACAATAATATTACATTTAAAAACAACCGGTTAGTAACAGGTAGACTTTAGTCTAATAAATGAACTAGAAATACAGCTTGCTGCTTTAAATAACTTCAGTAAAGTATAGGGCAGCTGCTAAGGCAGCATTAAACAAAACGGATAGTCATTGCAAGGAAAGCAATAAGCGCTAAAAGCGCAGAAATTAATTTAATAAATATGGATTGTTCACTTAAAGCTCAGGATGAGTATTGAATATTTTGTCCAGAAGGACATTACGGATAGCCAAAGAAAGTGTCAGGGTGACCGAGAAAAATAAAATTAAACACGGAAGATATAATAATAAGATTGGAAACTGTCAAATTCACAGGGATTGTAACAAAAGGTTAGGATAACCACTTAAGAATCGGAACTACATTTGTGGATAATGCCACATTCTTCTCCAAAAGCGACGTTATTAACGTCGCTTTTTTTCTTTCTATCGCTGTTTAGCCTGTAATGTCGTAAAATACCCTCAAGTGTTCATTATTATTTTAAGTTATTACTATGTCTCGTTCGAAAAAATCACGTAAACCAGGTACAGGATCAATTGGCGCAGTTAAAGAAGACAGAAAGAAAACCGTCCTAGAACCAGTGCCGCGCAGAGCAAAGAAAAAAAACGGTAAAGAAGCAGGCAACCGTCAAAAAGAAGCAACGGCTAGCATTGCTAATACGCAAAAATCTACGGCTAAAAAAGATCCTCGTATTGGCAACAAAACACCAATTGATTTAGGTAAAGCCGTTACAGCGCCTATCAAATCAAAACCAGTTAAAACAAAGCAGCCTAAAAAAGTTCAAGAAAGCTCTCCTATTGCCGCAATTCGCGTAGTAGAAGTTGCAGAAACACTAGCTGAGCAATTAAACCGTATTGAGCAAGATGAAAGATTACTGGCAATACTAGAAAAACAAGATGCTGAAGAAACACTAAGTGCTGAAGAAGTTGACTATTACAATGAGCTAATGGAAAAGCATGAGAAAATTAGCGAAGAAATGGCGATAGACGAAGAAGAGGAAGTCATTGTTACTAGCACTAAAGTAGACTCTGAAGACGATCTTTGGGACAAAATGGACAATAGTGATTTATCACGATTTGAATAAGGATAAATCATGCTTTCGAACCCGTGGGTTTACCTTACGTTATTAGGCATTGTTATTATTGGTGTGCTCGCGGCAGTAGCGACTAAATTGTTACGACAATTAAAGCAGCAAAATCTGGCGCAAGTACAAGCTCAAGCAGCACAACAACAAGCCCATCAGCAACATGACAAAAAGATAATATCGAGTGTTATTATCATTGTACGAGCGATGAAAGAAGAACAGTGCGACCTTGCAGAAGGTTGCTGGCGTTTAAGCGTGCTGCTTGATTCTTTAAAGCTAAGCCAAGACTTACAATTGCAATTTCCTGCTGTATTTCAGCTCTATGAAGCAATTAAACATATGCCTATTTTAGCAGCACGAAAAGAGCTAGATAAAAAGGCACGTATGAAACTCGATTATGACCGCATGAAGCTTGAAGCATCTTTAGCTGAAGATATTCGTCGTGATCTTGAATTGTTGCACCAATACGCAAACGAACGCGCTAGCATGCTAAGCAATGAAGCCGCATAAGTGGCTCCATTTCACCATAAAAAGTAATAAAACAAAAAACACGACCAAACAATAAAACATAACTAACTGTAATTGTTGATAAAATAAAAACAAAAATGATATAAATCACAATAACATCATCAGCATTGCGCTTGATCAATGTTTGCTCGGCTAGTTAATCTATAATGGCGTTAGATTGATAAACGGGAAGACTCATGCAAGCAACTCAATTTTTCGATAGCGCACTTTTAAAGAAATATAACACTAGTGGCCCACGATATACGTCATATCCGACAGCACTAGAATTTCATGATCAATTCAAACATGACCATTTAGTGCAAGCCATAGAAGCATCACCTAATCGTGAGTTGTCTTTATATGTGCACATTCCGTTCTGTCACAGCCTTTGCTATTACTGTGGTTGTAATAAAGTTATCACACGTCACCGCGACAAAGCTGATACTTATCTTGAATTTCTAGCAGAAGAAATTGCCTCAAGAGCACCATTATTCAAAGACTACACAGTAAAGCAGTTACATTGGGGTGGCGGCACACCTAGCTTTTTACGACACGAACAAATTACGAAACTGGTTGAACTGTTAAAAGAGAAATTCACTTTTGCAGACCAAGTAGAAATGAGTATTGAAATAGATCCACGTGAAATAGAAATGGACCTAGCAGAGCATTTATATAGTTTAGGGTTTAATCGCTTAAGTATTGGCGTACAAGACATTGACGAAAAAGTTCAGCAAACCATTAACCGTGTACAATCAACAGAATTTATTGAAAACTTTATTGCCCATGCGAAAGAAGTCGGCTTTAAATCAATAAACATCGATTTAATTTACGGCTTGCCACATCAAACTATTGATACCTTTACTCGTACTTTAAATAAAGCTCATGAAATGGACGTTGACCGTATTTCATTGTTTAGTTACGCACATATACCAGCACGCTTTGCTGCCCAACGTAAGCTTCGAGATGAATGGTTACCTAGTGTTGATGAAAAATTTGCTTTAATGAAATTAGCTATCGAAAAACTGTGTGGTTTTGGTTACGACTTTATTGGTATGGACCATTTCGCCAAACCACAAGATGAATTATCTATAGCGCAAAAAGATGGCACATTACACAGAAACTTTCAGGGCTATACCACGAAAGGCAACTGTGATTTATTAGGACTTGGGGTTTCATCAATTAGTGCTATTGGCAACAGTTTTAGTCAAAACACCAAAGAACTACAAGATTATTACAAAGCTATCGACAAGCAAGCGCATGCCCATGTGAAAGGCGTTAGCCTATCTACTGATGACATTATTCGTGGTGAAGTTATTCGTGAATTAATGTGTAATTTATACGTCGATAAAGCGAAAATAAGTGCTAAATTTGATATTAACTTTGATGAGTATTTTGCTGAAGATTTACCGCTACTAGAAACTTTCATCAATGATGGTTTAGTGTCTAATACCAGTGAATCCATTCAAGTTGTGCAAAAAGCACGTTTGCTTATTCGTAATATTTGTATGGGCTTCGACGCTTACATGAAGCAACACGTGAACAAGCAACGCTTCTCACGTGTCATATAAACTAGTTATCTAGCGCACCTAAAACAAACCTTTGTTCGGCACTGTAAAAACATAATTCAGTGCCGTTTTCATTACTTTCTTCTTTTGCCAAATCAACCCACTGATAATACACATTACGATGCACTTTCGCCGTTAAGTTACGTCTAACGTTAATATATAAATTACCTGCATCGTCAAGGTTTAAAGGGTGGTTAGCATCTAGAATAAACTCATCATCTAAGTTAGTTGTTACTTGCATACGAGATTGCTCAGCGTCTAACCATTGCCACTGTGTAATCAAAAACGGCGCATCGTCAACAACAATACCCACCTTTTCCACTGGCGTTACTAGAAAGTAGCTGTCGTGCTCTTTTTTCAATACCGAAGCAAATAGCTTCACCAACGACAAACGCTTAAAAATAGTGCCATTGTAGAACCAACTACCATCAGCTTTAATTTGCAAATCAATGTCGCCACAAAATGGAGGATCCCATAATTCAACTGGCGGTAATTTTTGACCAGCAGCATTTTCAGAGTTGGGTATTTGTGCAGAAATTTTATCCAATGACATTATTTTTATCTTAATAAGTAGCTTTACTTAATATTAGCAAGTTAAATTGAAAACTAAAAATTTCCCAATAAATTAATGACTTTGATCACAATCAACAAAAACATACCAGCAAGTCGATATTTTGTAATTTTGTGTTACGCTCATTACAAAGGACATCATTCGAACCAAGGAGGAAGTAACAAACGATCATCACAATATAAAAAAAATATTGATGTTCGAAAATAAGGTATTTAACTCAATGTTAAAATTTAAGAAAATCAATCACAAACTTACTTTTTCTTTTTTATCTCTGTCATTACTTCCTTTAATCATTTTTGCATTTTTTAGCATAAATATGGCAAAAGACTCTATTCAAGCCCAAGCATTCAACCAATTAGAGTCTGTAAGAACCATTAAAAAATCTCAGCTAGAAAACTACATAACATCTTTAAAATCTAGCTTACTCGTACTAAATGGCGACCCTTCCACCGCTATCGCCTTAAAAAGGTTTGCAGAAGCAACAGCAAATAGTGGAATTTCAAGCAACAGTTGGCAGGCCCTTGAACAGCAGTACGGTGAACATTTCACTCGTATCAATAACATTAATGCTTGGTATGACCTATTTCTAATCGACAACACCGGCACCATAGTATTTAGCGCTGCTAAAGAGTCAGATTTAGGCATGAATATTGATAGCTCAAACCTTGCGGATGGCAGTATGGGCTCGGTATTTAACAAAGCTAAAAATACTAATATCGATGAAATTTCGGTTAGTGACTTTAAGCCTTATCCGCCATCAAATAATGAGCCCGCCGCATTTATGATGACAAAAATCGCCGATAACACAGGCGTAACCATTGGATATGTCGCCTTACAGTTCCCAATTAATAAAGTTAATGAAATTATGCAGCAGCGTGATGGCATGGGTAAAACAGGAGAAACTTATTTAGTCGGGCAAGATAAACGTATGCGTTCAGATTCTTTTCTTGACCCTGAAGGCCATTCTATCTTAGCCTCATTTGCTGGAACGGTAGCAAACAACGGAGTTGACACCGACGCTGTCACAGCGGCATTTAATGGAGAATCGGCTAGTAGAATTATTACAGACTATAACGGCAACTCTGTATTATCTTCTTTTAGTACACTTAATATAGGCGACTTTAAATGGGCGCTGATTGCCGAAATGGATGAAGTCGAAGCATTTGCTACGGCCAATACACTAATTCGTATTTCGACAATTATTGTCATTATCGCGTCTATCATCATCACATTGATTGGCCTTTTCATTGCCAGAAATATCAGTTTGCCTATCGTAGAGGCAGTAAAGGCAGCACAGTCGGTTTCATCAGGCGACTTAACGCAAACTATCACGATTAATCAAAGCGATGAACTTGGTCTATTGCAAAAAGCCATGCAAGACATGACGCTAAAATTAAAAGATATGATCGAGCACATATCCGCATCTGCAGAGCAACAAGCAACAGCCTCACAAGAGCTTTCAAGCATCACCGCTCATACTAATAATAATGTTAGCCGACAACATCAAGCAACCGATCAAGTGGCAACCGCTATCAATGAAATGAGCGCATCTATTGATGATGTCACTAATCGAACATCTGAAGCATCAGGTGCGGCCGACGACTCTAAGCGACTAGTTAATACCAGCTCAATAGCGGTAAACCAAACCATAGAACAAATTAGACAACTATCTGATGGAATCTTAACTTCTAAAGCGCTAATTGATGAAGTACAAGAAGGCACGACCAATATAGTTAACATTCTTGTCGTTATCAAAGGCATAGCCGACCAAACTAACTTGCTGGCATTAAATGCCGCTATTGAAGCGGCACGTGCAGGTGAGCAAGGGCGAGGCTTTGCTGTTGTTGCAGATGAAGTGAGAACACTAGCGCAAAATACTCAAAATTCCACCATTGAAATTGAAAACATGATCCAATCGTTAGAAAGTAAAGTGAGCAAAGCAACTGACTCAATGAATATGGGCAGTGAACAAGCGAAAAATATTGTTGAAAAAACCCATGAAGTTACTCGTTCATTAACCGAAGTTGAAGCCTCAGTATCATTAATTTCTGATATGAACATCCAAATTTCTACCGCGACTCAACAGCAAAGTGAAGTCGCCAGAGACATTAGTCAGCAAGCAGTACAGATCAGTGATATATCGGTTGAAACGGGTGATGGTGCAAAAGAGATTTCTGCTGCTAGTGACGAGTTAGCCACACTTGCTGCCGACTTGTCCGATCAAGTGAGAATATTCAAAATATAAAAGTTTTATTCGGAGAAAATAAAGTATAAATCGTCTGTATTAATTACAGGGTTAATGGCAAGTGAAGTATTTGAACATAACTTAAAGTTGATTTTTTATCCAAAAAATAGCGCAAACGTTAAACAGCACAAGAAAAATGAGAAAATATTAAAAAAAGTCGATATTTTTCTTGTCAATTAACCCTGAAATGCAATACAATCCTCGCGCCTTACCACAAGGCGGTTTAAGTAAGTTCAGTGGTGGCTATAGCTCAGTTGGTAGAGCCCCGGATTGTGATTCCGGTTGTCGAGGGTTCAAGTCCCTTTAGCCACCCCATCTTCTCCCCTTTAAAAACAATACCCAGAAAGAATTTCATACAATAAAGTTTTAACTTTATACGTTATTTCGGTGCATATTCGTTGCACAAATGCTCCTAACACGTTCTAACCAGATACAAGTGGGGTAAAGAAACAGTTTATTTCCTAGTATTATCAACACTTAATCAAATTCACTATTTCAACGCTTTTACGGTCGCACTCTGGTACATTAAAAACTTATATTTGAAGATAAGGGAATATAGATGTTACACAGGGCTTTCATTCTTTCCAAACTGGTGCATGAAAACACACTGACTCAAGCAGATGCATCTCGCCAACTAAACGATGAGCATGGCGTAAATATTAACTCAGCCAAAATAATGATAACGGTTTATGATCGATTAGTGCGAGGTGTTATTTTTAAGAGAGCTCTAAGCTCGTCCGATATGCATTATTATTTAGCTCAGTTCTTTGCTGAGGGTGGTGCAGAAGCTTTAGTGAACCCTTTAGCAGCTCTTTGGCTACATATTGAATATTATGAAGATAAAAACAGCGTAAACTTGAATACACTTAGGGATGTTGCGTCGCAATTCGATATTTTAATGCACTCCGGCAATACTCTCAGTACGATAAATGATGAATTTGATGAATCAGTGCAAGAGTCGCTTCTATCTTCACCCGAAGAACGGCAAATGCGTATTGATGGAGCTGATGAGATACCAAGTTCTCGAATTACGACTGTAAAAGTATACAATCGTAACGCGGATGTTGTGGCTAGTGTGCTTATTAGAGCTAATGGTATTTGTGAAAGCTGTGGTAACCAAGCTCCTTTTATTAGACGAAAAGATAATACCCCTTACCTTGAAGTGCATCATAAAATTAAATTGGCAGATGGTGGTAAAGATACCGTAGGTAATGCAGAAGCTTTATGCCCAAACTGTCACAGAGAAGCGCATTTTGGTATTTAATAAAATAATGGATTATTAATGAAAGATTTAGAAGTAGAAAAGAAGATAGCCGTATTAATTGATGCGGAAAATGCTCAATATTCAGTATTAGGGGCGGTACTTTCAGAGCTATCAAAGCATGGCCACATTGTAGTTAAGAAGGCTTATGGAGATTGGAGTTCCAATCATTTAAGAAACTGGAAACAACCTTTAAATGAGCTTGCGATTAACCCAGTACAACAATTTTCTTATACCCAAGGTAAGAACTCATCAGATGCTGCAATGATTATTGATGCTATGGACTTACTTTACTCTGAGCAATTTGATGCATTCGCACTTATTTCAAGCGATAGTGATTTCACTAAACTCGCCTCTCGTCTTAAAGAGTCTCAAATATATGTGTTTGGTGTAGGCGAGCAAAAGACACCTATCGCATTCAGAAATGCTTGTGATGATTTTATTTCTACCGAGGTACTTAGAAATTTAGATACAGAAACAGAACTTGAGCCTGAGAGTACAACGACATCAGAACAGAGCAATAGTAAAAAGAAAACTCGCCAGCAGCTTAGACAGGATACTCGCTTAGTGAATATTTTGCGTAACTCTGTTGATGAATTAGCTGATGATGATGGATGGGCAATGCTTTCAAATTGCGGCAGTTTAATTAAGCGCCAATTTCCTGATTTTGACTCTAGAACTCATGGTTATACGACCTTAACTAAACTGATTGAAGCTACAGAACTATTTGATGTAGATAAGCGGCAAACAAATGGAAACAGTCATTTGCACGTTGTTTATATTAGAGATAATCGTAATTTGAATAGCTGAATTTGAAATAGATCAGTTTCTCGAATATTAGGGTAAAACCTTAAGCGCATTCTTTTTCTGCGTAACTTGAATTTAGGTCTACCGCCGATGTGTGGCACTTGAGAAAATTAGCAATCATATTTTATTTTGTGTACTTATAAAGCATTACATAATATAGTTTTAATGAAATACTTTATGTATTAGTGTATAATTCGCGCCGCCAAATTACCAAGGAGGTTAAAATGGAATATAAGCAACCTTATGCCGCCGTAGATATTGCAAATTGGTTCATAAATCAATTTGATAAAGAATCTGGTGATGTTGTAACGCATTTAAAAATTCAGAAGCTTCTTTACTATTCAGAAGCATGGTCTCAGTTATTATTATCTAGAGATGTATTTCAAGAAGACATGGAAGCATGGGCTCATGGGCCAGTTGTGCGCGCTGTATATAACGAATTTAGTGGAAATGGCTGGGATCCGTTGGCACCTAGTAAAGAATTAATAGACTTTGATGAAGATACTTTAGATATATTATCCCAAGTCCTTGAAACATATGGAGAGTCGTCAGCTAAAACTTTAGAGCACATGACTCACAAAGACAGACCGTGGATTGATGCTCGAAATGGCTTAGCTCCTGAAGCTCGCTGTAATACTGTTATGCCAAAAGAAGATATAAAAATATATTTTAATGAAAAATACGGTGACAAGTTGAATGGCTAAAGCTGGAAAACGGAAAATTCCAAAAGAAGCAATAAAAAATGAGCAAAAACAACTATCTGTGAGAGCAAATCCTAAGGAAGTGAGTATCCTAGGTCTTGTATCAAAGGAAATAGAGTCTAACTCCAATGTTTTGAAACTAAATCCTTATGTAGCATTAAAATATTTCGATTCAGAATGGCAATGTTTTTCGGATTGGGAGAATCAAGAGCTTAAAGAGTTTTCAAACTTCCTCTCTTTACTAAACAAGTTTACTTGGGAGCAGGTCTATAAAACGGGAAATAAGTTACCCAAACATGGATTAGCTTACACTAAGTATAACGTTAATGACGTTAAATCTGATGCGATAAAATCTAAGCTTAAAGCTACTAAAAAATTAATTTCTGAGGATATTAATTTTTTTGAATTAAGAGTGAATCAAAATAAATTAAGAGTCCATGGTTTCCAATCACACTCAGCGTTTTTTCTGGTAATGCTAGATCGTAATCATGAAGCATTTCCAATGTAATTTAATATAAAAAAAAGGAAAAACGAGATAACTTTAAAGGTTATCTCGTTAGATTTCATGGTTCATTTCTCATTAATTTTTTTATAGCCTCCCTTGCAACCTTGCTAAGTGTCTTATCATTCGCCTCTGCATAAGCTTTTAATAATTCAGCTTCTCTAATATCAAGGTAAAAACTGAGTCTTACTTTTTTTCTGCGTAGCTTGAATTTGGGTCTACCACCGATAGAGTGCTGTAATTCTTCAAGTGTTTGCATCGTCATTACTTCCCTCCTAGAGCTGTGATAGCAGCATATACTTTGTCATGGGCTACTCGGGTTTTATTGAGCTGATACTCACCTTTAATCTGATGAACCTTGCTGAACCAATCACTGCCGTCTTTAGCCACGCGTTCAAACAATGTGGTCGTGCGAATTCCAAAGATAGGTAATCGACCTAACGCATCAATTAAATAATCTTTGGCCTGTTTGAATTTAGTTTCGCTTGTGAAATTGTTGAGGATAATCGCAATTGGCTTGTTTGCCACTTTAACCAAATTAACGGTATCTATGGTTGCTTGAAGACTTCGGGCATCAGTTAATGTCGGTACTACGATAACATTACTCAGCTTAACCGCGTGCGCTAACTTTGGATCTAAGTTGTTATAGCTAGCACCAAAATCAAATACCACTGGTACTCTCGCACAAAATTTTACAGGTATAGATTTCTTCTTGGGCTCTAGTTGTATGATGTTGCTATTAGCATTAACGACTAAGTCATTGGTAACGCATTGAGCGTTCATGTATGTGGCAAGGTTTTGTGCAATTCCTGTTTTACCAACACCGCCTTTTATTGAAACAATTAAGTATTTCATGATGATATTCCTAACGTTATTTAATCGATGCACAATTGCACCTATAAATTTGTTAGATAAAAACGGTACCTCAATAGTACTATTGGGGTACCACTTTGATGTGGTATTTGGTTAGCGTTTCAATTTCGCCTTAAAGCACATATTAATTTTCTAGATTAACGGCTAGAGGATTAACACATGGGTAATAAATTTAATTTTACCGATAAAGCTATTAAAGCATTAAAAGCGCCGCCGCGTGATTCGCCATCTGCTTCACTTGAAGTCACTGATAGTAAAACAGCTGGTTTGAAGTGTTTGGTTGGCAAGACAGGGAACAAATTTTACTACTTCAGGTTCACGTACAATAAGCGTAAGCATGTTATTAAACTGGGTTTAGTGGGTGATATCAATGTTGCCACTGCTCGAAAACTCGCACAGAAACATCGTATGAGTTTATTAGAGGGGATTAACCCCAAAGTTGAGCGCAACTGTCCTACCAGATTAACCATTGATGAGTTTTTCCAGCAGCATTACTTGCCAAGCATAAAGAAGCGTAAAAAGAGTTGGCGCGATGATGTTTATCGTTATGACACTCATATTGCGCCTAAGTTTGGTCATTTGTTGTATCAAGACTTACGCACTATTGATGTACAGCAATTGCATTTAAAAATGACGGACACTATCAATAAATACGGTAACTTATATGCTCCGGCAACGGCTAATCAGGTCTTAATGATTTTAAAAAGCCTTACCAAGTACGCTGTTTCATTAGGTGTGATTGATACGGATGTTTGCCTGCCCGTTAAGCTCTTTCGCTTAAATAACGCTCGCACACATTTTCTAACTACCTTTGAAATTAAACGGCTGCTTAAAGCATGTCGGGAGTACTCCAACAGAACGATTGCCGCATATATTGCAACATTAGCTTTAACAGGTTTGCGTTGTGGTGAGGTATCAAATATTAAAGTGAAAGATGTAGATATTAAAAAGCGAACTATCTATATAGATGTAACTAAGAATTTTAAGCCCAGAACGGTGTTTATAACCGATTACTTACTTTCGTTTATTGGTAACGTGCCACTTAAACCGGATAACCCTTACTTGTTCGCTGGGAAAGTTAAAGGGCAGCCATTGCGGTCTGTTAGAAAGACATTTTTCAAGTTACTCAAGAGAGCTCAGGTTAACAGTGATGGTATCTGTTTGCACTCACTTAGACACAGTGTTGCCTCAAACTTGGTTTCAAATAATATTTCACTTCGGTTGGTGCAAGAGCAACTTTCGCATAAGTCGATAATCTCAACACAAAGATACGCCAAGGTGAATACTGAATCTATGCGCCAAACCAGTGAAACACTGTCAAAGCTCTTTGGTTAAGACAACCTAACTTACAATATCAACACTATTAAAGCCCATTCCTCATAACCTTAATTGGTATCGAGGAATGGGCTTTTTTGCATTTCAGAAGGAATAACTATGCAAGTATTACATTACTTACCAACCATGGAAGAACTCGCTTTACCATTAAGCACGGCAATTAAAGTGGTCGAAAAACTAGTTGAACCGTTTGGTAATTTAATCGATGCGGAGGCTTACTGGTCAGAATATCCCTCCCCCATTTTTATTATTACTGGGCAAGATAAGGTGGCCTCCGCAATAGCAAGTCTTGATGGCTTTATGAAGCACTTTATTGAGTTGGCTGACACCAACCCTGAGTTTATTGAGCTGTTACCTAAGGGCTATCAACTCTCACTTACCATTATCAACGATGAGGGTAGTGGTCTTTACCTGATAAAGCCTATTGATATGAATTTAAGCGAGGTTATCGCTAATGGATAAGCACACACTCATTTCAATAATCTGTAACGGGGATATTCCCCTACCGCTTCGCAGTGAAGCGCAATCACTGTTAAATCAATTATTAAAATAAGGAAAATAATTATGGCTGCAAAAGCTAAAAATACTAAAACCAAAAGCAAAACTTTCACTGAAATAGATACGCCCGTAGATGACCAAGCAGCTGAAAAACAAGCTATCACTGATATTCATATTGAAACTACTAGTGAAGACGTATTAGATCCTGATGCACATTACAAAACGCTGTTAGTAGGGCAAGCGAAAAGTCTATCACCTAAATCAAATAGTCGAATAGGTTTTGAACTGGCATTAAACACAGAAGACAAAGTTAGATATTTGCGTCTAACCTCCAATACTAACGGTGGTTTGTTTTCAAAATCTTGGGTAAGTCTTGATGTATTATTTGAGTTATTAGAACAGCAAGAAGAAGATAAGCCTTTTAAATCATCAATATTTAAAACAGTAATCAAAGGTGGCTCTGCAAACAACGTAAGCTTTTTAGCCGCTGTATGTCGATGTGAAGAAATTGGTTTAATACTGAAATCAGAAAAGAATCAGTTTTTGCACTTGGTTAATCCGTTATTGATTAATCAACGAGATCGCTTAGCTAAATTAAAGCCCCTTCCCACATCTACTAAAAAGTAGCCGTTCATACGTTTACTGCTTGCAGTAATACGCCCAATTAAACAAGTTAAGGTTTTCATTATGCAACTGTCTTTTAACAAAAAGCAGAGCTTTACTGTGCCCGAAAAGCTTTATCAAATATTGGCTGATGAACTTGCTGATATTTCACTACCAGATTCAGACACACAGGGCATTATTTTAAACTTTCGTGATCCTGATTATTCGATTAAAGCAGGTGGTTTTCACCCTGTAGAAATACGTCTAATTAAAATAATGATTGATGGTGAAGTTAATTATCAATTTGTCTACATCACTGACTTTAGCTTTCAGGGTGCTCCTTACCCTGAGCTAGCAGTTGATATCGATGTTTGTTTTATTGCTGAGCAGGTCTTCACTGTTTATGGCGGTTGGTTAGATAAACGAAGTGGTGATGAGTTGAAGGATTTATTTCTGACTAACTTTATTTCCTATGTCGAAATGGGTGTGTTTAAGGTGGAAGTAACGTTCTTCTAACCAAGTTATAGACCGGAAATCTAAAGACGTAATTTGAAGAATAAAAATAACAGCCATAACACTAAGCAATTAAAGGTGTAATGGTTTACTTACTGTAAAACAGCCTGTCTGTTAGCCGAATTAATCATACGGCTGTCACTATGGTTTGGAATTAATTGGAGATTTATAACGAAATGAAAAAATCTAAATTGCCCTTTGACGATAAATACATATCTAAAGGAGCAATGAAAGGAGCTGTAACAGGTATGGCAATTGGCTATCGATTTGGTCCTTATGGTATTGCCATTGGCGCTATTGTTGGTGGTGTTACAGGTTATGTCATTGAAGAAGTGGCTTAAGTCTATCTGACATTAATAATCGACTAACCACTACGGTTAGTCGATAACAGTTTAACTTTCTCTTTGTTCAATAGCTTAATATGTTGGCTTTAATATGAATGAAGTTTGATTCTTAAATTTATTAATATATAGCCTGACGGCGAAACTATTTGCTATTGATATGTTAGTAAAATTTCACCTTACATTGTGTAAAGCTTCCTCTTTATAAAACTCTGGACGGATTGATTAGAAACTATCGTTTTTGGTTTAATGTAATAGTGATATTCATTTAAGAGCGTAGTTTTACAAATATCATCGCACATTAACGGGAATGCGTTCAAAATAAATTGAATAACTTAAGTTTAGTCATATAGTTATGAAGTCATGTAACTTCTCTATTGGGGTATAAAGGGTTACTACACGTTATCTTGCTGTTGAATACTCTAATGGACTACTAAGACATAAAAAGTGTTGTTGATATTCAAAATAAATCTAAGAAAAAGTATTCATAATTTGGATGTTAATTTCTATATATAGGAAGTTAATAAATTAAGGTGAAAAATATGGAAGTGAAAGAGTTTTTAGGCTTTGATTTTGTCAAAGTAGGCACATTTTATTTAGGTAGTAATGCCTATAAGTACAAAGATAGGTTGTGGAACAAACCCACTCAGATTAATTTTATCGATGATGAATACGTAAATTCCGAGTGCTCAACTTACTTGGTTTGTTTGGGTGATTCATGTCGTATGGAAAATATTCTATATGTAGGTGAATATACCAATTCTCTGATGTTGCGATGGTTTAGAAAGCATAACCAACCTTCGGATAACAAAATTACCGAATGGGTGACTTGGCATAGCGATAACTTGGATAATAACCTTAATAAGTTGCTTCATAGAATAAATGCTAATGAAGCAGTTGAGGTTACTGACTGGGATGCTCGCACTAAAAATAAAAAAATTGCTATCGAATCTTCTATCGAGGCAATGCTTAAAGGTATTAATCAAACAGGTGAAAATCCTAACATCTCCCTTTGGTTAACGTATAACCCTTGGGTAAAAATATCGAATAAAGTAAATATCAATATTAGTCTCGCTATTGAACAAGTCTTTTTAGAATCTGATTTAAGCTTACCTCTAAATAGTAAAGGTCGAACTAAGTCACCTAAAAATACATTATCCGTTAAAGCTATTACAGGAAATGGTAATTGACTCTACTTAGATAATTGATCAATAGAAAATTGCAGTTCATAAACCAATGACTGTTTTAACTCAACAGGTGACAGAATTTCGATATCGGGTAACCAATACTTTAATATCGGAATTATTTGTTTTTGATTGGTGATGGTTGATGTAACCAGTAAGCTGTCATCGTCTAATATCTTGAGTAACTTTTGCTCTGGTAAAATATTGGTATTTCTAAAGTGGCTGGCAATGGAACTATCTATGCGCAGAACTACTTCGATAGGTGAATCTGTTAGCCATATCATGCTGCCGTCGATAACATGATCATCCACTTCTTTACGTCGTTTAAAATGCTGACTCGCTACGTCTACTTTGCTGACTTGAGCAACTTTGTATGACTTCAATGTTTCATTATGAGTTGCAGCTAAATACCACCAACCTCGGTCGTTCACTAAACGGTAAGGGCTAACATCGCGGTAAATTTTTTGCTTATAGCAGAATCTTATTATTTGGTTATTTTGAATGGCTGAGGTTAATAATTTAAAGGTTTCTTCATAACTTGATACGTCTTCTATTTTCAATTCTCTAAATAGAAACGGTGCAACTTGATTATCGTTTAATCGAGTGAATGATAACGCATCAAATGACGGAAATATTGAAGATAAACCAAGCATTTCAAGTATTGGTTTTACATCTTGTTTGCCTTGACGGCCTAAATATTTAACGTCAATAAAGTATGTTGACCCCTCACGCTCTATTGGTAAATAGTTTAATCGTTCGTTGAAATCGCGTTGCAGGGTTCTTTGGGTGACATTGAACTCCATTGATAAATTAGCCAACGTCAATCGCTCACCTGTATTCAAACGGGTAAGTATTAAACCAAGTCTTTTCGCTAACGTATCATGTTCCATCCACACTATTGTAAATGCTCCCCTCGAAGCGTCGTGTCGTGACTAGAACTAATTTTTACGTGCTTGTGTATAAGACGCTAACTGTTTTGTTATACGCCAGCACGTAGCACCTACTTCTTTAGAATTATTTGGACAGCAATTAGCTGAACGTCACGACCTGTCGTGGTGGTTAGTTACAATTCAATTATTAGTAAAATAAAAATTAATAACTTAAAGGGAATATCAATATGAAAAATAGAACAAAACACATCCTCTCTATAATTACCGCTGGTGTAATGTCTGCCTACTTAATATTCACTGGTTTATTTGTTGGTGGTGGAGTACCTGCACTTATTGCTGCAACTATGGGTTTTGGAATGGGCGCGGCCTTTATCGCTTTAATAACCAAACGAGCTGACGGAAAAGTCTACAATACCGCAATGTTACTTGGTGGCCTCCCTGCGTTAGCTTTTATAGGTTTTCCTATTTGGACAATGTTTCAAGGAGCGTTTAAGCCTGAAGGTTTAATTTCACTGGTTATAGGGATTATCTGTGTATTGGTTCTTAGCAGTGTTGGCTCAAACGGCGAAGACTTAGGGAGCGTTACAGAGGAGCCATCCGTAGAAGCCAATGAGTAATGGATACGCTAATTTACTTTGGTCTATTCGTCGCTCTAGTTATAGCTTTAATTAAAGGTGTTGATAACCCAAAAACAGCAATAGCAGCCGCATTTCTTTTATTATTTTTAGTTAAATGTGTGGGGTAGTACATGTTTGCATTGTTAATTAGTTTTATTGTATACGTGATAGCCGTATTTGCTGTTGCTGCATTATTAAAGCTGCCACCAAAGCTCACTCTATTTGGTTTTGCCATTGGGGTGTGGTGGTTATTTTTCTAGAATCAGAAACTAAAAAGCTAACCAGTGATGGTTAGCTTTATCATTATTGACGGCTATTTATTTTTTGCCGTTGCCAAGATCATGAATAATACCTTCATTCATCGCCATACTCCTTAAATTTATAGTAAATTTATTAGCACTGAAACAACAGGGCTTCGATCTGTACAATCTGAAATTATGCTACTTTATTAAATAAAGCAAATATCATAATAATTTAATCGTGGTTAATTTTTTTATTGAAAAGAGTAAATTACGATGAAGTAATGTGAAACTCGTCAACAAACCCCTCGTTCTTTTTGCACGTTTCAAATGTCTCTATATCTTCCATTAATGGCTCGGCATTATGCTGGTTTAAATAATAAATCCATTCACTTAAAAAACTTTCAACGGTTTCATGTGAATCGGGTTGAATATTACCAATGTTTAACGATACAGGTTGGTTGCGTAAAACCTGTTTTTCAATAAAAGTAACCTTTTCATCGTTTGGGATATATTCAGCAAATAGTGATTTGTTAACGGTTCTATTTTTACCAAGCTTAAATGCTTTTTTCTTTGGTTCAGCTGCCTTCCTAGTTGAGCATAAAATGGATGTAACGAAGCTTCGATATTGATACTTGTTCTTTTTAAATGTAAGCGTGAATAATAAAATATCATCTGTCTTCATAGCTGATATTGAATACTCTAATGGTTGTTGATAGTTATTAAACACGTCAGGTAGATATCTAATAAAGCATAAATCACTATGTAAACACCGGATGAACAGAGCATGTTTTACTGTTTCTTTTTTTCCTATGACTGTGTATTTATAAGGTATCAATGCTACTTCAACAGAGTTTTTGTTATGTTTGGTTATTTGATAGCTCGCAAAAGACTTTTTGATATCTTCATCTTTACTCTTGTGCTTCATTAAATCTGAATAATTATCTTCAAGAGATTTTCGATTGCCAGTATCAACAGGATAAAATGGGATCAGTGCATCAAACATTTTATCGCTGTCTATATCAAGCAACTCTTTAACCAGCCCTACTTGTTGGCGGTTACTCCTTAGCCACTGCTGAATGGGCGATAGCTCTTCATTTTTAGTTGAGTCTATTTTTTTACTGGCTCTAGTAACTTTATGAGAGAAACGGTATCTATTGTCGCCTATTCGAAAAGAAATATGCCCCTTAGATTGGTAGCCAATTAGCTCATGCTTGGTATTGATAGCTGATTTAGGCTTTGTTTTGAGTACCTTAATACCTGAACCTGATATAACAAAATACTTACCTTTATTAAATATTGAGACTTTCGCTGAGGGTTGTCTTCGTGACAATGCAGATTGCGATGGTAAGGGGCAATCCAAATGTATATGTTCAAAAAAGTCTTTTAGCAGCATCAGTGCGCTGCTTTGGGCAATAGTAAAACGCCCCATAACAAAATAAATCGCATCAATAGCATCTTGATGGTAGTTAATCTGTTTATGGTTAACGCGGTGCTTGTTTGGCTTGCCTTCCCACCTATTACTATTCAGTACACCTTCAATTAAGAAAACACAATCCTTTTTATCTGCCATATAAGTAAATACACCCAAATACAAATCAATTAACTGTGCATATTAATATATATGTCAAATCACTTTAAAACCATCTATTTGTAAGTGCATTTACTTATATTTATTGGCGGCAAATCTATTGATTTTCATGTTTTCATGGTCGTGATTATGTATTTCATTAGCCCTATTCTCCAATCATCGAAACGTTGAGGAGAAAAACACATGACACCGATATCATTTAACAAAACAAGAATTTCAAAAATCATTAAGCCTGAAGTGGGTGAAAAGGCTGTTGTATATGTCAACAAGGATAATAAGTATCAAAAAATATTTTCTCAGCCAACTAAAGATTCATTAGTTGTTTCAGGGTGTATTAATAACGAACGTTTTCAATTTACGTATGGAGAACTTCCCTATGATTCATTGGATGGGTTTAACCAATTTACTGATGATATTTTAGCTAAATTTAGGCAAGGGCATGGTTTTCACCTAGGTGATGCAAGCATTAATGAATTGTGCGACTTAGCGATTGAATATAGCAGCACACATCACAAAGATAGCGCGGGCTTCATTGCTAAAATTGAGAAATTTCGCAAAAAATTTATTAAGAAGCGTATCCGTGATATTCGTAAATCACACATTATTCGTTTCTTATCTGAAATAGCTCAGTCTGTTGATAGCCCCACTGTTGGTCGCTACCAGTCAGCATTCAGTAAAATGTTTTCCATTGGTATCTTGCACGACTTATTAACAATCAACCCATGTACTGGACTACCTAAGCCTAAAGAAAACCCAGCGCGTGATAGACGATTGTCTCCGCAAGAAACCCATGCATTTATTGAAGCTGCGTTAGGTGATGAAAACCCCGTACATGCTCTTGCTCTATTGCTTAGTTTGTTCACAGGGTTGAGACAGGGAAATATTAGAAGCCTTGAGTTGTCATGGTTTAACGCTGATTACACTGAGGTACTTATACCGACAAGTAAGAGCGGTAAGCCAATACATCACTTTCTTAACAATGCTTCTCAAGAAGTAGTCCAGTTAATGCTGCCATATAGTGACGGAAAGCATTTGGCACCGTCGCTAGAAATTGGTAACTACATGAGCAAACCCACCAAATGCTTAAACCGTATAAGAAGTTATGTTCAAGCCAAAACGGGTATTACAGAGCACTTTACGGCTCATGATTTACGCCGAACACACGCCAGTAGAATGTTACAAGTTTGTGGTGATATTAGGCTTGTACAACAGTCGCTATCTCACTCTGACGTAAAACAAACCCTTTCGTATGCCTATCACGAAAACACACGGTTACTTGATGCTAGTGAGCAAACTGCTCAAGCAATGTTAAGTAACCGTCCTTTAAGTTCATTCACCAAAACAGAGGAGATCTAACTCATGGAAAAACGTGCCTTGAGTATTCCAGAATTCGCCAGCCTTTACGGGCTCAATGAAGCAACCGTGCGTGTAAACGTTAGTCGTGACAAAACAGGTACGAGATTACCCAAAGTCATGCGAATCGGTCGCTCTATCCGCTTCACTCTTGAAGCAATAAAAGAGTGGGAGGCGGAAATGATGGAAAATTAGAAACGTAATAGAACAGCTAGGCATAGACCTGTAGGAGGGGAGTTAAACATTTAACACATATACGCTGGCACTGTTGCCAGCTCACATACAAATTAAAGAAAAAAAAGGTAATAGATATGAAAAAATTAGCAATCGTACCGGGAGATAGAATGATTAACGGTGCACAAGTTACTGTTATAGACCCTATTGAAAACAAGGGTGTTCTACTAAAAGACTGTTATGGGAGAGTCATTACATTCATCAAAGAGCAGGATAATGAATTAGCTGCTCATTACGCCAAGGAAATTACAAAGTTCGTTATGGCATGTGCCGACAATCGTTTTTATCAAATGAATTTCGAGTTATCTAAGAAGCATTCAAAATAATCAACTTCCCCCCCCTACATACTTATATCAAAGCCGGGTTATCCCGGCTTTTTACTATTTATTTCAAACAGGAAAAACAGCAATGACGATTAATTATACTGTAGAAAATTTTAACCCTTTAGAATTTGGCTTGCCTTTTGAAGATGACAGTGACATAGATATCTTAAAAATGATTCAGCGTACAATTGAATTAGATATCAAAGAAGCTGTAGCTAAGCCCACTGACATACTACAAGGCCGTGGAGCCCCCGTTCATATAGGTTTTGATACCGAATATGAGTTCAATCCTGAAACCAATGAAAATGACATTGTCATTTATTGCTTTTACTTAATTGCAATGAACCGTGTTTTAAAAGGGTGTGTTCGCCCTGATGGTTATGGCAAAAAATATCGTTGGACGTTCAAGAAATTGTTCGGCAACATTTTACACATCGCTAAACGTGAAAATGTAATAACTGATTACCCGTCAGTGACTTATATATACTCCCACTTCATTCGCGCAGAAGTTGGTTCCTGGGCGGACTTTTGGGATTTTTCCAATAAAGTACAAGGTGCCTCAGGTACTGTCACAGGTGCCTTAATTAAAGATACAGATCCCGTTAAGTCACAGTTAAACCAAATGCATAATGGCTGGGGGATGGGTCAAGATTCAAAACGATACTACCGCCCTGAGCCTGTAATGCTATCAGATTGTGGGCGGCATACGTTTATGACTCATATTAATTTAGTCGACACTATCTTGTTGGTTCCGGGACGTCAGGGTGTAGACTTTATTGGAAAAATGGTGGGTAAAGGGAAGGATATAATTCCGTCTCAATACCATATATCTCGCTTTAAAGAATTTTTTGAAGCAGAGCCTGAACTTGCAACCGAGTACTGCATTAATGATGCAATGCTATCTGTTATATATGGCTTACGCATTCAAGACTTTTGCATCAATACGCTTAAATTAAAAAGAGTGCCAACAACTATTGGTGGTATAGCGGTCGCTTACTTTAAAGAATTAATGGATGATAAAGCTTATTTCAATGAAGTATTTGGTGTTCGTTTTATAAAGTCACAACAATGGGACTCACTTAGCAGCAAGGTTAAGAAACGTCATCGCAAAGCTGAAACGGTTTCACGCCGTTATCATTCGCAATTTTTCACGGATGGCTTTTCTGGTGGGTTAAATATTTCCTGTTATTTTGGTCCTACATCTATCGATAAATACTATGACGTTGACCTAGTATCGGCCTACGTTATTGCGATGCTCTCTATTCACCCTTTAGATTATGCTGCTTGTTATGAAACTAAAAAACCGAATGATTTTATCGGTGAATTGGGTATGGCACATATTTCTTTTAAGTTTCCAAAAGGTACTAAACATCCTTGCTTTGCCGTCAGGACAGAGCTTTATGGTCTTATATTTCCTTTAGAGGGTAAGTGTTACACCACCGCACCAGAAATTGAGAACGCTTTAAGCTTGGGTGCTGAAATTATCATTAGTCATGGCGTGATTGTTCCCCAAAAACGTAATGAACCTCGAATTTTCGAGCAGTTTGTTCGTTGGGTTCGGGAAACGCGTGCTGCATATGAAAAAAACGGTGAAAAACTACTTGCAGAGTTCGTTAAAGCGGTTGGAAATACCCTTTTTGGTAAAACGGCAGGCATTAAACCAACTAACTTTTTTGACCCTATAACAGAAGATAGCAAACAATCGAAACCCTCTGCTATTGCTAACCCTTATATTGCTTCTCATATTACTGGTTTCGTTCGTGCAACATTAAATGAAGTAATGAGTCGTTCTGCTGAAAAGGGGTTTGCTGTAATTTCAGGTACTACTGATGGTTACTTAACAGATGATCCGAATGTTGACCTAACTGGTCCTTTATGTCGACAATATCAAGAGTTGTGCGACTTAATTGATGGCGATGATTCTACACCCGGCTCAATGATGAAAACAAAGCACTGGGTTAACCAAATATTTTCAGTGAAAACGAGGTTACAGCTGACAGGTAAAATTGCCTCAGACAGGATAGGAAAAGACGACAAAAAAATCGTATTAGCTAAAGGTAGTGTAAAAACGCCAAAAGAACATAATGGTGTAAAGCTGGATAATGACGAAGCTAAAAACGAATACATGCTCAATTTAGCACTAAATAGAACCCCCGGTGAGAAGCATGATAGTAGTCATTTTATATCTATGCGTGACCAATGGCGCTCTCATGCTGACCTAGTCATGATACCTAAGCAAGTTGCCTTAAACCTCGAATATGACATGAAAAGGCGCCCCACTGAACCTACACTAATGCCTATCGGTGATACCGAGCACTTGGCTTTTGATACTGTGCCATGGCGAAATGAAGATGAAATGCAATTTGCTCGTGCCGTATTTGATGGCTGGCGCAAACCGACGTATCCCAAAAAGCCTAAAGGACAAGTGGTTTATACCGATGAAGAAATTAAAAAAGCGCTTAGCTTAGCCAACTGCCTTAAAACGCTTGATGACTATTATAAGTTTGAAGACTTTTACTTATCACACCTTTCAGTTGACGACATAAAAGGTGTTAATGTTAAGCAATGTGGCTCTATTGGTATGCTAAAGCGTTATTTCTTGATTGCATATAAAAAGCGAAAGTGGGGTATATCTGAACAAGATAAAACTCACCCTCAACTTGCTGACTGGTTGTCCGAGAATGGCTATTCAACTAAAGCTGATGATGTTGCTAATGCAGGTCGTAAAGGTATCAGGTTGATTGCCAACGCAGTGCCATTGACTCGCTATAGTTTAAAGTTGTTGCAAGTAATACTCGCGCAGTATCCTGATTTTGAGTATCTAAATGCTTTTTCTCAGCATATAGCCCAAGATGTTGAGAACGTGAGCATAGCACTAGAAATCAAGTCTAATTTATAACAAAACGAGTGCTGAACATGGATGTTCAGATTATCCTTTCTATCACACCCTCCTTTCTCTGCGAATCCAAATATTAGAAAAACTATAGTTAAAATATATAGTTAAGTAGCCATGTAATTTCTCTATTGGGGTATAAAGGGTAACTACGTTTGTTATTCTAAGCGGTTTAATAGATTCTGAATTGACAGCCCTAATGCTCGACCTAATAATGGCGGTACAGCGTTACCTACCTGTGTATATTGAGGAACCTCAAACTTACGCTGTTGCCCACCAGTTGTTACCTTTGATCTAAATACAAAATTATCAGGAAAGGACTGTATTCTAGCCATTTCACGAACCGTTAAAGTACGTAATTCGTCATGGTGATAGTGGCAAGCATCATCTGGTATTGATAAAGCCGCTGGTGCTGGTGAGTTAGCATCTAATGCTTTCTGTGTTTGTTTTTTTGTTGGATGGCGTTGCAGAAAGTCTAAAAATTCATTCTTAGTATCAAATTGAATATAAGTTCCGTTTTCAATCAGGTAATCATGCTCACCGAAAGCTGTCCAAGCCGTATCACTGATAGCTTCAGCTGAGCCTTTCAATACAGATCGTACTTCTTTAGCTAACCCATTACCAACTTGTTGCATGATTTGATAAAGCCTAAATCTGCGTTGAACTAGATCGCCATTTGCCCGTTCTTCGTGATTGGTTAAGTCATTTCTTGCTACCAAGTTACCGTGAGCCAATTCATTAGCAGTGTTTACGACATGCTCTGATGGAGCGGTTTGCTCTCCATTAAATCTTAAATCATCAATGGCTTCTGCTACTGTTATTTGCTCTATTGGTGCTGTAACAACAGGTGCTAAAAATGAATTGGTAAATAACTCCAAATCATTTTCATTAACTACATCATGGTAGTTTAATGATTCTATTCCGGGATTATTACCTACTTGAACTGATTGGTAGAATTTCAACGATGTTGCAAATAATTGTACTTCTGAATTATTAAATGTCGGTGCTAGCTGTTCGTAAATGTCATGTCTAACGCCTATCATGATAAATCGAGGCCTGTTTTGCGGTACACCAGCAAAACGGGCGTTAACATGCAAGCATAGTGGTACATAACCGATTTCACTGAATGCTTTAGATACTTCTACCCATGCGTGATACCTTTCACCACCCTGTTCGAAAGCGCGTAATATACCAGTAACGTTTTCTAAGATTGCGAATCTAGGTTGTACTTGGTTGACAAATTGAGCAAATTCCCACGGTAGTGAATTTTTATCACAATCTCTATTTCTAAGCCCTGCCATACTAAAACTCTGACATGGTGGCCCACCAGAAACAAAATCTAAGGTACCGTGTCCGTAAGCATTTGATAGTTGTTCAGTGATATTAGGATTGTTAGCAAGAAATTGATTTAAGTGGATGATATTGGCTACAACAAGCTTTCCATCAAGGTCTTCATCGGTAATATCTGTTTGGTGATTTTCGCCATTTAGTTCTGGGTACGTTCTTGGATCTTCACGTAATCTCAACCTTAAATTTTCAACAGAATGTTGGCTCGATAGCCATTTAATTCTTTCCGGTACAAAACCATTAATCTCTAAATCTTCATTAAAGAAATTATAAGCAAATGTTTGTGCTGGCATTGGCGATAATTCATTCGCCATTATCATCCTTGAGCCATCTATTGATTCCAAGCCTAAAGACAAGCCACCGCATCCGGCGAATAATTCTATATAATTCAATTTAGTAAAAACCTAGTGTTAAATGTGAGTTGATATTTTAATTATTTTCCTGCGAAAAATCCAGGACTATTGTTATTAATCAAATTTTTTTCAGTATATCAACATTGACAGTTGACCGCTAAGTATTTATACAGTAGTCTAATTATGAAAGGTAACAAAAGCCTTCGGTCACGGGTGTGACCGTAAAGCCTTAGGGCAGATTGTCACAATTAGGAATATTAATATGAAATCTAAAGATTCATATAGAAAGCTAGCTAAAACTTTTCAAAAAAAACACTCCCTTAAATTACACCAAGCTCAATTACTTATTGCTCAGGAATATGGCTTTAATACGTGGTCAGAACTTGTTCATGCCTGTGAAAATCAAGTTATTGAGGAAACCCCATCACCGCAAGTTGATATGTTTGCTGTCGAGGCAATAGCAGCAGAAGAATCTATGGAGCCCGAAAGCTCTGATGATTGCACAGTAGAACCTGAGCGTACCGAAGACTTAGCCTTCGACGTAAAAGAACGTATACTAAATAATAAGCGTAAACTAGTGGCTATAGGGCAAGATTTCGCAACATTTGAGCCTACAGCAACTGGTCTAAAGAAGTCCATTCTTGATGCTACACAACAAGTTCGTACGTTATTTAGTGAAGCTGGTTTTCATGACTATGATTCTCAAGGTCAAGGACCTGACTATAAGGTAATGAAGAAAGCTATCTTCATTTCGCCTGAGCAAATAATAGAAACAACTGTTAGCTTGTATCGCCCAAATACCAAGTCAGGTGATCCACGTATGTGGTTTAGAGGGTTAGGTAAATTCGCCGAAGCAGGTGCTCAAGTTTCACTAAGTATTGCAGGTGATGATGTATTACTGATCAATTTAAGTAATGTGGATTTACACGAAGATAACAGCCCTGTTATCGCTAAATTACTTGAGTTAATACCTAATGATAATTCTATTGCCCAAGAGTTATTAGAAAAGCTAAAAGTTCTGGCTAAAGGCGAACCATTAAAAGCAACGGTGAAAGGTTCAACGGCAGTAGGTCGAGCGATTGAAACTGCGCTTGGTATTGATATTAATAGTAGTAAAGAGCCTGATTATAACGGTATAGAATTAAAATCAGGTCGAGGCGGTAATAACCGTACGACCTTATTTGCTCAAGTTGCTGATTGGAAAATCAGTACATTAAAGAAAAGTGCTGAAATATTAGATCAGTTTGGTTACTACCGAGATGATGATTTTAAGCTTTATTGCACTCTCTCTGCTAGAAAGCCGAATAGCCAAGGTTTGCAATTTAACTACGATGAAAAGTCCGATCAATTAGTAGAAATACATGGTGATTTTGGTGATGTTGCTGTGTGGCCCGGAAAATTGTTGCGATCACGTTTACTTGAAAAGCACAAAGAAACATTTTGGATTAAAGCTGAGAGTATTGATATTGGTGGTGTTGAGCATTTTAAGCTTATATCTGTTACCCACACTAAAAACCCTATGAGTAACCAGTTAATGCCGCTATTACGCGATGGTGTTATAACCATGGATCATCTTATCAAGCGTAGAGCGAAAGATGGGCGAGTAAGTGAAAAAGGGCCGTTATTTAAGATGAATAAAAAGGACTTATCCTTGTTATTTCCAGAGCCTAAAAATTACCATTTGTTAGACGTGGATGAGGTGTAACACTTATGTTTGATACATTTAAAAGTGAGGTCATGGAAAAGGCGCTTGACGAAGAACAATTATTTCAAAAATACTTTATCGATAACCAAACATATTTTTTCCATGATGAAATAAACGATATTAATTTAGAGTACGATTTAAAGAAAAGTTTTGCGGGCACTTTAGGTATTCATGTTAACGATATATACATCGTAGGTTCTGGCAAGACGGGGTTTTCTATTAAGCCTAAGTGTCGTGGTAGAGAGTTTGACGGTGCCTTTAATCTCAGTAAACAATTTAAAGATAGATCTGATATCGATATAGCAATAGTGAACAGCAGCTTGTTCGATTTTGTTCAAGAAAATATTTATGATTGGAGTTCTGCCTTCAAAGATGATTGGGATAAAAATAAATATTACACAAGTGGCACCAAGATATTTGGAGTAAGCTTGAAATATAAATTTTTAGAATATTTAAGTAAGGGTTGGTACCGCCCTGACTTTGCTCCTAACGATTATAAGTTGGAAACCAATGAAAGTGGTGACAACATTAATAAATTGAAAGGCCTCTGGAGTAAAAAGTTAAATCGAAATGTAGCCTTTGCAATTTACAAAAACTGGCATTTTTTTAAGAAATATCAAATAGAAAATATTTCTACATTGAAAATTGAAATTGAATCAGGAAAAAACTTATGACAACAGTAGCGTTAGAATCAAGTATTTCAGCCAACAGTGAAAAAATTATCGAGCTGTATCAAAAAGTTAAGAGTGGCCAACTGGTTGTCGATCCAAGCTTTCAGAGAAAGTTAGTTTGGAGGAAGCCACATAAAATTAACTTTATTAATACAATCCTTCTAAACTATCCTTTTCCAGAAGTATACAAAGCTCCAGGAAATTTAGATGTTGACACTTTAGAGCTGTCAGACTGGGTGGTTGATGGTCAACAACGAATAACTACTATAAGAGATTTCATTGAGGGTGCTGGAGTGTTTGCTCTCAAAGGAACGCAGCCAAAATTCAACGAGTTAACTGATGAGCAGAAAAGAAATTTTTTAAACTATGATGTGTCCGTTAGGTACTTAAAAAATGTTTCTCATGAGCAGATTAAAGAGATATTCCAACGAATTAATAATACCGAATACTCATTAAATGGGACAGAAAGAACGAATGCGCAGTGGGGGGACAGTGAATTTGTATATTTTTGTAAGCAAATTGTGGAAAAAAGCCTCAGGGTTGATGATGGTTTTTTAGAGTTTAATCTGGACACTGGTAGCCGTCAAAAGTTTTTAAATTTTTTCCATGGCAGTAAAATATTTACTGAAAATGATAACAGCAGAATGCTATCACTACAGTTTGTACTTACTCTAGTCGCAACTCTAGTAAAGGGTGAATACTTTAGACGGAATGATAATACTCAAAAATATATAGAAGAATTCAATGAGTTATTTGAAGATGCCGATGAGGTGTCTAATCGATTAATTAAGGTAATTGAGTTTATTGAGTCTTGTGAATTCGGGCAGAAGAGTTATTGGCTAAATAAAGCGAACATATTCTCGATTATTTGTGAATTATATAAATATGATGTTGAAGCCGTAAATATTGAAAAATTTAAAGATCTTCTTTTAAACTTAGAGCAGAAATACTCTATATATATGAAAGATGAAGATTCTGAGATTGAGTCTAAATATCAAAAATACTTTGAATTCTCTAGAGAAGGTGTAAATGAGAAAACAGCTAGAGACCACAGAGGTGGTATAATTAACGAGATTATTCAACTTTCTTTATAATGAACGTGGTCAATAAATATATTAGCTCATTATCAGAAGAAAGCTTTAGCTACCTAGTATCAGCTGTACTTTTTGTACTCGCGATTGTTAGTAATAAGTTATTTTCAGGTTATGGTTCAACTACTTTATTGTGGTTGGCACTTATAGCACTCGAAATTGGTTTGATCAATTTCCTAATTCCTATTGTACAGAAGCTTTGGAAGTCATCTGCTGGCAAAGTCGTATTATCGTATAGTGCTGTAGCGGGTAGTGCCCTTTGTATGTCTTTTGCAGGGCAAATTATTAATGGATATTTTGAAGTTAGTGTCATCCCTTTTCTCTACACTCAGACTATTGTTTCCTTATTAATTTCTCCGCTGGTGATATCTATCATTTTCGGCTTAGTAAGTATTTTTTTACTGCCTCTTATGATGGTGTTATTTATGTCTGGTGGGCTTCAACTATCCTTGAAAAAAATTTTGATTTTTTGGCAATACGAACCAAATAACGATATAAATGGTTTTTTAATAATATGTAGGTTAATAGGTTTTGTATCCCTAATTGGGCTTAGTTGGGTTTTCAATAGCAATAATGTTTGGTTTACAGATCCTGTTGGTAAATTTGCTAAATGGTATGCCTATAGTTTTGAAATGGATAGTTTTAGTCATTGTAGTCATGATGATAAAGAGAGAATTAGCTATATCAACAAAGATGACATTGTTATTGGTATAGATAACGGTAAAGAGATTACGTTTAGAACAAGCACATGCTCACGGAAATAACTAATGGATAGTATAGGCATAAGCAGGCATAGCAATATAGTTTACCAAGGCGATACAAGTCATGGTACAAGGTTAGAGTCACCAAACTTAATGCCTTATTATTTCGTTGGCTCCAACTTTAATGACGAAGAACAGCAAAAAGAATTTGGCTCTAAACCTTCGTCTATTTTTGTTGAAGATTATTTTGATCCAATTACCCGTATTAAACGGGGGCGGTTTTTCGGTAATCCATACGAATCTGACTGGTATGTACAAGATAATAGCCGTAAAGATTTGCCGTTAGCTGCTTGTAGGGATGGGGCAGCTCAAACTGAACGGTTAATAACTTATCAAAGATCTTCATTACATGAGCTAAGTCGCTCTCCTGTATACCCTGACGTGGTTCTGGGGAAACAACCGTTTATTACTATATGGAAAATAGTCAGTATTGAAAATTCAGCTTTTGATGTACCTATAGTCACATTGAAATCTCACCGTTCACTTGGTGAATTGCCTAACCTCATTAGCAGTAACATACCCGAAGATGTTTATTCCGCTTTATCTGCATCATTAGATAAACTTGAAAACAGTGTTAATAGACTTGGCCCAACAGATGTAGTTGACCGCGCTAGGGATACATTATCTATTGTATTTGGTTCGTTATGTAATGACCGAAAGAAAGATTTAGGAAAGGCAATTAGCGCCTACATCAACTCTAAATTTGATGGTCAAGATAACATGATAGCTTGGGCTGGCCGCATAGTTAACCGACTACACCCTAGAGGTAAGCCTAATGAACAGTTTAAACAAGGTTTTAGAGAGCCTAGTGAGCAAGATGCTCAATTGGCGATAAAGAGTGTTTGGCTTGTGTTAATTGAGTTGGGTTGGGGCAGCTCTAATTAATAGTAACTCTGTAATTTATAAAATCTTAGGTATACACTCCCAATGAGCTCTAAAAACGTTTTATTTCTTGGTGCTGGAGCTTCGAAAGCATACTCTGCTAGTCCAACAGGTCTTTTGATGCCTATTGCATGTGATTTTTTTTCTACATTTGAAAAACTGGATATATACCATGATCCTTGGGTTATGAGGGATGCATTATTTGATTTTGTTGGCCGAGTTAAGAACCTAGACCCTAATACTTTTTTCCAAAATGATATTGATATCGAGGATTTTTATACTGAAGTTGAAATGTACCTTAATTCACATAAAGGTGATAGGCAGATAGAACGAATATTTGCCTTCAAAACATACACTCAGCTTGTTTTTATTTTTGCAGCGGTAATAAATACAATTCAAAATGGGCCGCTTTCAAGTCCACATACTTTGCTTGCAAAAAAGTTGGCATCAGATGACCTTGTTATTACATTTAATTGGGATACTTTATTGGATCGGGCCTTACAGAATTTAGGAACTTGGACAACTGATGAAGGTTATAATTTCTTCCCAAAAAGTATATATCGTGATGGGTGGGAAGCTCCCAAACTATCACAAAGGGCAATGCCTAAATTGATTAAACTTCATGGTTCAGTGAATTGGTTATCGAGTCACCCAATAAGCCCTGAAGAAGCGATTGAGTTAACTCAAGAATCGTCACCCGACACAGTTTGGGTTTATGAAAGCACTAAGTCACCCTATGCGTGCCATGCAGGGAGGTTTATAGACGGGTTTGAGGATTTTTCTTATGGATACTACCCTCCCAATATTTTAGATGACAAGGGAAAGTCAGCTCCAGACGGGTATTTATTAGTTAGAGCAAGGCCCGGCTTTATATCTAAAGGTAATGCGAGTAGTTCCGGGTTGGTCTCTATACCCCTTATTATTCCGCCAGTTAAAGAGAAGAACTATCATGGATTTGGGGTCTTATTTGATGATTTATGGGACGAGGCAGGGAAAGGTTTAGTTAGTGCTGAGCATATTATAATTATCGGTTACTCATTTCCGAAAACAGATATAAAAAGTAATGAGCTATTCATTAATGCATTTATGAAAAGAACTGATTTTCCTTTGGTTACTATTCTAGATCCTAATCCAGAAAGAATTGCCAATAAATTTAAAATGGAATTCGGCATACCAGATTCCAAACTGAGGGTTATTAAAGGCTATTTCTCTGATGAAACCGATGTTGATTATTTATTTGCTTTTAAGTGATATTGGTGTAGAAGAGAGACACTAGTTGCAGATTAACTGCGCATATAATAACAAAAGCAGTTACCCCTGTATTACTGAATATAACCACCAAGTTGCCTATAACTAATAGGAATTAAAGTGATATAAATCGTACAACCGGATTGTGATTCCGGTTGTCGAGGGTTCAAGTCCCTTTAGCCACCCCATCTTC